>Ga0255140_1000004_pt1 | contig 135018 bp, 131 predicted proteins | sample Law_Colum_RepC_8_FD_188547 | JGI IMG/M metagenome (GOLD analysis project Ga0255140, IMG submission 188547) | Freshwater microbial communities from St. Lawrence River, New York, United States - Law_Colum_RepC_8d | ecosystem: Environmental > Aquatic > Freshwater > River | place: USA: New York...
GGACTGCACCGTGGCCATGGCGTTGCCCGCGTAGATCGGGCGCTCGAAGGTGTCGGCCGAGATAACTTGCGTCACATCGCTGATTTGACCCACGTCCAGCTTGGCCGCCACGCGGGGGGCCACGTTCTTGCCTGCGGCCGTCGCGGGGAACAGGATGTGGCTGTAGTTGGCGGCAATAGCGAGGACTTGTGCGGCCACGTTTTCGGCCAGGCCATGGGCCAGGGCTTCGCTGTCGGCGTGGATCACTTTGGCCACGCCCGCTATTTTGGATGCGGCTTGCGCGGCAGCAGCAGCGTTGTGGCCCGCCACCAGCACATGCACATCACCGCCACAAGCGGCAGCGGCTGTGATGGTGTTGAGGGTAGCGCCTTTGATGGCGACGTTGTCGTGTTCTGCAATCACAAGGGATGTCATGTTTTTTCCTTGATGAATAGGGGTTGCTGTAGGAGCTTGCCTGCAAGCGATGGTCTGCGGACTTCGACCGGTCGATCGCCAGCAGGGCTGACTCCTACAAAAACAGCTTGTTTAAATGACCTTGGCCACGTTCTTGAGCTTGTCCACCAGCGTGGCGACGTCAGGCACCTTGATGCCGGCGCTGCGCTTGGCAGGTTCTGCCACTTTCAGGGTCTTGATGCGTGGGGCCACATCGACGCCCAGGTCTTCAGGCTTGAAGGTGTCGAGCTGCTTTTTCTTGGCCTTCATGATGTTGGGCAAGGTCACGTAGCGCGGCTCGTTCAGGCGCAGGTCGGTGGTGATGACCGCAGGCAGGCTGATGCTCAGCACTTCCAGGCCGCCGTCGATCTCGCGGGTCACTTGGGCTTGGCCATCCACGATCTCGACCTTGGAGGCGAAGGTGGCTTGGGGCAGATCGGCCAGTGCGGCCAGCATCTGGCCAGTCTGGTTGCAGTCGTCGTCAATGGCTTGTTTGCCCAGAATGATCAGGCCGGGTTGCTCTTTGTCCACCAGGGCCTTGAGCAACTTGGCCACGGCCAGGGGCTGCAGGTCCAGGTCGGCGGGGGTCTCCACCAAAATGCCGCGGTCAGCGCCAATGGCCATGGCCGTGCGCAAGGTTTCCTGGCACTGGGCCACGCCGCAAGAGACGGCGATCACCTCGGTGGCCAGGCCTTTTTCTTTCAGGCGCACGGCTTCTTCAACGGCGATCTCGTCAAAGGGGTTCATGCTCATCTTGACGTTGGCGATGTCCACACCGGAACCGTCGGACTTGACGCGCACTTTGACGTTGTAGTCCACCACCCGCTTGACGGGAACGAGAATTTTCATGATGTCTCCTTGGGTATGCAGCACCGCTCAATCGAGCTTGGCGCCAGAGAGTTTGACCAGACGTTCCCAGACCGGGGCGTCCTTCTTGAACTGGACCGCAAATTCCTCGGGTGTGCTGCCCACGGGAATGAAGCCCATTTGCTGGATGCGTTCGCGCACATCGGGCTGCGCGATGATGACGCGCACTTCGGTGGCTACGCGGGCCAGCACGTCCGCCGGGGTTTTGGCGGGTGCGCTCATGCCCACCCAGCCGGTCACGCGAAACACCTCGTCCTTGATGCCCTGCTCGGTCATCGTCGGTACCTTGGGCAGCGCGGGCATGCGCTGCATGCCGGTGACCGCCAGCACCTTGAGGCGACCGGATTCGATGTAAGGCCGCGCCGATTGCAAGCTGGCAAAGGTCAGCTGGATCTGACCACCCACCAAGTCCTGCAGCATCAGGGCTTCACCCTTGTAAGCGGCGTGGTTCATGTCGGCTTTCAGGTTGTCCGACAGCCAGGCACCGGCCAAGTGGGCATACGAGCCCATGCCCCACGAGCCATAGGCCAGCTTGCCCTTGTTGCGATCGATGTACTGCAACAACTCCGGCGCGGTGTTGACCGGCAGTTGCGGGTGGACCAGCAAGACCACCGGGGCCAGCGCGATCTGCGTGATCAGGGCCTGGTCTTTTTGCGGGTTGTAGGGCAGCTTCTCATACAGGTACTGGTTGATGAGCATGGTGGTGCCCAGCGAAACCAGGAAGGTGTGGCCGTCAGCCGGTGACTTGAACGCCTGGTCGGTGCCCGTGACGCCACCGGCGCCACCACGGTTGTCGACCAGCACAGGCTGGCCCAGGCGCGTGGCCAGCTTCTCGCCCAGGGTGCGCGCCGTGATGTCGGTGGCGCCACCGGCGGCATAAGGCACGATCAGTTTGATGGGCTTGCTGGGGTAAGCCTGTGCCCAGGCGCTCGCTGTGCTGAGGGCCAGCCCGGCCACCAGCAGGGTGCGGCGATTGAAAAGCGAAGTCCGGAAAAATGTCATGGTGATGTTCCTGTGTCAGTCCACGCCAATGGCTTTGTCGCGGATCACGCGACCCCATTTGTCGTAATCGTTCTTGAGGCGCGCGGCCATGCGGTCGGCGCTTTGGTAGTTGGCAATCGCACCAGCGGTCAGCAACCTCTCCTGCACCGATTTGTCGGCCAGGATTTCGCCGACTTCCTTGTCGATGCGGGCCACCACGTCTTTGGGTGTGCCCACGGGGGCCAGCAGGCCGCCCCAGGACACGGCGTCAAAGCCTTTGAAGCCTTGCTCGGCAATGGTTTTGACCTGCGGCAGCATGGCCACGCGCTGCGGCGAACCCACGGCGATCGCACGCAGCTTGCCCGACTGGATGTGCGGCAAGGCGGCCACCAGATCGGCGTACATCACGGGCACCTGGCCACCGATGGTGTCGGTGATGGCTGGCACACCGCCTTTGTAGGGCACATGGCGCATGTCGAACTGACCCAGTTCCTTGAGCAATTCCATGCTCAGGTGACCAAAGCTGCCGGGGCCGGAGCTGGTGTAGTTGATCTCGCCAGGCCGCGCCTTGGCATGGGTAATCAGCCGCTGCACATCGGTCACGCTGGGCATCTGGCTGGGGTTCACCACCACCACGATCGGCAAGTCGTAGACCGTGGCCACAGGCGTGAAGTTCTTCACCGTGTTGTAGCCGGTTTTCTTGTAAATGTGGGGGGCCAGCAGCGTGGGCGTGGCCAGCATCATCAGGGTGTAGCCATCGGCCGGGCTCTCCATGACCTGCTTGGCTGCAATCGAGCCGGAGGCGCCTGCCTTGTTTTCCACCACCACAGGCTGCTTGAGCCGCTCGGCCAGCTTCTGGCCGAGGATGCGCGAGGCGGTGTCGGTTGGGCCACCGGCCGGGAAAGGCACGATGAGTTTGATGGGGCGGCTCGGCCAGGTGTTGGCCAGGGCCGCGGTCGCCACCAGCGGCAACAAGGCGCCCATCAGGGCGCGGTGGGTGAATTGAAGTATGTTCATGGACGTGCTTCCTGAAAAAAGGTCAATGTTCGGTCGAGGCGGGCAGCGTCAGCACACCCTTGGCCTGCAAGGCCTGCAGTTCCTGCTCGGACATCTGCAGCAATTTCTGCAGCACCTCGCGCGTGCCTTCACCCAGCGTGGGTGGCGCGTTGCGAATGGGCAGACGCTCACCGTCGAGCCGGTAGGGTGGTGCAAACACATGGGTGCTGCCCGCCACTGGATGCGGCATTTCCTGCAGCAGGCCACCCTGGCGGGTGCGCTCGCTGGTCAGCGCTTCGTGCAGACCCGCCACCTTGCCGCAGGGGATGCCTGCCGCGCTCAGGCGCTGCAGCAGCAGGTCGCGGGGGAAGGAGCGAATGAGTTCCGTCATCATGGGCAGCAGCGTGAGCCGGTTTTTGGCACGATCCACATTGGTGGCGTAGCGCGGGTCCTCCACGATGTCGGGTCGCATCACCACCTCACGGCAGAACTTGTCGAACTGGCTGTTGTTGCCCACCGCGATGATGAGCGGACCGTCCGCCGCCTCGAACATGCCATAGGGCACGATGGACGGGTGGGCGTTGCCGTAACGCTGAGGATCGCGGCCCAGCAGCATGGCGTCCAGGCCGTAGTAGCCTGTGACCATCAGGCCACAGTCGTACAGCGACATCTCGATGTGCCGACCTTGACCCGTACGCTCACGACGGAACAGCGCCGCCAGCACCGCTTGGGCGGCGTACATGCCGGTCATCATGTCCACCACCGCCACGCCGAACTTGAGCGGGGCCTGCCCGGCTTCGCCGTTGATGGCCATGAGCCCGGCCTCGCCCTGGATCACCAGGTCGTAGCCCGGGCGTTTGGCTTCGGGCCCGGCGCTGTTGTAGCCGGCCACCGAGCAATAGATCAAGTCAGGCCTGATGGCCTTGAGCTGGGTGTAACCCAGGCCCAGCTTGTCGGCGCCACCGGTCTTGAAGTTCTGGATCACCACATCGAACTGCGGCAGCAGGTCGTGGATCAGCTTTTGTCCTGCGGGCGTCTGCAGATCCACCGTGATGGACCGCTTGTTGCGGTTCATGCTGTTGTAGTAGGTGGTTTCGGTCTTGCCGATGCGCATGCCCCAGTCGCGGGTATCGTCGCCGCGTCCGGGGTGCTCCACCTTGATGACCTCGGCGCCGAAGTCGGCCAGCACCTGCCCGCACAGCGGGCCGGCGAACACGCGCGACAGGTCCAGGACCCGCACGCCTTCAAGTGGCATGTCCATGGCTTCAGCCCTCTGCACCCAGGGCCATGTAACGGGCCAGGTGGTGGTCTTCGTCGCCGAGCTGGTGGTCGATCATGACCAGGCGCTTGGCGTAGTGCGAGAGCGGCAGCTCCCAGGTCATGCCGATGCCGCCATGCAGCTGGATGCTTTCTTCGGCCACCAGCGTGCCAATGCGACCGATGGTGAACTTGGCCGCCGACAGCGCGCGTTCACGGGTGATGCGGTCAGCGTCCAGGGCGGCGGCGGCATTGATCACGGCCGAGCGCGCCTGTTCCACCTCGAGCAGCAGATCGGCCATGCGGTGCTGCAGGGCCTGGAAGCTGCCAATCGGTTTACCAAACTGTTTGCGCGTTTGCAGGTATTCGAGTGTGCTTTGTTTGGCCACGTCCATGGCCCCCACAGCCTCGGCGCACAGTGCCAGTACGCCACAGCCCACCGCTTGTTCCAGCACGGCCAGGCCCTGGCCTTCGGTGCCGAGCAATGCGCTGTCACTCACACGCACCTGGTCGAGCACCAGCTCGCAGGCACTGCCGCCGTCGATGCGGCTGTAGCTGTCGCGCTGCAGACCCGCCGCATCGCCCGGCACCAGGAAAAGCGAAATGCCGTCGGCACTGTCCACCGACCCCGAGGTGCGGGCCGACACCAGCAGCAGCTGGGCGTGTTGGCCGTGCACCACCACCGCCTTGCGGCCCGAAATCACCCAGCCATCGCCCTGGCGCTCGGCGCGGGTGGCCACGCGTTCGAGTTCGTAGTGGCCTTCGGGCTCGTCGTGGGCCAGCGCGGCCACGGTGCTGCCGTCGATCAGTTCAGCGATGCGGGCTTGCTGGACCTCGCTGCCCGCGGCAGCCATCGCACGGCCGACCATCAGCGCGCCCAGGAAAGGTTCGGTCACCAGGCCACGGCCCAGGCACTCGAACACCACGGCGATGTCAAAGCCGGCACCGCCAAAGCCGCCCACCTCTTCGGGAAACAGCGCGCCAATCGCGCCGAGATCGGCAAACTGCTGCCAGCGCTCAGGGGCGTAGCCCTGCTCGCCATAGGCGTTGTGGTTACGGAATTCGATGCCGTATTGCTCGGCCACGAAACGGTTGAGGGAATCCGCCAGCATGCGGCGGTCTTCGGTGTGTTCGAAATTCATCGCATGACCCTCACAGTCCCAGGATCATCTTGGAGATGATGTTTTTCTGGATTTCATTGGAGCCGCCGAAAATCGACAGCTTGCGGTAATTGAAATAGTTGGCAGCGGCCGTGGCGGCTTCCTTCGGCCCCACGGACTCAGCGGCGTAGCCTTCGTACTGGGCCTCTTCGATGTAGGGCAGCGCATACGGCCCCATGGCGCGGCGGATCAGGGACAGGATTTCCTGACGGATCTCGGTGCCACGGATCTTGAGCATGGAGCTCTCGGCCCCCGGCACGCCGCCACCGGCCACCGCCGCGATCACGCGCAGGTTGGTGGTCTTCATGTTCTCCAGATCGATCTCGACCTTGGCCATGCGCGTGGCAAACAGCGGGTCCTGGCTCAGAGGCTTGCCGTTGCGGTGCACCTTGCTGGCCACCACCTTGAGCTTTTCGAGCGCCGCCATCGAGAAGCCCACACCGGCAATGCCCGTGCGCTCGTAAGTCAGCAGGTATTTGGCGCAGGTCCAGCCCTTGTTTTCCTCGCCCACCAGGTTTTCGACCGGTACTTTCACGTCGGTGAAGAACACTTCGTTGACTTCACGGTCGCCGTCGAGCGTGCGGATCGGACGCAGTTCCACGCCGGGGCTCTTCATGTCCACCAGCAGGAAGCTGATGCCTTCCTGCGGCTTGGCTTCGCGGTCGGTGCGCACCAGACAGAAGATCATGTTGGCGTGCTGGCCCTGGGTGGTCCAGGTTTTCTGGCCGTTGACGATGTAATGGTCACCCTGGCGAACCGCTGTGGTCTTGAGCGAGGCCAGATCGGAGCCGGCACCCGGCTCGGAATAGCCCTGACACCACCAGTCCTCACCACTGAGGATGCGCGGCAGCCAGTACCGTTTTTGCGCTTCGTTGCCGTACTTGATGAGCACGGGGCCCAGCATGTTCACACCAAAGGGCACAATGCGCGGCCCACCGGCCAGCGCGCATTCGTGGTCGAAGATGAATTTCTGCACCGGCGTCCAGCCGGGGCCGCCCCATGCCTGGGGCCAGTGGTTGGCGTACCAGCCGCGCTCGTTGAGGATGGCGTGCCACTCATCCTGGTCGGCCTTGGTCAGCCGCTGACCGGCCTTGACCTTGTGGGCGATGCGCTGGGGCAGTTTCTCATTCAAAAAGGCCTGCACTTCGGCGCGGAAGGCTTCTTCTTCGGGGGTGAAGTTCAAATCCATGTCAATCCTTGGGCTATGGCTGGCTGGATTCTCTTAGGGAAAACTGAAATTGACAATTACAGGCAAAGTTGACAAAGCGTCAAATAAAATTTGACACATGAACCTCGACCAATCCCATCTGACCCTCTTGGTGGACATCATCGATGCGGGCAATCTCAGCCAGGCCGCCCGCTTGCTCAAAATGACGCGTGCCAATGTGAGCTACCACCTGAACCAGCTGGAAAAAGCCGTCGGTGCACAACTGGTGCGTCGCACCACCCGCCGCGTCGAACCGACCGAAGTCGGCTGGCGGCTGTACGAGCACGGGCGCACCATCCGCAACGAAATCGTGGCCGCCCAGGAAACCATCACGCATCTGGGCCAGGGCCTGCAAGGGCGTGTGGGCTTGAGCGTGCCCAGCGGTTACGGGCAAATGGTGATGTCGGACTGGCTGGTCGAGTTCAAGCAGCTGTACCCGGGCATCGTGCTGGACGTGGTGTTTGAAAACCGCATCGACAACCTGCGCGACGAGGTAGACGTCGCCATCCGCATCCTGCCTGAGCCACCGCCGCAAATGGTGGCACGCGAATTCGGCACCGTACGTTACCTGGCCTGCGCCTCGCAGGCTTGTGTGGCCGTGCATGGTCTGCCGACTGAACTGGCGCAGCTGCGCAGCCTGCCCTTGCTCACCGCCAACGTGGTGGGGCGGCACCTGTCGCTGCGTGGCTATCGGCAAGGTGAGCGCGAAGAGGTCATGCTGGCACCGACCCTGATTTCAGACCACTACCCTTTTCTGCGCGAAGGCATTCTGGCCGGGCTGGGCATCGGGCTGGTGCCCGATTACGTGGTGAACGATGTCATCGCCAGTGGCCAGGTGCTGACGGCACTCGATGATTACCGCCTGAGCATTTTCGGCACCAACATGTATTTGCTGTACCTGCCCAACCGACACCAGACCCGTGCGGTGCGCACCTGCATCGACTTTCTCATGGACAAGGCGCGCTCAGGCGAGCGCTGAGCCGCTCGGCAGGGCCTTCCGCAGGTCCCCCATGATGTTCAGACCATCACAGAGGTCTGGCGTGTCTCAGCAACGCGCCCGAATCAACTGCTCCAGGGTGCGTTTGAGCAGAGTCACTTCATCCGCACCGATTTCTGTCATCACTTGGGCCTCGTGCACCCGGGCTTGGGTCAGCAGGGGTTGGACCTTGCGGTGACCAACCGGGGTGAGGCTCACCAGCGATTGGCGTTTGTCGTGCGGGGCGTCAACGCGCTGGACCCAACCGGCCTCTGCCATGCGCCCCACCAGCTTGGTCACGGTGGGCTGCTTGGCCAGCACGATGTCGGCCAATTCGCCCACGCTCAGCGCCTCTTTGCCCGACAGGCTGGCCATGACGCGCCACTCCAATAAGCTCAGCCCGCTGGCCTCGACCACGGCGTGAAATTCGCTGGAAATCAAATGGCTGGCGCGGGCCAGCAGGTAGGCCAGGTAGTCGTCAACAAAACCCGGGGTCTCGCTCATGGCAGTTTTTGGGTGGTGCTGAACTGCCCTTGTTGAAACACCAAAGGCTGGCCCTCGTCGGCAAAGCCGCAGCGCTCGACCTCGCCCACAAAAATCACATGGTCGCCTTCTTCGTAGCGACTGCGGTTGTGGCATTCAAACCAGGCCAGTGCGCCTCTCAAAATGGGCAAGCCCGCTTGTCCCAGCGTGTGGTCGGTCTGGGCAAAACGATCACCTTGGCCCGACGCAAAACGCTGGCACAGATCCAGCTGATCGGCCGCCAGCACATTGACCACGTAATGCGTGCCCGCATGGAACAGCGGCAGGCTGCTGGCGCGGTGCCCCAGGCTCCACAGCACGAGCGGCGGCGTGAGCGATACCGAATTGAAGGAGCTGGCCGTGATGCCCACAAAGCTGCTGCTGGCCGTGTCGCCTTTTTGCGCATCTGGCGCGAAGGTGGTGATCACGGTCACGCCCGTGGCAAAGCGCGACAGGGCTTGTCTGAAATGAGGGGCTTCAAAGTCAGGGGTCAGCGGCTCAATGGTCGGAGGTGGGGTGGGGCGCATAGGGTCATTATGGATGAATTTACATGAATATTCATATAAACTGTTTGGCACAGGGTGGTGCGTTGTGCTTTCAGCCCGTCCTTGCAGGAGACAAACATGTTGGTGGAAAAGATCGAACACAAGTGGCTGGCTGCGTTTGTCCGCACCTTCACCCTGTGCAAGGTGCAGCCGGGTGAAGTGGTGGCCATTTTGGCCGAAACGCAGTCGCGCCGTGTGAACGTGGAGCTTGCCCGTCTGGCGCTGGAGGGCATGGGGGCCAAGGTGTTTGAAGTGACGCTGACCACGCCTGCATTGACGGCACCCGCCCCGGTGCGCTCCACGGGCGCGAGCGACGCCATCGGGCAACTGGGCCCCGTGGTGGCGGCATTGGCCCGCGCCGACCTGGTGGTGGACTGCACCGTCGAAGGCCTGCTGCACGCGCTCGAGTTGCCGACCATCATGAAGGGCGTGGACGGCCACATGCCGCGTTTGCTCATGGTGTCCAACGAGCACCCTGAAATTCTGGAGCGCACCGTGCCTGATCCGGCGCTCGAAGGCGTGGTGCGTGCCGCCATGAAGAAGCTGCGTGGCGCACAACACATGCACGTCACGTCTGCCGCAGGCACCGACCTGCGTGTGAACCTCAAACATGGCGACAAACAAGCGGTGGTCGGCGGTGTGTGGGGCTTTTGCCCCAAGCCGGGCATGGTGTCGCACTGGCCCGCTGGGCTGGCGCTGGCTTTCCCGGCCGCGGGCAGTGTCAACGGCACGCTGGTCATGGCCCCGGGCGATGTGAACCTGACCTTCAAAACTTATTTGCGCGACACGATCCGCCTGACCATCGAGAACGACAGCGTGGTCGCCATCGAGGGGCAGGGCGTCGATGTGGACATGATGCGCGGCTACTGGAAAGCCTGGGAAGACGCCGAGGGCCACCGCGCCGCTTATGCCGTCTCGCATGTGGGCTTTGGCCTGAACCCGGCGGCGCGTTGGGACGCCATGGCGTTCTACGACAAGCGCGACTGCAACGGCACCGAGTTGCGCGCTTTTGCGGGCAACTTTCTGTACTCGACCGGGGCCAACGAAGTCGCGGGCCGCCACACCCTGGGCCACTTTGACCTGCCCATGCGCGGCTGCACCATCCGGCTCGATGACACGGTGGTGGTCGATGCGGGCCAAGTCGTGAGCGCGGCGCTGGCATGAGCACGCCTGCCTTCACGGACGTGGGCCTGCCCACGCAGCCAGCCGTGGTGTTCTTGCACGGCGTGGGCGGTGGTCGACACGGCTGGGCAACGCAACAAGCGCATGTGGCTGCTCTGGGTTGGCGCAGCCTGGCCTGGGACATGCCCGGTTATGGCGACAGCCCCATGGTCACGCCTTATGACTTTGCGCACCTGGCGCAAGCCCTCTGGCAGATGCTGGACGCAGCAGGCATCGACCAAGCCGTTTTGGTCGGCCACAGCATGGGGGCGATGGTCGCCCTGCAAGCCTGGACGCAAAAGCCTAAGCGCATCCGTGGCCTGCTGCTGGCCGCCAGCAGCCCGGCTTTTGGCAACTCCGATGGTGATTTTCAAAAGCAGTTTCTGGCGCAACGCCTGGCCCCTTTGGAAGCGGGCAAAACCATGGGCGACATCGCCGACAAGCTGATCCCCACCATGGCCGCACCCGGTGGCGATGCCGCCCACACGATCACTGCCCATCTGAAGTCGGCGCACCAAAGCATGTCGGCCGTGCCGCCCGCCACCTACCGCGCCGCGCTGCATGCGCTGGTGCAGTTTGAGCAACGCGCCGCTTTGCCCACCCTCACCGTGCCCGTGCTGTGCCTGGCCGCAGAACATGACCGCACCGCACCGCCCACCGTGATGGAGCGCATGGCGCAAAAGATTCCCGGTGCCCGCTACGCCTGCCTGGCCGGGGCAGGGCATTTGTTGCACTACGAACAGCCCGAGGCGTTCAACGCCGAACTCGAAAAATTCCTGAAGGACGTGAAACCATGACCGACGTGAAAGCCCCCTCTCAACCAGACGTCATGCCCATCTGTGGCGACGACTACCCCCTGACCGAGAAGCAGCAAAAGCTGATGGCATTGGCCCGTCAACTGGGTCGCGAGAAGTTCGCCCCCCGGGCTGCGCAACTGGACCGTGACGCGCAGTTCCCGTTTGCCAATTACAACGACATGCGTGACTCGGGCCTGCTGGCGTTGTGCGTGCCAGAAGCGCATGGCGGCCAAGGGGCCGACTACGCCACCTATGCGATGGTGTCGGCCGAGATCGGCCGCTACTGCGGCGCCACCGCGCTCACCTTCAACATGCACGTCTGCACCATGCTCTGGAGCGGCTTGTTGTCGGAAGACCTGGAGATGACGCCCGAGCAACGCGCCAGCCACCGTCAGCACCAGGCCACCCACTTTGCGCGGGTGGTGAAAGACGGCGCGATTTACGCGCAGCCATTCTCGGAAGGCGGTGCAGCAGCGTCAGGCGCTCAGCCCTTCGGCACCATCGCCGTCAAGGTCGAAGGTGGCTGGAAGATCAACGGCAAAAAAATCTTCGCTTCGCTGTCCGACGCGGCCGATTACTTTGGCGTGCTGTGCACTGAGAAGAAAGAGGGCGCTGACCTTTCGCGCCGTGACACTTTGTACCTGGCCATACCCCGAACCGCGCCGGGCCTGACGATCGAAGGCGGCTGGGACCCGCTGGGCATGCGCGCCACCGTGTCGCGCAACCTCATCTTCAAAGACGTGTTCGTGCCCGACGACGCGGCGCTGATGCCGCAAGGTCTGTACTTTCAGGCCGCCAGCCGCTGGCCGCACATGTTCATGACGCTCTCGCCCACTTACATGGGCATCGCGCAGGCGGCGTACGATTTCACCGTGGCCTATTTGCGTGGCGAGATTCCCGGCACGGGCCCCATCAAGCGCCGCCAGTTCGCGACCAAGCAAATCGCCGTGGCCGAGATGTTCATCAAGCTCGAACAGACCCGCAACCTCTTTTTGCGCGCCATCGAAGACGCCAAGGTCGACCCGAGCAAATCCACCCGTCTGCGCGCCTATGCCGCGCAGTACACCATCATGGAGAACGCGCAAGACATCGCCCGCTTGGCGATCCGCACCTGCGGCGGCCAGTCCATGCTCAAAAGCCTGCCGCTCGAGCGCCTGTACCGCGATGCACGCTGCGGCTCGCTCATGCTGCCCTGGACAGCAGAGTTGTGTATGGACCGCATCGGCCGCGAAGCCCTGTACGAACCCGGCGAAAAAGACGAGTGATGTGGGGCGACGAATCCAGCCCCCTCGCGGCCCGCTTTGCGCAGCTGGCGCAGGACTGCGGCACGCAGCCCGCCATGACCTTCCGGGGTGATGAGAGCAAGGCCACCCAGACGGGTGACAGCACCTTCGCCTATGACTTCGCCAAGTTCTGGCGACGTGTGGAGCGGGTCACCGCCCACCTGCAGTCCGCCTGGGGCGTGCAGCCGGGCGACCGCGTGGCTTGGCTGGGCTTCAACCACGAGCTGCAGCTGGTCACGCTGGTGGCCTGTGCCCGTTTGGGTGCGGTGTTCTTGCCGCTCAACTTCCGCCTGGCGGTGCCCGAGTTGCAGCAGGTCATGGGGGACGCGCAGCCGCGCCTGCTGCTGCACGACACCCACCACAGCGATACAGCCCATGCGTTGCAAGGCGCGGGCCTGCAACACACGCACCACGACACCCTGATCGACACCGCTTCACCACGCGGCTTGCCACGACCCACGGTGCACAGCGACCTGCCGCTGCTGCAGGTCTACACCTCGGGCACCACGGGCGTGCCCAAGGGCGCGGTGCACACGCAAGCGGCGCTGTTGGCCAACGCGCGTGCCAGTGCCTGGGCGCATGACTTTGTGCCGGGCGACAAGGTACTGTCTACCTTGCCCATGTTCCATGTGGGCGGCCTGTGCATCCAGACCCTGCCCGCTTTGCTGGCGGGCATCGAGGTGGTGCTGCACCCGCGCTTTGACCCGACGGCCTGGCTGAGCGAAATGAACACCAGCCGGCCCACGCTGTCGCTCTTGGTGCCCGCCACCATGCGCGCCGTGTTTGAACACCCGCGCTGGGCCGACACCTCGCTGGCTTGCTTGCGCGGCATCATGACCGGCTCGTCCACCGTGCCCGTGGCTTACCTTGAAACCCTGCACGCACGCGGTGTGCCCGTGGGCCAGGTCTACGGCACCACCGAAACCGGCCCGGTGTCCATTGTGCTGCGCCTGCCCGAGGCCATGGCCCGCGTGGGCGCATCGGGCTGGCCGCACCCGGAGGCGCAGGTCAAACTGATCGACGCCCAAGGCCAGGCGGTCGGGCCTGGCGAGACGGGCGAAGTCTGCATCCGCGCCGCCAACCTGATGCGCGGTTACTGGAGCGCGCAGGGCATGACCGGTATGGGCTTGCAGGACGGCTGGTTCCATTCGGGTGATCTGGGCCAGCGTGCCGAAGACGGCTGCATCACCATCGTGGGCCGCAGCAAAGACATGATCATCTCGGGCGGCGAGAACATTTACCCGGCCGAGATTGAAAACCAGCTCGTCACCTTACCGGGCGTGGCCGAAAGCGCCGTGGTCGGTCTGCCCGATGCGCGCTGGGGCGAAGTGCCTGTGGCCGTGCTGGTGCGCGCGCTTGACGTCGCTGGGCAGGCATTGGACGCAGAGGCGGTGCTGGCGCATTTGCAGTCGCGCATTGCACGCTTCAAATTGCCCCGCCGTGTGGTGTTCATGGACAGTCTGCCCAAAAGCGCTTTGGGCAAGGTGCTTAAGCCGCAGCTGCAGGCCCAATTGACTAGAACAAACCCTTAAATCAACCGGCTTTCTTCGCCTGAGTGACAGTGTTCGCGCAGGCGAGTGGCATCATGCTTTGCATCTGTTGCAAGGAGACAAGCATGGTTCATTTTCCAAAGTCATTCACGCGTCGTCCAGTGTTGGGCATGGCCGCGGCACTGTTGTTGTCGGCGGCCCCTGCCAGCTGGGCGCAAACCGCTTGGCCCAACAAGCCGGTCAAGATCGTGGTGCCTTTTGCACCTGGCGGCACCACCGACATTTTGGCCCGCGCCATCGCGCCGGACCTGGCCAAGGCCTTTGGCCAGCAATTCGTGATCGAAAACAAAGGCGGTGCCGGGGGCAACCTGGGGGCCGAGCAAGTGGCCAAGTCGGCGGGCGATGGCTACACGCTGCTCATGGGCACGGTGGGCACGCACGGCATCAACCGCGCCCTGTACAGCAAGCTGCCCTATGACCCCTTCAAGGACTTTGTGCCCATCACCCTGGTGGCAGGTGTGCCCAATGTGATGGTGGTCAACGCCGAAAAAGCCGCCGCCAACAAGATCAACAACGTCAAGGATTTCATCCAGTACGCCAAAGCCAATCCCGGCAAGCTGAACATGGCCTCCAGCGGCAATGGCACGTCCATCCATCTGGCGGGCGAGTTGTTCAAGTCGCAAACCGGCACCTTCATGGCGCACATCCCTTACCGGGGTTCCGGCCCCGCTTTGCTCGATTTGGCGGGCGGCAGCATGGACGTGATGTTCGACAACCTGCCCTCGGCCATGCAGCTCATCAAGGGGGGCAAACTCAAGGCCTTGGCCGTGACCAGCAGCCAGCGCTCTGCCGCTTTGCCTGACTTGCCGACCGTCGAAGAAGCTGCTGGCCTCAAAGGCTTTGAAGCCAGCAGCTGGTTCGGTTTGTTGGCCCCCGCAGGCACGCCTGCCGACGTGGTCAGCCGCATCCAGCAAGAAGTCGCCAAGTCGCTCGCCACACCTGCGATGAAAGAGCGCCTGGCCACTTTGGGTGCGATCCCCAGCGGCAACACGCCCGCGCAATTTGCCGCGCTGATTGAGGCCGAACACAAGAAGTGGGCCGAGGTGGTCAAAGCCTCGGGTGCCAAGGTCGACTGATGGCCTGGTTTGAAGGCTTCGAGCGGCAAACGCGCGCAGTGGCGGGCTTGCCCGTCTGCTATCGGCAATCGGCCGATTGGGCGGCGCAATCTCATCTGCCCGTGCTGGTCTTGCTGCACGGCTTTCCGCAAACCCATGTCATGTGGCACCGCGTTGCGCAAAACCTGCGTGGCCGTTACCGCTTGGTGATGCCCGACTTGCGGGGCTATGGCGATTCGTCGCACGCCGTGGGCGACGCTGAGCATGCCCACTACAGCAAACGCGCCATGGCGCAAGAAGTGGTGGTCATGCTCGACGCCTTGGGTGTGGGCGATTTTTTCCTGTGCGGTCACGACCGAGGCGGGCGCGTGGCGCACCGTTTGGCGCTGGACCATGCGTCGCGTGTGCGCAAGTTGTGCGTGATCGACATCGCGCCGACTTTTGACATGTACAGCGGCCACTGGGGCAAAACGCCCGAGGTCTCTGGCCCGGTGGCCGACCCGTACTTTGCTTTTGCGCAGGCCTATTACCACTGGTTCCATCTGACGCAACCCGCGCCCTTGCCCGAGTTCATGATCGGCGGCAACCCCAAGGCCTATTTGCATGCCAAGCTCGGCGGCTGGGGCAGTCAAGGTCTGGGCTACATCGAGCCTGAAGCCTTGGCCGAATACGAACGCGCCTTTTGCAATCCGACGCTCAATGACAAGGGCTGGCCCGCCGCCATCCACAGCGCGGCCGAAGACTACCGAGCCAGCGCGGGCATCGACCTGCAGCACGACCGTGAAAGCCGAGAGCGCGGCGACAAAATCGCTTGCGACACCTTGGTCCTGTGGGGTAGCCGGGGCGTGGTCAACCGCATGTTCAAGCCCGTGGAGCTGTGGCAGGCGCAATGCGCGGGCCATGTGGCAGGTCAGGTCATGCCCTCCGGGCATTTCATCCCTGAAGAATTGCCCGAAACCACCAGCGACGCGCTGGCGCAGTGGATGGTTTGAGGGCTTTTAGCCTCAAGCCCCGCAGCACTTCTTGTATTTTTTCCCGCTGCCGCAGCTGCACGCATCGTTGCGCCCGGGCGTGGCTTCCTTGATGACTTGCGCCACCCGGGGCCCGATGTTGCGCCAGATCTCGCGCAGGTCGTACACCGCCCACAGCGCCTCGCCATAAGCGTTCAGGCGCTCTTCGCTCACGCTGGGTGGCCCGTCTTCTGACAAGGCCGACAGCGTCGGCACCGCGTCGTCGTCTTCGGTCAGCGCCACGATGGCTTCGAGCGACAGGTCGTGCCACTTGGCGGCGTCCTTGTCCTTGGGTGTGGCCCACTCGTCGGGCCAGTTTTCCACCGCGAACATGAAGCCCAGCGCCCACACTTGCGCAAACGACGGGATCTCGCTGTCCTCGATTTCTTCGCGCTCTTCAGGGGGCAGCGAGGCGATGGCGCCCCGCACATCCATCACCTCAGGCGCATAGGCCTTGTCGTCGTCCAAGGCCTCCACCGGGGTGTCCAGCGCGAGCTTGATTTCGTCAAAACGGCGCTGCCATAAGGCCATGAACTGCTGGCGCTGGGCGTCGTCGGCAAAGCTGCCGCCTTCGGGCTCGTCCGGGTCAATGCCCAGGAGCATGGGCAGCCACTCGCTGTCGGGAATGGCGCGGCGGCAGCACACCAGCGCCGCCATGAAGCCCTCACAAAACTCCCACTGCGGCGTTTCTTCAAAACGCTCACGCAGGTCGTCCAGGATGTTGTCCAGGGTGTCAAAGTCTTCGGCTTCCAAGCCAGCGGTCGTGTTCATGGGGTGTTCCTGTAATCAGGTCGAGATTGTAGGTCGGCCCTTCAGATCCGGCGTTGCCGAGTTTGGTGCAAAACCCATGTCGGGGCTGAAGCCACCGACCTACGGGGTCACAGGGTTCAAGGCCACGCCGCAGCGCTCCAGGCGTTTTTTCATGCAGAGCACTTGTGCGTCTTTGCTGTGCAGGGCGGCGCTGTGTTGCACGGCCAGGTCGATGAACTTTTGGTCGTCGGCGTCTTTGCAGGCGTAGGGGGCTTTGGGCGCGTCGGGCTGCAGTTGGGCCCAGCGGTCAAAGTGGCCCAGCACGGCGCTGGCGGGCAGTTGGCGGTGCGTCAGGCGTTTGGCGATTTGTGGGTAGGCCAGCACACGGGCCAGCTCTTCGCGCATGGCGGCGGTGGCCAGCCATTGCGTGCTGCCGCTCTCCAAGCTGGTGCGCAGGGCCTCGGCCTTGGGCTCGTCAAACACCCACAGGTCGAGCACGATGTTGGTGTCCAGCACGCGGCGCACCGGGTTGCTCACACTCGCACTCACACTCATGGGGCAGGCGTTCCGGCATCCCCTGTTTTGTCGGCAGAGGCGTCGGTTGGTGTGCGCTTCAAGCTGCCCTTGATCATGTCAAAGCGGAACAGGCGGCACTCGATGGGGCCGTTCCACATGGGCACGCGGCGCGATTCTTTCAGGCGCATTTTGCTGGGCAGCTTCAGGTCGGGCGTGAGCATCCAGGCGCTCCAGCCGCTGTAGTTTTTCTTCCAGTGGCTGGCCAGTTGGGCAAAGAAGTCACCGCCGTCGTCGGTCTGGGCGGTTTCGCGGTGGTGGCTGGGGGCGGCGGCTCGGGTGCTTGAACGCGCATCGGCCAGCGCGCCCGGCTGGAAGCTGTCGCGCCCGCGCCCGGCTACACCTGCTGCGGCAATGCGCTCGCCATAGGGCGGGTTGAGCAGCATGACGCCGGGCGTCTCGCTGGGGGGCATGCGTTGCAGTGCATCGCCGCCCCGGAACTCGATCACGCCCGACACGCCTGCGCGTTCGGCGTTGCGCTCGGCAAAGTCGACCATGCGGAAGGCCACATCGCTGCCAAAGACGGGCGCGGTGGGTTCGTGTTCGTGGTCGCGGGCTTCTTCGATCAGGCCTTGCCAGACGTGGTTCTGGAAGGGCAGCAGTTTCTCGAAGCCAAAGCGCCGCTGCAAACCGGGCGCGATGCCGCAGGCGATTTGCGCCGCTTCGATCGGGATGGTGCCGCTGCCGCAGCAGGGGTCGTACAGGGGCACGGTGGCGTCCCAGCCACTGGCCGCGATCATGGCGGCGGCCAGGGTTTCCTTCAAAGGGGCGTCGCCCTTGTCGGTACGCCAGCCGCGCTTGAACAGCGGCTCGCCCGAGGTGTCGATGTAGAGCGTGGCCGTTTCGGGTGTCAGGTGGGCGTAGATGCGCACGTCGGGCCAGCTGGTGTCCACGCTGGGGCGCTCGCCGCGTTTGGCGCGAAAGCGGTCGGCCACCGCGTCCTTGATCTTGAGCGCGGCAAAGTTCAGGCTGTTGAGCGGGCTGTGCTGCGCGGTGATGTCGATCTTGAAGGTCTGTTTGGGCGTGAACCAGATTTCCCAGGCCACTTCGCTGGCGGCGTTGTACAGGTCGTTTTCGTTGCGGTAGTCGGTGACCGACAGCTGCACCAGCACGCGCTGGGTCAGGCGGCTGTGCAGGTTGATGCGCAGGGCGTCGCGCCAGGACGCGCGGGCCATCACGCCACCTCGGCCCGTGAGCAGGTCGTGGCCCGTCAGGCCCGTGATGGCGTGCACCTCGTCGGCCAAAAAGCCCTCAACGCCCGCGGCGCAAGGCATGAACAGGTTCAATGAATTCACTCAAATACTCTCAAAGGGTTTTGCGCAGGTTGGCGGGCGCGATCTTCAGGGCTTCGCGGTACTTGGCCACCGTGCGTCGGGCGCAGTCGATGCCTTGCTCTTTCAGCATCTCGGAAATCTGGTTGTCCGACAGCGGCTTGGCGGGTTTTTCAGCGGCGACAAACTGCTTGATGAGCGCCCGCACGGCGGTGCTGGACGCGGCGCTGCCGCTGTCGGTGCCCAGGCCCGAGCCGAAGAAATACTTCAGCTCAAAGGTGCCTTGCGGTGTGGCCATGTATTTGGCCGTGGTCACGCGGCTGATGGTGGACTCGTGCATGCCCAGCTCGTCGGCGATCTCGCGCAGCACCAGCGGGCGCATGGCCAGCTCGCCGTGCGTGAGGAAGTTTTTCTGCCGCTCCACGATGGCGGTGGACACGCGCAAGATGGTGTCAAAGCGCTGCTGGATGTTCTTGATGAACCAGCGCGCTTCTTGCAGTCGCTGCTGCAGGCCCGCATGGTTGTCGCCTTTGCCGCCGCGCAAGGCGTTGGCATAGATGTCGTGCACGCGCAGCTTGGGCATCACGTCGGGGTTGAGCTGGATGCGGAATTTGGGCGTGGCCGTCTTGCTGGTGTTCACCACCAGCACGTCGGGGATGATGATGTTTTGCTCGGCCTGCACAAAGGGGCGGCTGGGCTTGGGTTCGAGCCGGGCGATGAAGGCGATGGCGGCTTTGACCACGGTTTCGCTCAGGCCACAGGCCACCGCCAGCCGTTTGAAGTCGCGCTTGGCCAGCATCTCCAGCGGCTGGGCGCAGATGGCCAGCGCCGCTTGGGCCACTTCGTCATCTGGGTCGTCCTGCAGCCAGGCTTTGACCTGGATGCGCAGGCACTCGGCCAAGTCGCGTGCGCCCACGCCCACGGGTTCGAGCGACTGCAGCAAACCCAGCGCCACGGTGAAGCGGTGCACCAGTTCGTCGATTTGCTCGTAATCGTCGCTGCCCGCCAGACTCGCAGCCAGCTCGGGCAGGGTGTCGGTCAGGTAGCCGTCGTCGTTGAGCGATTCGATCAGAAAGCGCAGCGCGGCACGGTCCACTTCGGACAAGCGCAGCGACAGCGCCTGTCGGTGCAAAAAGTCCGTCAGGGAGCCGCTGCTGCGGGCCAGGTCGATGGCGTCGGCGGTTTCTTCGCCGTTGTTTTGGCGCGGGGCGGCGTCGCCACCCCATTCGCTGTCATCGGGGCGCATGTCCACGCTGCCGTCGCCGTCCCAGCTTTCGGCCACATCGGTCACGGCTTCGTCGCGGGTTTCGCTGGCGCTGTCGTCGCTGCTGCTGGTGGTGCTGGCGCTTTCGCTGACCCGGTCGCCCAAACTGACATGGGTGTCGGCCTGGTCCAGGCCAAAAGCTTCGGATGCGGCTTCTTCTTCGGCGCGTTCCAGAAACGGGTTCTCGTCCAGCATCTGGTCGACCTCTTGCGACAGCTCCAGCGTGGACAGCTGCAGCAGGCGGATCGATTGTTGCAACTGGGGCGTGAGCGCCAGGTGCTGGGACATGCGCAGTGACAGACCGGGCTTCATGGCTGCACTTTCAAATCGAGAACAGGGTTCGCTTCCATCACATCCTGAAGTGTTCGCCCAGGTACACCCGGCGCACATCGGCGTTGGTCACGATCTCGTCGGGCGTGCCTTCAGCCAGCACGCGGCCTTCGCTGATGATGTAGGCGTGGTCGCAAATGCCCAGCGTCTCGCGCACGTTGTGGTCGGTGATCAGCACACCAATGCCGCGCTGCTTGAGGAAGGCGATGATGCGCTGGATCTCGATCACCGCAATCGGGTCGATGCCGGCAAAAGGCTCGTCCAGCAAAATGAAGCGCGGGTCGGTGGCCAGGGCGCGGGCAATTTCCACGCGTCGGCGTTCGCCGCCCGACAGGGCCACAGACGGTGAGTCACGCAAATGGTCCACCCGCAAATCGTTCAGCAACTCGGTCAGGCGCTTTTCAACTTCGGCGCTGGACAGGGATTGGCCTTGTGCATCGGTTTGCAGTTCCAGAATGGCCCGCACATTGTCGGCCACCGACAGTTTGCGAAAAATCGAGGCTTCCTGGGGCAGGTAAGACAAGCCCATGCGTGAGCGCTTGTGGATCGGCATGCGCGTCACATCCTGGCCGTCGATCAGGATCTGTCCGCCATCGGCACCGACCAAGCCCACGATCATGTAAAAAGAAGTGGTTTTGCCTGCACCGTTGGGGCCCAGCAGACCGACGACCTCGCCCTTGTCGACCTGAACCGACACATCGTGCACCACTTTGCGGCTGCCATAGGCTTTTTTCAGGTGCCGGGCTTCAAGGCGGCTTTGGGGAAGGTCCTGGCTCATGGTTTGGGTGGCGTGGCCAGGCCGGGGCTGCTGCGCAAAGCCGGTCGGGAAGTCACCTGGGGCGCCGGGCCTGCTGATGGGGTGGTGCTTGGGGCTTTACGTGGGGTCAAGGTGGCGCGCACACGCTGATCACGGGTTTCTGGGCCGCCCGTCACCTTGCCATCGACCTGGATCACTTCGGTGGTGTTGTTGAAGACGATCGTCTGTCCTTGAATTTGATCGGCCAACACGGTGCCGCGCAGCATGCGCACTTCGGCGCGCTGGCTCAGCGTGATGATGTCCACCTGGTTGTCGTAAGTGACGGTTTCGGCTTCGCCTTCGGTGTACTCGTCCAGGCCTTCGCGCTTTTGCCGGAAAAACACACGCTCATTGGGCGCCGCCCACAAGCGTGCCACTTGCTTGCCCTGGCTGTCTTGTTGCACTTCCATCCGCTCGGCTCGCAAAACCAGAGTGCCTTTGGTGGCCGTGACCTTGCCGGTGAATTGCGTCAGTTGTTTGCTCTCGTCGTGGCGCATGCTGTCGGCTTCGATCTGCATGGGCTTGTCCCGGTCTGCCTTTTCGGCCTGCGCAGAAAGGCTCAACGCGCCCAAGCCAAGGGCGGCGAAGCCCATGACGAGCCTGAAAAGGAGGTGTGAAGGTGTTGAGGGCATGAATCTTGCTGTGCAATCTTGCTGATTGTAGGCCCAAGCTTTGTCAGATCTGCGGCAAACCAAGCCACGATGCCGTAAAAAAGCCCGCCAGTGGTGTGCTTGGCGGGCTGATGGGCATCACCGTCGTGGTGCTTAACGTGCCTGACGCGTTTGGGCGATCAGCGAATCGGCCACTTTCAGGGCGCGGTCCATGCTGCCCGCCAGTGTGCCGTCGATGTAGTAACGGCCCGCAACCCCCAAAGAAGGCACACCTTCGATCTTGAAGTCGTTTTGCAGTTGCACCGCCCGCTTGATCTTGGTGGCGACGCCAAAAGACTTGTAGATTTCGCTGAATTTGGCTTTGTCGATGCCTTGTTTTTCGGCCCAGGCCAGCACGGAGGCATCGGTGTTCAGCATTTGCTTTTCGCCGTGGATGGCGGTGAACACGCGGCCGTGCATTTTTTCCAGCAGATCCATGGCCTCCAGCGTGTAGTACAGGCGCTGCTGGGGGGCAAAGTCCTCGCGGAAAGCCACAGGGACCCGGCGCACGACCACATCCTTGGGGGCATTTTTGACCCATTGAGCAAAGCCGGGCTCAAAGGCGTTGCAATGCGGGCAGCTGTACCAGAAAAACTCCAGCACTTCGATCTTGCCCGCGCCCGCCTCGGTGGCCAGGGGGCGGTCCAGGGTGATGTAGTCCTTGCCTGATTTGAAGGCTTGCTGCGCCCATGCGGGCAGGCTGCCCAGCCCGGCGGCCGTGCACATCAGAGAGGTCGAAAACAAACGGCGTTTCATGTCAATGCTCCTGGTGTTGGCTGTGCCCCAAGCGGGCACGGCGGTGTTCATTCAAATTCAGCGTTGCACACGCACCAGCGTGTTTTCAATGCCGGCGGCTTCCAATTTGGTCCGCGCGCGTTCGGCGGCGGCTTTGTCGTCAAAGGGTCCCAAGCGTACGCGGTAGACCATGCGCCCGGCTTGATCCCGCTCAGAAACTTTCGCATCCAGGCCCATCATGGCCAATTTGGCTTTTTGGGCGTCGGCATCGGCGCTGGTGCGGTAGGCGCCCGCCTGAACCACATAGTCAAACGGATCGCTGGCGCTGCCGGATGTGGCCGGTGTGCTCAAAGCGGACTTGGCTTTGGCCAGCTCACCCAGCGGGTCGGCTGTGACGGCCGGACGAGGCTCGCTTCGGGCTGTTTCTGCCGGCACTTTGTCGGCGGTTTTTTCGGCAGCCTTGTCTTTGGCTTTGTCGTCTATGGCAGGGGCCTTGGTCTCGGGCATCGGCGGGATATCGGCGGGTGCTTTGGGTTGCAACACCCCGTTGGGGTTCCAGTCCTTGTTTTTCTGGCTTTCCTGCACGTCCTGGTCGTTGCTGCGGGGCTGGTTCTTGTTGGAAAACGGCGTAGGCACCTTGGTCACATAAATGGCCACGGCCAGGGCCACGCCCAGGCCCAGCACCAGACCGATGATGAAGCCCAGAAAAGTACCGCCGCGTTGGCTGTGAAGTGGCATGACCCGTTCCTTCACATTTTTTGCGGGGCCGACACGCCCAGCACTTTCAGGCCGTTGCGCAGCACCTGCGCGGTGGCGGCCACCAGGGCCAGACGCGCTTGTTTGACCGCGTCGTCGTCCACCAGAATGCGTTCGGCGTCGTAGTAGCTGTGGTACAGCGAGGCCAGGTCGCGCAAATAGAAGGTCACGTCGTGTGGTGCGAAGTCGTTGGCCGCAGACGTCAGCATCTCGGGGTACTTGGCCAGGGCCAGCATCAGCGCGTGGGCCTGCGGGCTTTGCAGCGGCGACAGGTCGGCTTTGGCCAGCTTGGCCACATCGCCCCCGTCCTTTTCTTTCCAGGCCGCCAACACCGAGCAGATGCGGGCGTGGGCGTACTGCACGTAGTACACCGGGTTGTCGTTGTTCTGGGCCAGCGCCAGGTCGATGTCGAAGATGTATTCGGTGTCGGGCTTGCGCGAGAGCAGGAAAAAGCGCACCGCGTCCTTGCTGGTCCATTCGATCAGATCGCGCAGCGTGACGTAGCTGCCTGCACGCTTGGAGATCTTGACCTCTTCGCCGCCGCGCATGACGCGCACCATGGTGTGCAGCACGTAGTCGGGGTAGCCTTCGGGGATGCCCACATTGGCCGCCTGCAGCCCTGCGCGCACCCGGGCAATGGTGCCGTGGTGGTCGGTGCCCTGGATGTTCACCACACGGGTGAAGCCGCGCTCCCACTTGGTGATGTGGTAGGCCACATCGGGCACAAAGTAGGTGTAGCTGCCGTCGCCCTTGCGCATGACGCGGTCCTTGTCGTCACCGTAGTCGGTGGACTTGAGCCACAAGGCGCCGTCGTGTTCGTAGGTCTTGCCCGCTTCGCGCAGCTTTTGCACGGCCGCATCCACCTTGCCGCTGGTGTAGAGGCTCGACTCCAGGTAATAGTTGTCGAACTGCACATCAAAAGCCTTGAGGTCCAGGTCTTGCTCGCGCCGCAGGTAGGCCACGGCAAACAGGCGCATGCCGTCCAGGTCATTCACATCGCCGCTGCCGGTGAATTCGCGGTCATCCGACTTGACGGTCTTTTGGGCCATGAAGTCGTTGGCAATGTCCTGGATGTAATCGCCGTTGTAAGCCGCTGCATTTTCACCACTGGGCCACTCGGCATCACCCGGTTTGAAGCCCTTGGCCCGCAGCTGGGTGGAGTGGGCCAGCGTGCCAATCTGCACACCCGCGTCGTTGTAATAGAACTCGCGGTAGACCTGCTGGCCTTGTGTGGCCAGCAAATTGCAAATCGCGTCGCCCAGAGCGGCTTGGCGGCCGTGGCCCACATGCAGGGGGCCAGTCGGGTTGGCCGACACAAATTCGACCAGCACCTTGTCGGTCTTGGCGGGCTGCTCGCCAAAGCATTCGGCCGCTTGCAGCACTTCGTGCACCACGGCCTGCTTGGCCGCGTCTTTCAATCGGATGTTGATGAAGCCAGGTCCCGCGATCTCGATGGCATCAACCCAGCGCACGAAAGCGGGGGTGGCCAGCAAGGCGCTGCGCAGGGTTTCGGACAACTGCCGGGGGTTTTGCTTGAGGGCTTTGGCCAGCTGCATCGCAGCGGTGCAGGCCAGGTCGCCGTGCGCGGCCACTTTGGGCGATTCGAAGGCCGCGCGCGCACCGGCACCGGTTTGGAGTTTTTCCAGCTCGGCGGCCAGGGCCGTGAGCAAATGTTGTTTGGCAGAAAGCATAGGGCGCGATTTTACGGGGATGGGGTGGCGGGCGGCCGGGGAACCTGCGCCAGGGACGTTTTTCTGTGCGGCTATTACAGTTGGTCACAAACGGGGTCGACAACCCGTCACATTGGCGCGTTAATCTGAAACCTGCATGCACCCATGCAGGCTTTTTCACCGTTGTTCCATTTTGGGAGTTCACACATGCGTCATTCCATCTCTACCGCTGTTTTGGGGCTGGCCCTGGTCTCTGGCTTGGCATTCGCTGCCGACCCCGTCAAACCGGCGGCTGCACCCGCTGCGGCGGCTTCTGCCCCTGCCGCTGAAAAAACGCCTCAGCAAAGCAAGATGGCCACTTGCAACAAAGAAGCCGAAGGCAAAAAAGGCGATGAGCGCAAAGCTTTCATGAAAGACTGCCTGAGCGCCAACAAGCAGGAAAAGCAGCAAAACAAGATGAAAACCTGTAACAAAGAGGCCGAGGGTAAAAAAGGCGATGAACGCAAGGCCTTCATGTCCGAGTGCCTGAAGAAGTAAAGCGGCACCGCCACAACACGCCACGCCCCGCTCCCATCGCCACCAGGCGTGCGCCAAGGCGAGAGGGGCGGTGGCTGTTTTGTGGGCGCTTGCCTGCGAGCACGGGCTTGTGGCGTGCGCCCTCCAAACCCACAGGCACAGCGATCTCAGGTGGGTGAAGCCTGCCAGTAGCCGGGCTGTGCGTAGTGGTGTTTCAAATGGTCGATCCACAGCCGCACCCGCAGCGGCAGGTGCTTGCGCTGAGGGAAAACCACAAAAATCCCGTTGGGTGGCGCCGCAAACGCTTCCAGCACCGCCACCAATTGGCCCGACTGGATTTCGCCCTCCACTTCCCAAGTGCTGCGCCAGGCGATGCCGTAACCGGCCAGGCACCAGTCGTGCAGCACTTGACCGTCCGAGCAGTCGAGCGGCCCGCCCGGGCGCAGGTGCACCACGTCCAGACCACCGTCTGCCGGGTTGCGAAAAGCCCAGCCCCGGGTTTGCGAGGCGTCGCTCGACAAGGTCAGGCAGTCGTGCTGCAGCAAGTCAGAGGGTTGTTGTGGCGTGCCGCGCCGCGCCAGATAAGCCGGGGTGGCCACGCACAGGCGGCGGTTGTCGGCCATGCGCACACTCACCAGCGAGCTGTCGGGCAGGTCGCCTACGCGCACGGCGCAGTCAAAGCCCTCGGCCGCCAGGTCCACCACCCGGTCGCTCAGGTTGAGTGAAATCGTCACATCGGGGTGCAGTTCGCGAAAGCGCGGCACCAGCGGGGCCACATGGCGGCGGCCAAACCCGGCCGGGGCGGTGATGCGCAAATGGCCGCTCGCCTTGACGCCGCCCGCCGACACACTGGCTTCGGCATTGGCCACATCCGAGAGCAGGCGCTGGCAATCTTCCAGAAAAGCGCTGCCTTCGTGGGTCAGGGTGATGCGCCGGGTGGTGCGCACCAGCAGCTTCACGCCCAGGCTTTCCTCCAGCGCATCGAGCCTGCGGCCGATGATGGCCGGGGCCACGCCCTCGGCTCGGGCTGCGGCGGTCAGGCTGCCCTTGGTGGCAACCGAGACAAAAGTTTCGAAGGCTTTGAGCTTGTCCATGTGCCTCGATTATGCGGGTTCAAGGTTGCAATGCTGCCATCGTGATGGGTGATTGATGCGCGAGGATGCTTGTATCAAACCCAGCCCTTGGGCAAGCCCGCCTCGGGCGTCATGCCATACAGCGGCTCGCCGGGCAGCCCGGCTCTCAAAGGCGCGCGTGCGGCCATGAGCCGGTTCAGGTCGATGCCGGTCGACACGCCCATGGCCTCGAACATGAAGACCAGATCTTCCGTCACCACATTGCCCGAAGCACCTGGGGCATAAGGGCAGCCACCCAAACCGCCCAGAGAACTGTCGAAGGTGCGCACGCCCGCTTCGTAAGCGGCCAGGCAATTGGCCAGGCCCAAGCCCCGGGTGTTGTGCATGTGGGCCGCGCCTGTGAGCGGGCCGATTTCTTGAAACATGCGCTTGAACAGCCGACTCACCTGGGCCGGGTTGCCCATGCCGGTGGTGTCCGACAGGCCGATCTCGTCCACCCCTGCTTGCGCCAGTTGCGCTGCCAGGCGCAGCACATCGTCCTCGGGCACCGCGCCTTGCAGCGTGCAGCCAAAGGCGGTGGACATGCCCACTTCCACCGGCACGCCGGGCGCGATCTCGTCGCGCAGGCGCAGAACGGCCCGCACCTCGTCGACCATGGCTTCGGGCGTCTTGCGCACATTGGCCAGGGAGTGCGCGGGGCTGGCCGATACAGGCAGGGTGAGCTTTTGCGCGCCCGCTTGCAGTGCGGCCTGTGCGCCGCGCAGATTGGGCACCAGCGCCATCACACGCACACCCGTGTGGCGCAGCGCGTGCTGCACCACCTGCGCGGCATCGGCCATTTGGGGCAACAGTTGGGCGGGCACAAACGAGGCGACTTCGATCTCGCGCAGGCCGGCTGCGGCCAGCGCGTCGATCCAGCGCAGCTTGTCGGCCGTGGGCATGGTGGCCCCCACCGATTGAAGGCCATCGCGCGGGCCGACTTCGCTGATCAGGACGGCTGGAGGGTCAATGCAGGTCATGACAGGATTAGACAACAGCGGATTTGTGCAGAAAAGTCATGGGTTTATGGCATTTGAACGGGTTTATCTGCATACAAACTTAGAATAAAGTCCTTTCACGTCAGATCGAGGCTCTGTGGTGACCATGCCCTGAGCGACATTCCTTCCGTTTTTCAACATCCTTTCGAGGCTTCCATGACTGCACGCACCGCGATCCACAACCTGCAAGTGGCCAACCCACTGCTGAGTTTCATCAACGACCAGATGCTGCCCGCCACGGGCGTGGACCAGGACAAGTTCTGGAAGGGCTTCAACGACATCGTGACCGACCTGGCCCCGAAAAACATCGCTTTGCTGGCCGAGCGTGACCGTATCCAGACCGCCATGGACGCGTGGCATACCGCCAACCCCGGCCCGGTGGCCGAGGGCAAGGCCATGAAGGCTTACCGCAAATACCTGAGCCAAATTGGCTATTTGGTGCCCGAGCCCAAGAATGCGCAGGCCACCACCGCCAACGTGGACGCCGAGCTGGCCAAGCTGGCCGGTCCGCAGCTGGTGGTGCCGATCCTGAACGCTCGCTACGCCCTGAACGCCGCCAACGCCCGTTGGGGCTCTTTGTACGACGCGCTGTACGGCACCGACGCGATCAGCGAAGCCGATGGCTGCGAAAAAGGCTCGGGCTACAACCCCAAGCGTGGTGCCAAAGTCATCGACTACTGCCGCAACGTGCTTGACCGCACGGCACCACTGAAGACCGGCTCGCACGTGGGCAGCAAGGGCTACGCCGTCAAGGCAGGCAAGTTGGTGGTGACCCTGGCCAATGGCAAGAGCACGACCCTGGCAGACGCCAAGCAGTTCGTGGGCTACACCGGTGATGCCAAGGCCCCCGCCTCGGTGCTGTTCGTGCACAACGGCCTGCACCTGGACCTGCAGATCAACAAGAACACCCCCATCGGCCAAACCGACCCGGCTGGCGTGTCCGATCTGATCGCTGAAAGCGCCTTGTCCACCATCCTGGATCTGGAAGACTCGGTGGCCGCTGTGGACGCCGAAGACAAAGTGCTGGCCTACAGCAACTGGCTGGGCATTTTGCAAGGCACTTTGAGCGAAGAAGTGCAAAAGGGCGGCAAGACCTTCACCCGCACCATGAACGGTGACCGCGAGTACACCAAACCCACAGGCAAGGGCACTGTCAAATTGCACGGCCGCTCGCTCATGTTTGTGCGCAACGTCGGTCACTTGATGACCAACCCCGCCATCCTCTACAAAGCCGCCGATGGCAGCATGAAAGAGATCCCCGAGGGCATCATAGACGCGATGATCACCGTGACCTGCGCTCTGGTGGACCTGCAGAAAAAGCCCTCGCATCCGCTGCGCAACAGCCGCACCGGCAGCGTCTACATCGTCAAGCCCAAGATGCACGGCCCGGCCGAAGTGGCCTTTGCCGACGAGCTGTTTGGCCGTGTTGAAAAAGTCATCGGCATGAAGCCCTCCACCGTCAAGCTGGGCATCATGGACGAAGAGCGCCGCACCAGCGCCAACCTCAAGGCCTGCATCGCCGCAGCCAAGAGCCGCGTGGCCTTCATCAACACCGGCTTCCTGGACCGCACGGGCGACGAGATGCACACCTGCATGCTGGCCGGCCCCGTCATGCGCAAGGGCGACATCAAGAACAGCGTCTGGCTGGCGGCCTACGAAAAGAACAACGTGAATGTGGGCTTGGCCTGCGGCCTGCGTGGTCGCGCCCAGATCGGCAAAGGCATGTGGGCCATGCCCGACCTGATGGCCGACATGCTCAAGGCCAAGATCGGTCACCCCCTGGCCGGTGCCAACACCGCCTGGGTGCCCAGCCCCACTGCTGCCACGCTGCACGCCATGCACTACCACCAGGTGGACGTGCCTGCGCTGCAAAAGCAGATGGAAAAGGCTGTGGCCAAGCAAGATCCGAAACAATTGCGCGAAGACACGCTCAACGCTTTGTTGCAGTTCCCTGTGGTGGCCAAAGACGCCGCCAACTGGTCCGAAGAAGACAAGCAAAAGGAACTCGACAACAACGCCCAGGGCATCCTGGGTTATGTGGTGCGCTGGGTCGACCAGGGTGTGGGTTGCTCCAAGGTGCCCGACATCAACGGCGTAGGCCTGATGGAAGACCGCGCCACGTTGCGCATTTCCAGCCAGCACATGGCCAACTGGCTGCACCACGGCGTGGTGACCGAAAAGCAGGTCAAAGCCACCATGGAGCGCATGGCCGCCGTGGTCGACGGCCAGAACGCCGACGACCCTGCGTACAAGAAGATGGCGGGCAACTTCGCCAAATCGGCCGCCTACAAAGCCGCATGTGATCTGGTCTTCAAGGGCAAAGAGCAGCCCAGTGGCTACACCGAACCGCTGCTGCACGCCTGGCGCCTGAAGGTCAAAGCGGCCTGATATCCGCGTACTCTCCCCCCACCTTGGGGGCTTGTCGGGGCTGAAGCCACCCATCTACAAACCATCTTGTAGGTCGGTGGCTTCAGCCCCGACGCTTTGGGTGTGCGCCGCAATCGCCGAGTCACCCCAACCGCTGTGCTCGGTTAAAACCCGCTCCCCTTGTGCTGGCCTTTCCATCTAGACTGGCCGTCACGCCAAACAAGCCCCAAGGGCCACAAGGAGATGACGCATGACCTGGCAAACCCACGAGATCACGAACCAGTTCGACGAGCTGCACAACTACAACCTGCTGACCACCGACACGCCTTTGCGCGAAGCGCTGGCACGCGCAGGGGCCGATGGTTTTGTGGCGCAGCTGGACCGCTATGGCGCGACGCTGGGCCAGGCGGGCACCTATGCCCTGGCCGATCAGGCCAACCGCCACACGCCTGAGCTGAAATCCTTTGACGCCCGTGGACGCCGGGTGGACCAGGTCGAGTTTCACCCCGGCTGGCACCAGCTGATGGCGCTGTACCGCGGGCAAAACCTGATCGCCATGCCCTTTGCCGACGAGCGCCCGGGCCGCTGGTCGGCCTGGGCCGCCGGTTTTTACCTGCACGGTCAGGTGGAAGCGGGCACGTTGTGCCCCGCCACCATGACGCAGGCGGCCATTCCCTTGATCCAGCGTGAGCCCGCTTTGTGGGCCGCGCTGAAGGACCCGCTGCTCAGCACCGACTACGACGAACGCGATGTGCCGCTGGCCGACAAAAAATCCATGTGGGTGGGCATGGGCATGACCGAAAAACAAGGCGGCTCCGATGTGCGCGCCAACACCACCACCGCCACGCCCACCGGCCTGGGCGAGCGCGAATTCACCCTGCGTGGTCACAAGTGGTTTTTTTCGGCCCCCATGTGTGACGCCCACTTGGTGGTGGCGCGCACCGCTGACGGCGGCCCCAGCTGCTTTTTTGTGCCGCGCTGGCGCCCCGATGGCAGCAAGAACCCGATTGAAATCCAGCGGCTCAAGAACAAGGTGGGCAACCGCAGCAACTCCAGCAGCGAAGTCGAGTTCAAGGACGCCCACGGCACCCTGATGGGCGAGCCGGGGCGCGGCATTCCCACCATCATCGAGATGGCCACCTACACCCGCCTGAACTGCGTGGTGGGCAGCGCGGCCATGGTGCGCCAGGGCCTGGTGCAAGGCCTGGCCTATGCCCGCCAGCGCCAGGCCTTTGGCCGTGTGTTGGTCGACCAGCCGCTGATGCGTGCGGTGCTGACCGACCTGGCGCTGGAAAACGAAGCCAACATGGTCCTGATGATGCGGCTGGCGCAGGCCTACGAGCGCGACGACAGCCCGCTTGAAAAAGCCTGGAAACGGGTGATGACGCCTGCTGCCAAGTTCTGGGTCTGCAAGCGTGCGGTGGAACTCACGGGCGAGGCCATGGAAATCTTTGGCGGCAACGGCTATGTGGAGGAGGGCGTCATGGGCCGTCTGTTCCGCGAGGCCCCGGTCAATTCGATCTGGGAAGGTTCGGGCAACGTGATGTGCCTGGACGTGATGCGGGCCATCGGCAAGGCGCCAGAGCTGGCCCATGCCTTGCTCCAGGACCTGGGGGAGGGCTTGGGCGATGACTCGCGTTTGCGTGAGTTGCTGCAAAGCCTGGTGGCCATGTTGCGCGAGCCTCCGGATCAACTGGAGGCTTTGGGGCGGCGTTTTGCCGAGCGCCTGGTGCTGCTGGCGCAGGCCAGTTTGTTGCGCCGCCAAGCGCCCACGGCGGTGGCCGACGCCTTCATCCAGACGCGCTTCGATCCCCACTGGGGCCGCGTGGTGGGCAGCCTCGACACCCGGGCGCTGGCGGTGGACGCCATCTTGCAGCGCGCTTACCCTGCCTGAAGTGACACGCATACCCAACTCCCCCAACGAATTTCAGGGGGGCACCCGGCAACCTGCGGGTCGGTCTTTGTAGGTCGGGCCTTCAGGTCCGACAAAGTGGACCACTGCCTCTTGAAAATGTAGAAGACGTGTCCGACCGTCACGGCCATTGGGCAGGGCCCCGGGTGGCCAGTGTGCGGTCGGCAACGGTCATTTTTGTTGGTGTTGGGCCGATGGCTTGGGCTGGTGAGCGGCGATGCCTGAAAATAGGGCTTTGAGGAGGGCGCGATGCGCTGGATTGACCGGATTCCGAAGTGGTGGTTGGTGGCCATTGCCGTTTATTTGGCGGGCGCGCCTTTTGTGCCCGAGCCGCACCTGGTGGAAAAGTGGCGCATGCTCACCGAGGGCACTTTGAGCAAGCCCATCGATATCTTTGACTTTTTCCTGCACAACGCACCCATGGTGGTGCTGGCCATTCGCCTGTGGCGTGACGCGCAGCGCCGCCGCCAGGGGAAAAACTGAGTGTCTGCCCCCATGACCTCCTCCTTGACTGCCATCGATCCTTGTCGCTGTCCTTTGTGTGGGCAGCCCAATGCCTGTGCCATGGCCTCGCCCCAAGCGGCGACACCTGCAGCGCCGTCCGACCCTTGCTGGTGCACGCTGGTTCAATTCAGCGCCGATTTGCTGAAACAGGTGCCCGAAGCGGCACGCCGCAAGGCCTGCATCTGCGCAGCTTGCGTGGCCGCATCCAGGCACGCTTGCCCGGGTGAGGGCACATGAGCCTGGCCCAAGGTCCCCACAGCCTGCAGGCGCTCAAAGCGCGCTACGGCGAGCGCCACCGCTGGCTGTTGTTGCTGTCGGTCATGCTGGGTTCCATGGCGGCGGTGATGTCGTCGACCATCATGAACGTCGCGATTCCCGACATGAGCCAGCACTTCACCCTGGGCCAAAGCCGGGTGCAGTGGGTCACCTCAGGCTTCATGGTGGCGATGACGGTGTCCATGCTGACCACGCCCTGGTTGTTGTCGCGCTACGGCTACCGCCGGGTGTACGAGGTGTGCATGTGGCTGCTGCTGGGCGGCGGCGTGGTGGGCGGCTTCGCCAATGATTTCCCGCTGGTCATGGCCGCCCGCGTGGCCGAGGGCCTGGCCGCAGGCGTGGTGCAGCCCATTCCCGCGATCATCATCTTGCGCGCCTTTGCGCCCGAAGAGCAGGGCCGCGCCAGCGGGCTGTTTGGCATGGGTGTGGTGCTGGCCCCGGCCATTGGCCCCAGCATCGGCGGTGTGCTGGTCGATGTGTTCGGCTGGCGGTCGATCTTTTTCATGGTGGTGCCGCTGGCCATGGTGGCGCTGTGGCTGTCGCGCCGCTATGTGCCCACCTCGGCCCCGGGCGGCGTGCAGGCCGATGCGGGCAGCCCGGGCCTGGACTGGATCGGGCTGGCGCTGGCCAGTGCTTCCACCCTGATGCTGCTCAACGGTCTGGTGCAGTTGCGCGGCGATGACGACACGGTGGCCGTGGTCCTGCTGGCGCTGGCGGGTGTGGGCATGGCGGTGTTTGTGGCCTGGCAGCGTCATTTATTGAAGTCGGGCGGGCGCATGCAGCGTTTGCGTCGCGCCGCTTCGGGCAGGAAAGGCCAAGCCGTTCGCCAAGCCCACCAAGCCCGGCGTGGCCCGCTCATGAACCTGCAGGTGTTTGGTCACCGCCATTTCGCCATGGGGTCGCTGGTGTCCTTCACCTACGGCATCGCGCTGTTTGGCTCCACTTATTTGCTGCCGGTCTACATGCAGATGGGGCTGGGGCTTTCTGCGTCCTACATTGGCGCAGCTTTGTTGCCGGCCGGTATTTTGCTGGCCGTGACCATCGCGGTGGTGGGGCGATTGTCCAACCGCTTTGCGCCCGCCCATTGGGTGAGCTGGGGCCTGGTGTTGCTGGCGCTGTCGTTTGCGCTCATGCCACTGGTCCACCCGGCGGCGGGTCTGGCCTTGCTCTGGATTTTGGTGATCCTCGGGCGCATCGGTCTGGGCTTCATCCTGCCCTCGCTCAACCTGGGTGCTTTGCGTGGCTTGCCCAAGGACCTGATCCCGCAGGCGTCCAGCGTGATCGGTTTTGTGCGCATGCTGGGCGGCGCGGCGGGCGTGAGCATTTGCGCCATCGTGCTGGAATGGCGTCTGGCGGTCCATGCCGCATCGCCGCCGTTGAGTCGTGGCGTGGGTTTGCGGGCGTTCAACGAAACTTTTGTGTTTCTCGCCGTGATCACCGCCCTGGCTTTGCTGGCCGCCTGGAAAATGGGTGACGCGGGTGCTGCGCACCACAAGGAGTGAACCATGTGCCAACTGCTCGGCATGAACTGCAACACCCCCACCGATGTGACCTTCAGCTTCAGTGGGTTTGCCCAACGCGGCGGCCTCACCGACCACCATGGCGACGGCTGGGGCATCGCCTTTTTTGAGGGGCTGGGCGTGCGCCACTTTGTGGACCACCAAAGCGCCAGCACCTCGCCGATTGCCGACCTGATCCGGCGTTATCCGATCCAAAGCCGCAACGTCATCGCCCACATCCGAAAAGCCACGCAGGGTGAGGTGAGCCTGGAAAACTGTCACCCTTTTGTGCGCGAGCTGTGGGGCCGCTACTGGGTGTTTGCGCACAACGGCAATCTGGTGGACTATGCGCCGCGCTTGCACGGCAGCTTCAAGCCCGTGGGGCAGACCGACAGCGAGCGGGCGTTTTGCTGGCTGATGCAAGAGCTGGCCAAGTCACACGCCAGTGTGCCGAGCGTTCAGGAAATGTCGCTGACCCTGCGCGAGCTGGTGCCGCAGATCGCCCGCTTTGGCACCTTCAACTTCTTGTTGTCCAACGGGCAGGCGCTGTGGGCGCATGCCAGCACGCATTTGCATTACGTGCTGCGCAGGCATCCCTTCAACCGTGCGACCTTGAGCGACGAAGACCTGAGCGTGAACTTTGCCGAGCACACCCGCGAGACCGACCGGGTGGCGGTGGTGGTGACATCACCTTTGACCACCGACGAGGCTTGGGTGGCCTTTGAGCCAGGGCGCTTGTACACCTTTGAGGACGGCGATCTGAAAGGCAAGGTCGGACCTTCAGGTCCGACAGACGGTTTGACCGGGCTTTAAAGCGCGGCGCTCAGAGCGCCGCTTCGACCGCGTCCATGAAGAGGGCCGCCACGTCGCAGCCCATCTGATCGGTGATTTCCTGAAAGCAGGTGGGGCTGGTCACGTTGATCTCGGTCAGGTTCTCGCCAATGATGTCCAGGCCCACCAGCATCAGGCCGCGTGCAAACAGGATTGGTCCCAGCGTTTCGGCAATTTCGCGGTCACGCGCCGAAATCGGTTGGGCCACACCCTTGCCGCCTGCGGCCAGGTTGCCGCGCACTTCACCGCCTTGCGGAATACGCGCCAGACAAAACGGCACGGGCTTGCCGCCGATCAAGAGCACGCGCTTGTCGCCCTGCGCGATGCCGGGCAAAAACTTTTGCACCATCACGGTCTGTGCGCCGTCCCGGTTCAGGGTTTCGATGATCGCGCCCAGGTTCAGACCTTCGGCACCCACCTTGAAGATGCCTGTGCCGCCCATGCCGTCGAGCGGCTTCAGGATGATGGTGCCGTGCTCGGCGTGGAAAGCGCGGATGTCGGCTTCGCTGCGGGTGACCAGCGTGGGCGCGATGAACTGTGGAAACTCCAGAATGGCCAGCTTCTCGGGGTGGTTGCGCAAGGCAGCCGGGCTGTTGAACACCTTGGCACCTTCGCGCTCGGCCTGGCTCAGCAGGTGGGTGGCGTAAAAATATTCGCTGTCAAACGGCGGGTCGGTGCGCATGATGACGGCGTCAAAGTCCTTCAAAGCGGCGCGGCGCGTGCCGGTCTGGGTGAACCAAGTGTCAGCTTGCCCGGTGAGTTTGATGTCACGCACCTGAGCCGTCACGGCTTCGCCTTGCTGCCAGCGCACATCGGTCATCTGGCAGGCCGCGACCTGGTGACCGCGTTTTTGCGCCTCGCGCATCATCGAAAACGTGGTGTCCTTGTAAATCTTGAAGGACTCGAGGGGGTCGGCAATGAAGAGGATGTGCATGAGGTTCATTCTAGAAGGGTATCGTTTTGCAGGTCGGTGGCTTGAGCTCCGACATGATGGATCGCGAACGCCTGTCGGGGCTAAAGCCACCGACCTACGGGGGCACATGGTTGACGGCAGTTACTGAAACGCCACTTCGGCAAAACTGCGCAGTTTGCGGCTGTGCAGTTGCGCGGGGCCTGCGTCGCGCAGCAGCGTCACGGCGCGGATGCCGATTTGCAGGTGCTGGTTCACGCGCTCGCGGTAAAAGTGGTTGGCCATGCCGGGCAGTTTGATTTCACCGTGCAGCGGCTTGTCGCTCACGCACAGCAAGGTGCCGTAGGGCACCCGAAAGCGGAACCCGTTGGCGGCAATGGTGGCGCTTTCCATGTCCAGCGCCACCGCGCGGCTCTGGCTGAAGCGGCGCTGCGGCGTGTTGTCGGGCAGCAGCTCCCAGTTGCGGTTGTCGGTGCTGGCCACGGTGCCGGTGCGCATGATCCGCTTGAGCTCAGGGCCTTGGCAGCCGGTGACTTCTGCCACGGCTTTTTCCAGTGCCACCTGGATTTCGGCCAGGGCCGGAATGGGCACCCACAATGGCAGCTCTTCGTCCAGCACATGGTCTTCGCGCACATAGGCATGGGCCAGCACATAGTCGCCCAGCTGCTGCGTGGTGCGCAGGCCTGCGCAGTGGCCCAGCATCAGCCAGGTGTGCGGTCGCAGCACGGCGATGTGGTCGGTGATGGTTTTGGCGTTGGCCGGCCCCACGCCGATGTTGACCATGGTGATGCCGCTGTGGTCTTCGCGCACCAGGTGATAGCCCGGCATTTGCGGCAGACGTGGTGGGGCAATGCCCTGTGCGTCGCCTGACTGCGGAGGCAGTCCTACGCGGCGCGTGATCACATTGCCCGGCTCCACAAAGGCCACATAGGGGCTGTCGGTTTTGGCCATTTCGGCATGGCCCAGCGCGATGAATTCGTCGATGTAGAACTGGTAATTGGTGAACAGCACAAAGTTCTGGAAGTGCACCGGGTTGGTGCCGCAGTAGTGGCGCAGCCGGTGCAGCGAATAGTCGATGCGCGGGGCGGTGAACAGCGACAGTGGTGCGCTCTGGCCCGGTGCCGGTGCGTAGGTGCCATTGGCGATGCCGTCGTCCATGGCCGTGAGGTCGGGCAGGTCAAACACCTCGCGCATCTGGGTGCGGCGCTCGGCGCTCATCTCGCCTTCGATGTGGTCGTTTTCAGCGAACGAAAAATGCACCGGTATCGGCAGCTGGCTGGTGCCGACCTCAAGAGCCACGCCGTGGTTGGCCAGCAGCAACGCAAACTGTTGGCGCAGGTACACGGCAAACAGGTCGGGGCGGGTCAGTGTGGTTTCGTAGCGCCCGGCGGTGGCCACAAAGCCGTAGCTCAGCCACTCGGTCTCCAGGCTCTTGGGCGGTACCCAGCCGGTGGTGGTCTGCAAACGCACAAAGGGGTAGCAGGCGCGCACTTTGTCGACCATCGGCTCTCCGGCCACATAGCGGCGCATGGCTTCGCGCAGGTGGCTCAAACTTTGGTCGTAAATGGCCTGTACCCGCTGCAGGGCAGCATCGGCATCGTCAAATACTTCGGGGGCGATGAAGGGAATCGGTCTTTGCATGGCCCCATTGTGCACAAGCCCGGTGACTTCTGTGGGTCAGCGTTTCGGCGGTGACATCGTTGCTGAAATAGGGCGGGGCGCACGCGTGCAAGCCGTCGGGGCCCAAGCCACCGACCTGCAAACCGCATCTTGCAGGTCGCCAGCTTCAGTGCCGACATAGGTTGATCACATGTTGCGACGGTACTGACCACCCACCTCGAACAGCGCGTTGGTGATCTGGCCGAGCGAGCAGACCCGCACCGCGTCCATCAGCACCTCGAACACGTTGCCGTTGTCGATCACGGCTTGCTGCAAACGCTTGAGCATGGCCGGGGCCTTGTCGGCGTGGCGGGTGTGGAAGTCTTGCAGGCGCTTGAGTTGTGACTGCTTTTCTTCTTCGGTCGAGCGGGCCAGCTCCAGGCTCTCCAGCACTTCGTCACCCTTGGGGTTGCGGAAGGTGTTGACGCCGATGATGGGCAGCTCTCCGGTGTGCTTGAGCATCTCGTAGTGCATGCTCTCGTCCTGGATCTTGCCGCGCTGGTAGCCGGTTTCCATCGCGCCCAGCACGCCGCCACGCTCGGCGATTTTTTCAAACTCGGCCAGCACCGCTTCTTCGACCAGCTCGGTGAGTTCGTCGATGATGAAGGCGCCTTGGTTCGGGTTCTCGTTCTTGGCCAGGCCCCATTCGCGGTTGATGATGAGCTGGATCGCCATGGCGCGGCGCACCGAGTCTTCGGTGGGCGTGGTGATGGCCTCGTCAAACGCGTTGGTGTGCAGGCTGTTGCAGTTGTCGTAGATCGCGATCAGCGCCTGCAGCGTGGTGCGGATGTCGTTGAACTGGATCTCTTGTGCGTGCAGCGAGCGGCCCGAGGTCTGGATGTGGTACTTGAGCTTTTGGCTGCGTTCGTTCGCACCGTACTTCTCTTTCATGGCCACGGCCCAGATGCGCCGCGCCACGCGGCCGAGCACCGTGTATTCGGGGTCCATGCCGTTGCTGAAGAAGAAGGACAGGTTCGGCGCGAAGTCGTCGATGTGCATGCCACGCGCCAGATACGCTTCCACAAAAGTGAAGCCGTTGGACAGCGTGAAGGCCAGCTGGCTGATCGGGTTGGCCCCGGCTTCGGCGATGTGGTAACCCGAGATGGACACCGAGTAGAAGTTGCGCACGTCGTGGTGCACAAAGTACTGCGCGATGTCGCCCATGACTTTGAGCGAAAACTCGGTGCTGAAAATGCAGGTGTTCTGACCCTGGTCTTCCTTCAGGATGTCCGCCTGCACCGTGCCGCGCACATTGGCCAGCACCCATTCCTTGATCTTGGCGGTTTCGGTCTCGGTGGGCTCGCGACCGTTGTCGGCCTTGAACTTGTCGATGTTCTGGTCGATGGCCGTGTTCATGAACATGGCGAGGATGGACGGCGCGGGGCCGTTGATCGTCATCGACACGGATGTGGTGGGGTTGCACAGGTCAAAGCCCGAGTACAGCACCTTCATGTCGTCCAGCGTGGCGACGTTCACGCCCGAGTTGCCGATCTTGCCGTAGATGTCCGGGCGCAGGTCGGGGTCGTTGCCGTACAGCGTGACCGAGTCGAACGCGGTGGACAGGCGCTTGGCGGGCATGCCCTCGCTCACCAGCTTGAAGCGGCGGTTGGTGCGGAAGGGGTCGCCTTCGCCCGCGAACATGCGGGTCGGGTCTTCGCCCTCGCGCTTGAAGGCAAAGGTGCCCGAGGTGTAGGGGTAGCTGCCGGGCACGTTGTCCAGCATCAGCCACTTGAGCACTTCGCCATCGTCTTCGTATTTGGGCAGCGCGACTTTGCGGATGGTGGTGCCGGAGAGAGACTTGGTGGTGAGTGCTGTGCGGATTTCCTTGTCGCGGATCTTCACCACGTACTCGTCGCCCGCATAGGCTTTTTGCATGTCGGGCCACTGGGCCAGCAGTTTGCGGGCGGTGGGGTCCTGGGTTTGTTCGCGCTGCACGGCCAAGTCAATGGCGGCTTCGGCGGCCTTGGCGCGGCCGGATTTGCCCACTTCGAGCATGCGGGCTGCGGCGCGCAGTTGCTGGATCTCGCGGGCCAGGCGGGCCTGGTCAATGGCGCGTTTTTTGTAGCCGCGCACCGTGTCGCTGATTTCGGCCAAATAGCGGGTGCGCGAGGAGGGCACGACCGGGTTTTGGTGGGTGCTGTAGCGCACATTCACCACGGGCAGGCGGCCTTCGGTGGTCTTCATGCCCAGCTCGGCCAAGCGGGATTTCAGCGCCTGGTACAGCGCGGTCACGCCGTCGTCGTTGAAGCGGGCGGCCATGGTGCCAAACACCGGCATCTGCTCGGTGGGGGTGGTCCAGGCTTCCTTGTTGCGCTGCACCTGCTTGGCCACGTCGCGCAGCGCGTCACTCGCGCCTTTGCGGTCGAACTTGTTGATGGCCACAAACTCGGCAAAGTCCAGCATGTCGATTTTTTCGAGCTGGCTGGCGGCGCCGAACTCGGGCGTCATCACGTACATGGGCACATCCACATGCGGCACGATGGCGGCGTCGCCCTGGCCAATGCCGGAGGTTTCGACCACGATCACATCAAAACCGGCCACCTTGCAGGCCGCCACCACATCGGGCAGGGCGGCCGAAATTTCAGAGCCAAAGTCACGCGTGGCCAGCGAGCGCATGAACACGCGGGGGCCTTGTGACCAGGGCGAGATGGCGTTCATGCGGATGCGGTCGCCCAGCAGCGCACCACCACTCTTGCGGCGTGAAGGGTCGATGGAGATCACGGCCACACGCAGCGCGTCGTCCTGGTCCAGGCGCAGACGGCGGATCAGCTCGTCGGTGAGCGACGACTTGCCCGCACCGCCCGTGCCGGTGATGCCCAACACGGGCACTTTCTTTTGTGCGGCTTGTTCGCGCACGGCTTTCACCACGCCCGCATCGGCTTTGTCGTTCTCCAAAGCGGTGATCAGCTGCGCCAGGGCGCGCCAGTTCATCTCGCCGTGGCCCTGAATGGCGTCCACGGTTTTGGGGGCCAGGGGGCTCACGTCCTGGTCGCAGCGCATGACCATCTCGCCGATCATCCCGGCCAGGCCCATTTTTTGGCCGTCTTCGGGGCTGAAAATGCGCACGCCTTTTTCGGCCAGGGCGCGGATTTCGGCCGGCACGATCACGCCGCCGCCGCCGCCAAACACCTGGATGTGCTCGCCACCCCGGGCCTTGAGCAGGTCCACCATGTAGCTGAAGTATTCGTTGTGGCCGCCTTGGTAAGAGCTGATGGCGATGCCCTGCGCATCTTCCTGCAGCGCGGCGGTCACCACCTCGTCGACCGAGCGGTTGTGGCCCAGGTGGATGACTTCGGCCCCCATGCTTTGCAGAATGCGGCGCATGATGTTGATGGCGGCGTCGTGGCCGTCAAACAGGCTGGCGGCGGTGACAAAACGCACCTTGTTCGTGGGGCGGTACTCGGCCAGGGCTTTGAATTCGGCGGACAGGTCGGTCATGGGGGTCTCCGTTGGCGGGCGATCTGGATGGCTTTGACGTTGACGTAAACGTCAACCAAAACCCGCATCTTAGCCGCTGCAGCCTGTCCTGTCACTGACGGTGGGGTCGGGTCGTGCGTAAATGCAAAAAGCTATGATTCAGACCCGATTCCCCATTCCTGCTTCCCAGCCCACAGGAGCCCCGACATGAGCACACAACCCACCCCTGCCCCCAACGTACAAGCTGCCAACGGGTATGCCGGCGACATTTCGCCGGAGTTGGCCTGGGCCTGGGTCCAGTCGGGCGAGGCGGTGATGGTCGATGTGCGCACCGACGCCGAGCGCGCCTGGGTGGGCTTTGTGCCCGGTGCCCATGCACTGGCCTGGAAGCAGTGGCCCGGCATGGCGATGAACCCCGGTTTTGACGAGGGTGTGCAGGCATTGGGGGCGGGTGGCAAAAAGCTGGTGTTGTTGTGCCGCAGCGGTGTGCGATCGATCGCCGCCGCCCAGCGCGCCACCGAACTGGGCCTGCAGGCCTACAACATCCTCGAAGGCTTTGAGGGCGACCCCGACGAGCAGGCGCACCGGGGCCAAAAGGGCGGCTGGCGGTTTCGCGGCCTGCCTTGGCAGCAAAGCTGAGTCCGCCGCCCAGCACCGCGACAGTTCAGACCCCGGGCGGCCGCCGGGCAATCATGTCCTGGTTAGCCATTTCGTAGGCATGGGCCAGTTTCAGCAAGTCCCAGTCGCCTTGCGGTTTGCCAATCAGCGCCAGGCCCATGGGCAGGCCGTTCTCGCTAAAACCTGCAGGCACGCTGATGGAGGGCAAGCCCGCAAAGGTGGCGTAAATCACCACTTCCATCCAGCGGTGGTAGGTGTCCATGGCGCGGCCTGCCACGCTGTCTGGCCAGCGCAGGTTCACGTCAAACGGCCAGACCTGCGCCACGGGAATCGCCAGCACGTCGAAGGTTTCAAACAAGGACAACATGCTTTGGTAAAAGCGCGTGCGGCTGGCGCTGGCCGACATCAGCTGGGCACCCGTCAGGTTGAGGGACTGGTCGTGTTCCCACAGCGCCTCGGGCTTGATGTGCGCGCGGTTGGCCGGGTTGACCAGGAAAGGTGCCACGCGCGGCCCCACCAGGGCCTGGCGCCAGACCAGCCAGGCTTGCCAAATTTGCTCTGGTGGCATGCCCAGCCGTGCTTCGTCGACCATGCAACCCATGCCTGAAAAGCTGTTCAGCGCCGATTCGCAGACTTGCAGAATGCCGTCATCCATAGGCAGGTAGCCTTGCAGGTTGCCCAGCCAGCCCACGCGCTGGCCTTTCGGGTCGCTGTCCAGCGCGCCCGCGAACACGGCCGGGTCGCCCGTCAGGCTCAAAGGGCTGGAGGGGTGCGCGCCGGCTTGCACCGACAGCAGCATGGCCAGGTCGGCCACATGGCGTGCCATGGGGCCTTCGGTGCCCAGTTGGGCAATGAACACATCTTGTGCAGGCAGCATGGGCACACGCCCTTGCGAGGGGCGCATGCCGAACACATGGTTCCAGCCGGCCGGGTTGCGCAGGCTGCCCATGAAGTCCGAACCGTCGGCCACCGGCAGCAGGCGCTGCGCCAGCGCCACGGCCGCGCCGCCGCTGCTGCCGCCGGCCGATTTGCTCGGGTCCCAGGCGTTGCGGGTGGGGCCAAACACCTCGTTGAAAGTGTGCGAGCCCAGGCCAAATTCGGGCGTGTTGGTCTTGCCGATCACGATGGCCCCGGCGGCTTTCATGCGCTGTGCCATGAGGCCGTCTTCGCTGGCCACGAAGTCTTTCATCAAGGGGCTGCCCAAAGTGGTGCGCAGGCCAGCCGCATTGGACAAATCCTTGATGGCCTGGGGCATGCCGTGCATCCAGCCCATGGATTCGCCGCGGGCCAGTTGGGCATCGCGCTCGCGCGCTTGTGCCATCAAAAGTTCGGGTTCTTGCAGGCTGACGATGGCATTGGACTGCGGATTCAAACGTGCGATGCGTTCGAGGGTGGCCTGCATCACTTCCTGGCATGACACCTGCTTGAGGTGGATGGCGCGAGACAAATTCAGTGCAGACGAATCAGGGTTGACCATGTGGTGATGCTCTTGGTTGGACTTGTATTATGAATTTGCAGGGGATGTGGCCAGCCATTGGTGAAAACCCCGTCCTCGATTTGCGCAAAGGTGACTCTCAGGCTTTTTGAAAGCTGTCATCATGAAATTTCAACTGTTCCTGTTTTGGAGATCTGATCATGAAAAGACGTGTTCTGTTTGCTGCCACCGGTCTGCTGAGTTTGAGCCTGCTGGCCCCCGTGATGGCGCAAGCCCCGGACAACAAGGTGTTCCGCTTTGTGCCGCACGCCAACCTGGCGGTGCTGGACCCGATCTGGACCACGGCTTACGTGACGCGCAACCACGCGTACATGATTTACGACACGCTTTTTTCGGAAGACGCGCAGGGCAACATCAAGCCTCAGATGGTGGACACTTACACCAACTCAGCGGACCGCAAGACCTGGACTTTCAAACTGCGCAGTGGCCTGGAGTTTCATGACGGCAAGCCCGTCACCAGTGAAGACGTGGTGGCTTCGCTCAAGCGCTGGGCCAGCCGCGACGCCATGGGCGGCATTTTGAACACCTTCATTGACCGCTACGAAACGCCCGATGCCAGCACCTTCCGCTTGATTCTCAAGGAGCCCAGCGGCATTGTGCTCGACGCTTTGGGCAAGGCCTCCTCCAACGTGCCTTTCATCATGCCCGCACGCATTGCGGCCACGCCAGGCTCTGAACAGATCAAGGAGCACATTGGCTCGGGTCCATTCATTTTCAAAGCCGATGAGTTCAAGCCCGGCGCTTTGGCGGTGTACACGCGCAATGCCAAATACAAGCCCCGCGCCGAAGCGCCCAACGGCATGGCCGGTGGCCGCCCGGTCAACTTTGAGCGCGTCGAGTGGGTCATCATCCGAGATCCGCAAACCCAGTTCAATGCGCTCAAAGCCGGTGAAGTGGACATGGTCGAGCAGCCCAGCTTTGAGCAGTACGAAACCCTGAAGAAAACCGAAGGCGTGAAGGTCGAGGATTTCTCGCCCGCGGGCCTGACGTTCATCATGCGCTTCAACCACCTGCACAAGCCTTTTGACAACCCCAAGATCCGGCAAGCAGCCATGGTGGCGATGGGTCAGCAGGCCGTGCTCAACACACAGATCGGCATCCCCGAGTTGCAGAAAGTGTGCCGCAGCATCTTCCCATGCGGCACGCTCTACGCCGATGAAAATACCGGTTATTTCACTGGCATCGCCAACCCGGCCAAAGCACGCGAAATGCTGAAAGAGGCGGGTTACGACAACACGCCCGTGCTGCTGATGCGTCCCACCGATCTGGCTTCGATCGCCAAGATTCCGCTGGTGGCCAAGCAGCAGCTGGAGGCCGCAGGCTTCAAGGTGGACTTTCAGCAAATGGATTGGGCCTCGCTGGTGGCCCGACGCGCCAAGAAAGACGCGCCTGCAGCCGGTGGCTGGAACGCCTTCCTGACCGCCTGGACGGCCGGTGACATCACCAACCCGCTGGCCATGGCCATGCTCAACGCCAAGGGCGACACCGGCTGGTTCGGCTGGCAAAACGAGCCGCGCATCGAGACCTTGAAAGCGAGCTTTGCACGCGCGGCCACCATCGAAGAGAAAAAGAAGATCGCCAGCCAGATTCAGGCTGTGGCCATCGAAACCGCGACCCACGCACCTTTGGGTCAGTACCGATCACCCACCGTGGTGCGCAGCAACGTCAGTGGCTTGATTCAGACACCGGGCATCCCGGTGATGTGGGGCCTGAAGAAAAACTGATCAGGTTCTGACCGATGCTTCAATTTGTCTTGCGCCGCCTGTTGGCGGTGCTGCCGGTCCTGCTCGTCGTGTCGCTGGTGGTTTTCCTCATCCTGAGGCTGGCCCCCGGTGACCCGGCGGCGGTGATTGCCGGCAACAGCGCCACCAACGAAGAAATCGACCGCATCCGCCAGCAGCTGGGTCTGGATGGTTCCATCCTGTCCCAGTACTTCATCTGGATCGGGCGGGTGTTTCAGGGCGATCTGGGGTATTCGTATTACCTGAGTAAACCTGTCACCGAGCTGATCGCGCAGCGCATCGAGCCCACTTTGTCTCTGGCGGTCGGCACCTTGCTGCTGGCCATTGCCGTGGCGATCCCGCTGGGCACCATCGCGGCCTGGCGCATGGGCGGCTGGCTCGACAAAATCCTCTCCGGGTTTTCGGTGGCCGGGTTTTCGGTACCGGTGTTTGTGGTCGGCTACTTGTTGATCTACCTGTTTGCCATTCGCTTGGAGTGGTTGCCGGTGCAGGGCTACAAAACCTTGTTCGGGCCGCGCAGTGTCGGGGTTTGGGACTGGATGCGACAGCTGATCCTGCCCTGGATGACGCTGGCCTTGATTTATGTGGCGCTGATTGCGCGGGTCACCCGGGCCAGCGTGTCCGAGGCCTTGACCGAAGACTACATCCGCACGGCGCGAGCCAAAGGGGTGACCGAGCAAGCGGTGCTGCTGCGCCATGCGCTGGCCAATGCGGCCGTGCCCATCGTGACCGTGATTGGCATCGGTGTGGCCTTGCTCATTGGCGGCGTGGTGGTGACCGAAACGGTGTACGCCATCCCCGGGCTGGGCATGCTCACAGTGGATGCGGTGCTCAACCGCGATTTCCCGGTGATTCAGGGGCTGGTCCTGCTGTTCTCCTTCGCCTATGTGTTCATCAACCTCCTGGTCGATTTGAGCTACCTCTTTCTTGATCCGAGGATCCGTTACTGATGTCCCTCTCTCATCGTTTGTGGGCCAATGGCTCAATCCGGTTTGGTGCCGTGGTGCTCGGGTTCATGGTCCTGGTGTCTTTGTTGGCACCGTGGCTGGGCACGGTGGACCCGGCCGCCATGGACTCCAACTACATCAACAAAGCTGCCGGGCTCAAGGGGGATTTCACCCTGGTCGATGGCAGCACCGTGGCCCACACCTTCTGGCTGGGCACCGACAGCTTTGGTCGTGACCTGTACAGCCGTGTGGTGTACGGGGCGCAAGTGTCCTTGCTGGTGGGGGGCTTCACCGCCGCGCTGGCGCTGGCGCTGGGCGGGTTTTTGGGCATGCTGGCCGGTTACTTCCGGCAAGTTGATGCGGTGCTCATGCGCTTCATGGATGGCCTGATGGCCATCCCCGCCATCTTGTTGGCCATTGCGCTGGTGGCGGCCTTGGGTGCGCAGGTCGGTACGGTGGTGGTGGCCATCGCCATTCCCGAGGTGCCGCGCGTCACCCGCCTGGTGCGCTCTTTGGTGCTGAGCCTGCGTGAAGAGCCTTTTGTAGAGGCGGCCCGTGCGCTGGCCACGCCCACGCCTGTGATTTTGTGGCGGCACATTTTGCCCAATGCTCTGGCGCCGCTGATTGTGCAAGGCACCTTTGTGGCCGCGTCTGCGGTGCTGACCGAGGCGATCTTGAGTTTTCTGGGCCTGGGCCTGCCGCCCGACATTCCCACCTGGGGCAACATCATGGCCGAGGGGCGTGTGCAGTTCAGCCAGTACCCCGGCAATGTGCTTTACCCTGCTTTGTTTTTGGTGCCCACGGTGCTGGCCGTGAATTTGCTGGGAGATGGTTTGCGTGACGTGCTCGATCCCAAGTTTGCAAAAAGGGGGGCATGATGAGCGCAGCTTCTCCTCAACCTGTCCTGTCCATCCGCGACCTCTCGGTGGCCCTGCCAGCGGGCGGTGACCGGGTGCACGCGGTGCACCAGGTGTCGCTCAGCATCCTGCCCGGCCAGACTTTGTGTGTGGTGGGCGAGTCGGGCTCGGGCAAGTCGGTCATGGCCACCACCGTGATGGGCCTGCTGGCCAAAGAATTGCGCCCCAGCGGCGGTGAAATTGTGTTGCAAGGCGAGTCCTTGCTGGGCGCCTCGGCGGCGCGTTTGCGTGCCTTGCGCGGGCGCAGCATGGGCATGGTGTTCCAAGAGCCCATGACCGCGCTCAACCCGGTCATGACCTGCGGCGACCAGGTCGACGAGTTGCTCTCGACGCACACCGATTGGCCCCGCGACCAACGCCGCGCTGAAATTTTGCGCATCTTCGAGCGGGTGCGTTTGCCCGATCCGGAGCGCATGCTGCGCAGCTACCCCCACCAGTTGAGCGGCGGTCAGCGCCAACGCATCGTGATCGCCATGGCCGTGGTGCTCAAGCCCGCCCTGATCATTTGCGACGAGCCGACCACGGCGCTGGATGTGACCACCCAAAAGGAAATTTTGCGGCTGATTGCCGACCTGCAACGCGAGCAGGGCAGTGCGGTGCTGTTCATCACCCACGACATGGGCGTGGTGGCTGAGATTGCCGACGAGGTGCTGGTGATGAATCAGGGCGAAGCCGTCGAGGGCGGCCCCTGCGAGCAGGTCTTGCGCCGACCCAAAGCCGCGTACACCCGCCAGCTGCTCGCTGCCGTGCCGGGCATGACACCCCCTGTGGCCAAGCCTGCCTTCAGCGGCCCGGCCTTGCTGTCGGGCCAGGGCGTGGGCAAAACGTATTCAAGCCGCGACTGGATGGGCCGCAACCGCGCCACCGCCGCTTTGCAAAACGCCCATGTGGCGGTGCATGCGGGCGAGACCGTGGGCATTGTGGGCGAGTCCGGCTCGGGCAAGTCCACCTTTGCCCGTTGCCTGATCCGCCTGATCGACCCGACCGAGGGCCGCATCCTGTGGGGCGATGACGAGGTGGCCACCTTGCCCGAGGGACGCTTGCGTCCTTTGCGCAACCGGGTGCAAGTGGTCTTCCAAGACCCGAACCGCTCGCTCAACCCGCGCCGCACCGTAGGTCAGTCCATGGTCGAAGGGGCCATGAACTTTGGGCAATCTCGCGCCGAGGCCGAAGCCTTGGCGGCCGATCTGATGACACAAGTGCGTTTACCCGTCGAGGCGCTGCAGCGCTACCCCAGCCAGTTCAGTGGTGGACAAAGGCAACGCCTGGCCATTGCCCGGGCGCTGGCGTGCCGACCCCAGGTGCTGGTGGCCGACGAAGCGGTGAGCGCCCTCGATGTGAGTGTGCAGGCGCAGATTCTGAATTTGCTGCGCGAAATCCAGGGCCGATTGGGCCTGGGTTTGCTCTTCATCACACACGACTTGCGTGTGGCCGCGCAGCTGTGCGACCGCGTGGTGGTCATGCACCAGGGCCACATCGTTGAAGAAGGACCGACCGCTGAGTTGTACGCCAACCCACAACAAGACTACACACGCCGCTTGCTGCAGGCCGCGCCTGCCGCTTTGCCGCCGCTGGAAGCTGCAGCTTGATGTCGCAACGCGACAGCGCAGCTTCAGCCCGCTCGATTTGACCCCTGAACTCGGCCCACCATGACCCGTATCCTGATCGCTGGTTACCAGCACGAAACCAACACCTTTGCCCCCAGCCTGGCCGATTGGGCCGCCTTCCAAAGCGGCGAGGCCTTTCCGGCCTATGTGCGCGGTCAGGCCCTGATCGACCAGATGACCGGCGTGAACATCCCGGCGGGGGGCTTCATCGACGCGGCGCGGCGCGAAGGCTGGCAGCTGCTGCCCTCGGCTTGGGCCGGTGCCACGCCCTCGTCGTACGTGACCCAAGACGCGTTTGAGCGCATTTGCGCCGCCATTCTGGAGGACGTGCGCGCAGGCCTGGTGCAGGGGCTGGACGGTGTGTACCTCGATTTGCACGGTGCTGCCGTGGCCGAAAACGCCGATGACAGCGAAGGCGAGCTGATCGCCCGCATCCGCGCTCTGGTGGGCCCGAAGGTGCCGATCGTGGCCAGCCTGGACCTGCACGCCAACGTGACCGAGCGCATGCTGCAGCTGTCCGATGGCCTGGTGGCCTACCGCACCTACCCGCACATCGACATGGCCGAGACGGGCGAGCGGGCGGCGCTGTTGCTGCGCGAACATTTGCGTGCGGGCAGCAAGCGCCCCATGCAGGCGCGTCGCCTGCCGTTCTTGATTTCACTCAATGCGCAAAGCACCTGGATGGACCCGGCCAAGGACCTGTACGACGAGATGATCGCGCTGGAGTCGCAAACCGGTTGCATGCTCAGTTTTTGCATGGGCTTTCCGGCGTCGGACTTTGCCGAATGCGGCCCCGTGGTCTGGGGCCATGGCCCGCAGGCTGAGGTGGTGGTGCAGCGCCTGTTTGAGCGCGTGGCCGAACCCGGCCAGTGGCGCCCCGATGTGCTGCCTGCCCGCGAGGCCGTGGCGCAAGCCCTGGCCACGGCCGAGGTGTCTGCGGCCCCGGTGGTCATGGCCGACACACAAGACAACCCGGGCGCAGGGGGTGACAGCAACACCACCGGCATGCTGCATGCCTTGCTGCAGCAAGGTGCGGGCCAGCGCTGGCCTGGCCAGGTGGCGCTGGGCTTGCTGTACGACCCCGAAGCCGCCCGCATGGCGCACGAGGCCGGGGTGGGCGCCAGCCTGCAGCTGGCTCTGGGCAAGTCCGTGCCCACCTTCGCAGGCGAGCCCAGTGACCCGCCCTTGCAAGGCCGCTTCACGGTGCGGGCCTTGGGGCCGGAGTACTGCGAACTCAAAGGCCCGATGATGACCGGCATGAAGGCCCACATCGGCCCTTGCGCCTGTCTGGAAATCGACGGCGTGCTGATCGCCGTGTCCAGCGGCAAATGCCAGATGCTCGACCGTGAGCTGTTTCGCGTTGTGGGCATCCACCCGGAGCAGATGAAGCTGCTGGTGGTCAAAAGCTCCAACCATTTCCGGGCCGATTTCACCCCCATCGCCAGCCGCGTGCTGGTGGCCAAAGCGGCTGGCCCCATGGCCGCCGACCCGGGCGACTTGCCCTGGAAGAAGCTCAGCCCCAACACCCGCACCCGGCCCTGAAGCGGCCGGATGATCGGGCTTTTGAACATTTCTTGAAGAGGCACACCCATGAGCGCGACACCCCAAGACCTGACCCAGACCCCGGCCCACGAACTGATGGCGCTCTACCGCAGTGGACAGGCCTCGCCGGTCGAGGTGACGCAGGCGGTGCTGCAGCGCATTGAGCGGGTCAATCCCCAAATCAATGCCTTCTGCCTGGTCGATGAAAAAGCTGCTTTGGCCAGCGCCCGAGCCAGCGAAGCGCGCTGGCAGGCGCACCGCCAGCAAGGCACGCCCGTGGGCGCTCTGGAAGGCGTGCCCACGTCCATCAAGGACCTGATCCTCACGCGCGGCTGGCCCACCTTGCGCGGCAGCCGCACCATCGACCCGAATCAGCCTTGGGACGTGGATGCCCCGGCCACAGCGCGTTTGCGCGAGGCAGGCGCGGTCTTGCTGGGCAAAACCACCACGCCCGAGTTTGGTTGCAAGGGCGAGACCAACTCGCCCGCCACCGGCATCACACGCAACCCCTGGAATTTGAACCACACCCCCGGCGGCTCTTCGGGCGGTACGGCGGCGGCTGTGGCGGCGGGTCTCGGCCCGCTGAGCGTGGGCACCGATGGTGCAGGCAGCGTGCGCATCCCGGCGGCGTTTTGCGGCAATGTGGGCTTGAAACCCAGCTTTGGCCGTGTGCCCGCCTACCCCTTGTCGCCGTTTGGCTCGGTGGCGCACCTGGGTCCACACACCATGAGCGTGCGCGACGCCGCCTTGATGACGAACGTGCTCAAGCAGCCCGATGCCCGCGACTGGACTTCGCTGCCACCGGATGCGACCGATTACACCGTGGGCCTGGAAGATGGCATCCGGGGTTTGAAAATCGCTTACTCGCCGACCTTGGGTTATGCCCAAAACGTGCACCCCGAAATCGCTGCCGCTGTGGATGCCGCTGTGCAGCAACTGCAAGCCCTGGGCGCGCATGTGGAGCAAGTTGACCCCGGCTTCGAAGACCCTTTGGAGATCACCACAGGCCTGTGGTTTTTGGGGGCCTACACCGTGTGGAAGGGCTTGAGCGCCGAGCAACAGGCTATGGCCGACCCCGACTTCAAAACCGAGGCCGCGCTGGGTGCGCAGCTCAGCGCCTTGCAGGTGCAGCAACTCAACCAGCGCCGTGGCGTGCTGGGCTCGCACATGCGCCAGTTCATGCAGCGCTTTGACCTGCTGGTCACTCCAGCCGTCTCGATCCCTGCGTTCGAGGCGCGTGCAGCTGGCACCGTGGCCATGGACCCGGTGTCCATGCTGGGTTGGACCCCCTTCAGCTACCCCTTCAACCTGACCCAGCAACCGGCCATCACGGTGCCGTGCGGCCTGACACACAGCGGTTTGCCCATGGGCTTGCAGATCGTGGGGCCGATGTTTGGCGATGCCTTGGTCTTGCGCGCAGCGCGGGCTTATGAATCTGTGATGCCGCTGGTGCGGCCTGTGATTTGAGTTTTCAAACCACGCTCGTCGCGTGCCCTAAGCGCGCCATCCTGTCGGTGGGGTGAGTGGTGTCCACGGCCTTGATGATGAATTGTGGTGTTTGATTTTTTGCAATTCAAAATACGAAATAATTGGCAAATTTAAGAGTCAAATATTATTCATTAATGATTTGTTATTGAGGATTTTCTGATCTAATTTGCAGTGCTTTTTGTCTGATTGGCAGACCTTGGAGTTCACATGCAATTGATTTGGGTGGCCGGCCCTGCGGCCAAGGTGATAACCCTGTCCATCACGGCCCGCAAGGTGCTGATGGGCATGGCCGCAGTGTCCATTTTTCTGGTCTTTTTGGGGTTTGTCTTTCACTTCATTGGCTTGAGGGTGGCCATTGAATACGCGCCTGAAATTGCGCAACGCATGGGAGGGGTGACCAGCCAAAGCGAGCAAATGAAGATGGAGGCCCTTTACCGTTCCAAGCTGGAAGCCTTGAACCAGCAGCTGGAGACGGTGACCCAGCGGCTGGGGGAACTGGAAAGCATCAAAAACGATGTGCTGGGGCGGCTGGGGGTAGAGCGGCTTTTGCCTGTTTCGGGCGTGCAAAAAAGTGAACCCTCCTGGGGTCGGGGTGGCCCCCTGAATTTGTTGCCCAGATGGGGCCTTTCAGACCACAAGCTCAGCCAGCAACTTGACGCTACCGCTCAACACGTTCAGGAATACGAAAAAACCCTGAGTGCCATGCAGTCGCAATGGCAACAGGACATGAACCGTCTCGATCGTGTGCCCACGCTGTTGCCTTTGTCGGGTGAGTATTTATTGACCAGCTCTTTCGGTGTCCGTGCAGACCCGATGACCCATTTGCCCAGCATGCATGAAGGCATTGATTTTGTTGCCCCCGTGGGCACGCCAGTCATGGTGACCGCACCGGGCAAGGTGGTGCGTGCAGAGTACTCAGGGGCTTACGGCAACATGGTTGAAGTGAGCCATGAAGAGGGGTTTGTGACCCGCTATGCCCATTTGAAAACCATTTTTGTCAAACCCGGACAAAGTCTGGAGCGGCTGAGTTTGGTGGGCACGCTGGGCAATACCGGGCGATCGACCGGTCCGCATTTGCACTACGAGGTGATTTGGCGCGGAAATGCCATGCACCCTGCAAAGGCCTTGGCGGCCTGGTCCCGGTTTTAAAAAAAACCAAAGATGACGCAATTGAAGGAGGCAGCATGTTCAGCAAGAAAAAAAATCAGCACACACCCTTGGTCATGGGTCAGGAAAAATTTGACACCTTGATCGGGCGTCATGCCGAAATCCACGGGCGCCTGGTTTTGCAGGAAAGTGTGCGCATTGATGGCAAGGTGGTCGGCAACATCGAGGCGCCCAAAGATTCAGCGATCTCTGTGGTGATTGGTCCTTCGGGTGAAATTCTGGGGGATGTGATGGCCAGCCGCATCATTGTGGCGGGCAAGGTTTCCGGCAATATCCACGCGTTCGAACGGGTCGAGTTGATGTCCAGCGCCCTGGTCCAAGGCGACATCAAATACGCCTCCATTGCGGTCGAGCATGGGGCCCGATTGTTGGGCCTGTTGCTTCAGGTGGATGCCTCGGATGCGCCTTCCAAATCTGACCGCGATGCCCAGGACGCAATACGCAAGGCCCAGCACGCCGGGGCTGCCGACTGAGCGCATCGATTCGGGCGCGACTGGAAATTCATTATCATCCGCCCATGACGTTTTTAGCCTTAGATGTTGGCAACACGCGCCTGAAGTGGGCGCTGTATGACCGACCCCACCCCCAGGCCCACCTGCTGGCCCATGGCGCAGAATTCCTGGAGAACATTGACCGTTTGGCCGAGGGTGCGTGGGCGAACTTGCCTGTGCCAGATCAGATGCTGGGCTGCGTGGTGGCGGGAGATGCCATCAAACGTCGCGTACAGGAGCAAATGGAACTGTGGGACTTCACCCCGCAATGGGTGGTGCCCAGTCTCAGCGAAGCGGGGCTGACCAACGGCTACGACCACCCCTCGCGCTTGGGCTCGGACCGGTGGGTGGCCATGATTGGTGCGCGCCAGCGCATGCTGGCGTCGGGCCAGATGCGCCCCTTGGTGGTGGTGATGGTGGGCACGGCCGTGACGGTGGAGGCCATCGATGCGCAAGGCTGCTTTTTAGGGGGCTTGATTTTGCCTGGGCACGGCATCATGCTGCGTGCGCTCGAGTCCGGGACCGCGGGCCTGCATGTTCCCACTGGCGAAGTTAGGCCATTTCCAACCAACACCAGCGATGCCCTGACCAGTGGAGGCACCTATGCCATTGCCGGAGCGTGCGAGCGGATGGTGCAGCACTTGCGTGAGCACACAGGGCAAGAGCCCGTGTGCGTCATGACGGGTGGCGCGGGCTGGAAAATGGCCCCGAGCATGTCGGTGCAGTTCGAGTTGGTGGACAACCTGATTTTTGATGGCCTGCTGGCCATTGCGGCTCAGCGCTTCGGCTGAAAGTCTGTGGCGCGGCGTCAAGCCTGAGGCTGGCTGTAGGCGGCCGTGAGGGCTTGCAAATGCGCCCGCAGCGCCGGGCTTGCCATGTACGGGGTGAGCAAGGCCAGCACATGCCGCGCCCCCCGTGTCAACGCCAAGCTCGCGCTGCCAGGCTCCAGCGCTTGCCGTGGATTGCGCACGTACTCGTAACTCAGCCAATAGGTCAGCATCACCGCCATGCTGGCCGACAAGGTTTCAATGCTGTCCGGATCCATCTGCATCAGGCCCGCTGCCGCCAGAGACTCCAGCATCAGGCGCAAGGCGTGTGTTTTGCGCGTCAACACTTCATGAAAGTGCGTTTCAAGATGCCGGTTGCCCGAGAGCAGGTTGTTCAGGTCACGGTACAGGAAGCGGTAAGCCCAGATTTGCTCAAACAGCGAATGCAAAAAAAACCAGGCGTCTTCGGTGTCCTGCACATCCGAGGCCGCGTCCAGAAGGTCCAGTATCGCCACTTCGTATTGGTCAAACAAATGGTTGACCAAGCTGTCTTTGGAGGGAAAGTGGTAGTAAAGATTGCCCGGGCTGATGTTCAGCTCGGCTGAAATCAAGGTGGTCGAGACGTTGGGTTCCCCGTAGCGGTTGAACAGTTCCAGCGTAACCTCGGCAATCCGCAAGGCCGTGCGACGTGGGGCTTTTTTGGCCATGGGTCAGTGGGCGAGCGGGTCAGCCGGCAGGGCGTCGGGTGGTTTTGGCTGTTGCCGCTTTGGGCACCGGGCGCTTGCGCTGGCCCGCTGTGGCGGGCGGTGCCGGTTTGCTGGACGAGGCTTCGCTTGCCTTGGCCTTGCGCTGGCGCGTTGCAGCAGGCTGCTGTGTTTGGGCCAGTTGCGCTTCCAGTCGCGCGATGCGTTCATTCAGCAGGTGCATGTCTTGCAGGGTCGGCATGCCCAATCGGTGCAAGGCTTTGGCCACCCGGTCTTCAAACAGGTATTCCAGGCGATCCACCCGAACGGAGGTTTGCTGACCAAAATCACTGGCGATGTGGCTCAACCGCTCTGTGGCTTCGTGCAGACGCTGCTGTGCTTCGGCCTGGCTTTTGCGCTGAAAGGCCAAGCCATCGTTGACCAAGGCTTCGATGGCTTTCGTGCCTTGCTCTTGCGCTTTGGCCATGGCGCCCAGGCCGGCCAGCCAAATGTGCTGTGCTGGCGTTGTTGGCACGTCTGCCGCCTGGGAGGGTTTTGGGCTTTTGGAGCTGTCGGACGATTTGGCCATGGGGGACTTCCTTCTCAAGGCTTCACTTTAACCTGCGTGTACTCACTGTGGCGAATGTTCCGCACAAGAGCGACGCGATTCAATGCAATGGTTCTAAAATCAAGATTCTCAGGCGCAGTCTCCCGGCACATGGGGGCAGGCGTTCATTGCATTCATTCACATCGATCCCATCATGACCCTTCTTGTGACCGGCGGCGCCGGCTTCATTGGCGCCAACTTCGTGCTGGACTGGCTGGCTGCCAGCGATGAGCCCGTCATCAATCTGGACAAACTCACCTACGCTGGCAACCCCGAAACCCTGGCCAGCCTGCAAGGCGATGCGCGGCACCAGCTGGTGCAGGGAGACATTGGCGATGCCGATCTGGTCAGCCGTTTGTTGGCGCAGCACCGTCCCCGTGCGGTGGTCAATTTTGCCGCCGAAAGCCATGTTGACCGGTCCATTCACGGTCCCGGCGAGTTCATCGAAACCAACATCGTGGGCACCTTCCGCTTGCTGGAGTCGGTGCGGGGGTATTGGAGTGGCTTGGCCGAGGACGCCAAAGCCAGCTTCCGTTTTCTGCATGTCTCGACCGATGAGGTGTACGGTTCGCTCGCCAAGGACGAGCCGGCCTTTGCCGAGACCCACCGCTATGAGCCCAACAGCCCCTACAGTGCCAGCAAAGCGGCCAGCGACCATCTGGTGCGCGCCTGGCACCACACCTACGGTTTGCCGGTGTTGACCACCAACTGCAGCAACAACTACGGCCCCTACCACTTCCCGGAAAAACTCATCCCGCTGATGATCGTGAATGCGCTGGCGGGCAAGCCGCTGCCGGTGTATGGCGACGGCATGCAGATCCGTGACTGGCTCTACGTCAAGGACCATTGCAGCGCGATTCGCCGCGTGCTCGAAGCCGGGCGTCTGGGCGAGACCTACAACGTGGGCGGCTGGAACGAAAAGCCCAACATCGAGATCGTGCAAACCATTTGCCAACTGCTCGACGAGATGCGGCCCAAGGCCGACGGGGGCAGTTATGCCAGCCAGATCACCTACGTCACCGACCGTCCGGGCCATGACCGCCGTTACGCCATCGATGCCCGCAAGCTCGAAGCCGAACTGGGCTGGAAACCCGCCGAGACCTTCGAGACCGGCATTCGCAAAACCGTCGAGTGGTATCTGACGAACACCGAATGGGTGGCCCATGTGCAAAGTGGTGCCTACCGCGAGTGGGTGCAAAAACAGTACAACGCGTCATGAAAATCCTGCTGCTGGGTAAAAACGGCCAAGTCGGCTGGGAACTGCAGCGCAGCCTGGCCCCGCTGGGCGAGGTGCTGGCGCTGGACCGCCACAGCACTGATTTTTGCGGTGACTTGAGTCAGCCCGAGCGCCTGGCGCAAACGGTGTTGACCTGGCGGCCTGACGTGATCGTCAATGCCGCTGCCCACACTGCTGTGGACAAGGCCGAGTCCGAGCCCGAGCTGGCGCGTTGCCTGAATGCAACCGCGCCTGCGGCGCTGGCCCGTGCTGCGGCCGACGTGGGGGCCTGGTTGGTGCATTACTCGACCGACTATGTGTTCAACGGCCAGGGCGAGCAGCCCTGGCAAGAGGGCGATGCCACTGGACCGCTCAGCGTGTATGGACAAACCAAGCTCGCAGGCGAGCAACACATTGCCGCCAGCGGCTGCAAGCACCTGATTTTTCGCACCAGCTGGGTCTATGCGGCGCGGGGTGGCAACTTTGTCCGCACCATGCTGCGATTGGCGGGAGAGCGCGAACGCCTCACGGTCATCGACGACCAACGTGGCGCGCCAACGGGCGCCGATCTGATCGCCGATGTCACGGCCCACGCCATCCGTCAGGCCATGGGCACCCAGGGGGCATCCTTGTCCGGGGTTTACCACCTGGTGGCCTCAGGCGAAACCAGTTGGCACGGTTATGCCCACCATGTGATCGCGCAGGCACGGCAGATCCTGCCGGCGTCGGGCTTGAAAGTGACCGAGATCGCGCCCGTGCCCACTTCGGCATTTCCGACGCCTGCACAGCGCCCGCACAACTCACGGCTGAGCACACACAAATTGCAAAAAACCTTTGGCTTGGTCTTGCCGCCGTGGCAGCAAGGCGTTGACCGGCTGTTGGCCGAGATCCTCTGACATGCCACACGCTTGCGGCACAATCATCAGGAACTTGCACCTTCTTTTAAAACCTTGAGCCTCACCATGACCGACACCACCGCTGCCAACACCGTTGCACCCCAAGACCAGGCCCAAATCCTGGCGCAGGCCATGCCCTACATCCGCAAGTTCCACGGCAAGACGCTGGTCATCAAGTACGGCGGCAACGCCATGACCGACCCGGCCTTGCAGCAGGCCTTTGCCGAAGACGTGGTGCTGCTCAAACTGGTGGGCATGAACCCGGTGGTGGTGCACGGCGGCGGCCCGCAAATCGAAACGGCTTTGAAGCGCCTGGGCAAAACCGGCGAGTTCATTCAGGGCATGCGCGTGACCGACGCCGAAACCATGGAAGTGGTTGAGTGGGTGCTGGGCGGCGAAGTGCAGCAAGACATCGTGGGCATGATCAACCGCGCAGGCGGCAAGGCCGTGGGCCTGACCGGCCGTGACGGCGGCCTGATCCGTGCCAAAAAACTGCGCTTGGTGGACAGCCAGGACCCGAACAAAGTGCACGACGTGGGCCAGGTCGGAGAGATCGAAAGCATCGACCCTTCGATCCTGACCTGCCTGCAGGACGATGCCTTCATCCCGGTGGTCAGCCCGATTGGTTTTGGCGAACACAACGAGAGCTACAACATCAATGCCGACGTGGTGGCCGCCAAGCTGGCCACCGTGCTGCAAGCCGAAAAACTGCTCATGCTCACCAACATCCGTGGTGTGCTGGACAAAGAAGGCCAACTGCTGACCGAGTTGACGGCCAGCCGCATCGATGAACTGTGTGCCGACGGCACCATCAGCGGCGGCATGATTCCCAAGATTGCGGGCGCGCTCGATGCCGCCAAGAGCGGTGTGAATGCGGTGCACATCATCGATGGACGGGTGCCGCACGCCATGCTGCTGGAGGTGCTGAGTGAACAGGCGTTTGGCACCATGATCCGCAGCCGCTGAAACGTTTCGGGCTCGGGTGGGTTCCATCAAAAAAAGAGGGGGGAGAGATGTCAGAGCAAGAATTACAAAGCGAGCGCTATTCAGAAGAGGAAGCCACGCCCACACGCAAGCGTCCACGTCCGGGCGAACGGCGCTTGCAAATTTTGCAGACCCTGGCTGCCATGCTGGAGCAGCCCGGCGCCGAGCGGGTCACCACCGCCAGCCTGGCCGCCAGGATTGGCGTGAGCGAGGCGGCCCTGTACCGGCACTTTGCCAGCAAGGCGCAGATGTTCGAAGGGCTGATTGATTTTGTCGACCAATCCGTGATCGGATTGATACGCCAAGTCACCGACCGTGAGCCCCCTGGGCCCCAGCAGGCGGGGCGCATCGTGGCTTTGCTGTTGCAGTTTGCAGAGAAAAACCCGGGCATGAGCCGCGTCATGATCGGCGACGCGCTGGTGCTGGAGCACGAACGCTTGCAAGAGCGCATCAATTTGCTGTTTGACAAAGTCGAGGCGCAGCTGCGTCAATCCCTCAAAGCCAATGACTCGGCCACCCCCACGGCCGATGCGCAAGTCGCCGCGTCTTTGCTGGTGGCCTTCATGCAAGGGCGCTTGCAGCGCTTTGCCCGCTCGGGCTTCAAGCGTCTGCCTTCGGAGCATTTGCAAGCGGCTTTGGCCAGGATGCTTTGAACAAGCATGGCCCGATGCGGGGCGCAGGTGGTTTGGCCCTGTCTTGACGCTGGACGTACCTACGCGTGTTTTAGGCTGGCAAGAGTCATTCGCACCTGCTGGCTCGGGCGATGGGCGCTGTGAATACCGGTCATTTGGCAGATGACGACCCAGATGACAGCACTTAGCCGACACCGGTCGCTGGCACTCGTTTCCAACGATCAGATCAGTATGACAGGTCCAGCGCCGAACATACTGGTGCGACCGACTCAAAAGGCATTGGAAATCATGATAAAGTAATTCATGAATTACTTATATTATGGTTGCCAACACACGGATCAGACTCAAAACCGAAGACCGCCAGGCAGAACTGGTCCAGGCGGCCTTGGGATTGGCCGCTCAGCGCAGCCCAGCCGAAATCACCACGGGTGACCTGGCCTTGGTCATCGGCATCACCCAAGGGGGCGTATTCAAGCATTTCGACAGCAAGGAGGCCATCTGGCTGGCTGTTCTTGATTGGGCGCACCAGTCGTTGATGGAGCGGCTCGAGCAAGCAGCACAAGCACGGCAGGTCAATGCCTTGCAGGCCCTGCGTGCCGTCTTCATGGCCCACATCGGTTTTGTTGAGCAGTTCCCGGGGGTTCCCCGACTTGTCTTTCAGGAGTTGCAGCATGCCAAGCCCACACCGCTCAAAGGCAGGGTGCAGCAACTGATGGTCGACTACCGGACTCTGGTGACCCAACTGCTGGACCAGGCCCGCGAAGAGCGCTTGCTGTCAAAAGATGTGGATCTCCGGTCAGCTGTGCTCCTCTTCATGGGAGCGGTTCAGGGGCTGGTCATGCAGTCTCTGGTCACGGGCAATCTCCATGGACTGGCACGACAGGGCAAAGCCGTGTTCAAACTCTACGAGGCAGGCCTGTTGCCAAATCCTAAAACCTGACGAAAGAAGCGCCGATGACACTCTCCAATATCAAAAAGCGGCAGGTCTTGGTCGCAACCAGTGCCGCGATCGTGATTGTGGCTCTGGGATTCGTGGCGACTCGCATGGGGCCACTTGCCCCGACTAAAGTTACAGTGACACAAGTCAAGAGCGAAAATCTGATGCCCTCGGTGTTTGGCATTGGCAGTGTGGAAGCGCGCCAGAGCTGGCTGATGGGCCCCACGGTGGCGGGGCGCGTATTGCGCGTGCATGTCGATGCGGGGCAGGCGGTCAAGGCCGGACAGTTACTAGCCGAGATGGACCCGGTGGATCTGGACCAACGCTTGCAGGCGCAAGATGCCGCGCTGTCCAAAGCGGTCAGCGTTCAAACGGCAGCACAGGCTCAACTGGCAGACGCCAAAGCTCGGCGCGAACTGGCCGCCACCAATCTGAACCGGCAAAAGGAACTGGCTCGGCAGAACTTCATCAGCCCTGCAGCGCTCGAGGGGCGTGAGCAGGAGCTGCAGTCTGCGCAGGCAGCCTACGAGGCCGCGCAAGCCAACCTGCAGGCGACCCGGCAGGACGCTCAGCGCCTGCAGGCCGAGCGTGCGGCTGTCGTGCAGCAAAGACAGAACACCCGATTGGTCGCACCGGCCGATGCGGTGGTCATCAGCAGGGATGCAGAAGCTGGTAGTACGGTGGTGGCTGGGCAGGCTGTGATCAGGCTGGTCAATCCCGCCACCCTCTGGGTGAAGCTGCGCGTGGACCAGGCACGCTCGATCGGTCTGGCGGTTGGTTTGCCGGCCCAGATCGCCTTGCGTTCGCATCCGCAACAGGTGCTGGCCGGCAAGGTGGAGCGCGTGGAGTTGCAGGCCGATGCAGTGACCGAGGAGCGCATCGCACAAGTAACGTTTGATCAAACGCCTGCATCACTGTCGATCGGCGAGATGGCCGAGGTCACGCTCAAGTTGCAGCCAGAGGATCAGGCTTTAGTGGTGCCGCAGGCCAGTGTGCAGACGCATCAGGGCCGAACGGGCGTGTGGCGTCTGAAAGATGGCGCATTGGACTTCGTTTCCGTGCAGTGGGGCGCGTCCAGTCTGGACGGCCGCGTGCAGGCATTGAGCGGTCTGGCCTCGGGTGACACGGTGGTCGTCTACAGCGACAAGCCGCTGTCGGTTGGAGCCCGCTTCAAAGTGGCGGACGCCCTAGTCAAAAAGGCCCAGCCATGATCAGCCTGGCGGCGCGCGACATTCAGCACAGCTGGGCCAAGTTCGTGCTCACCGGGCTGGGGCTGGGTTTGCTCATTGGCGTGACGCTGACCATGGCCGGGGTGTTTCGCGGCATGGTCGACGATGCCCAGGCCTTGCTGAGCAACAGTGGCGCCGACCTCTGGGTGGTTCAAAAGAACACGCAGGGGCCGTACGCCGAATCGTCCAGCCTCAAGGACGATGTGGTCCACAGCATCGCCGGCATGCCGGGTGTGGCGATGGCGGCCAACATCACTTACTTCACCATGCAGGTCAAGGCGGTGGGGGGCAAGGAGGCCCGTGCCATGGTGGTCGGTATCGAGCCGGGTGCTGCCGGTTTGCCCGGGCAGCCGGGCCATTTGCTGGCAGGCAGGCACCTCATGCGCAGTCACTACGAGGCGGTGGCCGACATCAAAACCGGACTGTCGCTGGGGGACAGGGTCGAGATCAGGCGCCACACCTACGAAGTGGTGGGCCTGACACGCCGCATGGTGTCATCCGGCGGTGACCCGATGGTCTTCATGCCGATCAAGGATGCTCAGGAAGCTCAATTCCTCAAGGACAACGACGCCATCGTGAACGACCGCGTGCGCACGGCCACCAACCCCGCTTTCAATCGGCCTGCGGTGCCGGGTTTGCTCGATGCGGTGCAGAACCTGCAGACCAGCAGCCGCAACGTCAATGCCGTGCTGGTGCGCGTGGCCGATGGTTGGCCCCCCGAGCGTGTGGCCGAGCCAATTAAACGCTGGAAGCACCTGACTGTGTTCACCCGTGTGGACATGGAGAACATTCTGGTTGACAAACTGATCGCCACTTCGGCCAAACAGATCGGCATGTTCCTGGCCATCCTGGCCGTGGTGAGCGCGGCGATCGTGGCCTTCATCATCTACACCATGACGCTGGGCAAGATCCGCGAGATCGCGGTGCTCAAGCTGATCGGCACCCGCAACCTCACCATCGCGGCCATGATCCTGCAGCAGGCGTTGGGCCTGGGCGTGATCGGCTTTGTGGTCGGCAAAGTGGCGGCGACGATCTGGGCGCCGGTGTTTCCCAAATTCGTGCTCTTGCTCACGCAGGACGCCGTGATCGGCTTTGGCGCCACCATGCTCATTTGCGTATTGGCCAGCACGCTGGCCATCCGCATTGCACTGCGCGTCGATCCGGCGCAAGCCATCAGTTGAGGGCCGCAACATGACAAGCAAACCTGGTGGTATTCGCATCGAAAACTTGCGCAAGGTTTATGGCCAGGGCGACACGGCAGTCGAGGCGCTCAAGAACGTCAACATGCAAGTTGCGCCCGGCGAAGTGGTGGGGCTGGTGGGCCCCTCTGGTTCCGGCAAAAGCACCTTGCTCAAATGCCTGGGGGCCATCATCGAGCCCACGTCCGGTCGCATGACTCTGGGCGATGAAGTCATTTACGACGACGGCTGGAAAACGCCTGACCTGCGCGCCTTGCGCCGCGACCGGATTGGATTTGTGTTTCAGGCACCGTACCTGATTCCCTTTCTGGATGTGACCGACAACGTCGCCCTGCTGCCCATGCTGGCAGGTGTGCCCAATGTACAGGCGCGGCAACGTGCACTTGAATTGCTAAACGCTCTGGATGTCGCACATCGTGCCAAAGCCGAACCAGCGCAACTTTCCGGTGGCGAGCAGCAACGGGTGTCAATCGCCCGGGCGTTGGCCAACAAGCCGCCGGTGATTCTGGCCGACGAGCCAACCGCGCCGCTGGACAGCGAACGCGCCCTGGCCGTGGTGCGCATCCTCAATGACATGGCCCGTCAGGCGCAGACCGCCATCATCGTCGTGACCCATGACGAGAAAATCATCCCGACCTTCAAGCGGATCTACCACATCCGCGATGGTCAAACGGTCGAGGAACAAGGCGAAGGGCGCGCACTTGATTAGGTACACGTCCTCAACGGCAGAAGTACCCTCTGAACCGGTCACTGGCGCTGGGCATTGATCCGCCGCGTCAAAGGCTGGTTTGTGGTCTGCGAGCTGATACCCACCGCGGGACCGATGATCTGATCACGCCACGTCTGAGTCAGAGGGTCGGTTCACCGTGAAGACCGCTTTGGGTCGAGAGGGTGAGTTCACCGGTTCGAGCAGCGGACTTTCACCCACGATTTTTCAGTGCGGTCGGCTAACTGGCCAGGCAGCACGACTGCAGTTCTTTCGAAACCGGTCGTTGGTCTCACAGCATTGCAGGGTGAATCAGTGACCGCTTTTACCAGGCACCATGAACCAACCCTTGAGTTCGTTAGGCCGCTATCGCTGCAAAGTAGCCCCCCAAGGTCAGCCCTTTCACCAATTCCAGAGCGTCCCATCGTGCTGCAGCCGGTTCACCGGCAAATAAGCCCTTTGGTACGGGTACTTGGCAGCCAGTTTCTCGTCGATGTCCACGCCGTGACCGGGGGACTCGCCGCAATACATCATGCCGCGCTCGAAGTGCCAGTCGTGCGGGAAGACCGAGAGCATTTCCTCGCTGTGCGGCATGTATTCCTGCACGCCAAAGTTGGGCACCCAGGTGTCAAAGTGCAGGGCGGCGCCCATGCACACGGGTGACAGGTCGGTGGCGCCGTGGCAGCCGGTGCGCACCTGATACAGGTTCGCCAAGTCGGCAATGCGCCGCAGGTGCGTGATGCCGCCCGCGTGGACCACGGTGGTGCGGATGTAGTCGATCAGTTGTTTCTCGATCAAGGTCTTGCAGTCCCAGATGCTGTTGAAAATCTCGCCCACCGCGATCGGCGTGGTGGTGTGGTGGCGTATCCACTGGAACGCGTCCTGGTTTTCAGCCGGGGTCGGGTCTTCCATCCAGAACATGCGCACCGGCTCCAGCGCCTTGCCCAGCTGGCCAGCCTCAATGGGCGTCAGGCGGTGGTGCACGTCGTGCAGCAAATGGATGTCGGGGCCCACGGCTTCGCGCACGGCTTCAAACAGGCCGGGCGTGTGGCGCAAATACTTTTCGGTGCTCCAGTCGTGTTCGCTGGGCAAGTTGCCGTCGGCGGGTTCGTACAGTCGGTTGGTGCCGCTCACGCCATAAACCTTGTTCAGGCCCGGTACGCCGCTTTGGGCGCGGATGGCCAGATAGCCTTCTTCTTTGTGGCGCAACACTTCGTCCACCGTCTCAGCCGTGTCGCGGCCATTGGCGTGGCCGTAGACCATCACCCCGGTGCGGCTGCGTCCGCCCAGCAGTTGGTACAGCGGCATGTTCGCCATCTTGGCCTTGATGTCCCACAGCGCGGTGTCCACGGCGGCAATCGCACTCATGGTCACCGGGCCGCGCCGCCAGTAAGCGCCTTTGTAGAGGTATTGCCAGATGTCTTCGATCTGCTGCGGGTCGCGCCCGATCAGACAGGGAATCACATGGTCTTCGAGGTAGCTGACCACGGCCAGCTCGCGCCCGTTCAGTGTGGCGTCGCCGATGCCAGTGACGCCTTGATCGGTTTCGATTTTGAGGGTGACGAAGTTGCGGCCGGGGCTGCAGACGATGACGCGGGCGGCGGTGATTTTCATGGCTCAGGCCTCGCTCAGTTGTTGGACCGCAGCGTCCACGCCGTGCTGCAGAACTTGCTGGTGCCAATGCGTCACGCGGGCGATCCATGCGGTGTTGTGCGGCAAAGTTGTGCCCCACAGGTCTTCTCGGGCCAGCAAGGCGCGTACGCAGGCTTCGGGCTCGGTGCGTTGTGCGGCGCCCAAGGCCATTAGGCTGTCGGCTTGCGGGTCGTTCAGGGCGTAGGCCTGACCGTTTTCGTCCACGCCCAGGGTGTAGCGCACGAATACGGCTGCGGCCAGCGCATGGTGCTCAAACGAAGCACCTTGGGCGATCTGCCCCAGCACCGAGGGTGGCCAGCGTTGCGGAATTTTTTGCGAGCTGTCGGTGGCGATCTGGTGCACGCTGTGCTTCAGATACGGGTTGCCAAAACGTGCGATCAGTGCATCACGGTACGCAGCCCAGTCCGTGCGACTCAGGTGTGGCGCGACTTCGCGACTCATCAGCTGGTGAACGAAGGTGCGGATGTGGGGCACACCGATACAGCTGGCAATGTAAGGCCTGCCTGTGACCGCACCCATGAGCGCCATGGCCGTGTGGCTGCCATTGAGCATGCGCAGCTTGGCTTCTTCGTAGCTGTGCACATCGCTCGTCACGCGCATGCCCGCAGATCGCAGCAAGGCCGCGTCTGCCGGATCGGCGAAGCGGTCTTCGATGACCCATTCCCAAAAACCTTCGGTGCTCAGAGCGCATTGGTCGAGCACGCCCAGCGCCTCTTGTGCAGCGGCCAGCACTTCGGCCGTGGCGGCAGGCACGATGCGATCGACCATGCTGCACGGAAAAGCGCATTGCGCATCGAGCCAGCGCAGCAGTTCACCGTCGTGTGCTGTGGCAGCGGTTTTGACCAGCACCTGCAGCTTGTGGCCATTGCCTTGCAGGTTGTCGCACGAGGCGATGGTGATGCCGGGCAAGCCTGCCTGCTGGCGCAGGCGCAAACCGTCCAACAACAGCGAGCCGAGTGCTGGGGTGTAGCCTTTTTCAGTGACGGTGAGGGTGACCCAGCGTGTGGTGGGCGCAGCGATGGCCTGCACCACGGCATCGCGCTCGGTGGTGGCTACGCTCATTCGCCACAGTGCGCCGGGCACTTGCCATGTCACGCCCTGACCATCGGCCACGCGCACGGCGTACAGGCCGTCTTGTGCGCGCAACTGGTCCACCAGATCAGGCCGCGTCATGCCCACGCCGTGGATGCCCCAGCGTGTGTCGCCAGCGGTCAGCAACTGGTCAAACACCATGGCCTGGTGCGCACGGTGAAAAGCCCCGAGACCCAGATGCACCACGCCGGGCGCGTCAGCCCTGCGGTTGTAGCGGGGGATATTCACAGTGGATGGCAGCGATGAAAGGGCGAGGGCGGACAGTGGCATGGTGGATGTGTTTCAAAAGAGCGGGCTGAATGTCAAACGAACGTGCGCTGCGTCGGTTGTAGGAGCTTGCCCTGCAAGCGATGAGCCTGCGGACCGCGAACACCCGCATCGCCAGCAGGGCTGGCTCCTACAGGAAACAGGGAACAAACCCAAGCCGTTTTGTAGGAGCTTGCCTGCAAGCGATGAGCCCGCGGACCGCGAACGCCCCCATCGCCAGCAGGGCTGGCGCCTGCATGACATCCAGTCATCTTCAAGTCGCTGATCTCGCGTGGAGTTTTTGCTCGGACGCTTCGATCTCGGCCCAGGTGGTGTCGTCGATCCATATGCCGGATTTTTCGCGTTCGGCGCGGGCGGTGCGTTCAGGTTCACCCGCCATCTTGACGCCGTCACTGCCCGGCGCATCGGGGCTCTGGTGCAGCCAGTCGGCAAAGGCCAGTGCTTCTTGTTCAAACATGCTTTGTGTACCCAGACGAACCGGGTCGATCAACAGGGTCAGCATGCCGTTGAGCACGGCGCGTTGGTGGTCGGCTTCGCGGTGCCAGGTGCCGCTGCCTGTGAGTGCGCCGCCCAACAATTCGCAGGCCACGGCCATGCCAAAGCCTTTGTGGTCGCCAAAGGTCATGAGTGCGCCAAACAAGCCGTTGGACTGCGGCACCACCACCACGCCGGGGTTGGTGGTGGGGTGGCCGTTTTCGTCGATCAGGTAACCCGGTGGCACCTGTTCCCCCTTGTTGTGCGCCACCCGCATCTTGCCTTGGGCCACGCGGCTGGTGGCAAAGTCCAGCACAAAGGGGGCGCGGTTGCCCATGGGCACACCGATGCAGCAGGGGTTGGTGCCAAAGCGCCCGTCGCCACCGCCAAAGGGTGCGACCACGGGGCGCGAGAGCACGTTGACAAAATGCACTGACACCAGTCCTTGCGCCACGGCCATTTCGGCAAAGTGGCCGATGCGTCCCAGGTGGTGCGAGCGGCTCAGGGCCACGGTGCACACGCCATGCTGTTTGGCACGTTCAATGCCCATGTGCATGGCTTGCACACCGGTGATCTGGCCGTAGCCGCGTTGGCCGTCCAGGTTGAGCAAGGGACCGGTGTCGAGCAAGACCTTCACGCCCGTGTTGGGGCTCAGGCCGCCTTCGAGCACCGCATCCACATAGCGCGGCACCATGCCCACGCCGTGCGAGTCGTGCCCGCTCAGGTTGGCCATGACCAGGTTGTCGGCCACCTGCGCGGCTTCAGCCGGGGCGCTGCCCGCTTGTTCAATGATATGGGCGACTTTGGTGCGCAGCGCTGCGGCTTGGATGCGTTGACTCATGAGGGGTCTTTCAAGAAGGTGAGTTTGTAGGAGCGCACCCCGAGCGCGATGTGGGGTGGGCCGCAAGGCGGGTCAATGGGCTCACATCACCGCGCCCACTTGCCAAGGCACAAACTCGTTTTGGCCGTAGCCGTGGCGCTCGCTCTTGGTGGGCTCGCCTGAGGCGGCAGCCAACATCATCTCGAAGATGCGCTGCCCCATTTCGGCGATGCTCACCCCGCCGTCCACGATCTCACCGCAGTTCAGGTCCATGTCCTCTTCCTGTTTTTTCCACAGCGCGGTGTTGGTCGAGAACTTGAGGCTGGGGGAGGGTGCGCAGCCGTAGGCACTGCCACGCCCGGTGGTGAAGCAGATCAGGTTCGCCCCGCCCGCGACCTGGCCCGTGGCACTCACCGGGTCGTAGCCGGGGGTGTCCATGTAGACAAAGCCTTTGGCGGTGACCGGCTCAGCGTATTCGTAGACCGCCTGCAGGTTGCTGGTGCCACCCTTGGCCACGGCGCCGAGGGATTTTTCGAGGATGGTGGTCAGGCCGCCCGCCTTGTTGCCGGGCGAGGGGTTGTTGTTCATCTCGCCGCCGTTGATGGCGGTGTAGTTTTCCCACCATTTGATGCGCTCGATCAGTTTGTGCGCCACCTCGGGCTTGACCGCACGGCGCGTGAGCAAATGCTCTGCGCCATAAATCTCGGGTGTTTCGCTCAGGATCGCGGTGCCGCCATGCTGCACCAGCAGGTCGACCGCCACGCCCAGCGCAGGGTTGGCGCTGATGCCCGAATAACCGTCCGAGCCGCCGCACTGCAGGCCCACGGTGATGTGCTCGGCGCTGCAAGGCTCGCGGCTGATGGCGTTGGCGCGGGGCAGCATCTCTTCAATCAGCTGGATGCCTTTTTCCACCGTCAGGCGCGTGCCGCCTGTGTCCTGGATGTTGAAGACCTTGAGCGTGTCGCCCTCGCGCAGGCTGCTGTGCGCCAGCCAGGTGTTGAGTTGGTTGGCTTCGCAGCCCAGACCGACGACGACCACGCCCCAGAAGTTGGCGTGGGTGGCATAGCCGGCCAGTGTGCGTTCGAGCAGCTGGATGCCCAAGCCCTCGGTGTCCATGCCGCAGCCCGTGCCGTGCGTCAAGGCGACCACGCCGTCCACATTCGGAAACTTGGCGAGTGCAGCCGGGTTGTTGCGTTTGGAGAAATGGTCGGCAATGGCGCGTGCGGCGGTGGCCGAGCAGTTCACGCTGGAGAGCACGCCGATGTAGTTGCGCGTGGCCACACGACCATCCGAGCGTTTGTAGCCCATGAAGGTGGCCTGTTTACGGGAGGGCTCGAGTTTCACGTCTTGGCCGATGGCGTAGTCGCGCTCGAAGTTACCTTTTTCCGGGCCCATGTTCAGGTTGTGCGTGTGCACATGCTCGCCCGGCGCGATGGGCTGGTGCGCAAAGCCAATGATCTGGTTGTAGCGACGCACCGGCTCGCCCACGGCGATGGCCCGGGTGGCCACCTTGTGGCCTGGCGGGATCAGGCCGCGCACGGGCACGCCCTCGACGGCGCTACCGCTCATGAGTTGGCTGCGCGCGATGACCACGTCATCGGCAGGGTGCAAACGGATGAAGAGATTGGACATGGTTTGAATCGGTTGGGGACGGAGCCGAAGATCTGTCCCACAAGGTTAATAAAACTGTTTAGGCAACCACAGCACCAGGCTGGGCACATAAGTGATCACGACCAGGCTGCCCAGCAGCGGGAACAGCCAGGGCAGGATGGCCATGGTGGTGCGCTCGACGCTGAGTCTGGCCACACGGGCGAGCACAAAGAGCACCATGCCCATGGGGGGATGCAGCAGACCGATCATCAGGTTGAGCACCATGACCAGACCGAAGTGCACCAGGTCAATGCCCAGTTGCTGGCAAATCGGCACGAGGATCGGCACCAAGATGGTGATGGCGGCGGTGGGCTCCAGGAAGCAGCCGACAAACAGCATCAACAAGTTGGCCAGCAGCAAGAAGACCCAAGGCTCTTGTGTGAAGCCCAGCACCCAGCTGGAGATGGCGGTGGTCACACCTGTGGCGGTGAGCATCCAGCCAAAAATGCTGGCTGCAGCCACGATGAACAGCACCGTGGCGGTGGTCTCGACCGTGTCCAGGCAGATCTTCACGAACATCTTGAAGTTGAGCGTGCGGTACCAGAAAAAACCCAGCGCAATGGCCCAGACGCAAGCGGCAATCGCGCCCTCGGTCGGTGTGAACACGCCCGTGGTCATGCCGCCGATCAGCAACACTGGGGTCATGATGGGCAACACGGCTTGAAAGCTGAAAAATTTATCAGCGGCAAACAGCACAAACAAGGCTGCAAAGACGGTGAGTTGGGGTGGCGTACCCATGACGGTGACCAGCCACCAGATGGCCAGCGGCCAGCCGATGACCACTGCGGTTTCGGCCAGGGCCTTGATGACTTTGGGCCATTCGAATTTGACGTCAGCACCCCAGCCATTTTTGTGTGCGAAGTAGGCCACCGTCAGCATCATGAGCAGTCCCATCAGGATGCCAGGCAGGATGCCTGCGAGGAACAAGGCGCCCACCGACACGTTGGCCATCATGCCGTAGATCACAAAGGGCAGACTGGGCGGAATGATGGGGCCGAGCGTGGCCGAAGCCGCGGTGACGCCCACTGCAAACTCGGTGCTGTAGCCATGGTCCTTCATGGCCTTGATCTCGATGGTGCCCAAGCCTGCCGCATCGGCAATGGCGGTGCCGCTCATGCCTGCGAAAACGACCGAGCCCACCACGTTGACATGACCCAGGCCGCCCTTGAGCCAGCCCACCAGGGCCAGTGCGTAGTTGTAAATGCGGTTGGTGATGCCCGCGTTGTTCATCAGGTTGCCGGCCAGGATGAAAAATGGCACGGCCAGCAGCGGAAAGCTGTCGATGCCCGAGACCATGCGGTGGATCACCACAAAGGGTGGTGAGCTTTGTGCAAACAGCAGGTAAATCAGCGAAGCCCCGGCCATGGCGATGGCCACCGGGATGCCGCCACTCATGAGGAACAGAAAAATGATTTTCAGCATGGAATAACTTTCAAGGGGGCAAGGGCTTGTTCAGCGGTCGGTGATGTCGGTCTCTGGGCGTTCCAACACGGTGTAGCCGCGCTGCCAGTGCACACGCGCCACCCAGATGGCTCGCAGGCACATGGCGGCAAAGCCGGCCATCACCACGCCATACACCAGGTTCATGGGCAAATCGATGATGGTCATCTTGTAGCTGCCGAGCTTTTCCATCATTTGGCCCGTGAGGAAAGTGGCAGCGGCAAAAAAGGCCACACGCATCACATCGACCAGGGTGGCCATCGTGCGGGACAACCAACGGGGCATGAAGCGGAAGAAAAAGTCCACCTGGATGTGGTTGTTCTTGGCCACGCCAATCGTGGCACCCGTGAAGACCACCGCGATCAGCAAATAGCGGGCGATTTCTTCGGTCCACGAGGCCGAGTCGTTGAGGACGTAGCGGGTCACGAATTGGTAAAACACGGTGATGCCCAGCGCCCAGAAAAAGGCGAGGGCCACCCAGGCTTCGATCGGCGTGCCGGACAAATCGACCTCGTCATCGGTGGCGTGAAACTGGCCGTCGTCGCCCATGACTTTGGGCATCGCGTCCAGATCGGGCAGGTGGGATTGGGTGCTCATGGGGTGGGCTCTGAAAAAGACAAAGGATGTGCGCGGGTCACACAGGGCGATAACCCCCTGGGTTTAGCTTGTGACGTGCGGGTGCTGGGTGGTTGGCTCAAGAAGGCAGTGCGCCATGGCCGAGACCGACCATGGCGCGCAGGACTCGCTTATTTGGCGGCCTGGATCTTGTCGTAGTCAGCCCGTGTGAAGCCCAGGGACTCCAGTGGCTTGTTTTTCATGACCGCATCCACAAAGCTCTTGCGGTCCACCTCGACAATTTGCAGGCCTTTTTTCTTGAACTCGGCCACCAGTTCGGCTTCACGCTTTTTGATTTGCGCGGTCGAGCGCACAGCCGCTTCTTGCATCACCTCGGTGAACATTTTCTTCTCAGCGTCGCTGAGCTTGTTCCAAAGGTGTGGCGCCACTTGGGTGGTCAGGCCGTCCACGATGTGGCCGGTGAGCATGATGGCCTTTTGCACCTCAAAGAACTTTTTGGCTTCGATGGTGGTCAAAGGGTTTTCTTGGGCTTCCACGGTGCCGTTTTGCAGGGCCAGGTACACCTCGGCAAAAGCAATGGGCGTGGGGTTGGCACCGCAGGCTTCAGGCGTGGCGCGGTAGGCTGGCACGTCGGGCACGCGGATCTTCAAGCCTTTCATGGCCGCGCAGTTGGGGATGGGCTTTTGTGCCGTGGTGTGGCGCGCACCGTAATAGGTGTAGGCCGTGACCTGGATGCCGGTCTTGGCGCGGAATTCGTTGACCATTTCCTGGAACACGGGGCTCTTGGAATAGGCAATCAGGTGGTCGCCATCGCGGAAGATGAAGGGGTAATACGCAATGCCAAAGCGAGGATACGTGCGAGCCGCGAATGATGGGCCGCTGATGATGATGTCCACCGTGCCCAAAGTCAGGCCTTGGTTGATATCGGTTTCTTTGCCCAAAGTGGAAGCGGGGAAGACCTGGATGTCGAACTTGCCATTGCTGCGCTTTTTGATTTCTTCAGCAGCCCAGACCGAGTCGGTGTGGTACGGCTCGGAGGTTTCGTAGGCATGGGCCCACTTGAGTTTTTGCTGGGCTTGGGCACCTGCGCTCATCATCAGGGTGCCCATGACCACGGCGCCCAATGCGGCCAGGGTCTTCAGTGCGAATCGTTTGCTCATCGTTGTCTCCTCGTTGGGTTTGGAAAAAGTTGCTGACGCGGGAACAGAAAATCACCCTAGCGGGCGGGTGCGCGGCGCCAGCTCGCGCTGTATCTTTTGTGGGCTTGCTTCAGGTGTTTTTGCATGGCTTTACGGGCTGCACTGCTGTCTCGCGCTTCGATAGCGTGCATCACTTCCTGGTGTTCTGCAATGGCGGTTTGCCATGAGGCGGGGTGTTCAAAATAATCCCCCAGCCGCTCAAACAAGGGGCCGTTGCGGGCCATCCAGTAGCGCTGTACCGTGTCCAGTAGCACGCTGTTGCCGCAGGCTTGGGCAATGGCTTCGTGAAACGCTTCATCGCCCTGGCGCGGGACTTCATCGCGCGCGGCTTCGAGCTTCATTTGTTGCAACCCGCTTTTGATCGCTTTGAGATCGGCCTTCTGGGCATGGGCGGCGGCCAGTGCGGCCACTTCGGCCTCCACCAAAATGCGGGCGCTCATGACTTCCAGCGGCCCCCAGTTGGCAGGGGTGTTGTCATCGAGCTCGACTGGCGTGGCGACCGGCTTGGCCGCCGAGGTTTGCCGCACATAAATGCCGGAGCCGGTGCGCACTTCGATCATGCCTGCGACTTCGAGCGCAATCAGCGCTTCACGCACCGAGGGGCGGCTCACGCCCAGTTGAAGTGCCAGATCTCGTTCGCCTGGCAAGCGCGAGCCTGGTGCAAATTCGCCCGATGCCATCAGTTGCCGAAGCTGCTCGGCAATCTGGCGGTAAAGGCGCTGCGGGGCGACGGTTTGCAGGGGCATGGCGGCATCAGGGATAACGTGAATTGGACAAGTGGTCAGACCAGTTGCACAATCATCACATGTTCAAAACCCCTTGCAACTCCGCACAAACCCGCATGTCGCGTGTCGCAGAAACGACCCGTGGTGGGCAGGGTCTGCCGCATGCTGCAGGGCCTTGAGTTCGGCGCTGCACAACGCAGCAGGACGGACCTGCCGCCATTCAACCTGATCACCGCTTCTGCGCACCTTGCACCCCATGTCCCCTGCCACCATTGAGCGCGTGAGCCTTCGGCAAGTCAACCTGCCGCCCAAGGTCTTGCGCACCGACGCTATCCAGTCCTTTGTGACGCAGGAAACCATTTTGCTCACGCTGCATTGCAGCGACGGCATCGCGGCCACGGGCTATGCCTACACGATTGGCACAGGGGGATCGTCGGTCATTGCTTTGCTCAAGGACCATTTGGTGCCGCGCCTGATCGGGCGTGATCCGGTGAGGGTCGAGGCGATCTGGAAGGATTTGTTTTTCCACACCCACGCCACCGCTGTGGGGGCCATGACCAGCCTGGCGCTGGCCTGTGTCGATACGGCCTTGTGGGACTGGCGCGCGCAAAGCCAAGCTCTGCCGCTGTGGCAGTTGCTCGGCGGTGCGCAAGCGCGTGTGCCGCTCTACACCACCGAAGGCGGCTGGCTGCACCTGTCGCCTGAGGCGCTGGTGGACCAAACGCTCGAGGCGCAAGCCCAAGGCTTCAAAGGCGCCAAGATCAAGATCGGCCGACCGCATGTGAGCGAAGACGTGGCGCGCTTGAGTGCCGTGCGTGACGCGGTGGGTCCGGGCTTTGACTTGATGACCGATGCGAACCAGGGCTTCAACCGCGCCGAGGCCGTGCGCCGTGCGCGGGCCTTCGATGGCCTCGGGCTGGCGTGGATGGAAGAGCCCATGCCCGCCGAAGACGTGTCGGGCCACCGCCAGCTGCGCGAGCACACCCCCATTCCCGTGGCAGTCGGTGAGTCGATGTACCACCCGATGCAGTTCCGTGAATATCTGGAGCAAGGCGCTTGCTCGATCGTGCAGCCCGATGTGGCACGCATTGGCGGCATCACGCCCTGGATCAAGACCGCGCACCTGGCCGAGACCTTTGACGTGGCGGTGTGCCCGCACTTTTTGATGGAGCTGCATGTGAGCCTGTGCGCGGCCGTGCCCAACGCGACCTGGGTTGAATACATCCCGCAGCTGGACGACATCACCAGCTCGCGCATGCAGGTGCAAGGCGGCTTTGCCTTGCCACCCGACACACCCGGTCTGGGCATCGCCTGGGACTGGGCCGCCATCACCGCAAGACAAACCACCCATCTGGAGATCCAAACCCCATGAGACTCAAAGGAAAAACCGCGCTGGTCACCGCCGCTGGCCAAGGCATTGGCCAGGCTGCGGCGCTGGCCATGGCGGCCGAAGGCGCCACGGTGTACGCCACCGATGTGAACCCCGAACTGCTCAAGTCTTACCAAGGCGCCAACAACGTGCACACCGCCGTGCTGAACGTGCTGGACAAGGCCGCCATCACCGCCCAGGTGGCCAGCATGGACCGCATCGACATCGTCTTCAACTGCGCTGGCTTTGTGCACAACGGCAACATCGAGTTGGCCACCGACGAGGACTGGGACTTCGCCTTCAACCTGAACGTGCGCTCGCAGTTCTGGATGATCCAGGCGGTCATTCCCAAAATGGTGGCGCAGTTCGAAAAAGACGGGCGCGGCGGCAGCATCATCAACATGGCCAGCGTGTGCTCCAGCGTCAAGGGCTTGCCCAACCGCTTCATCTACGGCACCAGCAAGGCGGCCGTGATTGGTCTGACCAAAAGCGTGGCCGCAGACTACGTGCGCCAGGGCATCCGCTGCAATGCGATTTGCCCCGGCACCGTGGACACGCCTTCCTTGCAAGACCGCATCAACAGCTATGCCGACCCGGTGCAGGCGCGTCAGGACTTCATCAACCGCCAGCCCATGGGGCGTCTGGCGCAGGCTTCGGAGATCGCGCCCATCGTCACCTTTCTCGCTTCTGACGAGTCCATCTTCGCCACGGGCAATGCCTACATGGTCGATGGTGGCATGACCATTTGATTGACGGAAAGACAGACATGAATTTGCTGGACATGAAAGGCCGCCACGCGGTCATCACCGGTGGCGCCACCGGATTGGGTTTGGCCATCGCGCAGCGCATGCTGGTCTCGGGTGCACGCGTCACCATCTGGGACCGCGATGCCGCGGGCATGGCCCAAGCCGCTGAGCAGCTGCGCCAAGGGCAGTTGGGTGCCGTGGTCAACACGGTGCAGGTGGACGTGGCCGACCACGCCTCGGTGGTGAATGCCACCGCGCAAACCACGGCCTTGGCCGGTGTGGATGTGCTGGTCAACAGCGCGGGCATCACGGGGCCCAATGTCAAAGTGTGGGACTACCCGGTGGACGCGTGGAAGCAGGTGTTCGATGTGAACGTGCATGGCCTGTTCCATTGCTGCCGCGAACTCAGCGCCCACATGAAGGCGCGCAACTACGGCCGCATCGTCAACATCGCCTCGGTGGCGGGCAAGGACGGCAACCCCAACGCCAGCGCTTACAGTGCGAGCAAGGCGGCGGTCATTGGCCTGACCAAATCGTTGGGCAAGGAACTGGCCGACACGGGCGTGCGCGTGAACTGTGTCACCCCGGCGGCTGTCAAGACGGCAATCTTTGATCAAATGACGCCCGAGCACATCCAGTTCATGCTCTCCAAGATTCCGATGGCCCGCTTTGGCGAGCCTGAAGAAGTCGCCGCCATGGTGACCTGGCTGAGCACCGAAGACTGTTCTTTCTCCACCGGCGCGGTCTTTGACCTGTCGGGTGGCCGCTCCACTTATTGATTTTTTATACACCGAAAGGCATTCATGAAACTCGTTCGCTATGGCCAACCCGGCAAGGAAAAACCAGGCCTGATCGACGCCGATGGCCGCTTGCGCGACCTCAGCGGCGTGGTCAAAGACATCTCGCCCGATGTGCTGAATGACAAAGCCCTGGCCAAACTGGCCAAGGTCAAGACCGACAAGCTGCCCTTGGTGCGCGGCAAAAAACGCTTTGGCACCCCCATCTCCTACACCAGCAAGTTCATCGCCATTGGCCTGAACTACGCCGACCACGCTGCCGAGTCGGGCATGCCCATTCCGGCCGAGCCGATTGTGTTCACCAAGGCGATTTCCTGCATTCAGGGCGCGAACGACGATGTCATGCTGCCCAAGGGCTCCAAGAAAACCGACTGGGAAGTGGAGCTGGGCATCGTCATCGGCACCCGCGCCCGTTACGTCACGCAAAAAGACGCACTGAATTACGTGGCCGGTTACTGCGTGGTCAACGACGTGAGCGAGCGCGAATACCAGCTCGAACGCGGTGCCACCTGGGACAAGGGCAAGGGCTGCGACACCTTCGGCCCCGTCGGCCCCTGGCTGGTCACCCGTGACGAAGTGCCCAACCCCCAAGCCCTGGGCATGTGGCTCGACGTGAACGGCGTGCGTTACCAGACCGGCAACACCAAGACCATGATTTTTGGTGTGGCCAAGCTGGTCAGCTACGTGAGCCAGTTCATGACGCTGGAGCCGGGAGACATCATCACCACCGGCACACCGCCCGGCGTGGGCATGGGCGTCAAGGTCGACGGCAAACCCGCACCCGTGTACCTCAAGCGCGGCGATGTCATGCGTCTGGGCATCGACGGCCTGGGCGAGCAGACCCAGAAAGTGGTGGCCTTCAAACTCTGAGACGCCGGTAAGGCGCATGGCCTGGGCCTTCAGCCCGGCCATGCGTCCGTCCGTTTGATGGGCTGCACGTCAGTGTGCGCCCAGCACCGGTTCGCTGGAGCAGTGGGATCGCCAGCCGAAACATCTACACTTGGGGCCTATGTCTGAGCCCACATTCCCCCTCCCAACCGCCCCCCAAACCGCACCTGTTCAAACGGTCGCCATTTCGCTGGACGACCGCAGTTACGACATCCTGATTGGCCAAGGCCTGCTCGGCCGCCCTGACACCTGGGCTGGCCTGCCCAAGGCCACAACAGCCATGATCGTGACCAATGACACCATTGCCCCGCTGTACGAAGCCGCTTTGCGCAGCGCCATCGCACCGCATTACAAGCAAGTCCACACCGTGGTGCTGCCCGATGGCGAGGCGCACAAAGACTGGCCCACCCTGAATTTGATTTTTGACGCCCTGCTGGGCCAAGGCTGTGACCGCAAGACGGTGCTGTTGGCCTTGGGCGGTGGTGTGGTGGGCGACATGACTGGCTTTGCAGCCGCCAGCTACATGCGCGGCGTGCCCTTTGTGCAGGTGCCGACCACGCTCTTGTCGCAGGTCGATTCGTCGGTGGGCGGCAAGACCGCCATCAACCACCCGCTGGGCAAAAACATGATCGGCGCGTTCTACCAACCCGTGCGCGTGGTCTGCGACCTGACCACCCTGACCACTTTGCCCCCGCGCGAGCTGAGCGCGGGCCTGGCCGAAGTCATCAAATACGGTCCGATTGCCGACATGGCGTTTCTGGACTGGATCGAGGCCAACATTGGCGCGCTCATCGCCCAAGACCCGGCCGCGCTGGCGCACGCGGTCAAGCGCAGCTGCGAAATCAAGGCCTGGGTGGTCGGCCAAGACGAGCGCGAAGCGGGCCTGCGGGCCATTTTGAATTTTGGTCACACTTTTGGCCATGCCATCGAGGCCGGTTTGGGTTTTGGCGTCTGGCTGCACGGCGAAGCCGTGGGCTGCGGCATGGTCATGGCGGCAGAACTGTCGCAGCGTCTGGGCAAAGTGGACGCCGCTTTTGTGGCGCGTTTGCGGGCACTCATCGCGCGTGCGGGCCTGCCTGTGCGCGGCCCGGTCATAGACGCGGCCGACAACGCGGGCCATTACATCGAACACATGCGCCTCGACAAAAAAGCCATCGGCGGCGACATCCAGTTTGTGGTGATCGACGGCCCCGGCAAAGCCACCGTGTGCGGTGCGCCCGACGCCATGGTGCGCGAGGTGATCAACGCCTGCTGCGCCTGAACCATGACCAGCATCGCTGAAGCGGGTTTGGTTTCCTTGGGCGCTGGCTTGGGCGGCTTGTCTGAGTCGGTCACTGCGGGTCTCGCAGGCGCGGCGCAGGCCAGCTTGTCGGCGCTGGCCTGCGACCCGGCGCACAGCCGGGGTCGGCGGTTTGCTGAAGCCCCCGCGCCCACGCGCAACGCTTTCCAGCGCGACCGGGACCGCATCGTGCACTCCACCGCGTTCCGGCGGCTGGTCTACAAGACGCAGGTGTTTCTGAACCACGAGGGCGATCTGTTCCGCACGCGCCTCACGCACTCGCTCGAAGTCGCGCAGCTGGGCCGCTCGATAGCCCGGGCGCTGGGCCTGAACGAAGATTTGGTCGAAGCCGTGGCGCTGGCGCACGACCTGGGCCACACGCCTTTTGGGCATGCGGGGCAAGACGCGCTCAACGAATGCATGGCCGAGCACGGCGGTTTTGAGCACAACCTGCAAAGCCTGCGCGTGGTGGACCAACTCGAAGAGCGCTACCCGGCGTTCGATGGTCTCAACCTGAGTTTTGAAACCCGCGAGGGTGTGCTCAAACATTGCTCGCGGGCCAATGCCGAGCGCCTGGAATTGACCGAGCCTGGCGGCGTGGGACGGCGCTTCATCGACCGCACCCAGCCCAGCCTGGAGGCGCAGCTGTGCAACCTGGCCGATGCGATTGCCTACAACGCGCACGACATCGACGACGGCGTGCGCTCGGGCCTGATCAGCATTGAACAACTGCTGCAGGTGGAGCTGTTCGCGCACTACCACCAGCAAACCCTGGCGGAGCACCCCGGCCTGTCTGACAAGCCCCGCCGCCTGCTGTACGAAACCATCCGCCGCATGCTGAGCGACCAGGTGTACGACGTGATCGACACCACGCGCGAGGCTGTGGCCAAAGCGGGGGTGCACACCTTGGACGAAGCACGACAGGCTGGGCCGCTGGTGGCCTTCAGTGCCGGGATGAAATCGCGCAGCAGCGAACTCAAGAAGTTTCTGTTCGTCCAGCTCTACCGCCACCCGCAGGTCATGCACACCACCGGGCAGGCGCAGCAGGTGGTGCGTGAATTGTTCGCTGTTTATGTTGCTCAGCCCGTAGAAATGTCGGCCGAATTTGCCGCCAGTGCCGATCTGCACCGATCGGTGGCCGATTACATCGCCGGCATGACCGACCGCTTTGCCCTGCGCGAACACGAACGCCTGACCGGGCGCAAGCTGTTGTGAGTGCTGTACGCGCTGACCGCGCCGCCTGGCTGGTCGTATTGGCCGGCGGTGTGGCGGCACTGCAGGTGGGCAAACTGCCTCCGGCCTTGCCCGCCTTGCAGGCGGATTTGGGTCTGAGCTTGCTGCAATCGGGTTTTCTGTTGTCCGTGGTGCAGCTGGCGGGTTTGAGTCTGGCCGTGTTCATGGGGCTCCTGGCCGATGGCATGGGGCTCAAGCGCAGCATGGTTCGAGGCTTGTATTTGCTGGCGCTGGCCAGTGGCTTGGGTGGATGGGCCACCTCGCTGAACGCCTTGCTGGTGTTGCGGGCCATTGAAGGGCTGGGGTTTTTACTGGTGGCCTTGCCCGCGCCGGCGCTGATCCGACGCCTGGTTTCGTTCGAGCAACTACCGGGCATGCTGGGCGTGTGGGGCGCCTACATGCCCACGGGGACGGCGCTGGCTTTGCTGTTGGGGCCTTTGTTCATACCGATCTGGGGCTGGGGCGCTTGGTGGTGGCTGTTTGCTGCGGCCTCACTGGCGATGGCGCTGTGGCTGCAGCGTGCCGTGCCTGCAGATCCGCCCGCGATGGTGGCCAGCCAGGCCAACGGGGCATGGGCGCGCTTGCGCCTGACCTTGCGTGCGCCCGGCCCCTGGCTGGTGGCGCTGACCTTTGGCGTGTATTCGGGCCAGTGGCTGGCCGTGGTGGGTTTTTTGCCGTCCATTTACGCCGCCGCAGGCGCAGGTGGTGCGCTGCTGGGCGTGCTCACCGCTTTGGCGGCCGCCGTGAACATGGCGGGCAACATGGCTTCGGGCCGCATGATGCAGCGCGGCTGGGCACCCCGTGACACCTTGTGGCTGGGCTTTGGTGCCATGGCTGTGGGCAGTACGCTGGCCTTTGCCCCATTCACCGAAGGCCAGCCCTGGCTGCGCTTTGCCGGTGTGTTGGTGTTTTCGGGCGTGGGGGGGTTGGTGCCGGGCACCTTGTTCAGCCTGGCGGTACGGCTGGCCCCGGGCGAGCAGCAGGTGGCCACCACAGTGGGCTGGATGCAGCAGCTGTCGGCTCTGGGCCAGTTCGCCGGACCACCTGCGGTGGCCGCAGTGGCCGCGCGTGTGGGCGGCTGGCAGTTCACGCCACTGGTCACGGTGGGGTGTTGCGTGTGCGGCATGGTGCTGGCCTGGTTGGCCGGGCGTTTGGTGACGCGACAAGGCGTCTGAAAATGGCCCGGGATCGAGGCGCGCAGGCACAATCACCCTTATGACTGACATGAATACCCCTGAAATCGCCGACACCGTGCGCTGGCTCGAGCGCGCCGTGATTGGCCTGAACCTGTGCCCTTTTGCCAAAGCTCCGCATGTGAAGGGTCAGATCCATTACGTGGTCAGCGAAGCCAAAGGCCTGGAGGGCCTGCGCGATGAGCTGATCGAGCAATTGCAAGCGCTGGCTGCCATGCCCGCACAAGAGCGCGAGACCGTGCTGCTGATCGTTCCGCAGATGTTGCGTGACTTTCTGGAGTTCAACGATTTTCTGGACGAAGCCGACGCCGTGCTGCAGGAGTTGGGCATGGAAGGCGAGTTCCAGGTGGCGAGCTTCCATCCTGATTTCCAGTTCGCCGACACCGAGCCCGACGACATCACCAATTTCACCAACCGCTCGCCCTATCCCACGCTGCACTTGTTGCGCGAGGAAAGCATCGACCGGGCGGTGGAGGCGTTTCCCGAAGCTGAAACAATTTACGAGACCAACATGGCGACCATGGAGAAGCTGGGTGTTGAAGGCTGGACGGCGCTGGATGTGGGGCCCACCCCATGAAAAAACGCTCGCCCGCGCTTGCCGCTGCCCCAGAGCTGCCCCCTGAAGTGCGTCCAGGTCAGTCGGTCGAGTTGCTCAAAGCGTTGCACATCCTCACCCGAGAGGGCAAGCTCAACCAGGACTCGCGTCGCAAGCTCAAGCAGGTGTATCACCTGTTCCAGTTCATCGAAAAACTGTTGCTCGAATTGCCGACCCGTGACACCGGCCCCACGCTGGCCGACCACGGTGCGGGCAAGTCGTATCTGGGCTTCATCATTTACGACCTGTTCTTCAAGGCGCTGGGCCAAGGCACGATTTACGGCATCGAGACCCGCAGCGAACTGGTGGCGTCGTCCAAAGCGCTGGCCGAGCGACTGGGTTTTGAGCGCATGCGGTTTTTGAACGTGAGTGTGGCCGAGTCCACCCAAAGCCAAGAACTTCCCGAACAGATCGACGTGGTCACCGCGCTGCACGCCTGCGACACCGCGACCGACGACGCCATCGCCTTCGGCCTGCAAAAGAAAGCCAGATACATGGTGCTGGTGCCTTGCTGCCAGGCCGAGCTGGCCCGGGCGCTCAACCAGAACAAGGCGCTGAATTTGCAGCGCACGCCTTTGGCCGAGCTGTGGCGTCACCCTTTGCACACCCGAGAAGTGGGCAGCCAGCTCACCAATGTGCTGCGCTGTCTGTACCTGGAATCGCAAGGCTATTCGGTCACTGTGACCGAGCTCGTGGGCTGGGAACACAGCATGAAGAACGAGCTGATCCTGGCCAAATACACCGGGCAAAAAAAGCGAAGCTCAGGCGAACGGCTGCGCGCCTTGCTGCAAGAGTTTGGCCTTGAAGGGGCCATGGAAAACCGTTATCCGCGAGCGATGGCCCCACTGCCTGTGTGAGTGGCTGTGCGCAAGGGCCCCTGGATGGGCGTTGCGCCAGCGCCTCGGGCGAGGCCGGGGCAGTTTCAAAGCCCAGGGCCGAGAAACGTTCCAGGATGGTTTTGTCGGTGGCTGCCGCGTTCACGGCGGCGGGGCCGCTTTTGCAGGGCACCTTGGTCATCTGAATGCCGACCATGCTGGAGAGCACTTCGGTGGACACCCGCTGCGAAGTGCTGTGGCTGGCAAAGCTGATGTGCGCGGGTTTGGCTTTGGCCAGCTCCACCCGTTCTTTCAGGTTGTTGGCAGGCACGTCGTTGTTGATCGTGAATCAAAGATCCGGATTCCACCATGCGCACCCGAGAAGGGGCCATGAGGATTGGCCCCAAGGCCATCCTGCAAGCACGCGGTCTTGCTGGATGCATTGGGGTGAGTCAGCTGGATGTCCAGCGGGCCATGGGCGATCAAGGGCGCGACGTGATGAAGGCGTAGTACCTGGTGCCGTTTTGCAAGGAGCGTATGCCGATGTCCGTGGTGGAGTTGCTGGAGTTTCCAGGGAATGTGGAGCCCCAGCAGGCCGATGTGTCCAGTGGCGAAAAGCTGATGTTCTTGTCGTTTTTACCCATGTATTTTTCCACTTGCCAAATGCGTGCTCTTTTGTTGGTGCACTGTTCGAGTGGCGGCGCGTACGCGGCCACAAAGGAGACTTCTGGAACCAGCGACGAGCTGTCAAAAGACCATTTGGCCGTCACCGAGCTCGATGGCTTGGTGATGGCAGCCAGGACTTCGGCCGTGTTCGTCAGCGTGGGCCAGGCAATGCCACTGGCATCCGTTGGCGAAGGCAGCGCGCCTGGCAGGCGCAGGCTGTGCGTTTCTGTGGCCCCCGACAGGTAGGCGACTTGAACGGTGTAGAGCGACTGGTTCTGGATCGACGAAAAGTCCAGCAGACGGGTTGGGCTGTAAAACTGGTTGCTCTGACTTTGAGCATTCCACCATCTGTCCAGATCGCTCACGCTGACGCTGGCGTTCAAAGGGATGGCGCCCAGCCGGAACTCGTTCACGCTGTCAGAGGCATAGGTCAGTTGTGAAGGCATTTGCCCCGTGCGGTTCAAAATTCCAAGGTAAGGCGAGCTGTACAAAGCCGGATCTACAGGGGCCAGCACCAAGCCCGAGGCAGGCAGGCCAGGACCGGTCACCTTGGCGGCCAGGATGTTGGTCGAAACCCAGCTGCCGTTGACCTGTTTGTAGTTGTTGATCAGGATGTGGATGCCCGAAAAAACAGCGCTGGGCGATGTGCCTTGGGTTTTGGCGTTCATGTTTTCGTAGCGGGTCAGGCGCGGCTCGATCCGGATTTCCAGATCTCTTTGGTTGCCGTACAGCCACCATGTGCTGCCCGTGGCCGAGGCCACTTTGTTGTCTTGCAAGCGACCAGACTCCCCCAGATCGCGGAAGATGGCCAGCCGACTGTGCGTGGTCTGTGTCAAGGGTTGGTACCAGCGCAACTCGACCACGGCCGATGTGCCGGCAGCATTGGCGTTGATCGACATGATTTTGGGGTACTCAAAAACCGAGCCCACCGAATTGCTTTCCCCCGTGTCCGAGAACATGTGCGTTTGGAAATTCACACTGTCGTGCTTGTAAGCCAGCGGCGAGATGCCGGCACACGATGCGCTGGCCGCACGGCTGCTCACAGGCACTTTCATGCAGTCGTTCATCCGGTTGCGCCAGCTGCCCAGTTGGGCGAGCGGAAAGATGTCGTTGCCACTGGTCACGGTTGACAGCTTGTTGCCAGAACCCAATGGGCGCAGCGGTGGGGGCGATGATGTGTCCGAAAGAACCACCTGTTTGGGGTACAGGACCGTCAAGCCATCGCTGTTGCGGGTGAAGCTCAGCGAATCAAGAACTGCATCCAGTCCTTTGCCAGAGGCGTCAAAAGGGGTGCTGAGCAGGTCCAGGCTCGAGGCATTGCCGCCCGTTTGTTGGTAGGCTGCAGCCACCCATTCCTTGACGGTGTTCTTGGCTGTTTTCAAACTGGCCGTATCGACGCTGGCGGGCGTGATTTCACTGGGCTTGAGTTTCTTGGATTTGGCGTATTCACTGACCACGGCATCGGTCAATGGCGTGATGTTGGCGGTGGCCGATGAGCCCTGTGTGCTGCCGTCCCAGATGGAATACATCTTTCGTCCATCGCTGAGCGTCACGGACATCACGGCCGGACTTTTGAGCTTGCTCATGTCAATGCTGAATTTTCCGGTGGTATCCGTGACGGCCGTGACGGTGGATGGCTTGGCATCCAAGAAAGTGACTGTGGTGTTGGTCAAGGGGGCGCCGGTGGCCACGGTGCCACTCAAAAGTGCCGACGCAACGGGGGTGCTCACAGGCGCAGTCACAGGCGTGGTGACCGGTGTGGTGACTGGCGCAGTCACGGGCGTTGTGACAGGTGCAGTCACTGGCGCTGTGGTGGGTGTGGTGGGTGTGGTGGCTGGTGTTGTCGCGGGTGCGGTGGTCGGTGTTGTGCCGGGTGTGCTGGCTGGTGTGGTGCCGGGTGTTGGCGTGGTGAACGGCGTCGTCAGGGGTGTTGAAACGGGGGCTGTCGCCGTCGGTGATTCAGCTGCTGGGGTGCTTTCAGGGGCGGGCGTGGGCGCAGCAGTCGACTTTTCCAAATTGGGCTCTGGCGTGGAGCCGCCGCCGCCACAGCCAGTGAGGATCACGGTGGCGGCGGTGATGAGTGCATGTGAGAGGCCGTGGCTCACACGGTGGAATGGCTTTTTCATAAGGTCCCTTGTTGACAGTGTTGGCTGAAAAATGAGCTAATTTGTTGTTGAAATTGATTCTACGACGAACAAATAAATTTATCAATTTTTTTTAAATTAAACACAATTAGCCCAAAAAACGACATTACTGTCGGGCTGTGTCAAAAGCGATCGACATCCTTGTGTTTGGCCAGAGTCCTGAATAATTGGGGTCAGAACCCAATTAAACTGACGGATTACTTTGGAGTTCCTCATGGCCCGTCAACCTCGTCTCACCGTTGCCGGTTACCCGCACCATGTGATCCAGCGCGGCAACGACCGCCAGGCCATCGTTCGCGACGATGCCGATCGCGAACGTTTGCTGACCCTGTGGCAAGAGCATGCCAAGACCTTCAAGGTGGCGGTACATGCCTGGGTGCTCATGGACAACCATTTCCATTTGCTGCTCACCCCTGAGACCGATGAAGGTTTGCCGCAGATGATGCAGGCGGTGGGCCGGGCGTATGTGCGCTATTTCAATTTGCGGCACCAGCGCACCGGTACTCTGTGGGAAGGCCGTTACCGCAGCAACCTGATTGAGAGTGAGCGCTATCTTTTGGCCTGCATGGTCTACATCGATTTGAACCCGGTGCGGGCAGGCATGGTGGCGCAACCGGCCGACTTCAAATGGTCGAGCCACAGGCACTGTATTGGGCAGGTGAGCGACAAATGGGTGACGCCACACGCCCTGTTTTGGGGCTTGGGCAACACGCCATTTGCCCGTGAGGCGGCTTATGCCGGGCTGGTTCAGACCGGTTTGGCGCAGTCCGAGAAAGACCAGTTGACCCAAAGTGCCCTGTCGGGCTGGGCCTTGGGTTCGACCGATTTTGTGGGTCAATTGCAGCAGTCTACGTCGAGACGCCTGGTGCCGGGCAAGGCTGGGCGACCCTTCAAAAAGCAGCCGGTTTGAATCTGTCCCCAATTAAATTTTAATTTGAGTTTTTCGAAAATTAATTGGGATCTGACCCCAATTAAAAAGTTTGGCACGGTTGCTGCAGTGCACTACACTCCTCGATCTGCGTGAAAACCCTTAGGAGCGCCCATGACTTCGGCCAGTGCAAAAGAACATTTCCAATCGACCGGTCTGTATGACCCGGCCCATGAACACGATGCTTGCGGTGTCGGCTTTGTGGCCCACATCAAGGGTCACAAGACCCACGCCATCGTGACGCAGGCGCTCAAGATCCTTGAAAACCTGGATCACCGGGGTGCTGTGGGCGCGGACGCGCTCATGGGCGATGGTGCCGGTATCCTGATCCAGCTGCCCGATGCGCTGTACCGCGACGAGATGGCCAAGCAAGGCGTGGCGCTGCCACCCTTTGGTGAATATGGCGTGGGCATGGTGTTCCTGCCCAAAGAACACGCTTCGCGCATGGCTTGCGAGCAAGAACTTGAGCGCGCCGTCAAGGCCGAAGGCCAGGTGCTGCTCGGCTGGCGCGATGTGCCGGTGAACCGCGACATGCCCATGTCGCCCCGCGTGCGCGAAAAAGAGCCGGTCATGCGCCAGATCTTCATCGGCCGTGGCGCCGACGTGATCGTGCAGGATGCGCTCGAGCGCAAGCTGTATGTGATCCGCAAGACCGCCAGCGCCGCGATCCAGAACCTGCACCTGACGCACAGCAACGAGTACTACATCCCCAGCATGTCCAGTCGCACCGTGGTCTACAAAGGCCTGTTGCTGGCCGACCAGGTGGGCACCTATTACCTGGACCTGCAGGACGAGCGCTGCGTCTCCGCCTTGGGCCTGGTGCACCAGCGCTTCTCCACAAACACATTCCCCGAGTGGCCATTGGCTCACCCTTACCGCTATGTGGCGCACAACGGCGAGATCAACACCGTCAAGGGCAACTACAACTGGATGAAGGCCCGCGAAGGCGTGATGTCTTCGCCCGTGCTGGCCGACGACCTGCAAAAGCTCTACCCGATCAGCTTTGCCGGTCAGTCCGACACCGCCACCTTTGACAACTGCCTGGAACTGTTGACCATGGCGGGCTACCCCATCAGCCAGGCCGTGATGATGATGATCCCCGAGCCCTGGGAGCAGCACACCACCATGGACGAGCGCCGCAAGGCCTTCTATGAATACCATGCTGCGATGCTGGAGCCCTGGGATGGCCCTGCCTCGATCGTGTTCACCGACGGTCGCCAGATCGGTGCGACCTTGGACCGCAACGGCCTGCGCCCTTCGCGCTACATCATCACCGACGACGACATGGTCATCATGGGTTCGGAAACCGGGGTGTTGCCGATCCCCGAAAGCAAGATCGTGCGCAAGTGGCGTCTGCAGCCGGGCAAGATGTTCCTGATCGACCTGGAGCAAGGTCGCATGATCAACGACGAGGAACTCAAGTCGGGTCTGGCCAACAGCAAGCCCTACAAGCAGTGGATCGATAACCTGCGTGTCAAGCTCGACGACATCGAGCCCAATGCCAGCGATGCCCCCGAAAGCGATGCCGCCGATTTGCTGGACCGCCAGCAAGCCTTTGGCATGACGCAGGAAGACATCAAGTTCCTGCTGGCCCCCATGGCCTCGGCCGGTGAAGAGGCCATTGGCTCCATGGGCAACGACAGCCCACTGGCCGTGCTGTCCGACAAGAACAAGCCGCTGTACAACTACTTCAAGCAGCTGTTCGCGCAGGTGACCAACCCGCCGATCGACCCGATCCGCGAAGCCATTGTGATGTCGCTGGTCTCTTTCATTGGCCCCAAGCCGAACCTGCTGGACATCAACCAGGTCAACCCGCCGATGCGCCTCGAAGTCAGCCAGCCTGTGCTGGACTTCCAGGACATGGCCAAACTTCGCACGATTGCCGAGCGTACCCAGGGCAAGTTCCGCAGCCACACGCTGGACATCACCTACCCGGTGGCCTGGGGCCGCGAAGGCGTGGAAGCCAAACTCGCTTCGCTGTGCGCCGAAGCGGTGGACGCGATCAAGGGTGGCCACAACATCCTGATCATCAGCGACCGAGGCGTGAACGCCACCCAAGTGGCCATCCCCGCTTTGTTGGCGCTCTCGGCCATTCACCAGCACCTGGTGACCGAGGGCCTGCGCACCACGGCCGGTCTGGTGGTGGAAACTGGCACCGCCCGCGAAGTGCACCACTTTGCGGTGCTCGCCGGTTACGGCGCAGAAGCCGTACACCCCTACCTGGCCATGGAAACCCTGGTGGCCCTGCACAAAGAGCTGCCCGGCGACCTGTCGGCCGACAAGGCGCTCTACAACTACGTCAAGGCCATTGGCAAGGGCCTGTCCAAGATCATGTCCAAGATGGGCGTGTCGACCTACATGTCGTATTGCGGCGCGCAGTTGTTCGAGGCCATCGGCATCAACACCGAAACCATCAACAAGTACTTCACCGGCACCTCCAGCCGTGTGGGGGGCATTGGCGTGTTCGAGATCGCCGAAGAGGCGCTGCGCATGCACACCGCCGCCTTTGGTGATGACCCGCTGCTGGCCACCATGCTGGACGCCGGTGGCGAATACGCCTGGCGCGCCCGTGGTGAAGAGCACATGTGGACGCCCGACGCGATCGCCAAGCTGCAGCACTCCACCCGTGCCAACAACTTCAGCACCTACAAGGAGTACGCCCAAATCATCAACGACCAAAGCAAGCGCCACATGACGCTGCGCGGCCTGTTCGAGTTCAAGATCGATCCGTCCAAGGCCATCCCGCTGGAGCAGGTCGAGCCAGCCGCCGAGATCGTCAAGCGTTTCGCCACCGGCGCGATGTCGCTGGGCTCGATCTCCACCGAAGCGCACGCCACTTTGGCCGTGGCCATGAACCGCATTGGCGGCAAGAGCAACACGGGTGAGGGCGGCGAAGACGCCAACCGTTACCGCAACGAACTCAAGGGCATCCCGATCAAGTTGGGCGATTCGCTCAAGAGCGTGATCGGCGCCGAAAACGTTGAAGTGGACATGCCTTTGGCCGCAGGTGACAGCCTGCGCTCGCGCATCAAGCAAGTCGCTTCGGGCCGTTTCGGTGTCACCGCCGAATACCTGTCGAGCGCCGACCAGATCCAGATCAAGATGGCCCAGGGCGCCAAGCCCGGTGAGGGCGGTCAGCTGCCCGGCGGCAAGGTGTCCGATTACATCGGCAAGCTGCGCCACTCGGTGCCTGGCGTCGGCCTGATCTCACCACCTCCACACCACGACATCTACTCCATCGAGGACTTGGCCCAGCTGATCCACGACCTGAAGAACGTCGCCCCGCACAGCGACATCAGCGTCAAGCTGGTGTCCGAAATCGGCGTCGGCACCATCGCCGCCGGTGTGGCCAAGTGCAAGGCCGACCACGTGGTGATCGCGGGCCATGACGGCGGCACGGGCGCATCGCCCTGGTCCTCCGTCAAGCACGCGGGCAGTCCATGGGAAATCGGTCTGGCCGAAACCCAGCAGACCTTGGTGCTCAACGGCTTGCGCGGTCGCATCCGTGTGCAGGCCGACGGTCAGATGAAGACCGGCCGCGACGTGGCCATTGGCGCCTTGCTGGGTGCGGACGAATTCGGCTTTGCCACCGCACCGCTGGTGGTCGAGGGCTGCATCATGATGCGCAAGTGCCACCTGAACACCTGCCCCGTGGGCGTGGCCACGCAAGACCCGGTGCTGCGCGCCAAATTCACCGGCAAGCCTGAGCATGTGGTGAATTACTTCTTCTTCATCGCCGAAGAAGTGCGCCAGATCATGGCCCAGCTGGGCATTGCCAAGTTTGACGACATGGTGGGCCGTGCCGACCTGCTCGACATGAAGACAGGTGTGGAGCATTGGAAGGCCCGTGGTCTGGACTTCGGTCGCCTGCTGGCCGTGCCGCAAGTGTCATCCGCCGTGGCCGTGCGCCATGTCGAAACACAAGACCACGGTCTGGAAAAGGCCTTGGACAATGTGTTGATCGCCAAGAGCCGCGCCGCCATCGACAAGGGCGAAAAAGTGCAGTTCATGGAAGTGGCCCGCAACGTGAACCGCTCGGTCGGTGCCATGTTGTCCGGTGCCGTGACCAAGGTGCACCCCGAAGGTCTGCCCGACGACACCTTGCGCATCCAGCTCGAAGGCACAGGCGGTCAGTCGTTCGGCGCGTTCCTGGCCAAGGGCATCACGCTCTACCTGATTGGCGAAGCCAACGACTACACCGGCAAAGGTTTGTCCGGTGGTCGCATCGTGGTGCGCCCGAGCCTGGAGTTCCGTGGCGTGGCCTCGCAAAACATCATCGTGGGCAACACCGTCATGTACGGCGCAACCACGGGTGAAGCTTTCTTTGCCGGCGTGGCCGGTGAGCGCTTTGCGGTGCGTCTGTCGGGTGCCACGGCCGTGGTCGAAGGCACAGGTGACCACGGTTGCGAATACATGACCGGCGGTACGGTGGCTGTCCTGGGCAAGACCGGCCGCAACTTCGGCGCGGGCATGAGCGGTGGTATCGCCTATGTGTACGACGAAGACGGTGAGTTTGCCTCGCGCTGCAACACCGCCATGGTCAGCATGGAAAAAGTGCTGACAGCGGCCGAGCAGGAAGCGCAAGTCGATCGCAAGGTCTGGCACCGCGACCAGGCCGACGAAGTGCAGCTCAAGAAACTGCTGGAAGACCACCACAAGTGGACCGGCAGCCAGCGCGCCCGCGAGCTGCTGGACAACTGGGCCACCGCCCGCGCCAAGTTCGTGAAGGTGTTCCCGAACGAATACAAGCGCGCTTTGGGTGAGATCAACGCACGCAAAGCGGCGAACGCGGCCAAGGCCGCCAAGCCTGTGGCCGCCTGAGCCCCACGTCAAGAATCGAAGGAAACATCATGGGAAAAATCACAGGTTTCATGGAATTCGAGCGCATCGAAGAGGGCTACAAACCCGTTGCCGAGCGTTTGAAAAATTACAGCGAGTTCGTGATCGGCTTGACGCCCGAGCAGTCGAAAACCCAAGCCGCACGCTGCATGGACTGCGGCACGCCGTTTTGCAACAACGGCTGCCCGGTCAACAACATCATCCCGGACTTCAACGACCTGGTGTACCAGGGCGACTGGAAGAACGCGATCGAGGTGCTGCACAGCACCAACAACTTCCCCGAGTTCACCGGCCGCATCTGTCCTGCGCCTTGCGAAGCGGCTTGCGTGGTGAACTTCAACGACGATGCCGTGGGCATCAAGTCGATCGAGCACGCGATCATTGACCGCGCCTGGGCCGAAGGCTGGGTCACACCCCGTCCCGCCAAGGTCAAAACCGGCAAGACCGTGGCCATCATTGGCGCGGGCCCTGCGGGTTTGGCTGCGGCCCAGCAGCTGGCGCGTGCGGGTCACGACGTGACGCTCTTCGAGAAGAACGACCGTGTGGGCGGCTTGCTGCGCTACGGCATCCCCGACTTCAAGATGGAAAAGACGCACATCGACCGCCGTGTCCAGCAGCTCGAAGCCGAAGGCGTGAAGATCCGCACCAGCGTGCTGGTGGGTGAATGGCCCAAGGATTCCAAGGTCACCAACTGGGCCAAAGAAACCATCAGCGCCGAGCAACTCAAGAAAGACTTCGACGCGGTGTTGTTGACCGGTGGTTCCGAGCAGTCGCGTGACCTGCCCGTGCCCGGCCGTGATCTGGACGGCATCCATTTCGCGATGGAATTCCTGCCCCAACAAAACAAGGTCAATGCCGGCGACAAGGTCAAAGGTCAGTTGCGGGCCGATGGCAAGCACGTCATCGTGATCGGTGGCGGCGACACCGGCAGTGACTGCGTGGGCACCAGCACACGCCACGGCGCGGTCAGCGTGACCCAGTTTGAGGTGATGCCTGAGCCGCCCGAAAAGGAAAACAAGGCGCTGGTCTGGCCTTATTGGCCGATGAAGCTGCGCACCAGCTCCAGCCACGACGAGAGCGCCGAAAAAGGCCTGTTGCAGCGCGAGTTCGCCATTTCCACCAAGGCCTTCGTCGGCGAAAAAGGCAAGGTCACCGGCCTGAAGACCGTGCACGTCGAGTTCAAGGACGGCAAGATGGTCGAAATTGCCGGCACCGAGAAGGAATACAAAGCCGATCTGGTGTTGCTGGCCATGGGTTTTACCAACCCCGTCGCCACCGTGCTCGACGCGTTTGGCGTGGACAAGGATGCCCGCGGCAACGCCAAGGCCAGCACCGACTTCACAGGCGGCTACGCCACCAATGTGGACAAGGTGTTTGCCGCAGGCGACATGCGCCGGGGTCAGTCGCTGGTGGTGTGGGCGATCCGCGAAGGCCGCCAAGCCGCACGCGCAGTGGATGAGTTTTTGATGGGCAAGAGCGATCTGCCGCGTTAAGCGGGTCCGGTTCTAGGTAAAATCCCTAGAACACCAAGGTCTACAAGACGTTGACCTGGGTGACATAACACCACAAGAGCCGGATCACCCGGCTCTTGTTTTTCATGAACACCACATCCAAGCCCTCCCTCGTTGAATTGCGTGACCTCACCTTCGGGTACGGTGAGCGTGTCATCCTGAAGAACCTCAGCTTCAAGGTGCCGCGTGGCCAGGTCACGGCCTTGATGGGGGTGTCCGGTGGTGGCAAGACCACGGTGTTGCGCTTGATTGGCGGCCAGATTCGGGCCAGCGCAGGTGAGTTGCTGTTTGACGGTGATGACATCACCCCCATGCGCCAAACCGAGCTGTACGCGGCCCGTCGCCGCATGGGCATGCTGTTCCAGTTCGGCGCGCTGTTCACCGACATGAGCGTGTTCGACAACGTGGCGTTTCCTTTGCGCGAACACACCCGTTTGTCTGAAGACCTGATCCGCGACATCGTGCTGATGAAGCTCGATGCGGTGGGTTTGCGCGGTGCGCGTGACCTGAAGCCTTCCGAGATTTCCGGGGGCATGAGCCGCCGCGTGGCCTTGGCCCGCGCCATCGCATTGGACCCTGACCTGATCATGTACGACGAGCCCTTTGCAGGCCTCGACCCGATCTCGCTGGGCACGGCCGCGCGATTGATTCGCCGCTTGAACGACAGTCTGGGCATCACCAGCGTCGTTGTCTCACACGATGTCACCGAAACCTTTGAAATCGCCGACCATGTGGTCATTTTGGCCAATGGCGGTGTGGCTGCGCAGGGCACGCCTGCCGAGTTGCGCGCCAGCACCGATCCGCTGATCCACCAGTTTGTGCATGCCCTGAGCGATGGACCGGTGCCTTTCCATTACCCGGCCCCCACGGCCGCGCAAGACTATGACCGGAGGTCGGCATGATCACCGCCATGCTGGGCGCTTTGGGTGCCGCCACGCGCCAGCTGCTGGCCGATTGGGGCTATGGCGCGCGGCTGTTTTTCAAGTTGTGGGCCATGTCGGGCGCCGCGCTCAAACGCTTCGGTCTGGTGCGCGACCAGGTGCATTTTCTGGGCAATTATTCGCTGGCCATCATCACGGTGTCGGGCCTGTTTGTGGGCTTTGTGCTGGGTTTGCAGGGCTACTACACGCTGCAGCGTTATGGTTCGGCCGAGGCGTTGGGCCTGCTGGTGGCACTCAGTCTGGTGCGCGAGTTGGGCCCGGTGGTGGCCGCCTTGTTGTTTGCCGGCCGTGCCGGTGCATCGCTCACGGCCGAGATTGGCCTCATGCGTGCGGGTGAGCAACTCACGGCCCTGGAGATGATGGCCGTGGACCCGGTTCAACGCATTCTGGCGCCGCGCTTTTGGGGCGGCATCATCGCCTTGCCCTTGTTGGCGGCCGTCTTCAGTGCCGTGGGCATTTTGGGTGGTTATGTCGTGGGCGTGTTGCTCATTGGCGTGGACGCGGGGTCTTTCTGGAGCCAGATGCAAGGTGGCGTCGATGTGTTCAAGGACGTGGGCAACGGCATCATCAAAAGTGTGGTGTTTGGCGTGGCGGTGACCTTCATCGCCTTGCTGCAAGGCTATGTGGCCAAGCCCACGCCCGAAGGTGTGGCCAGTGCCACCACGCGCAGTGTGGTGGTTTCTTCTTTGTCGGTGTTGGGCCTGGATTTCATCCTGACCGCGATGATGTTCAGCATTTGAGGAGGACGGCATGCAACGTTCAAAAAATGATGTGTGGGTGGGTTTGTTTGTGCTGCTGGGCGCTGTGGCCATCCTGTTCCTGGCGCTCAAGGCCGCCAACTTGCTGACCTGGAGTTTCAGTCAGGATTACGAAGTCAGCGCCAAGTTCGACAACATCGGCGGGCTCAAGCCCGGTGCGGCCGTCAAGAGTGCCGGTGTGGTGGTCGGGCGTGTCAAGAAAATCGAGTTCGATGGCGAGTCTTTTCAGGCCAAAGTCACACTGGCTTTGCAGTCCGGCCTGGCTTTCCCGCAAGACAGCTCGCTGAAAATTCTGACCAGCGGTTTGCTGGGCGAGCAGTACCTGGACGTGTCGCCCGGTGCTGACGAAAAAAATCTGGTGGCCGGCGACAAGATCGGTTCGACCCAGTCGGCGGTGATCCTGGAGAACCTGATCAGCCAGTTCCTGTACAGCCAGGCCGAAAAACCTGCGGCGGAGGGGAAAAAACCATGAACCAGATCTTTAAACGTTGTTCTGTGCTGCTGATCGCTGTGGTCGCCCTGGTCTTGCAAGGTTGTGCCAGCGTGAAAACTGCCGATGCCCGCGACCCCTGGGAGTCGATGAACCGCCGCATTTACCAATTCAATGATGCGGTCGACACCGTGGCCATCAAGCCTGCGGCCGAGATTTACACCCAGGTGTTGCCCAGCTTTGTTCGCACGGGCATTCACAATTTTCTGGGCAATCTGAGCGACGTCTGGTCCATGGCCAACAGTGCCATGCAGCTCAAGGGCCAGGCCACGGCAGAGACCTTCATGCGCATCAATGTGAACACGTTTTTGGGTCTGGGCGGTTTGCTGGATGTGGCCAGCGAGATGCGCCTTGAAAAACGCAAAGAGGATTTTGGCCAGACGCTGGGCTATTGGGGTGTCAAGCCGGGGCCTTACCTGGTTCTGCCTTTGCTGGGGCCTTCTACCTTGCGGGACACGCTGGCAACGCCGATGGATTTCAAGGGTGACCCCTCGCAGGTTTTCACGGACGAAGCCACGCGCAACAGCCTGTCTGTGACGCGCGTGCTGGATGTGCGTTCGGGCTTGTTGCAGACCGTCGATGTCATCAAGGCCGCATCGCTCGACCCATACACCTTTGTGCGTGATGGCTATTTGCAAAAGCGCAAAAATGACATCTACGACGGCAATCCGCCCTCTGATTTTGATTACGGCGATCCAGAATCCGGGTTGAAGTGAGCCCGTTACAGTTGCTCACAAGCCCTTTGGCGACTGACCGTATAGTTATTTCATGAAAAAAATGTCCACAGACCTGTCTTTCAATCGCCGCGACTGCTTGCTTGTTTTGGGCAGCACAGCTTTGGCCATGGCTTCGGGTGTTGCCCGGGCCGCGGACGAAGCGCCCGAGGCCTTCATCAAGCGCATCACCAATGAAACGCTGGACACCATCAAGGCAGACAAATCGCTGCGCAATGGCGATGTCGCCAAGATCATGCAGTTGGTGGACAGCAAGCTGATGCCGCATGTGAATTTCCGTCGCATGACGGCGCTGGCGACGGGGCCCGCCTGGCGCAAAGCCACAGCGGAGCAGCAAAAACGCTTGCAAGAAGAGTTCAAAATCCTGCTGGTTCGCACTTACGCTGGCGCGCTCAGCCAGGTCAGCGATCAGGTGGTGGTGGTCAAGCCCTTGCGTGCAGGCCAGGAAGACAAAAACCTGGTGGTCAATACCGAGGTGCGTGGCAAAGGCGACCCGATCCAGCTGGATTACCGTCTTGAAAAAACGCCGGGTGAAGGGGCGGGCTGGATGATCTTTGACCTGAATGTTCTGGGCGTCTGGTTGATTGAAAACTACCGCACCCAGTTCACCAAAGAGATCAATGCCGGTGGCATTGATGCGTTGATTGCCAGTTTGGTGGCGCGCAACAAGACCAACGCCAAAGCCACTTGATGCCCCTTGCGATGAGCGATCTGAAGCTGCCCTCCACCTTGCTGCATGACCAGGCCGATGCCTGTCTGGCGCAGTGCGTGGCGCAATGGCGATTGAACATGCAGCCGGTGGTGAAGCTGGACGCCTCGGCGTTGGTGGAGTTTGATTCCTCGGCTTTGGCCGTTTTGCTGGGCTTGCGCCGCCAAGTCATGGCGCAGGGCAGCGCCTTGCACGTCATCGGCATGACGGCGCGCTTGCGTGAATTGGCCAGTCTGTACGGCGTGCTGGAGCTGCTTGGGCAGGCCTGAATGGTCAGTTTCGGGGTCTTTTTGCCCTGATCGCCCTGTATGACCTTGGGGCCAACAGGCCAGCACTTAAAATAAACCCCTCCCATGCCAGCGCTCTCTTTCCAATCCGTCTCCAAGATTTACCCGGCCAAACAGGCGGGCGCAGCCGCGTTCAAAGCACTGGACCAGGTCAGCTTTGATGTGGAAGAGGGTGAATTTTTCGGCCTGCTGGGCCCCAACGGTGCGGGCAAAACCACCCTGATCAGCACCCTCGCGGGCCTGAGCCGCCCCACCAGCGGGCGTGTGCTGGTGCATGGCCACGATGTGCAGACCGATTACGCCGCCGCACGCCGCTTGTTGGGCGTGGTGCCACAAGAGCTGGTGTTTGACCCGTTTTTCACGGTGCGCGAGTCTTTGCGCATCCAGTCGGGTTATTTCGGCGTGAAGAAAAACGACGCCTGGATCGACGAGTTGCTGGACAGTCTGGGCCTCGCCGACAAGGCGGGTGCCAACATGCGCCAGCTCTCGGGCGGCATGAAGCGCCGTGTGCTGGTGGCGCAGGCCCTGGTGCACAAACCCCGCGTGATCGTGCTCGACGAGCCCACTGCCGGGGTCGATGTGGAGCTGCGCCAGACCCTGTGGGCCTTCATCGCCAAGCTCAACAAGCAAGGCCACACCGTCTTGCTCACCACCCATTACCTCGAAGAAGCCGAAGCCTTGTGCGGCCGCATCGCCATGCTCAAGCGCGGTCAGTTGCTGGCGCTCGAGCGCACATCCGACTTGTTGCGCTCTGCGACCAGCCAGGTGCTGCGCTTCAAGCTCGACGGCGACTTGCCGCCCGCCGTGGCGGCCATCGCCCGTGTCACAGGCCGCATTGTGCAGTTGCCTGTGCACAACGCGGTCGAGATTGAAAACCACCTGGCCACCCTGCGCACAGCAGGCCTGGTGGTGGAAGACGTGGAAATCCGCCAAGCCGACCTGGAAGACGTGTTCCTGGAAGTCATGAACCGCAAACAATCCGTCTCGGGAGCCCTGGCATGACCGGCTGGCAAACCCTGCTCTACAAAGAGGTGCTGCGTTTCTGGAAAGTCGCTTTCCAGACGGTGGCCGCACCCGTGCTCACCTCGGTCCTGTACATGCTGATCTTTGGCCATGTGCTCGAAGACCATGTCAAGGTGTACGACCAGGTGGCCTACACCTCGTTTTTGTTGCCGGGCCTGATGATGATGGGCGTGCTGCAAAACGCTTTTGCCAACAGCTCGTCGAGCCTGGTTCAAAGCAAGATCATGGGCAGCCTGGTGTTTTTACTCCTCACACCCTTGTCGCACCGCAGCTGGTTTGTGGCCTATGTGGGCTCCTCGGTGGTGCGCGGCTTGGCCGTGGGCTTGGGCGTGTTCGTCATCACCGGATGGATGGTCAACATCACGTTTGTGAACCCGCTGTGGATTTTGGCTTTCGCCGTCATGGGTGCGGCCATGATGGGCTCACTGGGCGTGATTGCCGGGCTGTGGGCTGAAAAGTTCGACCAGATGGCCGCCTTTCAGAACTTCATCATCATGCCCATGACGTTTTTGTCGGGCGTGTTTTATTCCATTCACTCCTTGCCGCCGTTTTGGCAAAAGCTCAGCCATCTGAACCCGTTTTTCTACATGATCGACGGCTTTCGTTACGGCTTCTTTGGCCAAAGCGATGTGTCCCCCTGGGTCAGTTTGGCGGTGGTGGGCACCACCTTGGCCGCCATTGGCGGCCTGACCCTTCACCTTTTGCGCATCGGCTACAAAATCCGAAGCTGAACCCCCATGAACGCTGAGCAACTCAAAGCCATCATCGCCGCAGGGCTGGACTGTACCCATCTTGAAGTGGATGGCGATGGCCGCCACTGGAGCGCGGTGGTCGTGTCCGAAGCCTTTGCCGGCCTGCGCCCCATTGCACGCCACCAACGCGTTTACGCCACGCTGGGGCAAAAAATGCACACCGACGAGGTACATGCCTTGTCGATGAAAACCTACACGCCCACCGAATGGGCCAAGCAAGCGCAATGAACCGAAGGCCCTCGGGCCGCAACGCACACCGACCTGACCCATGGACAAACTGAAAATTCGCGGCGGCCACCGCCTGCAAGGCACGCTCGATGTGTCGGGTGCCAAAAACGCGGCCCTGCCCGAGCTGTGCGCCGCTTTGCTGAGCGCCGAGCCCGTCACGCTGGCCAATGTGCCGCGGCTGCAAGACGTCTCGACCATGCTCAAATTGATCCGCAACATGGGCGTGACGGCCGAGCACCATGAAGACGGCCAGGTCACGCTGGACGCCGGAGGCCTGAACAACCCTGAAGCGCCTTACGAGCTGGTGAAAACCATGCGCGCCTCGGTGCTGGCGCTGGGGCCTTTGCTGGCCCGTTTTGGCCACGCCAAAGTGTCTTTGCCCGGGGGCTGCGCCATTGGCTCGCGCCCGGTCGACCAGCACATCAAAGGTCTGCAGGCCATGGGTGCGGTCATCACGGTGGACCACGGCTACATGCTGGCCAGCCTGCCCGAGGGCCGCACGCGCCTCAAAGGCGCGCGCATCACCACCGACATGGTCACCGTGACGGGTACGGAAAACTTCCTGATGGCTGCCGCTTTGGCCGAAGGCGAGACGGTGCTCGAAAACGCTGCGCAAGAACCCGAGATTCCCGACCTGGCCGAGATGCTCATCAAAATGGGCGCGAAGATCGAAGGCCACGGCACACGCCGCATCCGCATCCAGGGTGTGGACCGTCTGCACGGTTGTGAGCACCAGGTGGTGGCCGACCGCATCGAGGCGGGCACCTTTTTGTGCGCGGTCGCCGCCACGGGCGGTGATGTGGTGCTGCGCCACGGCCGCGCCGACCACCTCGAGGTCGTGATTGAAAAGCTGCGCGATGCCGGTGCCACCATCGAGGCGGGCGAGGACTTCATCCGCGTCAAAGCCGATGGCCGCCTGAAAGCCCAGAGCTTTCGCACCACCGAATACCCGGGCTTCCCGACCGACATGCAGGCGCAATTCATGGCGCTCAACTGCATCGCGCAGGGCGCGAGCAAGGTGACCGAAACCATTTTTGAAAACCGTTTCATGCACGTGAACGAACTGGTGCGTCTGGGTGCGCACATCCAGATCGATGGCAAGGTGGCGGTGATCGAGGGCGTGGAAAAAATGTCGGGCGCGACCGTCATGGCCACCGATTTGCGGGCTTCGGCCAGTTTGGTGATTGCCGGTTTGGTGGCCGAGGGCGAAACCATTGTGGACCGTATCTACCATCTGGACCGTGGTTACGACCGGATGGAGTTGAAACTGCGCGGCCTGGGGGCCTACATTGAAAGAGTGAAATGATCACGCTGGCCCTGTCCAAAGGACGCATCTTTGACGAAACCCTGCCGCTGCTCAAAGCCGCAGGCATCGAGGTGCTGGAAGACCCCGAAAAATCGCGCAAGTTGATCTTGCCAACGAATCAGCCCAACGTGCGCGTGGTGCTGGTGCGCGCCAGCGACGTGCCCACCTATGTGGAATATGGCGGCGCCGATCTGGGCGTGACGGGCCTGGACACCTTGATCGAGCACGGCGGCCAGGGCTTGTACCAGCCACTCGACCTGAACATCGCCAAATGCCGCATGAGCGTGGCGGTGCGCGCCGATTTCGACTACGCGGCGCAAGTGCGCACGGGTGCGCGCCTGAAGGTGGCCACCAAATACACCACGATTGCGCGTGACTTTTTCGCGACCAAGGGCGTGCACGTCGACCTCATCAAGCTCTACGGCAGCATGGAGCTGGCCCCGCTCACGGGTCTGGCCGATGCGATTGTGGACCTGGTGTCGACCGGCAACACGCTCAAGGCCAACCATTTGGTCGAGGTCGAACGCATCATGGACATCAGCTCGCGTCTGGTCGTGAACCAAGCCGCGCTCAAGCTCAAACAGGCGCCGATCCGCGCCATCATCGACGCCTTTGCGGGCGCCGTGAAGAAAGACTGAACATGGCCCTGTACGCCAAACCATTGCAACTGAACACGGCCGACGCCGGTTTTGAAGCGGCCTTCGCGGCCCGCCTGCATTGGTCTGCCGACACCGACGCTGCCATTGAGCAGCGCGTGGCCGACATCCTGGCCGATGTGCAGCGACGCGGCGACGCGGCCGTGCTGGCGTACACCCAGCGCTTTGACGGCCTGCAAGCGGCCGATGTGAAGGCGCTCGAAATCACCCAGGCCGAACTGCAAGCCGCGCTGGACAGCCTGCCCGCCGCACAACGCGAAGCCCTGCAAGCCGCAGCCAACCGTGTGCGCCAATACCACGAAGCGCAAAAGAAAGCGTCTGGCGAGAGCTGGAGCTACCGCGACGAAGACGGCACCTTGTTGGGCCAAAAAGTCACGCCGCTCGACCGCGTGGGCATTTATGTGCCCGGTGGCAAAGCCGCTTACCCCTCGTCGGTGTTGATGAACGCCATCCCCGCGCATGTGGCCGGGGTGCAAGACATCATCATGGTGGTGCCCACGCCGCAGGGCGTGCGCAACCCGCTGGTGCTGGCCGCCGCCTGTGTGGCGGGTGTGAGCCGCGCCTTCACGGTGGGCGGCGCGCAGGCCGTCGCCGCCTTGGCTTACGGCACCGCCACCATCCCCAAAGTGGACAAGATCACCGGCCCGGGCAACGCCTATGTGGCCAGCGCCAAGAAACGTGTGTTCGGCACGGTGGGCATCGACATGATTGCGGGCCCAAGTGAAATTCTGGTGTTGGCCGACGGCACGACGCCCGCCGAATGGGTGGCGATGGATTTGTTCAGCCAGGCCGAGCACGACGAGTTGGCGCAAAGCATTTTGCTGTGCCCCGATGCGGCCTACATCGCCGATGTGCAGGCCGCCATTGACCGCCTGCTGCCCGAGATGCCCCGCCGCGAGATCATCGCCAAATCGCTCAACGACCGTGGCGCATTGATTTTGACCCGCAGCATGGAAGAAGCTTGCGCCATCAGCAACCGCATCGCGCCCGAGCATCTGGAGGTGTCGAGCCGCGATGCGCACCGCTGGGAGCCGTTGCTGCGCCACGCGGGTGCCATCTTTTTGGGCGCTTTCACCAGCGAGTCGCTGGGCGACTACTGCGCTGGCCCCAACCATGTGCTGCCCACCAGCGGCACGGCGCGTTTCAGTTCGCCTTTGGGCGTGTACGACTTCCAGAAGCGCAGCAGCTTGATTGAGGTGAGCGAGGCCGGTGCCCAGCCTTTGGGCCGCATTGCCGCCGAACTGGCCTACGGCGAAGGCCTGCAAGCGCACGCCCGCGCTGCCGAATTGCGTTTGAACCCTGTGCCCCCGATGCGAGACACGAAATGAGCAACGTCAGCCCCCAACTCATGCAACGCATCCGCCAGGACGTGCAGTCCATGCACGCCTACGCCATCCAGGACTCGGTCGGCATGGTCAAGCTCGACGCGATGGAAAACCCGCACAGATTGCCCGCTGATTTGCAAAAGGCTTTGGGCGAGCGCCTGGGCGCACTGGCGCTTAACCGCTACCCCGATGGCCGTGTGAACGACTTGCGCCACGCGCTCGCGGCTTACGCTGGCATGCCCGAAGGTTTCGACATCATGCTGGGCAACGGCTCGGACGAGTTGATCTCGCTCTTGGCCATGGCCTGCGACGTGCCCGGTGCTTCCATCCTCGCGCCTTTGCCTGGCTTCGTGATGTACGCCATGAGCGCCCAGCTGCAAGGTTTGGCCTTCCACGGCGTGCCGCTGACGGCTGACTTTGAACTCGACGAAGCCGCCATGCTGGCGGCCATTGCCGAGCACAAGCCGTCCATCGTGTACTTGGCTTACCCCAACAACCCCACGGGCAATCTGTGGAACGACGATGTGATCGAGAAGATCGTCCTCGCCCAAGGCGCACAAGGCGGGCTGGTCGTCATGGATGAGGCCTACCAGCCCTTTGCCAGCAAGAGCTACATGGACCGCATCACACGCCACACGCATGTGCTGTTGATGCGCACGCTCAGCAAGTTTGGCCTGGCTGGCGTGCGTCTGGGTTACATGATCGGCCCCAAGGCCCTGGTGGCCGAGATCGACAAGGTGCGCCCCCCCTACAACATCAGCGTGCTGAATTACGAGTGCGCCTTGTTTGCGCTGGAGCATGCCGAGGTGTTTGCAGCGCAAGCCAAGGACCTGCGTGAGCAGCGCGCTCGACTGCAACGCGAACTGGCCGCCTTGCCCGGTGTGACGCCCTTCCCGAGTGAAGCCAACATGATCCTGGCGCGGGTGCCCGATGCAGCCAAAGCCTTTGACGGTCTGAAGGCACACGGAGTGCTGATCAAGAACATTTCTAAAATGCACCCATTGCTGGCCAATTGCTTGCGCCTGACGGTGGGCACCGCCGCAGAAAACGACCAACTCCTCGCCGCTTTGAAAGCCTCCTTATGAACCGCACCGCTGACCGTACAGCCAATGTGACCCGCAAGACGGCCGAGACGAACATCCGCGTCGCCCTCAACCTGGACGGCACGGGCCAGGCCAAGCTGGCTTCGGGCATTGGTTTTCTGGACCACATGCTGGACCAGATCGCGCGTCACGGTTTGATCGATCTGGACATCGCTTGCGAAGGCGATCTGCACATCGACGGCCACCACACCGTCGAAGACATCGGCATCACCTTGGGCCAGGCGTTCGCGCAAGCGATTGGCGACAAAAAAGGCATCCGCCGCTATGGCCATGCCTATGTGCCGCTCGACGAGGCTTTGAGCCGCGTGGTGGTGGACTTCTCGGGTCGCCCGGGTCTGCACATGGACGTGACATTCACCTCTGGCTCTTTGGGCACGCTGGATACGCAACTGGTGTACGAATTCTTCCAGGGCTTTGTGAACCACGCGCTGTGCACCTTGCACATCGACAACCTCAAGGGCGTCAATGCGCACCACCAGTGCGAGACGATCTTCAAGGCCTTTGCCCGCGCCGTGCGCGCCGCGCTCGAACTCGATCCACGCTCGGCGGGTGTGATCCCTTCCACCAAAGGCAGTCTCTGAACATGAGCGTCAACCGCGTCGCCGTTGTGGACTACGGCATGGGCAACCTGCGCAGCGTGGCGCAGGCGGTGATGCACGCCGCCTCCAGTGTGGACCATGCCGAAGTCACCGTCACGTCCGACCCACAAGTGGTGCGCGACGCGCACCGCGTGGTCTTGCCGGGGCAGGGCGCCATGCCCGACTGCATGCGCGAGCTGCGGGAGTCCGGTTTGCTGGACGCCGTGCTCGAAGCCGCGGCCAGCAAGCCCCTCTTTGGCGTCTGTGTGGGCATGCAAATGCTGCTGGACCACAGCGACGAGGGCGACACGCCGGGCTTGGGCCTGATCCCCGGGCGCGTGGTCAAGTTCGATTTGGCCGGACGCATCCAGCCGGACGGCACCCGCTACAAAGTGCCGCAAATGGGTTGGAACCAGGTCTGGCAAGATGCTCCGGCGCACCCCTTGTGGCGCGGCATTACCGACGGCAGCTGGTATTATTTTGTGCACAGCTTCTACGCCAAAGTGGCCAACCCGGCGCACAGCGCGGCCCAGACCGATTACGGTGGCCGTTTCGCTTGTGCCATTGCCCGTGACAATATTTTTGCGACCCAGTTTCACCCCGAAAAAAGCGCGGCCCAAGGCCTGGCCCTGTTCCGCAATTTCCTCCACTGGCAGCCTTGAGAAGTTTTCACTGCCGTTTTTCAGCCCTTCAGCTTCTTTTTTAATTCGCCATGATTCTGATCCCCGCCATTGACCTCAAAGACGGCCACTGCGTTCGCCTCAAGCAAGGCGATATGGACCAAGCCACGACCTTTGGCGAAGACCCCGCCGCCATGGCCCGCACCTGGCTCGAAAAAGGCGCACGCCGCTTGCACCTGGTGGATCTGAACGGCGCGTTCGCGGGCAAGCCGCAAAACTTCGGGGCCATCAAGTCCATCCTCAAGGCCGTGGGCGACGACATCCCGGTGCAGCTGGGGGGCGGCATCCGCGATCTGGACACGATTGAAAAATACATCGACAGCGGCCTGCGCTACGTCATCATCGGCACTGCGGCCGTCAAGAATCCAGGCTTCTTGAAAGACGCCTGCACCGCCTTTGGCGGCCACATCATCGTGGGCCTGGACGCCAAGGACGGCAAAGTCGCCACCGACGGCTGGAGCAAGCTCACCGGCCACGAAGTGGTGGACCTGGCCAAGAAGTTCGAAGACTGGGGCGTCGAGTCCATCATCTACACCGACATCGGCCGTGACGGCATGCTCAGCGGCATCAACATCGACGCCACCGTCAAGCTGGCCCAAGCCCTCACCATCCCCGTGATCGCCTCGGGCGGGCTGTCCAACATGGCCGACATCGAGCAGCTGTGCGCCGTGGAGGACGAAGGCGTGGAAGGCGTGATCTGCGGCCGCGCCGTGTATTCGGGTGATCTGGACTTCGCGCTGGCGCAGCAACGCGCCGACGAACTCAACGGTTGAGCATGAGCGCTGGTGCCACCTGCCGCGAGCTGTCCTTTGCAGGCTTGCCTGCGACCGAGCTGCAGCTGCCGGGTGGTGACCGTGTGGTGGTCGCGCACCACGGTGCCCACGTGCTGTCCTGGGTGGCCCAAGGGCGTGAGCGCCTGTACCTGAGCCCGAACAGTGTCATGGATGGCCGTGCCGCCATCCGGGGTGGCATTCCGGTCTGTTTTCCCCAATTCAACCAGCGCGGCGATCTGCCCAAACACGGCTTTGCACGCAACTTGTCGTGGCATGTCAAACCTGCACGGCTGGAGGGTGACCAAGCCCATCTCGTGCTGAGCTTGAACGACAGTGCGGCCACGCGCCAGTGGTGGGACCAGGCCTTTGAAGCGCTGTTGTTGATCGAGTTGACGCCCGGTGCCTTGCAGGTTGAACTGGCTGTGCGCAACACCGACAGCCAAGTGCTGCGTTTCACCGGGGCGCTGCACACCTACTTTGCGGTCAGCGATGTGGCGCAGGCCCGATTGTTGGGTTTGGGTGGCAGTGCCGAGTGGAATGCCGTGACCGACCGCCACGCCACCGCTGCGCCCGAGCTGCGCTTTGTGGGCGAATTTGACCGCGTGTATTCTGCGGCGCCCATGGGCTATGAATTGCTGGATGGGCCCCATGCCCTGTCGATCGAGCAAGACATTAACTGGGCCCAGACCGTGGTCTGGAATCCGGGTGCTGCCAAGTGCGCGGCACTCAGCGACATGCCCGCAGACGGCTGGCAACACATGCTGTGTGTCGAAGCCGCCCAGGTCTATGAGCCGATCTGCATCGCGCCCGGTGATTTCTGGCAAGGTGCCCAGCGCATGTCTGTGGTGTAAGGTCCGGGTCTCACTGCTCGCGTTCAACACGCTGCCACCTCACTTTTTCAACGAACCACCATTTCCCATGCTCGCCAAACGCATCATCCCTTGCCTCGACGTGACCGGCGGTCGCGTGGTCAAGGGCGTCAACTTTGTCGAACTGCGCGACGCCGGAGACCCGGTTGAAATCGCAGCCCGCTACAACGAGCAGGGCGCTGACGAACTCACGTTTTTGGACATCACCGCCACCAGCGATGGCCGCGACGTGATCCTGCACATCATCGAAGCCGTGGCCAGCCAGGTCTTCATTCCGCTCACCGTGGGCGGTGGCGTGCGCACGGTGGAAGACGTGCGCCGCTTGCTCAACGCAGGCGCTGACAAAACCAGTTTCAACTCGGCCGCCATTGCCAACCCGCAAGTCATCCGCGAAGCGTCTGCCAAATACGGTGCCCAGTGCATCGTGGTCGCCATCGACGCCAAACGCCGCACGCCCGAAGACGAGCAGCGCATCGGCACGAATGGTTTGCCCATGGGCCCCGGCTGGGACGTTTACAGCCACGGCGGCCGCAAAAACGTGGGCCTGGACGCTGTGGCCTGGGCCACGCAAATGGCCGACTACGGCGCAGGCGAAATCCTGCTCACCAGCATGGACCGCGACGGCACCAAAAGCGGCTTTGACCTGCAGCTGACCCGCGCCGTGAGCGACGCCGTGAGCGTGCCCGTCATCGCCTCGGGCGGCGTGGGCAACCTCGACCACCTGGCCGACGGCGTGAGCATTGGCGGCGCGGACGCTGTCCTAGCGGCCAGCATCTTCCATTACGGTGAGTACACCGTGCAACAAGCCAAAGCGCGCATGCGCGAGCGTGGCATTCAGGTCAGGTTGTGAACATGAATTGGCTAGACAAAATCAAATGGGACGACAAAGGCCTGGTGCCTGTGGTCGCCCAAGAACAAGGCTCCGGCGACGTGTTGATGTTCGCCTGGATGAACCGCGAGGCGCTGCAAAAGACGGCCGAGCTGAAACGGGCGGTGTATTTCAGCCGCTCCCGCAACAAGCTGTGGTTCAAGGGCGAGGAGTCCGGCCATGTGCAAACCGTGCACGATATCCGCATCGATTGCGACAACGACGTGGTTTTGCTCAAAGTGACCCAACTGGGGCACGAGCCCGGCATTGCCTGCCACACGGGCCGGCACAGCTGCTTTTTCCAGAGCCTGCAAGCCGATGAGTGGCAGGCGGCCGATCCGGTCTTGAAAGACCCTGAAACCATTTACAAGTGAGCGCCCCAAGCCTATGACCAACCAGGACATCCTTGACCGCCTCGCGGCCGTGGTCGAAAGCCGCAAACCTGCCAACGGCGGCGACCCCGAAAAGAGCTACGTGGCCCGCTTGCTGCACAAAGGGCCCGACGCCTTTTTGAAGAAAATCGGCGAAGAAGCCACCGAGACCGTGATGGCCGCCAAGGACGTGGACCATGGTGGTGATGTGAACAAGCTCGTCTACGAAGTGGCCGACCTGTGGTTCCACAGCATGATCGCACTGGCCCACTATGGCCTGACGCCCGCCGACGTGGTCAACGAGCTGGCCCGACGCGAAGGCTTGAGCGGCCTCGAAGAAAAAGCCTTGCGCAAAGTGCAAGAGCGTGAACGCCTGGGTGAATGAGCGATGAATGAGCAGCCTCTGGACGACAGCACCCACACCATCAGCTGGGTCAGCTACATCCTGCACCTGATCGTGGCAATCAGTGCCGTCATTCCCGGGGCGCAGATGGGCCCGGCTTTGTTGATCGTGGCGCTGATCATCGATCTGGTCAAAAAAGGCGATGCCCCAGGCTGGGAGGGCACGCATTTCAGTTACCGCATCCGCACCGTGATTTGGGCGGCTTTGCTGTATTTGCTGACCTTGCCGCTCTGGTTTTTCTTTGTCTTTCCGGGCTGGCTGGCCTGGGTGGCCATTTCCATCTGGTTTTTGTACCGCATTGTGCTGGGCATGGTGCGCCTGAACGGGCAGCGTCCCGTGACCGATTGATTCTTTGTTGACCTTCAAGCTGAAGTAGCCATGACCGACGCCAACTGTATTTTTTGCAAAATCATCGCGGGCCAGATTCCCTCGCGCAAGGTGTACGAAGACGAGCAGGTGTTCGCCTTCCATGACATTGCCCCTTGGGCACCTGTGCATTTCCTGATCATCCCCAAACTGCACATCCCGTCGATGGCGCAGTTGGCACCTGAGCACGCCGCCCTGATGGGTCACATGATGACCCTGGCCCCCAAACTGGCCTTGCAGGAGGGCTGCAACCCTTATCCAGCCGGCGGCTTCCGGATCGTGGTCAACAATGGCACCGAGGGCGGGCAGGAAGTCCACCACCTGCACATGCATGTCATGGGCGGCCCGCGCCCCTGGCTCAGGGGTTGAACCCCGCTTGAAAACAGGCGCTCGGACCTCAATTCCTTGCTGGCGCAAGGCAGATCTGTTTCGGGGTGTGACAACCCTTAGAATCCAGCAACAACGTTAGGAGTTATCCATGGGTTCCTTTTCCATTTGGCACTGGTTGATCGTGCTGTTGATCGTGGTCATGGTGTTTGGCACCAAAAAGCTCAAAAACATGGGCTCTGACCTGGGTGGCGCGGTCAAGGGCTTCAAAGACGGCATGAAAGACGGTGGCACCAAGCCCGAAGAGTCTGCACCCGCCGCAGGCCAGGTGGCTTCTTCGGCTTCCACCGAAAAAACCACCATCGATGTCGAAGCCAAGACCAAGTCTTGAGCGTTTGAACGAGCGAACGCTGCACTGTGCTTGACTTAGGCATTTCCAAAATGGCGCTGATCGGCGTCGTGGCCTTGATCGTGATCGGCCCCGAAAAGCTGCCCAAGGTGGCCCGGACCATGGGTGCCTTGCTCGGCAAGGCGCAGCGCTATGTGGCCGACGTCAAGGCCGAGGTCAACCGGTCCATGGACCTGGAAGAGCTCAAAAAAATGAAAGAGACGATGGAGACGGCTGCCCGCGATGTCGAGCAGACGGTCCAGACCACCGCCTCGGATTTTGAAAAAGACTGGGCCGACACGACAGCAGGTTTGACCCATGACCTGCCTGAACTCGACACCCCACCGCCCGAGTACAAACGCCCTGAGAAAAACTGGCGTCTCAAGCGCGGCGCTGTGCCCCAGTGGTACAAAGCGCGTTCGGGTGTACGCACCAAGGCCCTATCGGGGGCGGCGCGGGTGGCGCGTTACCGCCCCAAGTCCCTCCATTCCCAGTGATGGCCCTGCACCTCGGGTGCCGGCTGTCCAACCCACTTCGCCATGTCTGACTCTCCTTCCAAGCCCGAAGACGAACTTGCTGGTTCCGAGCAACCGTTCGTCGCGCACCTGATTGAGCTGCGCGACCGATTGATCTGGGCGGTGGCAGCGATCGCGGTGGCCGCTGCTGCCTTGGCGATTTACCCGGGCCCTGGCGAGCTGTACGACATCCTGGCCGCGCCCTTGATTGTCCATTTGCCCAAAGGCGCGACCTTGATCGCCACCTCGGTGATTTCGCCCTTCATGGTGCCGCTCAAGATCCTGTTGATGACGGCCTTCCTGATCGCCTTGCCCATGGTGCTGTACCAGATGTGGGCCTTCATTGCGCCTGGCCTCTACGCCCATGAGAAAAAACTGGTGATGCCGCTGGTCGTGTCCAGCACCTTGCTGTTTTTCATTGGGGTGGCCTTTTGCTACTTCTTTGTGTTCGGTCAGGTGTTCAGTTTCATCCAGAGCTTTGCCCCGAAAAGCATCACGGCAGCCCCTGACATCGAGGCCTACCTCAGCTTTGTGCTGACCATGTTCCTGGCTTTTGGTCTGGCTTTCGAGGTGCCTGTGGCGGTGGTGGTGCTGGCCCGCATGGGCGTTGTGAGTGTGCAAAAACTCAAGGATTTCCGGGGCTACTTTGTGGTGCTGGCCTTTGTGATTGCGGCGGTGGTCACACCGCCCGATGTGGTGTCGCAGCTGGCTCTGGCCATCCCCATGTGCTTGCTGTATGAGTTGGGCATTTGGGCTGCGCAGATTTTCATCAAGCACACCCAAGCGCCCGAAGAGCCGGACACTGCGGCCTGATCGCTTGCTGGTTTGCCCCAACAAAAGAGGCCCTCGGGCCTCTTTTGCATGGTGAGTCGGTCAATCAGCGGCGCTGAAATCTTTACTTGCGCTGCTTGGCTGCTGGGCGCTCTGCCGGGGTTAAGCGCAAATTGACTTCGCCTTGGCGACGCCAGACATTCACTTCGGCCGGGACGCCGGGTTTCAGGCCTGCCACCTGGGTCAGCAGCTCAGACACGTTGCGCACAGGTTGCCCTGCCACTTTGACGATCACATCGCCGGGCCGAATGCCTGCGGCAGCAGCGGGTCCGTTTTTCAGCACGCCCGTGATCACCACACCCGCAGGCAAGGTCTGACCGGACTTGGGCAGCTGAAAGCTTTCGGCCAGCTCGGGCGACATGTCTTGGGGTTCGACCCCGATCCAGCCCCGGATGACCTTGCCGTTTTTCAGCAGATCCTGCATCACCTGCTTGGCCGTCGAGATGGGGATGGCAAAGCCAATGCCCATGCTGCCGCCCGAGCGGGAATAGATGGCGGTGTTGATGCCCATCAGGTGCCCATTCACGTCGACCAGCGCACCGCCCGAGTTGCCGGGGTTGATGGCGGCGTCGGTCTGGATGAAGTTTTCGAAAGTGTTGATGCCCAACTGGCTGCGCCCCAGAGCGCTGACGATGCCCGAGGTCACGGTCTGGCCCACACCAAAGGGGTTGCCAATGGCCAGCACCACATCGCCCACTTGCAGCTCCTGGGTTTGCCCCAAAACGATCACGGGCAGTTTGTCGAGGGTGATTTTGAGCAGCGCCAAATCGGTGTCGGGGTCGGTGCCAATGACCTTGGCGGCGGCCTTGCGGCCATCGGCCAGCACCACCTCGATGTCGTCGGCATCCTCGATGACGTGGTTGTTGGTCAGGATATGGCCTTCGGGGCTGACGATGACGCCACTGCCCAGACCAGCTGGGTTTTGCTCTTCTTGTTCGCCATAGAAAAACCGGAACCAGGGGTCCTGGCTTTGGGGGTTCTGGCTGTTGGCTTTGCTGGTGTTGATGCTGACCACAGCGGGAGACGCCAGGCGAGCCGGTGCGCTCAAGCTGCCCGCCGGACGGCTGAGCGGCGAGCCGACGGGGGCCTGCAGCAAGGTCATGCCATCGGCCGAGCGTTGTGCGCTGCGCAGCCACTCCGGCTGCAAGGTGGCCACCACAAACCAGACGGCCAGCAAAACCGTCACCCATTGGGAAAATAAAAGCCAATAACGTTTCATGGTGTCAGATTGTCCTTGATTCGTTGCCGGTGCACAGCTGCCTTGCGCCACAATAGTCCACCCAGACAGAAAGCCTTTCGCCATGACCCACGCCAAAATTCTGGGCCAGGCCTTTGACGCCTTGCTCCAGCCCGACAAGTTCCGCGATTACGGCCCCAACGGCCTGCAGGTCGAGGGTGACCGCGATGTGCAGTTGCTCGTCAGTGGGGTGACCGCCAGCCGGGCCTTGATCGAAGCGGCCATTGACGCCCAGGCCGATGCCATCGTGGTGCACCACGGCCTGTTTTGGCGTGGCCAGGACGGGCGCGTCACGGGCTGGATGCGCGAGCGCCTGCGCTTATTGCTGATGCACGGCATCCACCTGTTTGCCTACCATCTGCCCCTCGATGCCCACCCGGAGCTGGGCAACAACGCCCAACTGGCCCGCGTGCTGGGTCTGCAAGCCGATGGCCGTTTTGGCGAGCAAGACCTGGGGTTTGTGGGGGCGGGGGCGCAAACCTGGTCGGGCGCCCAGGCCTTGGCGGACCACGTGGCGGCGACCCTGGGACGCTCGGTGATTTGCGTGGGCGACAGCGATCGGCCTGTCAGCCGGGTGGCCTGGTGTACCGGCGGGGCGCAAGCTTATTTCGAAGCGGCCATTGCCCAGGGCGTGGACGCTTTCATCACGGGTGAAATGTCGGAGCCCCAGGCCCATTTGGCGCGTGAAACCGGGGTGGCTTTTCTGGCCTGTGGCCACCACGCCACCGAGCGTTATGGTGCGCCGGCCCTGGCCACACATGTGGCGCAAGCGTTGGGTTTGCAACACCGCTTCATCGAGATCGACAACCCGGCGTGAGGCCCTCTGCATGACACCCCACAACGACCTGTCAACGGCGCCCATCCAGCGCCCGATCGTCCTCACCCCGGGCGATCCCTGCGGCATTGGGCCTGAAATTGTGGCGCGGGCCTGGTGCCTCGCCCCTGACTTGACCCAGGGCTGTTTTGTGGCGGGCGATGTTGGCCTGATGCGCCGCGCCATGGCCTTGGTGCAAACGACCCCGACTTTCCCGGTGTGCGAGATTGAGTCCGCTGCAGAGGCCCTGCATGTGCCGCCACGCTGCCTGCCTGTGTTGCAGGTGGTGCCGCAGGCCCCTGTTTTGCCCTGGGGGCAAATCGACGCCCGTGCCGGGCGGCTCGCTGGCGAAGCCGTGCTTTGGGCGACCCGTGCGGCCTTGCGGCGTGAGGTGGCGGCCTTGGTCACGGCGCCTTTGCACAAAGAAGCCCTGCACGCCGCCGGAGCGCCCTACGACCAGTATCCGGGCCACACCGAGTTGCTGCAAGCCGAAGCGGCCAGGCACCAGGGTGTGCCTGTGGCGCAAATGCCCGTGCGCATGATGCTGGCCAATGACGAGTTGCGCACAGTGCTGGTGAGCATCCACTTGTCGCTGCGTGAGGCGCTGGCCGCCGTCACGCACGACCGGGTGCTGGAGACCTTGCGCATCACCGATGCGTCATTGCGTGTTGTGTTGGGCCGCAGGCCACGCATCGCCGTCGCGGGCGTGAACCCCCATGCGGGCGAGGGCGGTTTGTTTGGCCGCGAAGAAATCGACATCCTGCAACCGTGCCTGGCCGTGGCCCGGCAAGAGGGGCTGGATGTGCATGGCCCTTATGCGCCCGACACGGTGTTCATGCGGGCACGTCAGCGGCCCGATGGTCAACGCGCCTTCGATGCGGTCATTGCCATGTACCACGACCAGGGCTTGATCCCGGTCAAGTACCTGGGGGTGGAGCAGGGCGTGAACGTGACGCTGGGGCTGCCGCTCATCCGGACCAGCCCCGACCATGGCACCGCCATGGACTTGGCTGGCCGGGGCGTGGCGGACGCCAGCAGCCTGATCCAGGCGCTGCGCATGGCCCGCCAGATGGCCAGCGCGGCGCCCTGACCGGGGCTGCTTTCAGCCTTTGTTTTTCAGGCTGTCGCGGATTTCACGCAACAGCAAAACGTCTTCCGGGGTGATCGGGGCAGCGGCTGGCGCTTCCGGTGCGGGCTTGGCGGCGGTCAGCCGGTTCATCTGGCGGATCATCAGAAAGATGATGAAGGCCAGGATGATGAAATTCAGCGCCACCGTGAGGAAGCTGCCGTAAGCGAACACGGCGCCCAGTTTTTTGGCTTCGACCAAGGACAAACCGGCCGCCTGACCGGCCAGACCGAGGTAGTAATTGGAGAAGTCCAGCCCGCCGAAGGCACGGCTGACCAGCGGCATGATCAGGTCGCCAACCACCGAGTCGACGATCTTGCCGAAAGCACCGCCAATGATCACGCCGACCGCCAGGTCCATGACGTTGCCTTTGAGGGCAAAAGATTTGAATTCCTGAACAAATGACATTTTTGTAACTCCTTTGAGTGAAAACAAGGTGGCCGATTGTGCGTCACATTGTGCGCGCAAAGATCTTGTAAGTCGGTTGTTTGTTTCACTCCGCTACAATCTCGGGTTGACCCTGATAACGACTCGCTAGAGGATTCCCATGAGTGACACCCCAGTCGACAGCAGCAAGAGGACCTGGCTGATTGCCTCCACTTGCGCAGGTGCCGTAGGCGCTGGCTTTGTGGCCACCCCCTTCGTCAGCAGCTTTCAACCCTCCGAACGAGCCAAGGCGGCTGGTGCGGCTGTAGAAGTGGACATTTCCGCTTTGAATCCGGGCGAAAAGCTCACGGTCGAGTGGCGCGGCAAGCCCGTCTGGATCATGAAGCGCTCGCCCGAGCAGCTCGAATCCCTCAAGAAAATCGAAGGTCAGCTGGCCGATCCCGCCTCAGACCGCACCGCGTATCCCACGCCCGAATACGCCAAAAACAGCCACCGCTCCATCAAGCCCGAAATCATGGTGGCTGTCGGCATCTGTACGCACCTGGGCTGCTCGCCCGGTGACAAATTTGCGGCTGGACCCCAGCCTTCCCTGCCGGACGACTGGCAAGGCGGCTTCCTCTGCGCTTGCCACGGCTCAACCTTCGACCTTGCGGGCCGCGTCTTCAAGAACAAGCCTGCGCCTGACAACCTCGAAGTGCCTCCGCACATGTACCTGTCCGACACCAAGCTGCTCATTGGTGAAGACAAGAAGGCCTGATGGAGAACGACATGGCTGAATTCAAAGAAATTTCCCCGAACGCCCCCGCTGGCGCCAAGTTGCTCAACTGGGTGGACAACCGCTTCCCGGCTTCCAAGCTGTACAAGGAACACCTGTCCGAGTACTACGCACCCAAGAACTTCAACTTCTGGTACTTCTTCGGCTCGCTGGCTTTGCTGGTGCTGGTGATCCAGATCGTGACCGGTATTTTCCTGGTCATGCACTACAAGCCCGATGCTGCCGTGGCGTTTGCTTCGGTCGAGTACATCATGCGCGATGTGCCCTGGGGCTGGTTGATCCGTTACATGCACTCCACGGGCGCTTCTGCGTTCTTCGTGGTCGTGTACCTGCACATGTTCCGTGGCCTGATCTATGGCAGCTACCGCAAGCCGCGCGAGCTGGTCTGGATCTTCGGTTGCGCCATTTTCCTGTGCCTGATGGCCGAAGCCTTCATGGGATACCTGTTGCCCTGGGGCCAGATGTCCTACTGGGGCGCCCAAGTGATCGTGAACCTGTTCTCGGCCATTCCTTTCATTGGTCCTGACCTGGCTTTGCTGATCCGTGGCGACTTCGTGGTGGGCGATGCCACCCTGAACCGCTTCTTCAGCTTCCACGTGATTGCCGTGCCGCTGGTCTTGCTGGGTCTGGTTGTGGCGCACATCATTGCGCTGCACGAAGTCGGCTCCAACAACCCCGACGGCGTGGAAATCAAGGGCCCCAACGCCCCCAAGGACGCGAATGGCCATCCCCTGGACGGCATTCCTTTCCACCCCTACTACTCGGTGCATGACATCATGGGCGTGAGCGTCTTCTTGATGGCGTTCACGGCGATCGTGTTCTTCGCCCCCGAATTCGGTGGTTACTTCCTCGAATACAACAACTTCATTCCGGCCGATCCGCTGACCACGCCTTTGCACATTGCGCCTGTGTGGTACTTCACGCCCTTCTATTCGATGCTGCGTGCCATCACCAGCGAGATGATGTACGCCCTGATCGCCTGCGTGGTGATCGGTGCTGTGCTGGCTGTGGCCAGAGGCAAGCTGCCCACTTTGCTCAAGGGCGCTGTGGTCGGTGCCGCTGTGGTGATCTCTGCCCTGATGCTGGCCATCGACGCCAAATTCTGGGGTGTGGTCGTCATGGGGGGTGCCGTGGTCATTCTGTTCTTCCTGCCATGGCTCGACAACAGCCCAGTCAAGTCGATCCGTTACCGTCCTGACTGGCACAAGTACCTGTACGCCGTGTTCGTCATCAACTTCCTGATCCTGGGTTATCTGGGTGTGCAACCGCCATCGCCCATCGGTGAGCGCGTGTCTCAAGTGGGTTCCTTGTTCTATTTCGGCTTCTTCTTGTTGATGCCTTGGTGGAGCAAGTTGGGCACGCCCAAGCCCGTTCCTGACCGCGTGACCTTCACGCCTCACTGAGATCACGGAGATTCAAGAACATGAAAAACATCCAGAAACTCGCGTTGGGCTTGGTGATGGCCCTCGGTCTGATGGCCGGTGCCCATGCCGCTGGTGGCGGTATCGCCTGGGACAAAGCGCCCAAGAAAACCAACGACCTGGCCGCCTTGCAAAACGGTGCCAAGCTGTTCGTCAACTATTGCCTGAACTGCCACTCTGCCGCTTTCATGCGTTACAACCGCTTGAAAGACATCGGTTTGACCGAGCAGCAGATCAAGGACAATTTGCTGTTCACCACTGAAAAAGTGGGTGACACCATGAAGGCCGCCATCGATCCGGTTCAGGCCAAAGAGTGGTTCGGCAAGAACCCCCCCGATTTGACCTTGATGGCCCGTTCGCGCTCTGGCCACGGTGGCACCGGTGCAGATTACCTCTACACCTACTTGCGCACCTACTATCGCGACCAGACCAAGCCTACGGGTTGGAACAATTTGGCTTACCCCAACGTGGGCATGCCCAATCCGCTGTGGGAACTGCAAGGCGAGCGTGAACCGGTTTATGAAGAAAAGGAAGAGCACGGCCACAAGGTCCAGGTCTTCAAAGGCTGGAAACAAGTGAAGCCCGGCACGATGACACCTCTGGAGTATGACCAGGCCATCGGCGATCTGGTGGGTTACATGCAGTGGATGGCCGAGCCAGCCCAAAATACCCGTGTGCGCATCGGCGTCTGGGTCCTGATTTTCTTGTCGTTCTTCACTTTCATTGCCTGGCGTCTGAATGCCGCGTTCTGGAAAGACATCAAGTAATTGACGGTTCACCCGGCCCTGCTGCCGGGTCTTGTGGAGTGGTGGGTCTTTTTGGCCCCCCACTCTTTTTGATTTTTTGAGGAGCCTCCGCCATGATGGTGCTTTATTCCGGAACCACTTGTCCTTTTTCCCACCGTTGCCGTTTTGTGCTGTTCGAAAAAGGCATGGACTTCGAAATCCGTGATGTGGACCTCTACAACAAGCCCGAAGACATCAATGTGATGAACCCTTACGGGCAGGTGCCGATTCTGGTCGAGCGTGACCTGATCCTGTACGAGTCGAACATCATCAACGAGTACATCGACGAACGTTTTCCACACCCCCAACTGATGCCCGGCGACCCAGTGGACCGTGCCCGTGTGCGCCTGTTCCTGCTCAATTTCGAGAAAGAACTGTTCACCCATGTCTTGACGCTGGAAAACCGCGCTCTGAAAGGCAACGACAAGGCCCTGGAAAAGGCCCGCTCGCACATCCGCGACCGTTTGACCCAGCTGGCCCCGGTGTTCCTGAAGAACAAGTTCATGCTGGGCGACAACTTCTCGATGCTCGATGTGGCCATTGCACCCTTGCTCTGGCGTCTGGACTATTACGGCATTGAGCTGAGCAAAAACGCGGCGCCTTTGCTCAAGTATGCCGAGCGCATCTTCTCTCGCCCTGCCTACATCGAGGCATTGACGCCCTCTGAGAAGGTCATGCGCAAGTAAGCCGAGTTGGAGTCCACGATGATCAGTGCTACGGAACTGCCTTCCACACGTCCTTATTTGATACGTGCTTTGTACGAATGGTGCTCCGAAAATGGCTTCACGCCCTACGTGGCTGTCAAAGTGGACCATTCGGTGCAGGTGCCCCGTGAGTATGTGCAAGGTGGCGAGATCGTGTTGAATGTCAGCATGGACGCCACCAGTTCGCTGAAGTTGGGCAATGAATTCATTGAGTTCAAAGCCCGCTTTGGTGGCAAACCACGCGACATCATGGTGCCCATCCATCGGGTGATGGCCATTTACGCCCGCGAAAATGGGCAGGGCATGGCCTTTCCTGTGAGTGATGAGGATGTGGCTGCGCCCTCGTTGGCCGCAGTGGATGGCAAGACGGCATCAGATTTGCCAGAAGATGGCCCGCAGCCGACGCCTACCGCACCGGGCCGCCCCACCTTGAAGCGTGTCAAATAAAAAAATATCTGCCCTACGGTCAAAGTTACGCCTGACGCGCGTTAGAATTCAGCCCGTGCCGCTTTAGCTCAGTTGGTAGAGCACCCGCCTTGTAAGCGGTAGGTCGTCAGTTCGAATCCGACAAGCGGCACCAACAATCCGAAAAAGCTCTGACTGAGGTCAGGGCTTTTTTTTCGTCTCAAGTTTGGCGCGCTTGCACCTTGATCCGAATCGAGCTCACGCCCATGCCTTTGCTGTTGAGGTGCGCTTGCAAAGCGGGAACCAGTTGGCGCAGTTTGGCTGCAACGGCGTTGGAGCTCACCAGCAAGCACCAACAGCCTTCTTCGATGGGACCGGCCTGAATGCTGTTGCGCAACGGTGCAGGCAACAAACTTCGGATGGCCAGCAGGCGTTCGGACGATTCACGCACCCGTCCCATCAGCAAAGCCAGGCTGGGTGATTGCTGGGCAGCTTCTTGCAGGGGGATGGCTTGGTGACGTCTGAGCATGGCGCAATGAACTAGGCCTCATTATCCAGCAGGTCGGGCAAGGGGCTTGCCGAGCGCGTCAAGGCCTTGCGTCAGAGGCTAAAATCAGCGAGTTAGGGGTGGCAAATGACGACCGCCCTGCGACCTGCGGCTGTTGCAGTCATGGGTCAGCTTCTCTCTCAACTTTTTTAACACGACAGGATAGACGGTCTGTTTCTCAGCTTTGGGCTGAAGGTGGATCTAATCGACATGGCCATCCCATTCCTCACCAAAATCTTTGGCAGTCGCAACGACCGCCTGCTCAAGCAATATCGCAAAACGGTGGAGCGCATCAATGCGCTGGAGGCTGGGCTGGAGGGGTTGAGCGATGAGGCGCTGAGGGCCAAGACACAGCATTTCCGTGAGCGTTGTGCGGCCGGTGAAACCCTGGATGCCTTGCTGCCCGAGGCTTTTGCCGTGGTGCGCGAAGGCTCCAAGCGTGTCATGAAAATGCGCCACTTTGATGTGCAGTTGGCCGGTGGCATTGCCTTGCACAACGGCAAGATCGCCGAAATGCGCACGGGTGAGGGCAAGACATTGACCTCGACTTTGCCCGCGTATTTGAATGCGATTGCCGGTAAGGGGGTGCATGTGGTCACGGTGAACGACTACCTGGCTACCCGTGATGCCCAATGGATGGGCAAGCTCTACAACTTCCTCGGTTTGACGGTGGGCATCAACCTGGCGCAGCTGCCGCGAGAAGACAAGCAAGCCGCCTACAACGCCGACATCACTTACGGCACCAACAACGAATACGGCTTTGACTACCTGCGTGACAACATGGTCTATGAAGCCCATGACCGGGTACAGCGTCCCTTGAATTACGCCATCATCGATGAGGTGGACTCCATCCTGATCGACGAGGCCCGCACGCCGCTCATCATCAGTGGGCAGGCCGAAGACCACACCGCCACCTACCTGGCGATGAACCAGGTGGTGCCCTTGCTGACCCGCCAGGAAGGCGAAGCCGACCCGCGCACCGGTGAGGGCATCATCACCCCGGGTGACTTCACGGTGGATGAAAAATCGCACCAAGTCTTTTTGACCGAAGACGGGCATGAAAAAGCCGAAGCGGTGCTGGCCCAGATGGGGCTGATCCCGGAGGGCGCCAGCCTCTACGATCCCGCCAACATCACGCTGATGCACCACCTGAACGCCGCTTTGCGCGCGCAGCACCTCTACCACCGCGACCAGCACTATGTGGTGCAAGACGGCGAGATCATCATCGTGGACGAGTTCACAGGGCGTTTGATGACCGGACGCCGCTGGAGCGATGGCTTGCACCAAGCGGTGGAAGCGAAAGAGGGCGTTCAGATCCAGGCCGAAAACCAGACGCTGGCCTCGATCACCTTCCAGAACTATTTCCGCCTGTACAACAAGATCGGCGGCATGACCGGTACGGCCGACACCGAAGCCTATGAGTTTCAGGAAATCTACGGCCTGGAGACCGTGGTCATTCCGCCGCACCGCAAGAGCCAGCGTGACGACCAGCTCGACCGCGTGTACAAGACCTCGCAGGAGCGCTACAACGCGGCCATCGCCGACATCCGCGAGTGCCATGAACGGGGCCAGCCGGTGCTGGTGGGCACCACCTCGATCGAAAATTCCGAGCTGATTTCCCAGTTGCTCACCGAGGCCAAGCTGCCGCACCAGGTGCTCAACGCCAAGCAACATGCGCGCGAAGCCGATATCGTGGCGCAGGCCGGTCGGCCGGGCATGATCACCATCGCCACCAACATGGCCGGGCGCGGGACCGACATCGTGCTGGGCGGCAACATCGAAAAAGACGTGCAGGCCATCGAGTCAGACGGGAGTTTGTCCGAGCAAGAGCGCCAGACCCGTGTGCAAGCTTTGCGCGAGCAATGGAAAGTGATCCATGAGCAGGTTAAAGCCTCGGGCGGCTTGCGCATCATCGCCACAGAGCGTCACGAGTCACGCCGCATCGACAACCAGTTGCGCGGTCGCTCTGGCCGTCAGGGTGATCCTGGGTCTTCGCGTTTTTACCTGAGCCTGGACGATCCCTTGATGCGCATTTTTGCGGGTGACCGCGTGCGCGCCATCATGGACCGCCTGAAGATGCCCGAGGGTGAGGCCATCGAAGCGGGCATTGTGACGCGCAGCATCGAAAGTGCCCAGCGCAAAGTCGAAGCCCGCAACTTTGACATCCGCAAGCAGTTGCTGGAGTACGACGATGTGTCAAACGACCAGCGCAAGGTCATCTACCAGCAGCGCAACGACATTCTGGATGCGCCCGATCTGAACAGGCAGATCGCTGGCCTGCGCGAAGGCTGCTTCACCGATCTGGTTCGCCAATACGTGCCCGCCGAGTCGGTGGAAGAGCAATGGGATCTGGCGAGCCTGGAAAAGGTCTTGGCCGAGGAATGGTCGATCGAGCTGGGCCTGCAAGCCAAAGTGCAAGCGGCCAGTGCCATCACGGACGAAGATATCCTGGAGATGGTGCTCGCAGCCGCCAACGCCCAGTTCGATGCCAAGCTGAACCAGGTGGGGGCAGACAACTTCATATCGTTCGAGCGCATGATTTTGTTGCAAAGCATTGACACGCATTGGCGTGAGCACCTGAGTGCGCTCGACTATTTGCGCCAGGGTATCCATTTGCGCGGCTACGCACAAAAGCAGCCCAAGCAGGAGTACAAGCGAGAAGCCTTCGAACTGTTTGGTCAGTTGCTTGACGCCGTCAAGAACGAGGTGACGCACACCCTGATGACGGTGCGCATCGACTCTGGCGATCAGATCCAGCAAGCGGCGCAGGACATTGAAGCGCGTGCTGAGCACATCAGCAATGTGACCTACAGCGCACCTGACGAAACAAGGCAGGCACAAACGCAGCCTGCTGCAGATTTGACCAGCTTGGCCAATGAATGGGGCCAGGTCGGTCGCAACGACCCTTGCCCTTGCGGCAGTGGCAAGAAATACAAGCAGTGCCACGGCAAGCTGGCCTGATGGGCTGAATGGGACAAGGCGGGCTGAGGCCCGCTTTGTTCGTGCGTGAAGCGGATGTTTTCCTGTTTTCTGAAAGAACGACATGCCTGTGAACTTACCAGCCTTAGATCCAGCCCAACTCAAGCCCATCGCGGGTGTCCGCATCGGCATCGCCGAAGCCGGTGTACGCAAATCCAACCGCAAGGACCTCACCGTGTTCTTGCTGGATGAAGGCGTCAGCGTGGCGGGCGTGTTCACCCGCAACCGCTTTTGCGCCGCTCCGGTGCAAGTTTGCCGCGAGCATTTGGCGGCGGGCAGCGCGGTGCGGGCTTTGGTCATCAACACGGGCAATGCCAACGCAGGCACGGGCGCGCCGGGCCTGGCCCATGCCCGCCAGACCTGTGACGCGCTGGCCAAACTGCTGCAATGCACACCCGCGCAAGTGCTGCCGTTTTCGACGGGCGTGATCATGGAGCCACTGCCTGTGGACCGCATCGTGGCGGGCTTGCCCGCTGCGCTGGCCGACGCGCAAGCCACGCATTGGGCCAAGGCCGCCGAAGGCATCATGACCACCGACACCGTGCCCAAGGCGGCCAGCGTTCAGGTGCAAGTGGGTGGGCGGGTCGTGAGCATCACCGGCATCAGCAAGGGCGCAGGCATGATCCGCCCCAACATGGCCACCATGCTGGGCTTTGTGGCCACCGATGCGTGCATCGATCCAGCCCTGTTGCCCGCGCTGGCCAAACAACTGGCCGACGGCTCGTTCAACCGCATCACCATCGATGGCGACACCTCGACCAACGATTCCTTCATGTTGATCGCCACGCACCAGGCAGGTCACGCGCCCATCACCTCGCTGGACAGTGCCGATGGCCAAGCCCTGTTCAAAGGCTTGATGCAAGTGGCCCGCCAACTGGCCCATGCCATCGTGCGCGATGGCGAGGGCGCGACCAAGTTCATCGCCGTGCAGGTCGAAGGCGGCCGCACGGGCGATGAGTGCCGTCAGGTGGCGTATGCGATTGCGCATTCCCCCTTGGTCAAAACCGCTTTCTTTGCCAGCGATCCGAACCTGGGTCGCATTCTGGCGGCCGTGGGCTACGCCGGGATCGACGACCTGGACCAGGGCCTGATCGAGCTGCACCTGGACGATGTGCATGTGGTCTCGCAAGGCGGCCGCCGCGCCGAGTACCGCGAGGAGGACGGTCAACGCGTCATGAAGGGCAGCGAAATCACCGTGCGCGTGGGCCTGGGCCGAGGCACCGCCAGCGACACCGTGTGGACCTGCGACCTGAGCCACGATTACGTCACCATCAATGCGGATTACCGTTCATGAACGCTTCTTCCAATTCAGCCTTGGACCAGTTGCTGGCCAAAGTCAGCCAGCTGGTGGACCGCATCGAGTCGGTCTTGCCTCAACCTCTGTCTGCACCCGACTGGACGCAAGCCATTGCCTGGCGCTACCGCAAGCGCTCGTCCGGCCACGGCGTGCTCGAACCTGTGCGCCATGTGGCGGCCATGACGCTGGATGACCTCAAGGAAATCGACGACCAGAAAGAAAAGCTGCAGCGCAACACCGAGCAGTTTGTGCACGGCCGCCCAGCCAACAACGTGCTGCTCACAGGCGCACGCGGTACGGGCAAGTCCTCGCTCATCAAGGCGTGTCTCAACACCTACGCGCCCCAAGGTCTGCGCCTGATCGAGGTCGACAAAGAAGACCTGACCGATTTGCCCGACATCATCGAGGTGGTGGCGGGTCGCCCCGAAAAGTTCGTGGTCTATTGCGACGACCTGAGCTTTGAAGACGGCGAGCCCGGCTACAAGGCCCTCAAGTCGATTCTGGACGGCACCGTGGCGGCTTCGACCCCCAACGTGCTGGTGTACGCCACCAGCAACCGCCGCCACCTGCTGCCCGAGTACATGAGCGAGAACCTCACCTACAAACACACCGACGATGGCGAGGTGCATCCGGGTGAGGGCGTGGAAGAGAAGATTTCGCTGTCCGAGCGCTTTGGCTTATGGATCAGTTTCTATCCCTTCTCGCAAGACGAGTACCTGACCATTGCCGGTCAGTGGCTCAGCGCCTTGGGGGCCACGCCTGCGCAAATCGAGGCCGCACGCCCCGATGCGCTGCTGTGGGCCCTGGAGCGCGGCTCGCGCAGCGGCCGTGTGGCCTACCAGTTTGCGCGGGACATGATGGGCCGCCAAGCCGATCCCGCATGAGCGCAGGTTTGCTGGTCGCTGATGGTGAGCGTGCACGCGAAGACCTGAGCGCAGGCCAGTCCGAGCGTGCCGTGGTCGATGTAGCCGTGGGTGTGCTGCTGCAGGCCGATGGCCGGTTTTTGCTCACCTCGCGCCCTGAGGGCAAGGTCTACGCTGGGTATTGGGAATTCCCCGGCGGCAAGCTCGAGGCGGGTGAATCGGTCGAGCAAGCGCTGCGCCGCGAATTGCAGGAAGAGCTGGGCATCACCATCGGTGCCGCGCAGGTCTGGAAAACCCAGATGGTCGATTACCCGCATGCGCTGGTGAGGCTGCACTTTTGCAAGGTGTGGGACTGGCAGGGCGAGCTGCAAATGCGCGAAGCCCAATCACACGCTTGGCAAAGCTTGCCGGTGGCTGTGACGCCGGTTTTGCCGGGCACCATTCCCGTACTCTCTTGGCTGGCCGAAGAGCGTCAGTTCACGGCCGCCACGCACGCTTGAAACCCGATGGGTTTCGGGCCGCTCACTGCAAACGTGGATCGCCAAAGGGCTCGTCAGGTGGGGTGTCGTCGGGCAGTTTGAATTCTTCGCTGGCCCAGGCCCCCAAGTCCACCCCTTTGCAGCGGGCGCTGCAAAACGGCCGATAGGGGTTTTGGGGGCTGTAAAGGCTGCGGCCCGCGCAGGCAGGGCAGCGCACTTGGCGTGGTTTGAAAGCTTCAGGCTGGTTTGCGTCGCTCATGCGCACAAAGCCATTTCAAAAGGCACATCTTCGGTGGTGGCCATCAGTTTGCCGTCGCTTTGCTGGCGCATCATGCGGATCACCACCAGCAATCGGTTGCAGCTGATCTCGGGCGTGATGCCCAGAGTTGGATCGATTTTCAGGCGCAGCAATTGGTAGGTACGCCCTTGCGGCAGGTTTTGCTGCAATTGGCCCGCGGTGGCCATCACTTTTTGGTTGGTTCCGGATTCCCGCAGCATTTTCAACAGCATCTGGATGGCGTTGGCCATTGGCGCAAAAGGTGCAGCCCATGCATGCAGGTCAGCGGTCCTGCTGGCCGCTGAATGGTGTTGCCAGGCGTGGTAGGCGGGCAAGTCGAATTCACAAGTTCCCCCGGGGATGACCACGCGACTTCGAAGGGCCATCAGGAAGTCGTTTTCAGTCAGGCTCTGGCCAATTTTTCCGGTCACCTGGTTGAGCGCATCGAAATGGCTGTCGAGTTGGGCGATCAGGTCGTCCAGCGCTTTTTCGGAAATGGCGGGGTTGCCGCGGTAGCTGCTGTAAACCTGCTTTTGACGTTCAAGATCTTTCAGGACATCGGATTTGAGTTCCGAGCGTGTGCCCACTTCCATGATTTCAAACAAGGTGGTCAGCGCAAAGTGGTGATCCATGGCGTCCATCCGCTGGATCAATTGACCCAGGCGGCCGAACAGTTGCTGCAAACGCAGGTAGGTGCGGATGCGCTCGTTGAAGGGGTATTCGTACAGTATCACGCAGCGTTTTCCAATGCCGCAATCATAGCCCGAAGTCAGCAGCCACTTGAGTGACTTGGGCCTCTAATTCGGGCAAGTTCAGGTCTTGGTTGAAGATCACGGCATCGGCGCAAGCCAGTCGCTGAGCGCGTGTGGCTTGAAGGCCGATGATGCGTTGAATCTCTTCGGTGCTGAGCCCGCTTCGCGCCATCACCCGCTGACACTGGGTGTCTTCGTCACAATCTACCACGACCACCCGATCCACCTGGCGTCGCCACCGATCGCCGGACTCCACCAGCAATGGCACATCAAAAATCAGGCAGCGTTGGCCTTGCGCGATGGCCGCCTGGGTCTGTTCGGCGGTGATCTGGCTGACCAAGGGGTGGATGATCTGCTCCAGTTGGCGTTTGGCTTGGGGGTCATTGAACACCCGCTCACGCATGGCTTGCCGATCCATCGCCCCGTCAGGCCCGACCATGCCAGTGCCAAAAGTCCGGGCGATGGCCTCCATGGCACGCCCCGAGGGCGCGGTCACACTGCGGGAGATGGCATCGGCGTCAATGAGCGCAGCACCATGGGCGACCCACATGGCCGCGACCGTACTTTTGCCACTGCCAATGCCCCCTGTCAGGCCAATGCGCCAAATGCGTTGGGTTGTCATGCTCGATCAAATCTGAAAGCCGGGCAGGGGGCCAAACACCATGACCCACAGGCCTGCCAAAACCAGAAACGGCCCGAAGGGGATGTAGTCCTCTTTGGCCAATTTCTTGCGAAGCCGTAACCATAACCCAAGCAGTGCACCGGTGATGGAAGCGATCAACACCAGGGACAGCAAAGCAGGCCACCCCAACCAGGCCCCCAGGGCGGCGAGCAACTTGAAGTCACCCTGGCCCATGCCCTCTTTGCTGGTCACAAGCTTGAACAGCCAATCAACCGACCACAAAAACAGGTAACCAGCAACAGCGCCCCACAAGGACGTGTGCAAAGCGGAGCCGGTCAGGTGCAGGCTGCTGGCCAGCAAGCCCGCCCAGATCAGGGGTTGCGTGATCACGTCGGGCAGCAAAGTGGTGTCTGCATCGATGGCTGCCAGTGCAACCAGGGCGGCCGCAAAGCCAGACCAGACCCAGGCTTCGATGCCGAAGCCGTGAAGCATGAAGATCCAGACGAACAAGGCACTGGTGATCAGCTCAACCCCGGGATAGCGCCAGCCAATCGGCGCTTGGCAATGGCGACATTGGCCTTTGAGCATCAGGTAGCTCAGCACCGGGATGTTGTCATGCCAGTTCAGGGCGTGCAGGCAATGGGGGCAATGTGAGCCTGGTCTGGCCAGGTTGTAGGCGGGCGTCTCGGTTTCGGCGGTGTTGCCATGCGCGTCATGGGCCTCGGCATCCCACTGGGCCAGCAGCATCTGTGGCAAGCGGTGAATGACCACGTTCAGAAAACTGCCAATGACCAGGCCCAGCAAACCTGGCAGCCAGAACATGAAAAGGGCGTCGTTCATTTCAAAAAGCTTGACCCAGACGAAAAATGGGCAAATACATGGCTATCAGGATACAGCCAATAAAGCCACCGAGCACCACGATGATCAAGGGCTCCAACAGACTCGACAGGCCATTGACTTGGTCGTCCATCTCGGTCTCCATCAAACTTGCGGCCCTGGCCAGCAAGCTGTCCATGGAGCCGGTCTCTTCCCCCGTGGCGCACAACTGCACAATCATCGCCGGAAATCGACCTGTTTGGGCCATGGCCTCACTCAAACTGCTGCCTTGGGCCACCCGGCGCTGCAGTTGCAGTGTGATGCGTGCAAAGACTGGATGATCGCACGCCTGGGCGGTAGGCCCCAAAGCCTCGGTCAAGGGGACACCGGCAGACAGCAAGGCAGACAGGGTTTGCGCCCAGCGTGCGACCACCGAGGTGGTCAACAGGGGGCCAAGCACGGGCCACCGTAACAGCCACCGGGCCAGCCATTGTTTGGCCTGGCTGACCATCTGGCTGGATCGGTGCACCAGCCAGGCACCACAAAGGGCGGTCAGCAGCACCAGTGGCCCGGCGCTGACCAAGGTGTCACTCAGCCCCACCACGACTTGGGTGGCCCAGGGCAGTTCGGCGCCAAAAGATTGAAAAACGTCCTGGAACACCGGCACGACAAACACCAGGATCATCACCAAAATAGCGACCGCCACCGACAAGACGGCGCAGGGGTACATCAACGCAGAGCGGATCTTGGAGCGCAGGGCCTCGTTCTTTTCCAGCGTCAGCGACAGACGCTCCATCATGGCCTCCAGAATGCCGGCAGACTCACCTGCCTGCACCATGTGCACATACAGACTGCTGAAATGCTGTGGATGCCTGGCCAAAGCCAGATGCAAGCTGAGCCCGGCTTCCACATCGCTTTGAACAGCTTGCAGGGTTTGCACCAGCACTGGCGTCGTCATGCTGCGGCACAGCATGTTGAGCGCCTGCAAAAGTGGCACACCTGCGCGCAACAAGGCGGCCAACTGCCTGGTCATGGCAGCCAGGTCTTTGGCGCGAACCTGAGGGGCTTTGTCCCACCACAGCCGTTGCAGCTGCACAAGTTGCAGGCCTTGTCGGCGCAATTGTGCACGGGCCAGATCGGCGCTGACCGCATTCAAGCGTCCTCGGACAGTTTGGCCCTGAGCGTTCACGCCTTTCCAGGCAAAGGCCGGATGCTCATCCCGGGTTGGGCCGGGGCTCATGCGCCGGTCCTGGTTGCTGCCAGCACTTCGTCCAGCGATGTGATGCCTTGCAGCACTTTTCGCAAGCCCGCCACGCGCAAGCTGGCCACCCCCTCGCGCTGTGCTTGCTGTTCGATCTCCAGGCTGCCTGCATTGCGCAGCACCAGGTTTTGCATCTCGGCACTCATGGGCATGACTTGAAAAATCCCTGTGCGACCGGAGAAGCCTTTGTGGCATTGTTCGCATCCTGCAGGTGTAAAAACCTCGACCTGCTCGTCAGGCCAGAGCGCAGGAGGCAGATCGGCTTGGTGTAAGACGGATGTGGGCAGTGTGGTGCGTTTTTTGCAGTGGGGACACAGGCAGCGCACCAGCCGTTGGGCGGTGATCAGCGTCACGCTGGCTGCGATGTTGTAAGGGGCTATGCCCATGTTGCGCAATCGCACCAGCGTGCCGGGTGCGTCGTTGGTGTGCAAGGTGGAGAGCACCAGATGTCCGGTCTGTGCGGCCTGGATGGCGATGTTGGCCGTCTCCAGGTCGCGCACTTCTCCCACCATCAAAATGTCCGGGTCTTGTCGCAAAAAGGCCCGCAGCGCCACGGCGAAACTCAGGCCTGGCTTGTCTTGCACATTGACCTGGTTGATGCCCTCCAGCTGGATTTCGCACGGGTCTTCGACGGTGGCGATGTTCACTTCGGGCGTGTTCAGCAGGTTCAGGCAGGCGTACAGCGACTGGGTTTTGCCCGAACCTGTGGGGCCGGTGACCAACACCATCCCGTGTGGGGCGCGTATGGCCTCGATCAGTCGATTCAAGTCTTCGGGTTCATACCCCAGTTGGGTCAGGTCAAGTTGCGCTTGCGCAGAGTCCAGAATTCGGACCACCAGCTTTTCGCCAAACAAGGTGGGCAGCGTGCTGATCCGCAGGTCCAGTTCACGCCCCACGGCCAATTGCAGTTTCATGCGCCCGTCCTGCGGGAGGCGTTTTTCAGCGATGTCGAGCCGCGACAGCACCTTGATGCGAGAGGCCAGCCGGTCCTTGAGGGCCATGTGGGGCATGGCCAATTCACGCAATTCACCATCGATGCGCATGCGCACCCTGTAATGGTGCTCGTAGGGTTCAAAGTGCAGGTCGGAAGCCCTCAGGCTGACCGCCTGCTCCAGCAGTTGTTGCAGGTAGCTCACAACAGGCGCGTCGTCCTGACCGGTGAGATGGGGTCTTGTCTGAACAGATTCCATGGGGTCTTCTCAATCATCTGAATACCAAGGAATTCAAATGATGGTGCTTGCTGTGCAATTTGTAAATGCCCCCCCGTTGTGGGCTGGCACGCCAGCTTCAAGACCCATGGACATTCCAAAATGGCTGCTCGTCAAGGACCTCTGTTTCAGTGCGTCTTTCGCACTTCCCTCAAAATCACTTGCATTCATTTCATAACAGGAGACAAACATGCATGTAGGCATTGCAGGCATCGGCAAAATGGGCGCAGCGATTGGATCGCGTTTGTTGTCATTGGGCCATCCCGTGACAGTTTGGAATCGCACCGCTGAGCGGGCTCAGCCCCTGCTGGATGCAGGCGCTCGGTGGGCTGAATCACCCAAAGCCTTGGCTGAGTCGGTCGATGTGGTCATCACCTTGCTGACCAACGAGGCGGCGCTGGACGATGTTTATGGCACGGCGTCAGGTTTGCTGGCGGGCCAGGTTCAGAACAAGATGTTCATTGACATGAGCACCGTGCGCCCCGCCAAACCGCAAGAAATGGCCCAGCGTGCTGAAGCCGTGAAAGCCCGTTTTCTAGAGTGCCCGGTAGGCGGCAGCGTGGGGCCGGCCAAAGAGGGCAAGTTGTTGGGCTTTGTCGGCGGCCAAGCGCAGGATTTGCAGAAAGTCCAGGATTTGCTCGGTGTGATCTGTCGTCGTGTGGAGCATGTGGGGCCGCATGGTGCCGGTGCCACCATGAAGCTGGCCGTCAATTTGCCCTTGATGGTGTATTGGCAAACCTTGGGTGAGGCGCTGTCTTTGGTCGAACCGCTGGGCCTCGATCCCCAACGAGTCATCGACATCCTGTCGGATTCATCGGGCGGGCCCAACATGCTCAAGGTGCGCGGCGGCATGATCGCGCAAACGCTGAGCCAGAAAAAAAGCGATCAGATCACGGTGAATGTGGCGACGATGCGCAAGGACATGCAGGCCATGCTCGACCAAGGTCAGGCGACGCACAAAAGCCTGCCCTTGACGGCGTTGGCTTTGCAGAAGTTCGAATCTGCCGCACAAAGCGGGCTGGATGGGAAAGATTGTTCAGAGCTGCTGGTGTGGTGGTTGTCCCAAGGCAGCCGCGCCTGAGTCGAGCGCAGCTGCCTGGATGGGCGCCTCACTCGAGGCGCATTTCCCGGATGATGGCGCGGAACTGGTCCATCTGACGGCGCAGCATGGCGTCTTGTTCAGCCGGTGTGGAGCCCACGCCCTCTGCGCCCAGGTCGTTCAGGCGCTTGACCACATCGGGATGGCGCACCGCGGCGATCACCTCCTTGTTCAGGCGGTCAATGATGTCCTTGGGCGTTTTGGCCGGGGCAAACACCCCGTTCCAGCCTTCCAGCTCCAGGTTGGGAAAGCCCAGCTCCCGGACGGTAGGCACATCGGGCAGCCCCGCGATGCGTTTGGACGCGGTGGTGGCCAACGCTTTCAACGTACCGGCCTTGATCTCGGCCAGGGACGAAGACAGCTGATCGCCACCCACCTGGAGTCGGCCCGCCAGCAATTCCTGCTTGAGCGGGGCGGCGCCCTTGAACGGGATGTGGGTGATGTTGACCTTGCCTTCTTTCTTGAAGGCTTCGCCCAGCACATGCATGGTGGAGCCTGGTCCGGTCGAGCCGTAGTTGTATTGCAGTGCGGGGTTGCTGCGCAGCAAGTTGGCCAGCTCCTTCAGGTCTTTGGCGGGCACGCTGGGGCTGGCGGTCCAGACAAAAGGCACATACACGGCGATGGACACCCCGGCAAAGTCGGTGTCCACGTTGAAGGGCGAACGGTTGGCCAGGGTTTGGGCCACCGAGGCCAGCGGAAACGACAGGTTGTGCATCAGGATGGTGTAACCATCGGGTGCCGCTTTGGCCATCAGGTCGGCGCCGATCGCGCCACCTGCACCCCCCCGGTTGTCGACCGTGACGGGCTGGCCCATGGACTCGCTCATCCTTTGCGCCACGATGCGGGCCACAATGTCGGTGGTGCCCCCTGCAGGGAAGGGCACGATCATCTTGATGGGTTTGTTGGGGTAGGCCTGCGCCATGGCGACCGGGTGAAGCGCCAGTGTCACCAGGCCCAGCAGACCGGAGGCGCAAATCTGACGCCATTTTTGAGGAATTGAACGCATGAAGTCTCCTTGTGTTTGTGGCCCCTCAATCCGGAACAAGGGGCAAAATCACTATCACACAAGTCAATTGACCTGGCGCATCACCAAAGTGACAAGCCTTTGAGTCGCACACGCCTTCGGGTTGGCGCGGCGAGGTTTGAATTTTGCAAGGATTTCAATCCGTCAATCAGCGTCCACCGCTCTTTTGACGCGATCGGTTGATGTGGGGCCAAGTGATGCACCTGTCTGATCGCCGTTCAGCAGACGCGCCGAGCGATTTTTTGAATGGCCGATGTCGGATCAATGTCCATCCATTCGTGCAGCATGCCCTGGCGGCTGATCACCTTGCCCGTCAACATGGCGCCGCTGTAGTAAGTCAGGTGCATCACACGCGCCATTTTGGCCTTGCAGTTGATCATCAATTGGGACTTGGCCGACAGGTAGGGCTGGCCTTCAGCGGTGCTTTGAGGTTTTTTGTAATCGATCGCACTCCACAAGACCTTGCGACCGGCTTCCTCGGTGATGGCGTTGGCATCGATGTAGAACATGCCTTGATCGTTCAAAACGATGGCCTCCCATTTGGGGGCGGCAGAAGCAGGACTTGCCCAAAGGCCGGACAGGGCGATGAACACCAGGGTGGATATTTTGCAAGAATTCATGCTCATGCGCCTGGCCAGGATGCAGTGGTCAGGTGCGTCGATCAAGCAACTGCGAGGCCAACACCACCATGGCCTGACGGTGCGCGTTGTCCGGCAGCTCAAGGGCGGCATCGATGGCCCTTTGTGCCTCGGCGGCGGCGGCACGCCGGGTGGCTTCCAGCGCACCGGTTGCGCGGACGATGGTCACGATCTCGGCCAGGCGATCCACGCTGCCGGTTTCAATGGCTTCACGTATGGTCTGGCTTTGTAGGGCGTTGCCCCGCTGCATGGCCAAAATCAAAGGCAGGGTGGCTTTGCCTTCGCGCAGGTCATCGCCCAGGTTTTTGCCCATTTCAGCGGTGTTGCCGTCGTAATCCAGCACATCGTCGATCACCTGGAACGCGGTGCCCAGGGCTTGGCCGTAGTCAGCACACGCGGCTTCAATGGCTGCGGGGCTGCCCGCCAGGATGGCTCCCAGACGGGCGCTGGCTTCGAACAATTTGGCGGTTTTGGAGCGAATCACGCGCAGGTAGCCCTCTTCATCGAGGGAGGCATCGTGCATGTTCATCAGCTGCAGGACTTCGCCTTCGGCAATCACGTTCGTCGCATCGGCCAGGGTTTGCATGACGCGCATGCTGTCCGCGTCCACCATCATCTGGAAGGCGCGCGAGTACAAGAAATCACCCACCAGCACGCTGGCCGGGTTGCCAAAGCTTTCATTCGCCGTGGGCCTGCCGCGCCGGAGGGTGGACTCGTCCACCACATCGTCGTGCAGCAAAGTGGCCGTGTGGATGAATTCGACCACTGCGGCCAGGTTGTGCCGTTGTGCGCCGGTGTAACCCAATGCCCCGCAGGTCAGCAGCAGCAGCACCGGTCTCAGGCGCTTGCCGCCCGCAGAAATGATGTAACTGGCGACTTGCCCGACCAAGGGCACACCCGAATCGAGCCGATCGGCGATGACACGGTCAACCTCGGCCATGTCAGGGGCCACGAGTTCAAGAACGGCGGTGGTGCTGTTTTCTGGGGCAGACAACTTGGGGTATCCGGCTGGGTTGCCCGGCAGTGCCGAGTCGGGTGGAAGCAGCCAATTTTGACAGCTTCATATGCTCACTCATTATAGGGACAGCATCAGTCGTCGGCTTTGCCATGAAAGGGACCGCAGACGCCATTTGCTGGGTCTGGGTGGTTCATGCTAAAATCACAGGTTCCTTGGGAATTAGCCCACAGGAAACTTCCATTCAAGAGGTCTAATATGTACGCGGTCATAAAAACCGGCGGCAAACAGTATCGTGTTGCTGCTGGCGAAAAAATTAAAGTAGAACAGATTGCTGCGGACGTTGGCCAGGAAATCGTGATCGATCAAGTTCTCGCAGTCGGCAACGGCGCAGACCTGAAGATCGGCACGCCCCTGGTGTCCGGCGCCACAGTCAAAGCCACCGTGGTGGCTCATGGCAAGCACGACAAAGTGCACATCTTCAAGATGCGCCGTCGCAAGCACTATCAGAAACGTCAGGGTCACCGTCAGCAGTTCACCGAACTGCAAATCGGTGCGATCGCTGCCTGAGGAGAATAGGTCATGGCACAGAAAAAAGGCGGCGGCTCTACGCGCAACGGTCGTGATTCCAAGCCAAAGATGCTGGGTGTCAAGGCTTTCGGTGGTGAACTGATCAGCGCTGGCTCGATCATCGTTCGTCAACGTGGCACCAAATTCCATGCTGGCAACAACGTCGGCATCGGCAAAGACCACACTTTGTTTGCCCTGGTTGACGGCCACGTGTCGTTTTCTACCAAAGGTGAGCTCAGCAAGCACATGGTCAACGTGACACCGGCTGTTTAAGCCTGTCTCGCCCATGGCAAAGAGGAGCCCCGCAAGCCGGGGCTTTTCGCATTCTGGACTGCTGATCTTTTGACGGCGATCCCCAAGCTAAACTGGAAATCTCATGAAGTTCGTTGACGAAGCCTATATTGACATCGCCGCAGGTGACGGCGGGAACGGCTGCGTCTCGTTCCGCCATGAAAAGTACAAAGAGTTCGGTGGCCCCAACGGGGGCGATGGCGGTCGCGGCGGCCATGTGTACGCCTATGCCGACATCAACCTGAACACCCTGGTCGACTACCGTTATTCACGCCGTCACGAGGCCAAACGCGGTCAGCACGGCATGGGTTCCGACATGTTTGGTGCAGCGGGTGACGATGTCATCCTCAAAATGCCCGTGGGCACCATCATCAGCGACGCCGAAACCGGCGAGGTGCTGTATGAATTGCTGGTGCCCGGTGAAACCATCATGATCGCCAAGGGTGGTGACGGTGGTTTTGGCAACATGCGCTTCAAAAGTGCGATCAACCGCGCCCCGCGCCAAAAAACACCCGGCTGGCTCGGTGAAAAGAAAGAGCTCAAGCTGGAGCTGAAGGTGCTGGCCGACGTGGGGCTGCTGGGCATGCCCAACGCAGGTAAATCCACCTTCATCGCGGCCGTGTCGAACGCCCGCCCCAAAATTGCCGATTACCCCTTCACCACCTTGCACCCCAACCTGGGTGTGGTGCGCGTGGGTCCCGAGCAAAGCTTTGTGGTGGCCGATGTGCCGGGCTTGATCGAGGGCGCCTCTGAGGGCGCAGGTCTGGGTCACTTGTTCCTGCGCCATTTGCAGCGCACGCGCTTGCTGCTGCATGTGGTCGACTTTGCCCCGTTCGACGAGAACGTCGACCCGGTGCAACAAGCCAAAGCCATCGTGGCCGAGCTCAAAAAATACGATGCCAAGCTCTATGACAAGCCGCGCTGGCTGGTGCTCAACAAGCTGGACATGGTGCCTGCTGATGAGCGCGAAGCCCGCGTCAAGGACTTCATCAAGCGCATGCGCTACAAAGGCCCGGTTTTCCAGATCTCGGCCCTGACCCGCGAAGGCTGCGAACCGCTGATCAAAGAGATTTACAAGCACATCCGTGCCCAACAAATCATCGAGCAGGGCGTGGTGGATATCGACCCCCGCTTCAAGGAGCAGGACAAGCCGCAAGAGCCCGATGCCGACGATCCGCGTTTCAAGCCACTGCCCTCTGATACCGATTGATTCGCGTTTTGCGCCGAAGATCCTTTGCCTCTCACGCCCAGCACACCCCGAAGCATGACCTCTGCCGCCGTTTCCACCCTCTTGCGCGATGCGCGCCGCATCGTCGTCAAAGTGGGCTCCAGCCTGGTGACCAACGAGGGGCGCGGTCTGGACGATGCGGCCATCGGTGAGTGGTGCCGTCAAATGGCGCTGCTCAGTGCTCAGGGCAAGGAAGTGGTCATGGTCTCCAGTGGCGCGATCGCCGAAGGCATGAAGCGCCTGGGCTGGACCACCCGCCCGAGCGAAGTGCCGGCCCTGCAGGCGGCGGCTGCCGTGGGCCAGATGGGCCTGGCGCAGATGTACGAAACCAAGCTGCGCGAAAACGGCATGGGCAGCGCCCAGGTGCTGCTCACCCACGCCGACCTGGCCGACCGCGAGCGTTACCTCAATGCCCGCTCGACCTTGCTCACCCTTTTGCAGCACCGCGTGCTGCCGGTCATCAATGAGAACGACACGGTGGTCAACGACGAGATCAAGTTCGGTGACAACGACACCTTGGGCGCTTTGGTGGCCAACCTGATCGAAGCCGACTTGCTGGTCATCCTGACCGACCAAAAAGGCCTGTACACCGCCGACCCGCGCAAAGAGCCTGCGGCCACTTTTGTCCATGAAGCCCGTGCCGGTGACCCGGCGCTGGAAGCCATGGCGGGCGGTGCGGGCTCCAGCATCGGCAAGGGCGGCATGATCACCAAAATCCTGGCGGCCAAGCGGGCTGCGGGTTCGGGCGCGTCCACCGTGATCGCCTGGGGGCGCGAGCCCGATGCCCTGCTGCGCCTGGCGCAGGGCGACAACATGGGCACCTTGCTGGTGGCGCAAACGGCCAAACAACAAGCCCGCAAACAGTGGATGGCCGACCACCTGCAGTTGCGGGGCTCGGTCACGGTCGACGCAGGTGCAGCCCACAAGGTGCTGACCGAAGGCAAGAGCCTGCTGCCCATTGGCATGACGGGCGTGGCCGGTGATTTTTCACGCGGCGATGTGATCGCGATCCGGGATGAACAAGGGGCCGAAATCGCCCGGGGCCTGGCCAACTACGCCAGTGCCGAGGCCCGTTTGCTGTGCCGCAAGCCTTCGCACGAGTACGAGGCTTTGCTGGGCTACACCGCCGAGCCCGAGATGGTGCACCGCGACAACCTGATCCTGAGCCGCTGAAACTGCGGGTGCTGGGGTGTCAGCACCTGCCTGGGGTGTCAGCCTTGCGGATTGGGGTCGAAGCTGGCGCCCGGTGGCAACTCCATGTGCATGGGCGGCTGCATGTCCGGTTGGGCCTCTGGTTCCATGCCATCGCGAGGGGTTCTGTTGCCGCCACGCAGGTAGCGGTTCTGGCGGTCCTGGCGCGGCAGAAAGCGCGCCAATTCGGTCAGCGCCATCTCGTACACGCCGCGCTTGAATTCCACCACCACATCCAGAGGGACCCAATAGTCGTTCCAACGCCAGGCGTCGAACTCGGGGTGGTCGGTGGCGCGCAGGTTCAGATGGTGGTCGTGGGTGACCAACTGCAGCAGGTACCAGATTTGTTTCTGGCCCTTGTAAAAACCGCGTGCATCCCTGCGGATGAAGCGGTCTGGCACCTCATAGCGCAACCAGTCACGGGTCCGGGCCACAATGCGCACATGCTCCGGGTGGAGCCCCACTTCTTCGTGCAGTTCGCGGAACATGGCCTGCTCAGGGCTTTCGCCCCGGTCAATGCCACCCTGCGGAAACTGCCAGCTGTGGGTGCGGATGCGCTTGCCCCAGAAAACCTGGTTTTTCTGGTTGAGCAGAATGATGCCGACGTTCGGCCTAAAGCCTT
>Ga0255140_1000007_pt1 | contig 112392 bp, 99 predicted proteins | sample Law_Colum_RepC_8_FD_188547 | JGI IMG/M metagenome (GOLD analysis project Ga0255140, IMG submission 188547) | Freshwater microbial communities from St. Lawrence River, New York, United States - Law_Colum_RepC_8d | ecosystem: Environmental > Aquatic > Freshwater > River | place: USA: New York...
ACGGTGAGGGCCGCGCGGCGTGCGTTGTAGCCAATCAGCCGCTCCAGCGCGGACACGTCCACCGTGTCCACCGCTTCGGGCACGGGCTTGGCGGCGGCGCGAGGGGCACGGCGACGAACGCCGCCAGGGGCCGGGGAGGACGCAGGTGACTTCGCGGGCATGGGCGTGACAACAGGCTGGGAAGCCGGCATGTTAAGCCCGCCCTGCCCCGCGCCCTTTGCCGCCCGGGACAACCAGGCCCGCGCGGCCATCAGGCCAGGGCCTGCTCGACCATGCGGCAGCGCCAGTCAAGCTCGGGCCACACCCAGCGGGCAAAGGCGGTGGCGCTGCGGGCATCGCCGCCACTGGCCTGCAGGCGCGCCCAGGCCCAGGCCATGAGCGCAATGGTGGTGGCGCGCAGGAAATCGCCCGCCACCGGGTACAGGGCTTGCGCGGCCGGGGCTTGCGCCTCGGGCAGCGACTGCACCAGGCCACGCAGGCGGGCCACGCCGTCCAGGGCGCGGGCGGCGGCGTCGCCGCTCAGGGGCGCCAGGTCGGCCTGCAACTCGTCCAGCAGGCGCAGCAGGCCCACGCCACGGTCGCTCAGCACCTTGCGGAACAGCAGGTCTTGCGCCTGGATTTCGTTGGTGCCTTCGTAAATCATGGCCACGCGCGAGTCGCGCACCACCTGCTCGATGCCCCACTCGCGCACGTAGCCGTGGCCACCGAAGACCTGCAGGCAGTCGCTGGCGCCGTGGAAGGCCTGGTCGGTCCAGCTGGCCTTGAGCACCGGGGTGAACAGGGCGCACCACTGTTGCGCGCGCTCGCGCCGCGCGGCGTCGGGGTGGTGGCGGCCCACGTCGAGTTCGAGCGCGGTGCGGTAGGCCAGCACGCGGCCGGCGTCGATCCAGGCGCGCTGGGTGTCCAGCAGGCGCTGCACGGCGGGGTGCTGGATGATGGGGTCGGCCGGCTGCGAGGCGTCGCGCGGGCCGGGGGCGCGCATCTGGCGGCGGTCTTGCGCGTAGGCGCTGGCCTTCTGCCAGGCGGCGTCGAGCAGGCCCACGCCTTGCAGGGCCACGTGCAGGCGGGCCGCGTTCATCATGAGGAACATGGCATTCAGGCCCTTGCCGGGCTCGCCCACGATCCAGCCGGTGGCCTCGTCAAAGCGCATCACGCAGGTGGGGCTGCCGTGCAGGCCCATTTTTTCTTCGATGCGCTCGCACACGGCGGCGCTGCGGCTGCCGTCGGGGTAGAACTTGGGCACCAGGAACAGCGACAGGCCCTTGGGGCCGGGCGGGCTGTCGGGCAGGCGCGCCAGCACCAGGTGCACGATGTTGTCGGTGAGGTCGTGGTCACCGCCGGAGATGAAGATCTTGGTGCCGCTGATGCGGTAGCTGCCGTCGGCCTGCGGCACGGCCTTGGTGCGCGCCAGGCCCAGGTCGCTGCCGGCGTGCGGCTCGGTCAGGCACATGGTGGACAGCCACTCACCGGTGGCGAGCTTGGGCAGGTACTGCGCCCGCAGCTCCTCGCTGCCGTGGTGCTTCACGCACTCGTAGGCGCCGTGCAGGATGCCGGGGGCCATGGTCCAGCCGTGGTTGGCCGCGCTGAGCCATTCGTACAGGATCATCTCCAGCACGGCGGGCAGGCCCTGGCCGCCGTCGGCCGGGTCGGCCGAGAGCGCGGGCCAGCCGGCCTGCCAGAAGGCCTGGTAGGCGTCGCGAAAACCGGGCGGCATGGTCACGTTGCCATTGGCCCAGCGCGCGCCGATCTCGTCACCGGTGCGGTTGAGCGGGGCCACCACCTCGCCCACGAACTTGCCCGCCTGCTCCAGCACCTCGCGCATCAGGTCGGCGTCGGCGTGCTCGGCCAGGGCCGGCAGTTCGGCCAGGATTTGCGGGGCCTGCAACACATCGAGCAACAGGGTGGCGGCGTCGGCCGCGACGGGGCGGTAGTCGTTCATGGCGGGTGGGGTCGAAAACGGTCGAAAAAAAAGCGCCACCGGGCCGAAGCGGCCCGGGGCGCTGTCCAGGCAATCAGCTGTCGGCGGAGAAGCCGATTTCCTTCACGATGCCGCGCCACTGCTCGGCGTCGGCCTTGAGCCAGGCGGCCAGTTCGTCGGGCGTGGAGGAACGCACTTCCATGCCCACCTGCGCCAGGCTGTCGATCACGTCCTGGCTGCCCAGGGCGGGCTTCAGGTAAGCGGCGGCGCGGCGGCGGACCTCGGCCGTGGCCTTGCCCGGCAGGAAGAAGCCATACCACTCGCGCACGGCGATGTTGTAGCCCTGCTCTTTCAGGGTGGGCACGTCGGGCGTGAAGGGCGCGCGCTCGGGGCCGCTGGTGGCCAGCAGGCGCAGGCGGCCGCTCTTGAGGTGGGGCAGGTAGTCCCCCACGGGCGAGCACATGGCGGAGATCTGGCCGCCCAGCAGGTCGTTGACGGCCGGTGCCGAGCCGCGGTAGGCCACGTGGCGCAGGTCGGTCTTGGACATCCGGGCCAGCAGCGCGGCGGTCAGGTGCGGGATGGAGCCAGGCGCGGGCGAGCCGTAGGTGGCCTTGTCCGGGTTGGCCTTGGCCCAGGCCAGGAAGTCCTTGACGGTCTTGACACTGGCCGGCACGGCCGGGCCGACGCCGAAGCCCATGCTGAAGAAGCAGGCCACCGACACGGGGGCCACGTCGTCCAGGGTGTAGGGCAGCTTGCTGTAGGTGAAGGGGTACACCGACAGCATGGACGAGGGCGTCAGCAGCAGGGTGCGGCCATCGGGGTTGGAGTTCTTCAGGTTGGTGATGGCGATCTGACCGCCCGCGCCGGGGCGGTTGTCCACCAGCACGTTGGCGGCGTAACCACCACGCAGCTTGTCGGCGATGCGGCGCGACAGCGCATCGGTGGTGCCCCCGGGCGGGAAGCCCACCAGGATGCTGGCGGTCTCGAAGTTCTGGCCCTGGGCGCGGGCGCTCAGCGGCAGGCCAAGGCTGGCCAGGGCAGCGGTGCCGAGCACCGATTGGGCGAATTGGCGGCGGGTGGTCATGCAAGTCTCCTGGAAAAAATGAAAGGAAAGAAAGGAACCGTCTGCGCGGTCTTGATCGTTTTCTCGGACCTCACTGGCACAAGGCCTTGATGTCTTCGGGAATGGGGATGGCTTTGATGCGGTCGGGGTTCTCGGGCGGGTGCACCACGAAGGCACGGGTCTCGGTGCCTTCGCACAGTACCTCGTCGCCGCGCATCACCACGTGGCGGTGGATGAACACCTTCTCACGCCACTCGGTCACGCTGGTGTGCACCTGCAGGCGCTCGCCATAGGTGGCCGGGCGCATGAACTTGGTGTGGATCTCCAGCAGGGGCGTGCCGACGATGCCGCGCGTCTTGACCAGCTCGCGCCAGGGCGGCACGCCGTTCTTGACGAAGAAGTTCAGCGAGGCGGCGTCCATCCACTTGCTGAAGTTGGGGAAGAAGACGATGCCGGCGGGGTCGCAGTCGCCGAACATCACCTCCACCTCGTACACAACGGTTTTGCTCATGGTGGGCTCCGCTCAGCGAGGGCTCATGCGCAGCGCGCCGTCCAGGCGGATCACCTCGCCATTGAGGTGGCCGTTGCTGACGATGTGGCAGGCCAGCTCGGCGAACTCGCTGGGCTCGCCCAGGCGCGGCGGGAAGGGAATGCTGGCCGCCAGCGAGGCCTGCACCGGCTCGGGCAGGGTCTTCATGAGCGGGGTGGCGAACAGGCCGGGGGCGATGGTGCACACGCGAATGCCGTGTTGCGCCAGGTCGCGCGCCATGGGCAGGGTCATGCCGACCACGCCGCCCTTGGAAGCGCTGTAGGCCTGCTGGCCGACCTGGCCGTCAAAGGCGGCCACCGAGGCGGTGAACACCATCACGCCCTTGTCGCCCTGGGGCGTGGGCTCCAGCTTGGCGCAGGCGGCGGCGAAGAGGCGCGCCACGTTGTAGGTGCCAATCAGGTTCACCTGCACCACGCGCACGAAGTCGTCCAGCGGCGCGGGCGAGCCGTCTTTGCCGATCACGCGCTTGGCGGTGCCAATGCCGGCGATCTGCATCAGGATGCGCGCCGGGCCATGCACGGCGGCCGCGCCGTCGATGGCGGCCTGCACGCTCTCGGGCTGGGTCACGTCGCACTGGAAGGCCAGGCCGCCGATCTCGCCGGCCACGCGCTGCGCGTTGGCCAAGTTCACGTCGAGCACGGCCACCTTGGCGCCCAGGCGGGCGAGTTCGCGGGCGGTGGCTTCGCCCAGACCCGAACCACCACCGGTGACCAGGGCCGCTTGTCCTTGAATGTTCATGGCTTGTCTTTCTCTGGCGCCGCGGCTCAGGCCGCGGCGGGGTTTTCGATCAGCAGCGCAATGCCCTGGCCACCGCCCACACAGGCGCTGGAGATGCCATAGCGCTGGCCGCTGCGGCGCAGTTCGCGCGCCAGGGTGTGCGTCAGGCGCACGCCGGTGCAGGCCAGTGGGTGGCCCAGGGCGATGGCGCCGCCGTTCACGTTGAGCTTGGCCAGGTCCAGGCCCAGCTCGCGGCCCACGGCCAGGGTCTGCGCGCCCTGGGCTTCGTTGATCTCGAAGCGGCCAATGGCGTCCAGCGTGAGGCCGGCGCGCTCCAGCAGCAGGCGAATGGCCGGGGCCGGGCCGATGCCCATGATCTCGGGCGGCACGCCCACGGCGGCGGCGGCCACCACGCGGGCCAGCGGCTGCTTGCCCTGGGCGCGGGCGTACTCGCCCGAGGCCACCACGGCAGCGGCGGCCGCGTCCACCAGGGCCGAGCTGTTGCCGCCGGTCTGCACGCCGTCTTCAAACACCGGGCGCAGCTTGGCCAGCACCTCCACCGGCGAGATGCGCGGGTGGGTGTCGGCGTTCACCTCGGTGACCTTGCCTTGCAGCTTGATGCCGCGCGACTGGTAGCCGGCCAGCTCGAATTTCTCGCTCACCACCGGCACGATCTCGCCAGCGTGGAAGCCGCTTTGCTGGGCGGCCACGGCCTTGGCAAAGGAGTCGCTGGCGAACTGGTCCACCTCTTCGCGGGTGATGCCGTATTTCTTGGCCAGGTTCTCGGCGGTCTGGATCATGTTCACGCGGGCGGCCGGGTCTTTCAGGGCCTCCCACATGTAGTCCTTGAAGCCCACCGGGGCGCCCAGCTTGAAGCCGGTGCGGTGGTCGAACGCGGCAATGGGGTTGCGCGTCATGTTCTCGGTGCCCACCACCAGGGCCACGTCGCACACGCCCGACTGGATCTGCTCGCCGGCCTGGCGGAACAGCTCAAAGCCGGTGCCGCAGATGCGCTGGGCCATGATGGCCGGCACGTCTTGCGGCACGCCGCAGTACAGGCCGATGTGGCGCGGCAGGAAGAACTGGTCAAAGTCGCCAGGGGCCATGTTGCCGGTGATGACCGAGCCGATGTGCTCGGCCGGCACGCCAGCGCGGGCCAGGGCTTCGCGCCCGGCCTTGATGCCCAGGTCGGTGGGCGAGATGTGCCCGAAGGCACCGCAGTAGTCCACCATCGGGGTGCGAACGCCGTCGAGCATCCACACATCGTCGAAGGCGTTGAAGAATCCTTTGCGGGTCATGGCGGTTCCTTGGGTGGGCATCAGGCCCGGGGTTTCAGGATGTAGTGCAGCGCGTCGGCGTGCAGCTTCTCGACCGTGTCGGCCCGGTGGGCCAGCACGGCGCGCTGGTTGATGGAGCCCTTGTCGGTGATCTCGCCGCGGTCAATGGTGGGCGGATCGGCCAGCAGGCACAGGCGGGCGATGCGGTTGGCGCTGCCGGTGGCCGTGCGCGCCAGCTCGTTCACCACCTGCTGGAAGTGGGCCAGCACCGGCTCGCTGTCCACCACCTCGTGCATCGATGCCGTGGCCGGCAGGCCGCTGAGCTGGCGCACTGCGGGGGTGGGGAACACCATGGCGCCCACCTCTTTCTGGTTCAGGCCGGTGATGACCACGTCTTGCACATAGGGCGCGCCGGCCGCGATGATCTTGCCGCGCAGCGGGCCCACGCTCACGAAGGTGCCGGTGGAGAGCTTGAAGTCTTCGGCGATGCGGCCGTCAAAGCGCAGGCCCAGGTGAATGTCGGTCTCGTCGATCCAGGTGACGGCGTCGCCCGAGCAGAAGAAGCCTTCGTCGTCGAAGTGCTCGGCCGTCTCGGCTGGCGCGCGCCAGTAACCCGGCGTGACGTTGGGGCCCTTGTAGCGCACCTCGGTCTTGGCGCCCATGTTCACCAGCTTCACCTCCATGCCCGGGCAGGGCAGGCCCAGCTCGCCGGCCTTCAGGTCGGGCTTGGTGCCGAACAGGCAGTGCGGGCCGGTCTCGGTCATGCCCAGGCCAGAGGCCACCACGATGCGCTGGCCCAGTTCGCGCTCGGCGCTCTCGTACAGGCTGTCCCACACCGGCTGGGCCAGGGCGGCGCCGGCGTAGAAGAACATCTTCACCCGCGACAGCAGCGTGCGGCGCAACTGGTCGTCGGTCTTCATGGCCTGGGCGATCACCTCAAAGCCGGTGGGCACGTTGAAGTACACCGTGGGCGCGATCTCGCGCAGGTTGCGCAGCGTCTCGCCGATCAGCGCCGGGGTGGGCTTGCCGTCGTCGATGTACATGGTGCCGCCGTGGTAGACCACCATGCCGAAGTTCTGGTTGCCACCGAAGGTGTGGTTCCAGGGCAGCCAGTCCACCAGCACCAGCTCGCCCTCGGCCATCACTGTCATGGCCTGGGCCACCTGTTCCTGGTTGGCGCACAGCATGCGCTGGGTGTTGATCACCGCCTTGGGCAGCTTGGTGGAGCCGCTGGTGAACAGGAACTTGGCGATCGTGTCGGGGCCGGTGGCGGCCATGGCGGCGTCCACCGCGTCGGTCACGGGCGTGGCCAGCAGGTCGGCAAAGCGGGTGCTGGCGCGGCCTTCCAGCTCGCCATTGACCAGCAGCACTTCCATGTCATCACCGGCAATGGCGTGAATGGCGCGGCCATAGCGGTCGGCGTCGCTGGCGAACACCAGGCCCGGCGTCACGGTGCGCACCACGTGCTTGAGCTTGTCGTAGTCGGTGCTGATGAGCGAATAGGCCGGCGAGGTGGGCACGAAGGGCACGCCCGCCACCAGGCAACCCAGGGCCAGCAGGCCGTGCTCCAGGCTGTTCTCCGACAGGATGAGCACCGGGCGCTCGGCGCTCAGGCCGCGCGAGATCAGGCCCTGGGCAATGGCGCGTGCCCGCGCCCAGGCCTGGGCGTAGGTGACCGACTGCCAGTCGCCAAAGGTGATCTTGCCGTCGGCGCCGCGCAGCGGCTCGCGCCGCGCCATCCACACCTGGTCGGGGCGCTGCTGCGCCCAGTGCTTCAGGCGGTCGGTGAGGCGCTCGGGGTAGGGGTTGAGCGCCACGTCGGGCGCCAGGTAGTGCACGCCAGGGGCGCCGTCGCGCAGCTTGGCGCGCGTCACGCCGAAGGTCATGGGGCGGAAGGGAACCGTGCTCATGTGTCTCCTCTTGTTCTGCTGCGCGGGCCTCAGCCCTTTTGCACCTTGGCGGCCTTGCCTTCCAGGAAGGCGCGCACGCGCTCCTTGGCCTCGGGCGCGGACTGGGCGATGGAGGCCATCAGCGCCTCGGTGAACAGGCCGTGGTCGGCCGGCTGCTCGGCAATGCGCGGCAGCGCGTGCATCAGCGCGAAGTTGGTCATGGGCGCGTTGGTGGCGATGCGGGTGGCCAGCTCCAGCGCCTTGTCCAGCGCGGTGCCGGTGGGCACCAGGTACTGCGCCAGGCCCACGCGCTCGCCGTCCACCGCGTTGTAGACGCGGCCGGTGAGCATCATGTCGGTCATGCGGGCCGCGCCAATGAGCTTGGGCACGCGCACCGCGCCGCCGCCGCCCACGAAGATGCCGCGCGTGCCTTCGGGCAGCGCGTAGAAGGTGGTCTCGTCGGCCACGCGAATGTGGCAGGCGCTGGCCAGCTCCAGGCCGCCGCCCACCACCGCGCCGTGCAGCGCCGCCACCACGGGCACCGCGCCCTGCTCCACCGCGTCCAGCGCGTGGTGCCACATGCGCGAGTGGTGCACGCCAGCGGCGGCGTCGCGCTCTTGCAGCTCCGACAGGTCAAGGCCGGCGCAGAAGTGGTCGCCCTCGCCGTGGATCACGGCGGCGCGGGTGTTGGCCGGCAGGTTCTGGAAGGTGTCGCGAATGGCCAGGATCAAGCCGTCGCTCAGGGCGTTGCGCTTGGCCGGGCGGCACAGGCGAACCACCGCCACGTCGCCTCGCATCTCCAGGTGCACGCCATCGCGCGCCACCGTGCTGTTGTGTTCGTTTGCCATCGTGAACCGCCTTTAAATCGTTATCTGAAAAAACTATTTAAGCGAATGCTACCGTTATGGGAAATAACTTTCCAGATCGGCGGATCAGTGTTTTCCCTAGGTGGCGACGAAGGGCATGGCGGCGGCGCTCCGGCGCAGAAACGGCAACGCCCGGGACAAGCCCGGGCGTTGGGGTGGCGCAGGGGGCCACCGGGTGGTGGGCAGGGCGCGCGCCGCGCCCTGCGATCAGTGCCGCGTCAGACGCTTTGCACCAGCTCCGGCACGGCCGAGAACAGATCGGCCTCCAGGCCGTAGTCGGCCACGGCGAAGATCGGGGCCTCGGGGTCTTTGTTGATGGCCACGATCACCTTGCTGTCCTTCATGCCCGCCAGGTGCTGGATGGCCCCCGAGATGCCAGCGGCGATGTAGAGCTGCGGCGCCACGATCTTGCCCGTCTGGCCCACCTGCAGGTCGTTGGCCGCGTAGCCCGCGTCCACCGCCGCGCGGCTGGCGCCAATGGCGGCACCCAGCTTGTCGGCCAGGGGCGTCATGACTTCGTTGAACTTCTCGGCGCTGCCCAGCGCACGGCCACCGCTGACGATGATCTTGGCCGCCGTGAGCTCGGGGCGGTCGCTCTTGGCGATCTCGCTGCCCACGTAGGCGCTCTTGCCGTTGCCGCTGGCGGCCGTCACGGTTTCCACGGCGGCACTGCCGCCTTGGCCTGCGGCGTCAAAGCCGGTGGTGCGAACGGTGATGACCTTGGTGGCGTCAGCGCTTTGCACGGTGGCAATGGCGTTGCCGGCGTAGATGGGGCGCTCGAAGGTGTCGGCGCTGATCACCTTGGTGATGTCGCTGATCTGCGCCACGTCCAGCTTGGCGGCCACGCGCGGGGCCACGTTCTTGCCGGCCGCCGTGGCGGGGAAGAGCAGGTGGCTGTAGCCAGCGGCGATGGCCAGCACCTGGGCGGCCACGTTCTCGGCCAGGCCGTGAGCGAAGCCCTCGGCGTCGGCGTGAATGACTTTGCTCACGCCGGCGATTTGCGCGGCTTGGGCGGCAGCAGCAGCGGCGTTGTGGCCGGCCACCAGCACGTGCACTTCACCACCCAGTTGGGCGGCGGCGGTGACGGTGTTGAGCGTGGCGCCTTTGATGCTGGCGTTGTCGTGTTCGGCCACCACCAGAATGTTTGCGAGTGCGGTCATGACAGAAGTTCCTTGAATTCAGATGCGGTTCGAGTGAAGTGTCTGGTCTGTGGGAAGCCGTGGAACTGGCTTTGCCAGGCCACAGGCTTCGCCCCCTGGGGGGTGACGCCGCAGGCGGCGCGGGGGGGGGGGCCAGTCCGGCACCTTGATGCCCGCGCCGCGCTTGGGCGGCTCGCTCACCTTCAGGGTCTTCAGGCGCGGGCTCACGTCCACGCCCAGGTCCTCGGGCTTGACGGTCTCCAGCGGCTTCTTCTTGGCCTTCATGATGTTGGGCAGCGTCACGTAACGCGGCTCATTCAGGCGCAGGTCGGTGGTGATGACGGCCGGCAGGCTCAGGCTCAGGGTTTCCAGGCCACCGTCCACCTCGCGGGTGACTTGGGCCTTGTCGCCCGCCACTTCCACCTTGCTGGCGAACGTGGCTTGCGGCAGGTCGGCCAGGGCGGCCAGCATCTGGCCGGTCTGGTTGGCGTCGTCGTCAATGGCCTGCTTGCCCAGGATGATCAGGCCGGGTTGCTCTTTGTCCACCAGGGCCTTGAGCAGCTTGGCCACGGCCAGGGGCTGCAGCTCCACATCGGTCTCCACCAGGATGCCGCGGTCGGCACCGATGGCCATGGCCGTGCGCAGCGTCTCCTGGCACTGCGCCACGCCGCAGGACACCGCGATCACCTCGCTGACCACGCCCTTCTCTTTCAGGCGCACGGCTTCTTCCACCGCGATTTCGTCAAACGGGTTCATGCTCATCTTCACGTTCGCGATGTCCACGCCCGTGCCGTCGCTCTTGACTCGCACTTTGACGTTGTAGTCCACCACGCGTTTGACGGGTACCAACACTTTCATAAAAAACTCTCGTGTGATCGGGTTGTGCAAAAGACCATCGCGAACAATGCCACGACGGGCATCACTTTGTCAAACTTGGTTGACAAATTGACAGGTTCTGGCCACCGCTGCTTTCGCTGCGGGCGGCGCAAGAATACGGTGCTTTGGGCATAAAAACTGACACCTAGGCGCAGGGTCAACGCGCTGGGGCGGCCACCAAGGGTTGGCGCACGGGCAACTGCAGCGACACGGCCGCGGCCAGCAACAAAATGGCGCCCGCGCTGCCAAACGAGATCCAGTGGGTGCCATAGGTCTCGTAACCCCAGCCCCCCAGCCAGGAACTGATGGCGCCGCCAATCTGGTGCGCCAGGAAACACAGGCCATAGAGCAGGCCCACCAGGCGCACGCCGTACACGTCGGCCAGGATGGCCGATGACAGCGCGATGCTGCCGGCCCACACGATGCCGCCAATGGCCGCGGCGGTGTACAGCTCCCACTCCACGCCCACCATGACCAGCGCGAAAAAGCCCAGGCCGCGCACGCCGTAGATCACGGCCAGGAGGTTGCGCCGAGGCGTGCGGTCGGCCAGGCGGCCCAGCAACAGGGTGCCGCCAATGGCGACCAGGCCGATCAGGCCCACGCCGTGGGCGCTGGTGGTGGCGTCAAAGCCGTGGTCCATGAGCATGGGCACGCCGTGCGCGCCCAGCAGGTTCATGCTGTAGCCGCAGGCGAACAGGCCCAGGGCCACCTGCCAGAAGGGCGCGGTGGTGAGGGCTTCGCGCAAGGTGGCGCTGGGAGCGGTGGCGGCGTTGCTGGCGGCCTTGGTGGCGCTGCCCTGGTCGGTCTCGGCCGGGGCGTTCTCGCGCATCACCCACAGGGCCAGCGGCACGGTGGTGAGCACCAGCACCGCCGCGAAGCCCATGAGCGTGGTGCGCCAGCCCACGGCGGCGATCGCGTGGGCCAGCACGGGCGTCATCACCGCCATGCCGGCCATGGCGCCGGTGGACAGAAAGAACAAGGCCATGCCGCGCTGGCGCGTGAACCAGCGGCTGATGATGGGCGTGAGCGCCACGGTGCTGGTGAACGACAGGCCCACCGACAGCAGCACGCCGAACGAGAGCATGAAGGGCCACCAGCCCCGCGCCACCACCGTCCAGGCCGAGGCCACGAACACCGTGGCGCAGCCCAGCAGCAGCACGCCGCGCGTGCCGATGCGCGCCACCAGGTGCCCGGCCACCGGCATGGCCAGGCCGTACACCAGCATGCCCACGGCCACGATGGCGGCCAGCGCGCTTCGGCTGAAGCCCAGGTCTTGCGTGAGCGGCAGGAAGAACGGCCCAAAGCCCAGGCGCAGACCCGAGGACAGCAGCGTGACGAAGGTGGCCGCCGCCACGATGTTCCAACCGAAGTACCACGCGGGCCTGGGGGTGTTCAAGGTTTGTCTCCACGCAAAGGCGTTCAAAACGAAAGCCACGAAACTTTACCATCATTGGTTGGGCCATTGAATACCCAGCCACTGGACGCAAGCCACCGCGCCGCCTGCCCGCATACCCTCGGCCCACCGCCCGCAAGGCAACCCATTCCCGGAGGCCCCCCTGTTTGCCACGCACCGCATTGCCAGCAACGGCATTGACATGGCCGTGCACCTGAGTGGCCCCGAGCACCCGCGCCGCCCGCCCGTGGTGCTGCTGCACGGCTTCCCGGAACTGGCCCATTCGTGGCGCCACCAGGCCCTGGCGCTGGCCGCCGCCGGCCACCGCGTGGTCGTCCCCGATCTGCGTGGCTACGGCGGCACCGGGCCGCAGGGCGGGCTGGCCGACTACCGCATGGCGAACCTCGCGCAAGACGTGCTGGGTCTGCTGGACGCCCTGGGGATTGGGCGCGCGGTGGTGGTGGGGCACGACTTTGGTGGCGCGCTGGCCTGGACGCTGGCGCGCGACCACGCCAAGCGCCTGCTGGGCGTGGCCTCGCTGTGCACGCCCTACACGCGGCGCACCGAGGTGGACCTGGCCGAGACCATGCGCCGCACCCGTGGCCCACAGAACTACATGGTCACCTTTCAGGCGCCGGGCGTGGGCGAGGCCCTGCTGGGGCGCGACATCGGGCAGATGTTCCGCCGCCTGATGCGCCGCCCGGCCCTGGACCTGGAGACTTTCCAGCGCGAATCGCCCCACGCCAAGACCTTGCCGGCCGAGGCCTTTCTGGGCCTGCCCGAGCTGATGGGCGAGCCCTTTCTGAGCGAGGTCGAGGTGGACGTGTACGTGCAGGCCTTCACCCGCACCGGCTTCACCGGCGCACTCAACTGGTACCGCAACCTGCACCGCAACTGGGAAGACACCGAGGGCCGCCCCGACCACGTGGCCCTGCCCGCGCTGATGCTCTGCGCCGACAGCGACCCCTACCTGCCCCCGGCCACCACGCGGGGCATGGAGCGCATCGTGCCCGACCTGGAGCGCCACACCATCGCCAACTGCGGGCACTGGATGCAGCAGGAACGCCCGCAAGAGGTGAACGCGCGCTTGCTCGACTGGCTGGGCCGGCGTTTCGCCTGAACCAGGCAGGCAACAAGCCTTGCGCGCTATGGTCTTGCTCGCCATCGCCTTGCGCGGTGGATGTTGGTACCCTCGGGCATCGACATGCAAGACGCGCTCTTTCCCTTTGTTGGCGGACTCGGCCTGTTCCTCATCGGCATGATGCTGCTCTCCGATGGCCTGGTGGCCTTCGGTGGCGACGTGATGAAGCGCGCCCTGGCCCGCTTCACCGGCACGCCGTTCAAGGCCTTCGCCTCTGGCGCGCTGGCCACGGTGGTGGTGCAGTCGTCCACGGCCACCACGGTCACGCTGATCGGCTTCGTGAGCGCGGGCCTGATCACGTTTTCGCAGGCCATCGGCGTGCTCATTGGCGCCAGCCTGGGCAACACCGCCACTGGCTGGGTGGTGGCCAGCCTGGGCCTGAAGGTGAACCTGGGCTTCTACACCCTGCCGCTCATCGGCATTGGCGCGCTGCTCAAGCTCATGGGCCGTGGGCGGGCCAAGCCGCTGGGCCTGGCCATGGCGGGCTTCGGCCTGATGTTCATGGGCCTGAGCACCTTGCAAGAGGGCATGCGCGGTCTGGCCGCCGGCCTTGACCTGGCCCGCCTGCCCTCGACCGGCCACGGCGCGCGGCTGCTGATCATGCTCATGGGCCTGGCGCTGACGGCGATCTTGCAGTCTTCGTCGGCCGCCATTGCCACTACGCTGACCGCCTTGCACACACAGGCCATCAACATGGACCAGGCGGCCGCGCTGGTGGTGGGCGCGGCCATTGGCACCACGCTCACCGGGGCGCTGGTCACCATTGGCGGCACGGTGCACGCCAAGCGCACGGCCCTGGCCTACATCTTGTTCAACGCGGCGGCTGGCCTGCTGGCCATCGCGCTGCTGCCGGTGTTCCTGGCCGCCATTGACTGGCTGGGCCGCCTGCGCTGGCTCAATGCAGACGCCACCAGCCTGGCAGCCTTCCACACCCTGTTCATTGCCGTGGGCGTGGCGCTGTTCCTGCCCTGGGTTCACCCCTTCGCGCGGCTGGTGGAGCGGTTGCTGCCCGACGAGCCGGGCGATGCCCTGACCGCGCGCCTGGACAACTCGATGCTCAACATTCCTTCGGTGGCGCTGGAGGCATCGGCTCGGGCGCTGGAGCAGATCACGCTGCGCCTGCTTGACGTGTACGACGAGATGCTCAGCGGCCAGGGCGCCGACACGCGCCATGGCAAGCTGAGCCACGCGGGCCAGGCGCTGGATGAGATCTACCGTTTCGTGGGCCGCATCGAGCTGCCGGCCAAGGATGCCCGCACCAGCGAGCAGCGCCTGGCGCAACTGCACGCGCTGGACCACCTGATGCGCTTTCGCACGCGGCTGACCGATCTCTCGCAGGCTGCGGTGGACCTGACCGAGCCAGGTTATGGCTGGGCCCTGGAGCACAGCCGCCAGATTCTGGCGTTGGCCCGCCAGGGCATTGAGGCGCACGACCTGTTTCCCCACCAGGAGGCACTGGAGCAGCACGCCAACGCCCTCACCGGTGTGTCGCGCGAGGTGCGAAACGATGTGCTGCAAGGCACGGCCGCCGTGCCCAGCAGCGCGGCCAACGCGCTCAAGCTCAGCGACACCGCGCGCTGGCTGGAGCGCACCGGCCACCACATCGCCCGCATTTGCCACCACCTGGCACAAGGGCACCAGGCGGTGGCGCGAACCACGCCTTGATCGCGCCCCCGAGCAGGTCAGGGTTCGCGGTACGCGTCGATCACGGCCTGGTGGGTGCTGGTGGGCACGAGCTCATCGATGGCGAGGCTGCCGAACGAGGCGGCGCCCGAGTAGAAGTCGTAGTCCTGCGCCGTGGTCTGCAGGGTCATCACCACCGCGCCATGACGGAAAGCACCGAACGCGCCTTCGCTGTCGGTCTCGGGTGCGCCATCGGGCGACTGCTTCCAGACCTTGTTGGCGAACTGGAAGTGGATGGCGCCCAAGACCTGATCGGGATAGGCCCGCTGGTGATCCAGCACGCCCTGCAACTGCGACCGGACCGTGTCGGCGGCATTGGCGCTTGACACGCGGCTTTGCCCGATTTCGGTGAACAGAATGGGCAGGCGGTACCGGTCCCAGGTTTGCTGCACCCAGCCCCTGCCACCGCCCGCGTCGACGAACAGGTACTGGCGGTCGTTGTAGGTGTTGGGGTTCAACATCAACTGGGCGCGGTAGCTGGCCAGGCGCGGGTCACTGGTCAGGCGGTCGAACGCGTCCCAGGCCGGCAGCTTGCCGTTCTGGCTCTGGAAGCTCACGGGCACGCCCACCAGCACACTGGTGCTGAAGCCCTTGTTTTGTGCCTCTTGCAGGAAGCGGGCGGCCAGGCCAATGGCGTTGCCGTAGGCTTCGGGGCCCGCCAGGTCCAGCTCATTGGAGATGGTGACGCCGGCGATGGCGGGGTGCCAGTCGTTCTCCTGTTGGTTACCGAAGTTGCCGTGCTTGAAGTAGAGCGGCACCTGCGCTGCCCAGTAGTCCCCGTTGTTGGCCAGCCAATTGCTGATGGGCACGATCACCTTGATTTGCAGGCTGTCGGCGTAATCGAGGAACTGGCTGTGGTCGTTGCGCGGGTCCCAGTCGTACAGGCGGACCAGGTTGATGCCCATGCTCTTCATCGTCTTCAAATCATTGCGGCATTTGTCCTCGCAGGATTGCTGCAGATAGGACGTGGCCCCCCACAGCGAGCCCATCTGTTTGCGGGCGATGTCGCTGCCAAAGTAGATGGCCGTGGTGTTGGCGGTGGAGGGGTCGTACCCATGACCGAAGGCCTGGTAGGCGATGCCCTTGCCCCGCACCGGGAAGCGGGAAACCACGTTGGTGTCAATGCTCAGGATCACCTGGGTGAGCGGCTCGGGGGGCGTGGTGAGGCCGTCCAGGGAAGTGGCCCGGTAGCTCACCAAGCCGGTGGCCGGGTCGAGCACCGGGTCGTGCAGGGTGAGGAACTCCAGCCGCGTCGCGCCGCTGGCCGTCCTGCCCAGCAGGGCCGCGTTGGGGGCGCTGGTGCTGAACTTCAGGGGCCAGTCCGCGATGAAGGCCTCGGTGGGCCGGATCTCGTGGTACCGGGCTGGGGCATTGCTGACCAACCAGGTCTCGACTTCGGCCTGGCGCAAGGACAGCCGGTATCCGCCTGGAGCGGCGGTGGGCACCAGCTCAGCCTGATCGGCGTATTGCACATATGAGGCCACGGTCTTGCCCTGCTCCACGTTGTTGAGCACATTCATCGAGACCTGCCGAAGGTCCAGCGCGCCAGCCGACAGCGGCAAGGGCGAACTCGCCAGCAGCGCAACCCGAAAGCGCAGGGTGTCGGTCTCTTCGTCATACGCGGGCTGCGACAGGCTGACGAAGGCCCGCTCCAGTTCACGGCTGCCATCGAGTTGAAAGTGCACGGTGGCGTTGGGCGCTACGGCGCCATAGGCAGCGGGCCAGGTGCTTCGCACGTAGTCGGCCAGCGGCGTGGCGCCCGTGTCGCGCAGCGGGCGGTCGGCGTACCAGATGGCTTGCGGATAGGGCTTGTGCAGCACCAGCGTCCAGGCCGGCGCCGCCCCTGGCGCGGTGGCCAGCGGAATCCACTGACCAGATGGCGCCGCCAGCACGTGAATGCGCAGCGAGGCATCGGCGACCGTGCGGCTGGCATCGCCGCCGCAACTGCCCAGACCAAAGCAGGCGAGCAGCGCCAGCAAGCAATGAAAGAGGCGTTGGAGATTCATGCGATCGAGGTTCGGTGAGGCAGCGGCGCAGGCATCCCGGACGGCCAGCGCGAGTGCGCAGCCAATGGCGGCCAGGGGCACTGGGAACGGGGACACGCTGGGTAGGTGTCGCACCGGTCGGCCACGCTGCGCCGCCAGCCCGGGGTAGGCGCGCGAGCCCACGGCCCCCCGACCGATCCAAGCCTCGCGATGGCGCCCCATCGAGCGAAAGCACCAACGAATCGGGGGGCCTGAGCCCCCCGCAACAACCTCGGCACCATAGGTGCAACCGAATGCCTGCTTCAGGCAAGTGGCCTATCGGGGAAGCGCATAGCGTCCCGTACCTCGATGGGCAGGCTGAGGGCGCTCAGCCCGCCTCCACCACGAAGCTGGCCACCGTGGCCAGCGAGCCGCCGATGTTCAGCGTCTGCACGCGGCGCGCGCCTTCGATCTGCATGGGCCCGGCCTGGCCCGTGACCTGGCGGCTGGCGTCCAGCAGCATGCGCGCGCCGGTGGCGCCCACCGGGTGGCCGCAGCCGATCAGGCCGCCGCTCATGTTCACCGGGCAGCGGCCGCCGGGGGCGATGGTTCCTTGCTCCACCGCCTGCCAGCTTTGGCCGGGCGCGCTCAGGCCCAGGTGGTCCAGCGCCACGTATTCGGTGGTGGTGAAGCAGTCGTGGGTTTCCACGCCGTCGATGGCCTCGATGCCCGAGATGCCGGCGCGGCGCCAGGTGTCTTCGATGGTCTGGCGCAGGTGCGGAAACATGTAGGTCTGGCCACGGCTGCGCTCGAGCTTGTCGAGCAGGCGAATGCCGGCGGTGCGGTGGCCCCAGCCGGCGATGCGCGCCACCTGCGCCAGGGTCTTGCCCTGGCGGCGCGCGTGTTCTTCGGCAAAGCGGGCCGAGACCAGCACCACGCCCGCGCCGCCGTCGGTCACCTGGCCGCAGTCCTGGCGGCGGGTGCCGGGCTCGATGAGGGGGTTGGTCTCGTCGTTGTCGGTGAAGCTGTCGGGGCCGAACTGCCAGCTTCGGGTCTGGGCCAGCGGGTTGAGGCGGGCGTTGGCGTAGTTGATTTCGGCAATGCGGTTGAGGTAGCGGCGGTCCAGGCCGTAGCGCTCTTCGTATTCCTGCGCCACGCGGCCAAAGGCGGCGGGCCACATGAAGGTGCAGTCGATGTCTTCGCGGCCCTGCCAGGCGGCGGCGTTCTGGTTCTTCGATGCCTCGTGGCCCGAGGTGTTCTTGAACTCTTCCACGCCCAGCACCAGCACGCAGTCATAGCGGCCGGCCTCGATCTCGGCCATGGCCGCCAGGGCGGCCAGCGACGACGAGGCGCACGCGCCTTCGTGGCGCATGGCCGGCACGCCCCACAGCTCGGGCACCACCTGCGCCACCATGGCGCCCAGGTGGGCCTGCTGGCGCTGCAGCTCGGCAAAGGCATTGCCCACGTGAATGCTCTGAATGGCCGAGGCGTCCAGGTCACAGGCCTGCAGCGTGCCCAAGGTGGTCTCGCGCACGATGTCGGCAATGTCCTGGCCGTGGCGCGACCAGACCTTGGCGAAGTCGGTCTGGTAACCGCCGAGGATGTAAACAGCTTGGCTCATGGGGGTTCCGTTCAAAAGGGGTTGGGGGTGGTGGACGCGGGCCTCAGGCCAGCGCCCCTTGGGGCAGTTCGCACAGCGGGCGCAACAGGGCCGCCACCGGCTGCGGCTGCTCCAGCGGCAGCATGTGGCCGGCCTTCTCGATCTCGTGAAAGCGGGCGTGGGGAATGAGCGCGGCCAGCTCTTGCGAGAGGGCCGGCGGGGTGATGCGGTCGGCCGCGCCGCACAGCACGTGCACGGGCAGGTCAAGCCGCGCCAGGGCCTCGCGGTGGTCGCCGCGGGCCATGATGGCGCGGGTCTGGCGCACGGCGGTCTCGGCGCCCACGTCGAGCATCATTTGCGTCAGGGCCTGCAGCAGCGCGGGCGTGGGCTCGTGGCTCCCCCACTGCGCGATGCCTTGCACGGTGCGCGCAAAGTCGCCCTGCAAGGCGGCGATGCTTTTCTCGCGCTGGGCCTGGCCTTGGGGCGACTCGGGCCGTGCCGAGGTGGCCACCAGCGCGGCCGCGCGAAGGCGGCGTTGCGGGCGGGCCAGCATCTCGATGGCCACGTAACCCCCCATCGAAAAACCCACCAGCACCACCGGTGCCTTGGGGGGCAGGTCGGCCAGCAGCGCCCAGGCGTCTTGCGCCATGGCCGGGATGGTGGCCTGCGTGGTGACGCGGGCCACGCGCACCTGCGCCACGTCGGCCAGGGCCTGGGCCACCCCCGCCCAGACGCGCTCGTCGTTCAGCATGCCGGGCACCAGCAGCAGCACGGGCTTCATGTTCGCGGCCGTCATGCGGGCACCCCGTCGGCCGGGGCCAGCACGGCCTGGCGCAGTTCGCGCTTGAGCACCTTGCCCACCGGGTTGCGCGGCAACTGGTCCAGCAGCACCAGGCGCTCGGGCCATTTGAATGCGGCCACGGCTTTCTCGTGGCGCAGGTAGTCCACCAGTTCGGGCAGGCTCAGTTGCTGGCCCGGTTGCGGCACCACCACGGCGCACACGCGCTCGCCCAGCACCGGGTCGGGGTAGCCGATCACCGCCGCCTCGCGCACCTTGGGGTGGCTCACCAGCAGGTTCTCCACCTCTTCCGAGGAAATGTTCAGCCCGCCACGAATCAGGATGTCTTTGTGCCGGCCGGCGAAGCGGTAGAACTGCCCACGCTCGCCCGCGATCTCGAACAGATCGCCCGTGCGGTAGTAGCCCTGCTCGTCAAAGGCCCGCTCGGTCAGTTCGGGCGCGTTGTAATAGCCGCTGAAGATGGTGGGCCCCTTGAAGCGCAGTTCGCCCACGCGGCCGGCGCTGGTGATTTCCTCACCGGTGTCCACGTCCACCAGGCGGGTCAGCACGCGCCGGGCATTGGAGAGCGACCACTCAAAGCCCGGCACGCCCATGCGCGGAAAGTACTGCGCGCGCAGGGTGCGGTCGGGAATGTCTTGCGGCGTGGCCGACAGGGCCGCGCCCTCGTTGGAGCCGAAGTAGTTCACCAGCTCCACGCCAAAGCGCTGCGCGAACTGCTCCACCAGCCAGTCGGGCACCGGGCCGCCGCCCGAGCCGATGCGCTTGAGGCGGCCCAGGTCCACGCCCTGCAGCTTGTCGGGCTCTTTGAGCAGCATGCACAGCACGGCCGGGGCGGCCACGGCGTAGTCCACCGGGTTGGCGCGCAGTTGCTCGATGAACACGTCAATGTCGAACGGGTGGTGGTGGTGCAGCCCGCCGCCCACCGTGAGCCAGGCCACCAGGCTGGTGGCCACGCCGGCCATGTTCACGAAGGGGAAGGGAATGAGCTGCTGCGCGCCGGGCTGCAAGGCGCCGGCCTCCACCACGTTCTGGCCCACGATGAGCCACTCGTTGTGGTTGCGCGGCACGCCCTTGGGGCGCGACTCGGTGCCCGAGGTCCAGCAGATGGTGAACACATCGTGCGCGGTGAGGCCGATGGCGCGCATGTGCTCGCGCAGTTCGGCCGCGCCCCAGGCGGGCGCCTGTTGCAGGGCGGCGCTCAGGTCCAGCACGCCGGCGGGCAAGGCGGTGGCGCCATCGCCCAGGGCGCCCACCCAGCGCAGGGGCTCATGGCTGGCGCGCAGCGCGGCCCAGTGCTCGGCCGCCGCGTAGTTGCCCACGCGCGGCACGGTGATGGCGGCCTTGGCGCCGGTGGAGGCCACCACGTGCCCCAGCTCGTGCGCCCGGTACTGCATGGGCACAGGCGAGACCACGATGCCGCTGGCCGCGCAGGCCAGGTAGAGCATGTGCAGCTCCACGCAGTTGGGCATTTGCAGCACGACGATGTCGTCCTTGCGCAGGCCCTGCGCGTGCAGCATGGCGGCGCAGCGGCCCACCTGGGCCAGCAACTCGCCCCAGGTCCAGCGCTGGGGCGCGCTGCCCATGAGCGCGGGGCGGTTGGGTGGGTCGGCCATGGCGAAGGCCTCGGGCTGGCGCTCGGCGGTGTCGATGAACAGGTCGGCCAGCGTGCGCTGGCCCCACCAGCCCTGGCGCACGTAATCGTCAATCTTGGCTTGCGGCACCAGAATCATGGCTGCCCCCAACGGTCAAGGTTTTGCTGGCTCACGAAGGTGGCGTGAAAGCCATTGGGCACGCGGCGCGGCAGCAGGATGCGCGCCACCGGGCCTTCGGCCAGGCGGGCGCCCTTGGCGTCGAACACCTGAATTTCCGAGCGCTCGTCCACCGCGTTCCACACCAGGGTGACGAGGTAGCCGTCGTCTTCCGACTGCGGGTTGTCGCGCGGCGCGAAACCGGGCTCGTTGTAGAAGTGGCGCGGCCCTTCGCTGAAGGCCACGTAACCGCCGGTGCGCAGGTCGTACTTCACCAGGCCGGGGAAGCGCGGGTTCTCGTTGCCACCGGGCGGAAACACCACGTGGTACGAGAAGTGGTTTTGGCGGCCCTGGTAGGCGCTGTTGATCACCGGGAATTCGGTGTTGAGCACGTCGTCGATCACGCGCTCGGTGGTCTCGCCGGTCTTGAGGTTGAAGCGCCACTCATAGAGCATGAAGTCGCGCTGGCGCAGGCGAATGGTGGTTTCCAGGCGCTGGGCGTCGGGCTTGCCGTCGGGGCCAGTGTGCACGCGGTAGGGCGTGCCCACCATCACCACCTCGTCGCCCTCTTCCCAGGCGTTGACCACGTGCAGCAGGTAGGCCGGCTTGGCGGTGAACCAGCGAATGTCTTCGGGCTTGCCGTAACGCGGCACCACGGCAAAGCGCGTCATCTGCTCGCCGAAGAAGCGCACCTTGTAGCGGCCGGCCGCCAGGGCCTCGGGGTCGGGCTTGAGGGGGAAGTCGTGCAGGATGGCGTAGTGCTCGGTCACGGCCATGTCGTGCGGCAGGCTCGGGCCATCCAGCGGAATCTCGATCTTGTGCTTGAGCTGGCGGTCGGGGCCGATGACGCCGTAGGTCATGTACGGCGGCTTCACGTCGTAGTCGAAGAAGATCAGCTCGCCGGTGTGCTCGTCGGGGCGCGAGTGGGCCGACAGGCGCGCGATGGCGCCATCAAAGTCGGCCGGGCCCAGGGTATGCAGGGTCTCGGGGTCGAGCGCGTAGGGCAGGCCCGAGCGGTACCACATGCTGATGAGGCGCCCGGCGTGGTACTTCACGTCGGTGTTGGACGTGTTCTTCAGCGGCTCGTCGGGGCGGTCGGTGCGCTGCGGCTCTTTCAGGCCTTGCCAAAGGGCGCGCCCGGCGGCCTTTTCTTCCTTCAGCGCGCGGGTCTCGATCCAGCGGTTGCGGTAGCTCACCTGCCCCTGGCGAAAGCGCACGGCGTGCAGCATGCCGTCGCCGTCGTAGGCGTGGTAGCGCCACTCGGGCGGGTAGAAGGCGTTGGGGCCGTTGCGCACGTACAGGCCATTGAGGTCGTTGGGCACTTGGCCAATGACCTCCATCTCCTCAAAAACGTCTTCCTGCGACACGGGCGCGTTGTTGCCGCTCAGGGCGGGAATGGGGTGCACGGGCAAGGCGGTGCTTGTCGTCATGTGTCTCCTCTCGGTGGGGTTCAAAACCTGAGAGGCATCGTAGGAAGCCGGTCGCCTGGGTGGCGCAACCGTTTCGATATATCAACTACCATTTCGATATGTCTGCCCCCCACGGTATTTCCGATGTCCCTCGCCGCACGCCACACGGCATGGACGACTACGACGGCGACCGCCAGTTCGCCACCACCCTGGCCCGTGGCCTGGAGCTGCTGCGCTGCTTCACGCCACAAGAGCCGGTGCTGGGCAACCGCGAGCTGGCGCGCCGGCTGCAGTTGCCCGGGGCCACGGTGTCCCGCCTGACCTACACCCTCATGGCCATGGGCTACCTGGCGCAGGACGAGAACCAGGCCAAGTACCGCCTGGGCTCGGCGGTGCTGTCCCTGGGCTACCCGCTGCTGGAGATGTTCAACATCCGCCGTCGGGCACGGCCGCTGATGATGGAGCTCTCGCGCACCTTGCGGTGCACGGTGTCGATCGGCATTCGCGACCGCTTCCAGATCGTCTACATCGAGGCCATGCACGCCGACAACAAGCGCATCTACCCGCTGGACGTGGGCACCCGCCACTCGCTGGCGGGCACGGCCATCGGGCGCGCCTACGCCATGGCCTGCTCACCGCCCGAGCGCGAGGCCTTGCTCAACCAGTTGCGCCTGAAGGCCCCGGCCGAGTGGGAGCGCTTCGGGCCTGAGCTGCTGCAAAACATTGCGCAATACCCGCAGCGCGGCTGCTGCGTCTCGCTGGGCGAGATTCACCCCGACGTGCAGGCCGTGGCCGTGCCCCTGGGCCGCATCGACCGTGGCGAGATCGCGGCCATCAACTGCTCGTTTCAGGGCCGCGCCTTCGACAAGCAGTGGCTGGTGGAAAAGGTGGCGCCGCAGTTGCAGTCGCTGGTGCAGCGGCTGATGTGAGGCCGCGCGGGAAAAACGGCGCGGCCTCAGAACAGCGGCACGCTGTGCACCGGCCGGGCCATGCCCTGCAACTCGCTGTGCAGCAACTGGCCCAGCTCGCGGCGGCGGGCCGGGCTCATGCGCGGGCTGGGGCCGGCAATGCTGATGCCCACGTGGGTGGTCTCCGAAATGGGCACCGCGCAACCCACGCCCGATGTGCCCACCGGCCCGAAGGCCGTCATCTCCGAGAAGCCGCGCGCCCGCGTGGCGTCGATCAGGCCACGAATCACCGAGAGCGTGGCGCCCACGCCCTCGTAGTGCGGCACGTTGTGGCGGTAGGTGACCTCCAGGTCGTGGTCGGGGCCATGCGCCAGGATGCTCACGCCCACGGCGCTGATGCCCAGCACGCGCCGCTTGCCCGGCAGCACATGGCCCGAGGGCTGGGCGTGGGCGCCGCTTTCGCGGTGCACGCACAGGGCGTGGTGGCCGCTGCGCGCCACCAGGTACACCGACTCGTCGGAGAGCCGGGCGATCTTGAGCATCAGCGGGCGGAAGCGGTCCACCAGGGGCGCCATCTCGGACGACACCAGGCCCAACTGGGCCGCCTCCACGCCCAGGCGGTAGTGTTTGCCACCGGGCACGCGCTCCACGAAGCCCTCATTGACCATGCAGGCCAGCAGGCGGTGCACGGTGGACTTGTCCATGCCGGTGAGGGCCACCAGGTCGGTCAGGCGCACCCCGAGCGGGCTGCGCGCACCAATGTGTCGAAGCAGCACCAGCGCCCTGGCGGCGCTCTGCGTGCCTGTGTTTTCGGCTTGATTTCTCATGGGGCGAGAAAACTCTTATGTCTCCGTTGTGGGGCTTCAAGGCCCTGCGCTTCAATCCGCCCGACCAATATACATCCGGTCTTTTGTGCAAAAGAAGATTGGGTGCATGGCGGTTTCGCAGAGTGAGCCAAGACGCACTTTTTGGCGCGAAGGGCTTGCCTTCCAGCGAAAAGGCGTTCATGAGTCAACACAGCAACACAGGAGACAAGACATGAGAAGACCCAACCGCCGCAGCGTGGTGCTGGGGCTGAGCGCGGCACTTTGCTCGTTCGGCGCCACGCCCACGTTTGCCGACACGGGCTACCCCAACCGCACCATCCGCCTGGTGGTGCCCTTCGCCCCGGGTGGCGGGGGCGACGTGATCGGCCGCTTCTACGCGCAGAAGCTGTCCGACTCGCTGCGGGTGCCGGTGATCGTGGACAACCGCCCCGGCGCCAGCGCCATGATCGGCACCGACCTGGTGGCCAAGGCGCAGCCCGACGGCTACACCCTGCTGCTCACCGTGCCGCTGCTGGTGCAGACCCCGCACCTGTACCGCAAGATTCCGTACGACCCGTTCAACGACCTGGTCCCCGTCGCCGAGCTGAACACCTCGCCGCTGTGGTTCGCCTCCAGCGCCACCAAGAACGACGCGGGTTCGCTCAAGGAATTCGTGACCAAGGCCAAGGCCAAGCCCAACGACTTCAACTTCGCCTCCATCGGCATGGGCTCGTCGGGACACGTGCTGGGCCAGGCGCTGAACGACGCCAACCAGCTCAACATGGTGCACGTGGCCTACAAAGGCAGCTCGCCCGCCATGCTGGCGCTGATGGCCGGCGAGGTGTCGGCGGTCTTCCTGGACTACGTGACCATCAAGCCCCAGATCGCCAGCGGCAAGATTCGCCTGCTGGCCGTCACCGGCACCCAGCGCTCCGAGCTCACGCCCGAGGTGCCCACCCTCACCGAGCTGGGCTACAAGGGCTTTGAAGGCAAGGTCTGGGGCGGCATCTTCGCGCCCGCCAAGACGCCCAAGGAAGTGGTCTCGCTGCTGGATCGCGAGACGCGAAAGATCCTGGCCATGCCCGAGACCATCGCCAAGTGGCGCGAGCTGGGCTACGACACGGGCAACAAGACCCAGGCGCAGTTCGCCGAGGAAATCCGCAAGGACTCGGCCCGCTGGGGCGCCCTGATCAAGTCGGCCGGCGTGACGCTGGACTGACCCACCCCCTCCTCCTTCTTTCCTTTTTCGGCATTTCACCCATTCACCGGGTGTGCCCGCGCACGCCTGTACACACCATGAAACACACCACTTCTGCCCAATTTGCCCTGCTGGCCGTGCTCGGCGCAGCCGCCACCACCGCCTCGGCCCAATCGTCGGTGGCGCTCTATGGCCTGATCGACGCCACCTTCATGGTGGGCCACGGCTCCACCGCCAACAAAACCCAGCTCGGCAACAGCGGCAACACCACCAGCCGCCTGGGCTTTCGCGGCACCGAAGACCTCGGCGGCGGACTGAAGGCCGGCTTCGTGCTGGAGATGGGCCTGAACAACGACGACGGCACCGGCGCCACCACCAACCCCAACAACCAGGGCACCTACAAGGCCAGCACGGGCCGCTTCACCGCCAACGCCTCGGGCGGCGGCGGCACCACCTTCAACCGCCGCTCCATGCTCACCCTGAGCAACACCATGGGCGAGTTGCGCCTGGGCCGCGACTACACGCCGCACTACTGGCAATACGTCTTCTTCGACCCCTTCACCATGAACGGCGTGGGCGCCTCGCAGATTTACGCCGGCAGCCTGGGCGGGCCCACCCTGGTGCGCGCCTCCAACTCCATCGGCTACGTGCTGCCGGGCAACCTGGGCGGCCTGTACGGCCAGGCGCAGGTGTACCTGGGCGAGAACAGCGGCACCGAGGCCGCCCCCATCGGCAAGAGCGATGGCAACGGCGTCTCGCTGCGCCTGGGCTGGGCCAACGGCCCGTGGAACATGGCCGTGGCCATGGGCCGCACCCAGTTCGCCCTGCCCGGTGACATCACCACCAGCAACGCCGGCCTGAGCTACGACTTCGGCCGCTTCAAGCTCAGCGCCATGGTGAACAGCGACAAGGTGGGCAGCGCCGCCAAGAGTTCGGGCTACCTGGTGGGCGTGAGCGTGCCCACGGCGTCTGGCGAACTGCGCGCCACTTACTCGGGCTCCAAGGCCAAGGTGAACGGCACCTCGCCCGAGGCCGACAAGGTCTCGCTGGGCTATGTGCACAACCTGTCCAAGCGCACCGCCGTGTACGGCACCGTGGCCTTCCTGTCCAACAAGGGCGGCGCGACCTTCGGCCTCAACGGTGCCACCACCGCGGCCAACACCAGCTCCAAGGGCCTGGACATCGGCATTCGCCACGCGTTCTGAGCCTGCTTGCACCACACGGGCCCACGTGGCCCGTGTGGCTTTTTATTCCGACTGTCACACACCGCCCCCATGAACCCCAGCACCGCGACCCTTCCTGCCACCACCGCCGACGCCGACCGCAAGCTCGCCATCTTTGAAGAGATGATGCGCGCCTGGTCGGCCAAAGACGCCGCCACCTGCGCCAAGCTGTTCACCGAAAACGGCGTGCTGCACTCGGTGATGATCGACCCCATCGTCGGCCGCGAGGCCATCTACCAGCGCATCAAAGGGCTGGAGGCATCGAACAAGCAGTTCCACGGCCACATCCTGCGATACGGCGTAATCGGCAACGGCACGCTGGTGACCGAGCGCGTGGACGAGCTGGTGATCGACGGCGTGAGCCGCTCCTACCCGGTGGTGGGCCTGCTCGACTTCGAGGGCGACCAGATCGCCCTGTGGAAGGACTACTACGACCGCAACCAGCTGCTGCGCGCGCAAGGCCGCACGGTGGAAGTCACCGTCAGCTAAGCGCCTGCCCACGCCGCGTTTCCCCTAGACCCCGGAGCCCCACCATGGCCAACGCCCCCCTGAAGAAAATCATTGGCTTCTACTGCCGCTTCACCCCCAGCTACAGCAAGATCGGCTTCAACTTCCGCAAGCTCTTCTGGCGCCCGCTCAAGGGCAACTTCGCCGGCCAGGTCTGGCTGGTCACCGGCGGCTCTGAAGGCATTGGCGGCTCGGCGGCGCATTCCGCCGTGGCCGGTGGCGCCACCGTGATCTGCGTGGCCCGCAGCATCGACAAGCTGCGCGCCTTCGCGCAGAGCACGCCCCACCCCGAGAAGGTGATCCTGGAGGTGGCCGACTTCTCGCTGCAGCAAGACATTCACGACCTCGTGGCGCGCCTCGCGCAGCGCGGCCTGAAGATCGACGTGCTGGTGAACAACGTGGGCATCCAGAAGAAAGACCAGGTCATCACCAAGGAAGGGGTGGAGACCTCGTTCGCCACCAACATCCTGGGGCACTACCTGCTCACGCGCGATCTGCTGGCAAACAAGCTGATTGCCCACAATGGCACCGTGATCGAGGTGTCGTCGGGCGGCATGTACAACCACCCCATGGTGGTGAACGACCTGAACATCACCGGCCCGGGCTACCTGGGCGTGCGCGCTTACGGCCTGGCCAAGCGCGCGCAAATGATGATGACCACCGCCTGGCGCGAGAAGTTTGCCGGCACCGAACGCCGCTTCTACGCCATGCACCCAGGCTGGGTGAACACCGCCAGCGTGAACCGCTCGATGCCGCGCTTCGTGGCCATCCTGCACTCGGTGCTGCGCAGCCACCCGCAAGGGGCCGACACCATCGTGTGGCTGGCCGAAAGGCGCCCCGAGCAAAAGCGCGCCGAGGCCATCTGGTTCGACCGCAAGGAACGCCCGGCCCACATCTACCAGCACACCCCGCTGTCCAAGGACACGCCGCAAGACGTGATCCGCACGCTGGAGCGCTGCCTGCTGCCGGCCGCCCGCCAGCCCCTGAGCGCGGCCACCAGCGCCCAGGCCGCGCCAGCGGTGCCGACGTCCCTGGCCACAGGTGCCGCCCGCAGCGCCTGACCACAAGCCCGTGCCACCACGGGCTGCCCCCTTTTGACCCACACGACAACAAGCAACAGGAGACACACCATGACATCGCGCCTGCGGGCTTCGGCCCTGAAACTTCTTGTGCTGCTGGGCGTCTGCGCGCAAGCGCCGGCCGCCCTGGCCGACGCCTACCCCAGCCGCTCCATTCGCATCGTGGTGCCCTACGCCGCCGGCGGCGGGGCCGACGCCATGGCGCGCCTGGCGGCCGAGCGCCTGCAAGTGCACCTCAAGCAGCCCGTGGTGGTGGACAACCGCCCCGGCGCGGGCTCGGTGATCGGCTCAGACATGGTGGCCAAGGCCCGCCCCGACGGCTACACCCTGCTGTTCAACATCCCGGCCCTGGTGCAGGCGCCGGCGCTGCAGCCCAGCGTGCCCTTCGACCCCGTGCGCGATTTCGTGCCCATCACCACCTTCGTGAGCGCGCCGGTCTGGCTCTCGGTCAGCGCCTCGCGCCTGAAGGCCGCCGACTTCGCGGCCTTCAAAGACGAAGTGCAGAAAGGCCCGGCCCGCAACCGGCTGGAATACGGCTCGTGGGGGCCGGGCACCACCAACCACCTCTATGGCGAACTGCTGCTCAAGTCGCTGAACATTCAGGCCGTGCACGTGCCCTACAAGGGCTCAGCCCCGGCCATGCTGGCCCTGGCCGGTGGCGAGACCGCCTTCATGCTGGTGGACTACATCACGCTGCGCCCGCACGTGGAATCGGGCAGCGTTCGCATCATGGCCTCCACCGGGGTGCGCCGCCACAAGCTCACGCCCGATGTGCCCACCCTGGCCGAGCTGGGTTACCCCGGCTTTGAATCGGTGGGCTGGGGCGCCTTCTTCGCGCCCAAGGACACGCCCCCAGACGTGGTGGCCAAGCTGCAATCGGTGATCGCCGAGATCACCCGCGAACCGCAGGTGGTGGAGAAGATGGTGAGCCTGGGTTACGAGCCCGGCGGCAAGCCACAGGCCGAGTTCGCCCGCGAGGTGCAGGGCGACCTGGAACGCTGGCGCCGCACCATTCAGACCATTGGCTTCAAGCCCAACTGACGATCAGCCCAACGGCGCCAAACAACAAACGACCAACGACAAGGCCCTCACCCACCCTGGGTGAGGGCCTTTGGCTTTGGTGGCATGGACTGCCTCACGCGCCCGCCACAGGTCACCGGACAAGCAAAAGGCCCAAGCCGGTGCGGCTTGGGCCTGGGGTGCCAGATGGTCAGGTGGCCAGGTGGCCAGACGGGCTTGCCGGCCCGGTCTCAATCGGCTTTGAACCCGATCGCCTGGATGGTGCGGCGCCAACGCTCCACATCGCTCTGCACCTCGCGGGCGAACTCGGCCTGCGGCTTGCCGCCGGGCTCAAAGCCCAGGCTGGCCATTTTTTCGATGACCTGGGGCTCACGCGTGATCTCCGCGATCACCGCCTCCAACTTGGCCACCACCTCGTTGGGCGTGCCCTTGGGGGCGAAGAAGCCCGCCCAGCCCACCGATTCAAAGCCGGGGTAGCCCAGCTCGGCCAGCGTGGGCACATCGGGCGTGAGGCGGTGGCGGCGCACCCCGGTAGAGGCCAGGATGCGCACCGTGCCGGCCTCCACGTGCGGGCGCAGCGTGGTGTAGTCGGCCAGCATGAAGGCGGTCTCACCACTGGCCAGGGCCAGCGTCGCCGGGGCCGAGCCCTTGTAGGCCACGTGCACCGCTTGCAGGTTCAGCGACTTGAGCAACAGCTCGCCGTAGAGGTGGTTGGTGGTGCCCGGCCCCCACGAACCGTACTCCAGCCGGTTCTTTGGCTGCGCTTTCGCCGCTTCGTCTTTGAAGGAAGCGAAGTCGGTGGCCTTCAGGCGGGTGCGGTTGACGGAAAACCAGACCGGCGCGCTCACGAAGGTGGTGATGGGCACGAAATCGCGCACGGGGTCGAAGGGCACGCTGGGCTGCAGCAAGGGGGCCTGCACCAGAGCGGGAATGTTGAACAGCAGGGTGTAGCCGTCGGGGCGCGACTTGGCCACGAAGTCCGAGCCGATCACCGAGCCGGCCCCGGGCTTGTTGTCCACCAGCACCGGCTGCTTGAGGTGCGCTTGCAGGCGCTCGGCCGCCAGGCGCGCCATGGCGTCGGCCCCGCCGCCCGCCGGGTAGGGCACCACGACGCGAACGGCGCGGCTGGGGTAGGTGTCGGCCAGGGCGGCGGGCGCTTGCGCGCACACGCCCAGCAGCACAAGGGATTTCAGGGCCGTGGCCCAGAGGCGAGGTGTCATGTTTGTCTCCTGTTGTTTGTTGTGGGAACGGGTGGTGAAACAGGTGCGGCCTTACTCGGCGATCTCGCGGGCGTCGGCCCAGCAGGCATGGGTGCCGCTGCTGATGCGGTGGGGCAGGATGATGCGGGCCACCGGCCCGGCCGCGATGTCGCGGGCATCGAGCACCACGCACTCGGAGCGGTTGGTGTTCATGTCGGTGACGAAGCTCACCACGTAGCCGTCGTCTTCGGCCTTGGCGTCGTGGCAAGGCGCCATGGGCGACTCGCTGCCGAAACGCCCCTCGCCGAACTGGTACTGCTGCGCCTCGCCCGTCACGTGGTCGTAGCGCAGGATGCCGTCGAACAGGAAGTGCCCCGGGTGCGCCAGCATGTTGTACGAGTAGCGGTACGGGCGGCCCCAGTAAGACGCGTTGATCATGCCGAACTCCAGCAGGCGGTCGTCGAGCTGGCGCTCGCGGGTCTTGCCCGTGCTCAGGTTGAGGCGCCATTCGTAGAGCGTGGGGCCGTAGCGCGCCGGGCCCAGGGTGCGGCCCTCGCGGTCGTAGCCGCCCTTGGGCATGGGCGTTTCCTGGTGGTAGCCGTGCATCACGATCTCGTCGCCCTCTTCCCAGGCGTTGAGCCAGTGCAGCACGTAGGTGGGCGAGGCCTCGAACCAGCGGATGCCGGTCTGCGGCGCATGGCGGCGTGGCACCACCGCGAAGCGCGCGGGCCGCTCGGCGTGGTACACGGCGCGGTGCTTGCCTTGCGCCAGCAGGGTCTCGTCCCAGTGCAGGGGAAAGTCGTTGAGGATGGCGAAGTGCTCGGTGAACACCATGTCGTGCGGCAGGCGCGGGCCGGGCAGCGGCACGGGCACGTAGTGCACCAGCCGGTCGTGGCGGTCGACCTCGCCGTAGTGCATGTACGGCGCCTGGGTGGAGTAGTTGAAGAACAGCAGGTCGCCGGTGCGGGGGCAGACCTTGGGGTGGGCCGAGATGCCGCCGTCTGGCAGCACCTGCTCGCCCCAGGCCGACACGCCCTTGAGGGCCAGGGTGCGGGCATCGAGGCGGTAGGGCTCACCGCATTGGTAGAAGGTGGCCAGGGCCTGGCCGGCGTGCACGATCACGTCGGTGGCCGCCGTGTCGCGCAGGCCGCCACGCGCGCCCCAGCCCGGGCGCTCGGCCAGCGAGGGGCGGTCGATCAGCCCGGCGTACAGGGCACGCCCGGCCGCCTGCTCTTCCTGAAAGCCCTTGGTGCGCACGAAGCGGTTGCGGTACTCGACCTGGCCGCGCCGAAAGCTCAGCAGGTGCAGCATGCCGTCGCCATCGAAGGGGTGGTAGGTGCCCAGGGGCTGGTGCACCGGGTTCTGCGTGTTGCGCAGGTACACGCCGTCCAGGCGCTCGGGCACCTCGCCAATGACCTCCAGGTCAACGGCATTGACCTCTTCGTAGTTGGGCGTGAAGGGCCCGGTCATGTAGGGGTGCGTGCCCGGGACCAGGGTGGGATGGATGCGGTCCACCGTTTCAACTTGCATGCTGTGTCTCCTGAATGGGGTGTGGAAACTGTAGGAATTCGCGCGTTTTCCCGAGGCACACAATCCCGATATTCCGGCGACGATTCCGATATGCCGACACGCCAGACCGAACCCGCCAGCCGCACCTGCGTGCCGCCCACCTACCAGGACTACGAAGGAGACCGCGAATTCGCCACCACGCTGGCGCGCGGGCTGGAGCTGCTGCGCTGCTTCACGCAAGACGACCCGTTGCTGGGCAACCGCGACCTCACCCAGCGGCTGGGCTTGCCCCGCTCCACCGTGTCGCGCCTGACGTACACGCTGGTGGCCATGGGCTACCTGTCACAAGACGCGGCCTCGGGCAAATACCGGCTCGGGGCGGCCCTGCTCTCGCTGGGTTTTCCGCTGCTGGCCACCTTCTCGGTGCGCCAGCGCGCGCGCGGCGCCATGCTGGCGCTGGCGCAGCGCCTGCGCGGCACGGTCGCCATCGTGATTCGGGACCGCCTTGAAATGGTCTGCGTGGAGGTGGCGCGATCCGGCACCCTGGCGGTGGACACCATGGACATCGGGCGCACCTATTCCATGTGCGGCTCGGCCGTGGGCCGCGCCTACCTCACGGCCTGCGCGCCGGCCGAACGGCAACGCCTGCTGAACCAGATTCAGGTAAAGGCCCCGGCCGAGTGGGAGCGCCACCAGGCCCGGCTGCAGCTCAACCTGACCCAATACGCCAACTGGGGCTGCTGCGTCTCAACCGGCGAGATCTACCCCGACATCCAGGCCGTGGCGGTGCCCCTGCGCCGGCAGGAACACGGCGAGCACGCCGCGCTGAGCATCGCCTTTCAGCGCCGGGCGCTGAACGAGCGCTGGCTGATCGAAGAGGTGGGGCCGCAACTGACCGCGCTGGCGCGGCAGTTGATGTGAACCGCCGCGTCAAACCCGCTTCACCTCACACCCGCTCCAGCACCACCGCAATGCCCTGGCCCACGCCAATGCACATGGTGCACAGCGCGTAGCGCCCGCCCGTGGCGTGCAGGCGGTTCACCGACGTGGTGGCCAGGCGCGCGCCGCTGGCGCCCAGCGGGTGGCCCAGGGCAATGGCGCCGCCCCAGGCGTTCACGCGCTCGTCGTCGTCGGCCAGGCCCAGCAGGCGCAGCACGGCTATGCCTTGCGCGGCGAAGGCCTCGTTCAGTTCGATCACGTCCATCTGCGCCAGGCTCAGCCCGGTCTGCGCCAGCACCTTCTGCGTGGCCGGCGCCGGGCCAATGCCCATGAGGCGCGGCGCCACGCCAGCGGTGGCCATGCCCACCACGCGCGCTTTGGGCGTGAGGCCGTTCTTGGCCGCCGTGGCCTCGTCGGCCAGCAGCAGGGCGCAGGCGCCGTCGTTCACGCCGCTGGCGTTGCCCGCCGTCACCGTGCCATCGGGCCGCACCACGCCCTTGAGCTTGGCCAGCGCTTCCAGGCTGGTCTCGCGCGGGTGCTCGTCGCGGTCCACCACGATGGCCTCGCCCTTCTTCTGCGCAATGGTCACGGGGCAGATCTCGCGCGCCAGGTGCCCGGCCTGAATGGCCGCCACCGCCTTGCGCTGGCTGGCCAGGGCCATGCGGTCTTGGGCTTCGCGCTCGATCTTGAATTCCACCGCCACGTTCTCGGCGGTCTCGGGCATGGCGTCCACGCCGTACTTGTCTTTCATGAGCCGGTTCACGAAGCGCCAGCCGATGGTGGTGTCGTACACCGCGTTGGCGCGGCTGAAGGCGCTCTCGGCTTTGGGCATCACGAAGGGGGCGCGGCTCATGCTCTCCACGCCGCCGGCAATCATCAGGCTGGCTTCGCCGGCCTTGATGGCGCTGCCCACCGCGTCCAGCCCCGAGCCGCACAGGCGGTTGACGGTGGAGCCGGGCACTTCAATGGGCAGGCCGGCCAGCAGGCTGCTCATGTGGGCGACGTTGCGGTTGTCTTCGCCGGCTTGGTTGGCGCAGCCGAAGATCACGTCGGTCACGGCGGCCCAGTCCACCTGGGGGTTGCGTGCCATGAGGGCCTTCAGGGGAATGGCGCCCAGGTCGTCGGTGCGCACGCTGCTGAGCGCGCCGCCGTAGCGGCCGAAGGGGGTGCGGATGGCGTCGCAAATAAAGGCGTGGTTCATGAAGTGTCTCCGTGTTTAGCAGGCGGGGGCCTGCACCGGCAGGCCCAGCAGGCGTTCCAGCTCGGCGTGGCCCAGGCCGTCCACCGCGTCGATGAGGCGCAGGCCGTCGGGCGTGCATTCCAGGGTGGCCAGGTCGCTGTAGATGCGCTTGACGCAGCCGATGCCGGTGAGCGGGTAGCTGCAGGTCTGCACCACCTTGCTCTGGCCCTGCTTGGTGAGCAGGTCCATCATCACCCAGGTCTGCTTGGCGCCGATGGCCAGGTCCATGGCGCCGCCCACGGCGGGAATGCTGCCGGCTTCGCCCGTGCTCCAGTTGGCCAGGTCGCCCGTGGCCGACACCTGGAAGGCGCCGAGCACGCAGATGTCCAGGTGGCCGCCGCGCATCATGGCGAAGCTGTCGGCGTGGTGGAAATAGGCGCCACCGGGCAGCAAGGTGACGGGCTGCTTGCCGGCGTTGATGAGGTCGTAGTCCTCGCTGCCGGCGGCCGGCGCCGGGCCCATGCCCAGGATGCCGTTCTCGCTGTGCAGGATCACCTCACGCCCTTCGGGGATGTGGTTGGCCACCAGGGTGGGCTGGCCGATGCCCAGGTTCACGTAGGCGCCGTCGTGAATGTCTTGCGCCACGCGGCGGGCGAGTTCGTCTTTGCTGCGGCGGGTGTAGCTCATGGGGGTTCTCCTTCGCCGGCTCAGGCGGCTTGTTTGAAGCCGCCGGCCTGGGTGGCCACGCGCTCGATGCGCACCACCTGGCTCACGTGAATGCCGGGGGTGACGATGGCCTCGGGGTCGAGCGCGCCCAACTCCACTATCTCGTGCACGGTGGCGATGGTGCGCTTGGCAGCCGTGGCCATCACCGGGCCAAAGTTGCGTGCGGCCTTGCGGTAGGTGAGGTTGCCCCAGCGGTCGCCGCGCTCGGCCTTGATGAGGGCCACGTCGCCGTGAATGGGGTACTCCAGCACATAGGGCCGGCCGTTGATGACGCGGGTTTCCTTCGGCGAACCATCGGGGTTCTTGGCCAGTTCGGTGCCGTAGCCGGTGGGCGTGAAGAAGGCGCCAATGCCGGCGCCGGCGGCGCGCAGGCGCTCGGCCAGGTTGCCCTGGGGCACCAGTTCCAGCTCGATCTGGCCGCTGCGGTACAGGCCGTCAAACACGTGCGAGTCGGCCTGGCGCGGGAAGCTGCAAATGATCTTGCGCACGCGCCCGGTCTTGAGCAGCGCGGCCAGACCGCTGTCGCCGTTGCCGGCGTTGTTGTTCACCACGGTCAGTTCACGCGCGCCTTGTTCGATGAGGCCGTTGATGAGTTCGGTGGGAATGCCCGCGGTGCCGAAGCCGCCGATGAGCACGGTGGCGCCGTCTTGCAGCCCGGCCAGGGCGGCCGATACCGAGGGCGCAATTTTGTCGATCATGAGCCATCTCCAAGAAGCGCAGCCGCTCGGGGCGGCTGCGTGAGGGGCCGGCCGCAGCGCGAGCCGGCCAAAGGGGCAGGGCCTCAGGCCTTGACGCGCTCCATGCGGGTCAGGGGCAGGGCCTCGTCTTCGGTCACTGCGTTCTGTAGCACGAAATTGAATCGCGAGCGAACGAAGGGCTGGGTGATGCCCAGCGACTCGTAGCCAGCGGGCGCCACGTCGCGCTCGAGTTCCACCACCAGGCCGTCGCGGGTGGCGAAGGCGAAATCGTCGTCGATGTAGGTGTCGCCGGGGATGTTCACCTGCGTGGTCAGCGTGCGCTTGCCCGGGGCCACTACCAGGAAGTGGATGTGCGCGGGGCGGTGGCCGTGGCGGCCCAGGGCCTCAAACAGCTCAGACGTGGGGCTGTTGGGCGGAATGGAATAGCCCGGGGGCAGGGCGGTGCGGAAGCGGTACTGGCCTTGCGCGTCGGTCTCGATGCGGCGGCGCAGTTCGTAGGGCTTCATGCCAGGGAAGAAGTGCGAGTAGCCGCCCTGTTCGTTGGCGTGCCACACGTCCACCATGGCGTGGGGCACGGGCTGGCCGGCCAGGTCCAGCACCTGGCCTTCCATCACGAACACCTCGCCCTTGGGCTCGCCTTCGTCCACGCGCACCTCGGCTTTCGCGGTGGGGGCGCCGGCCACGAACAGCGGACCTTCGATGGCGCGCGGCGTGCCGCCCACGCGGCCTGCCTTCTGGTCGGCCTCGTCGGCGCGGATGTCGAGCAGGCGGTCAAAGCCCAGGCCGGCGGTGATCAGGCCGGTCTGGCCACTGGCGCCCAGGCGGCTGAACCAGTCAACGGCGGACCAGAACTCGTCGGCGCTCACGTCCATCTCGTCGATGGTCTTGAACAGGTCGCTCACGATGCGCTGGGTGAGGGCGCGCACGCGGGCATTGCCCGGGGCCACCTGCACGGTGTTCACCAGGTCCAGCAGTTGCTGTTGCGTGTATTCGGCCATGGGGTATCTCCTCGTTGTGGGGTGGCGGGTGGGGTCAGTCGAGCTTGATGCCGCGCTCGGTGATGAGCTTGGTCCACATGGCGGTTTCGCGCGCCAGGTGGGCGGCCATTTCCTCGGGGGTGGAGCCCACGGGCTCGGCGCCGATGGCGTCCAGGCGCTCGATCACGTCGGGCTGCTTCATGGCATCTGTCAGGGCTTTGTTGATCTTGGCCACCACCGCCTTGGGCGTGCCAGCCGGGGCGAACACGGCGAACCAGGGCGACACGTCGTAGCCGGCCACGCCAGCCTCGGCCATGGTGGGCACGTTGGGCAGGGCCTTGGAGCGCTTGGCGGTGGTCACGGCCAGGGCGCGCAGCTTGCCCGATTGCAGGTGCGGTTTGGCCGAGGTGATGCTGTCGAACATGTAGTTCACCTGGCCGCCGAGCAGGTCGCTCACGGCCGGGCCGCTGCCCTTGTAAGGCACGTGCAGCATTTCCACCTTGGCCAGCGAGGTGAACATCTCGCCCGCCAGGTGAATGGAGGTGCCGTTGCCGGCCGAGGCGTAGGCCAGCTTGCCGGGTTCCTTGCGGGCGGCGGCGATCACGTCGGCCACGCTCTTCACGTTGGGCTGGGTCTGGTTGGTGACCAGCACGTTAGGCACCACGGCCAGCAGGCTCACCGGGGCGAAGTCTTTCACCGGGTCGTAGCTGAGCTTGCCGTACAGCGGCTTGTTGGTGGCCATGCCGATCGACGTGATCATGATGGTGTGGCCATCGGCCGGGGCCTTGGCCACCAGGTCGGCGCCGATGTTGCCGCCCGCGCCGGGCTTGTTCTCGATCACGAAGCTCTGGCCCAGGGTCTTGCCGGCCTTCTCGCCCAGGATGCGGGCGATGGCGTCCATGGCGCCACCGGGCGGGAAGGGCACCACCCAGCGCACCGGCTTGGTGGGCCAGTCGGTGGACTGGGCTTGCGCGGCGAAGGGGGCGAAGGCGCCGGTGGCGGCGGTGGTGGCAACGAGGGCGGCGAGCAGGTGGCGGCGCGAGGTCATGGGGGTTGTCTCCGAGAGCGGGAAAAAGGCGAGGCGGCCGTCAGGCGATGGCCGAGGGGTGCTGGGCCAGCGGCGTGACCGAAATCTTCATGTAGGGGAACAGCGGCAGCTGCGACAGCAGGGTGTGCAGCTCGTCGTTGGAGGCCACGTCGAACACGCTGTAGTTGGCGTATTCGCCCACCACGCGCCACAGGTGGCGCCAGCGGCCGTCGCGCTGCAGGTCTTGCGCGTAGGCCTTCTCGCGGGCCTTGATCTCGTTGGCCTGCTCGGCGGGCATGTCGTTGGGGATGTTCACGTCCATGCGAACGAGGTAGAGCATGTGCGGTCCTTTCGGTAGAGGAAGGGTCAGGCTTTGGCGGTGGCCTGGCCCAGGTCGATGTGGGTGGCTTGCAGGCCGGCGCGGCGGCGGTCAAAGCGCTCGAGCTGCGCCAGGTCAATCTCCACGCCGAAGCCCGGGCCGTCGGGCAGTTGCAGTTCAAAGTCGGCAATGGCCATGCGCTCGGTGACGATGTCGTCCACCAGCAGTTGCGGGCCGAACAGCTCGCAGCCGTGGTGCTGGGCGCCCAGGGTGGCGAACACGTGGGCCGAGGCGGCGCTGCCCAGCGAGGTCTCCAGCATGGTGCCGCCGTACCAGCCGATGTCGGCGGCCTCGGCCACCGCGGCCACGGCGCGGGTGCGCAGCAGGCCGCCATGCTTGGCCACCTTCAGCGAGAACACGTGGCTGGCCTGCTCGCGCGCCAGGCGCATGGCGTCTTGCGGGGTGCACACGGTTTCATCCGCCATGATGCTGGCGCGGTCGCCCAGGGTGGCGGTCAGGGTCTTGAGCGCCTCCACGTTCCACTTGGCCACGGGCTGCTCGATCAGCGTGACGCCGGCGTCGATCATCTGGGGCAGGAAGCGGCGCGCGGTGTTGCCGTCCCAGGCCTGGTTCACGTCCACCGTGAGCGTGGCCTTGCCTTGCAGGCTGCGGGCGATCTCGCTCACGTGGGCCACGTCATCGGCCGGGCGGCGCGCGCCGATCTTCATCTTGAAGATGCGGTGGCGCTTTTGCTCCAGGCGCAGGTGGGCTTCTTCAATGTCGCGCTCAATGTGGCCGCTGGCCAGCGTCCAGGCCAGGGGCAGGCTCTCGTGGCGCTTGCCGCCCAGCAGCTGCCAGGCCGGCACGCCCAGGGTGCGGGCCACGGCGTCGATCAGGGCCATTTCCACCGCGCTCTTGGCGAAGGCGTTGCCCTTGCACCAGGCGTCCATGCGGGCCAGGGCCGCTTCGATGCGGCGGCCGTCCTGCCCGATCAGGGCCGGGGCCAGGTAGGCCTCGATCGCGTGCTGAATGCTCTCGGGCGATTCCTCGTTCCACGAGGGGCCGCCGATGGTGGCGGCCTCGCCGAAGCCGGTGGCCCCATTGGCCAGCCAGAGCTGCACGATCACCGGGCTCTGGCGGCTGATGGCGCCGAACGACAGCTTGTGCGGCCGGATGGTGGGGATGTCGAGGATGCGGGCCTCGATGCGTTCGATGAGGAGGGGGCCAGTCATGGGGGCGCGGTGGGGTTGAATCACAAAGCCTGGGCAGGTTAATGACAAGCGAATACCGTTTCCAATGATTTATTCGGCACATACCATTCGATATCATCGAACAGTCTTGCCCACCCACCGGAGCCCGCCATGGAGATGCGCCAACTGCGTTACTTCCTCGACATCGCCCACACCGAGCACCTCACCCTGTCGGCGCGCAACCTCTTTGTCACCCAGTCCACGCTCTCGCACGGCCTGCGCCAACTGGAGCAAGAGCTGGGCGTGAGCCTGTTTGACCGCGTGGGCCGCGGCCTGAAGCTCTCGCAGGCCGGGCTGGCCTTTCGTGACCACGCGCTGCGCGCCCTCAAAGAGCTGGAGGCCGGGCGCATGGCCCTGTCTGAGCTGAACGGCCTGCAAAGCGGGCGGCTCACGGTGGGCGTGTTCCCCACCTTCCTCAACACCCTGGTGCCGGCCACGGTGGCGGCCTTCAGCCAGGCCTACCCGGGCGTCACGGTGGAGGTGCGCGACCTGCGCGCCGGCCCGATCGAGGAGCAGGTGCTCAGCGGCGAGCTGGACCTGGGCATCGCCTTCCACCCCGCGCGCCACGAAGACATCGACACCGAGCACCTGTTCGACGAGCGCCTGCTGCTGGTGCTCAGCCCCGCCCACCCCTGGGCCAAGCGCCGCTCGGTGGAACTGCGCCAGTTGGCCGAGCTGCCGCTGGCCCTGTTGCCGCGCAGCTTCGCCACGCGCCGCCTGATCGACGACCATTTCGCGCAGGCCGGTGTGAAGCCCCTGGTGAGGGTGGAGATGGAATCGGTGGAGGCGCTCATCGGCGTGTGCCGCTGGAGCGAGCTGGCCACCATCGCGCCCGAGCGGGCGGCGGCCCAGGCGCCCGACCTGGTGGCGCTGGCACTGAAGGCGCCGGTGATCGTGCGCCACGCCGGCGTGCTGTGGCGCCGGGGCTCGTCGCGCAGCGCGGCCGCGCGCGAATTCGCGGCGCTGCTGCGCCCCACCACGCAGCGCGCCGCGGCCAGCCTCAAGCCGGCAGGCCCGCCCAGAACTCGGTGAGCAGGGCCGCGAAGGCCTGGGGTTGCTCGATGGCGCTCAGGTGCGAGGCCGCCAGGTGGCGCAGGCGGGCGCCCGGAATGGTGGCGGCCATGGCTTCGGACATGGCCATGGGCGTGGCGTCGTCGCGCGTGCCACCGATCACCAGCGTGGGGCGGTTGATGCGCGCATTGCCAGCGGCCAGGTCGATCGCGCCCACCGCCAGGCAGGCCTGCACGTAGGCCTCGGGGTCGTTGGCCAGCAGCACGGCGCGCTGCTGCGCCACCAGCGCCGCGCCCTGCGCGTCGGCGCGGAACTCGGGCGTGAACCAGCGCGCCATGGCGCCGTCGGCAATGGCGGCCATGCCCTGGCCGCGCACCGTGTCCACGCGCAACTGCCAGCCGGCGCGGGCGGCCTCGTCGTACTGCTGGGCCGAGTTCGCGATCACCAGGCTGCGCACGGCCGCCGGGTGGCGCGCGGCCAGGGCCTGGGCGGTCATGCCGCCCATCGACAGGCCCACAAAGTGCACCGGGCCCAGGTTCAGGCCGGTGATCAGCTCGGCCGCGTCGTCGGCCAGGTCGTCCATGGAGAAAGCGCCCGGCACGATGGGCGAGCGGCCGTGGCCACGGTGGTCGTAGCGCACCACGGTGAAGCGCTCGCGCAGCGCGGCGGCCACGCCGTCCCACATGGACAGGTCACAGCCCAGCGCGTGGCTGAGCACGACGGCGGGGCCTTGGCCCTCGCGAACGGTGTGAAGTTGGGGCATGGGTTGGGTCCTCAGGCGTTGAAGGTGGCGCCCGGGGTGGGCGCCCAAAACGGCGGCATTGTGCCCGCAGCCTCGCGCGCACGCGGGGCCGCACGCGAGCGCGATGCGCCCGCGCCACGCCGCGCTGGCGACGCGTCGACGGAGCGCCTACGATGGTCCCCGGGGTATTTGCCCCACACCGCCCACCACCGGGAGCCCTCCATGAACGTGCACCTGATCGGCCTTGGCCACCTGGGCCTGCCCCTGGCCCGTCACCTGGCGGCGCAGGGCCATGAGGTCACCGTGTCAGACACCAGCGCCGCGCGCCAGAACCTCGCGGCTCAGGCCGGTTTGCGGGTGGCCGACACCACCGAGGCCTTGCCCGAGGCGCAGGCGGTGGTCACCTGCCTCAGCGACGACGCAGCCCTGCGCGCCGTGTCGTGGAACCTGGCCCGGCAGGCCAGCCCTGGCACCCTGATGCTGGACACCAGCACCGTCTCGCCCGAGGGGTCGGCCGCGGTGGCCGAGCGCCTGGCCCAGGCCCGGTTGCCCTACCTGCGCTGCGCGCTTTCGGGCACCCGCGCCATGGCCGACGCCGGGCGCCTGACGGTGCTGGCCTCCGGCTCGCAGAGCGCTTTCGAGCGAGCGCGGCCCCTGCTGCGCGCCTGGGGGCCCAATGCCTTCTACCTGGGCGATGCCGAGCAGGCGCGCTGGATGAAGCTGGTGCTGGGCCTGATGCAGGCCCACACCCTGGCCATGCTGGCCGAGGGCCTGGCGTTGGGGCAGACGGGCGGCCTCGCTTGGGAACACATGTGCGACGTGCTGGCCAGCAGCACCGTGGCCTCGCCCCTGGTGCAAGCCCGCCTGCCGGCCCTGCGAGGGCACGATTTTTCGCCCGTGTTCAGCGTGGCCCAAGCCCAGAAAGACCTGGCGCAGGCCCTGGCCGCGGCCCAGGCCAGTGGGGTGGCCACGCCGCATGCGGCCTTGGTGGCCCAGGCCCTGCAGGCCGCCGCCGACGCGGGTTGGGAAGCCGAAGACCAGACCGCCATCGTGAAGCTGGCGGCCAAGGGTGGGTGAGCGCTGAGGCCTAACCGCGCTGGCGCCAGGGCCGGCGCCGCCAGTCGTCTGCCAGCGGCACGGCGGCCAGGGCCGCCAGCATCAGCGCCAGCGGCACGCTGGACACGTAGCCCAGCTTCTGAAAGCCAAACGCCCCCGCGATGGCACCCGCCGTGAAAGACGCCAGCAGGCCACCCAGCACCACGAAGCGCTGGCGGTTGGCGCGCACGGGCGGTGTGTCGCGCTGGGTGCGGTTCCAGTAGACGAGCTTGCCCAGTTCGATGCCCAGGTCGGTCACCACGCCGGTCATGTGGGTGGTGCGGATCACCGCGCCCGACAGCTTGGTGACCACCGCGTTCTGCAGGCCCATCACGAAGCACAGCAACACCACCGTGGCCGGCAGCAGCAGCACGCCTTCCACCTGCGACAGCCGCGCGCCCATGAGGCCGAACACCAGGATCAGCGCGGCTTCCAGCATCAGCGGCAAGGCGTAGGTGCTGCTCAGGTGGCGCCGCCGCGCGAAGTTCACCAGGAGGGCGCAGGCCATGGCGCCCAGCACGAAGGCCGCCACGCCCACGATCGCGTCCACCACCAGGTTCAGGTGGCCCAGCGCCAGCTCGTCGGCCAGCGACGACAGCCTGCCCGTGACGTGCGAGGTGTAGGTCTGCACCGCCAGAAACCCCCCGGCGTTCAAGGCGCCGGCCACGAAGGCGAGCGTCCAGCCCAGTTGGCGATTGGCGGTGATGGTGCGGTGGCGACCGACGAGAAAGCGCGCGTAATGGACCGGCATGGCCTGAGTGTAAGAACCCGGCCCGATTCAGCGGACCCGGCTCGTGGGCACCGGCTGCCGCCAGGCGCGCCACAGCAGGCGCGGCGCGTCGGCCGGGCCCAGCTTGACGCGCTGTTCCCAGCTGCGGTGGCCCATGGCCGCGATGCGCTCCAGCACCCGCAGCCCGCCGTGCACCACCAGGCGCAGTTCCCAGCCGGCGCGCCCGGGCACCTGGCGCACCAGCGGCGCGCCGGCCAGCATCAGGTCGTGGGCTTGCCCGCACAGCTCGCGCACCAAAGCGGCGCGCGGCACGTCCAGCGCCGGGTCGTCGCGCGAGAAGTCTTCCACCGTGAGGCCATGTGTGGTCAGTGCATCGGCCGGCAGGTAATGGCGCTGGCGCGGCAGGTCCACACTGATGTCTTGCCAGAAGTTGATGAGCTGCAGCGCGCTGCAAATCTGGTCGCTTTGGCGCAGGGCCTGGGCATCGTGCACGCCGTACAGGTGCAACAACAGCCGGCCCACGGGGTTGGCCGAGAGCCGGCAATAGGCCAGCAGCTCGGCGTGGTCGGCGTAGCGGTGGCCACTGGCGGTGTGGCGCACGTCTTGCTCGAAGGCGCTGATCAGGTTGTGCAGCAGGGCGGGGGGCAGGGCGTGCTGCCGCACCGCCAGGGCCAGCGGGCCGAAGAGGTTGGCCCAGCGCGCCGTGGGCTGCCCGGCCAGGGCGGCGTCCAGCGCGGCGCGGTAGGCGGCCAGGTCGGCCAGGCGCTGGGGGGCGTCGGCAGTGCCTTCGTCGGCGATGTCGTCGGCCGTGCGGGCGAAGTGGTACAGCGCGGCCACCGCAGGGCGAAGCCGGGGCGGGCAGAGCACCGATGCCACCGGAAAATTCTCGTAATGGCCCACCTCGCCGCCCAGGGGCATGCGGGTGTTGGCAGAGGGGGAATGGGCCGTTTGGGGCATGGCGGCTAGTCTACAATTTGGCGCTTACTAACCGGTCAGTCAGTAACTGAGCCGCCCTGGGCTGGCTCCCTTTAGAGGTCGCACATGAAAGCACCGTCGCTGTTTTTGCTGTTGAGTGTGTCGTTGGCCCTGGTGGCCTGTTCGCGGCCCGAACCGCCGGCCGAGCCGGTGCGGGCCGTGAAGCTGTTGACGGTGGGCGCAGAGGGCCTGAGTGCCCGCGCCGAGCTGCCGGGCGAGGTGCGCGCGCGCATCGAGTCGCGCCTGGGCTTCCGCGTGGGCGGCAAGCTGGTGCAACGCCCCGCCCAACTGGGCCAGCGCGTGGCCGCTGGCGAGTTGCTGGCCAGCCTGGACCCGAGCGACCTGGCCCTGGGCAGCCAGGCCGCGCAAGCCGCCGTGGCCGCCGCCCAGACCCAGCGCGACCTGGCCGCCGCCGACCTGAAGCGCTACCAGGAACTGCAGGCCCAGGGCTTTGTGAGCGGGGCCGAGATCGACCGCCGCCAGGCCACCTTGCGCGCGGCCGAGGCCACGCTCAAGCAGGCGCAGGCGCAAAGCGCGGTGCAGGGCAACCAGGCCACCTACGCCCGGCTGGTGGCCGACGCCCCGGGCGTGGTGGTGGGCGTGGAGGCCGAGGTGGGGCAGGTGGTGTCCACCGGCGCCACGGTGGTGCGCGTGGCGCGCGACGGCGCGCGCGATGTGGTGATTGCCGTGCCCGAAGACCGGGTGGCCCTGCTGCGCCCGGGCCAGGGCGCCCAGGTGCGCCTGTGGGCCGCGGGCGAGCAGGCCGCGCCGGTGCCGGGCACCGTGCGAGAAGTGGCCGCCAGCGCCGACCCCGTGACCCGCACGTACCAGGTGAAGGTGAGCCTGCCCGATGGGGTGGCCGCGCCACTGGGCGCCACGGCGGTGGTGACGCTGTCGTGGGGCCAGGAAAAGATGCCGCCGGTCATCAAGCTGCCTGGGGCAGCGGTGATGGCCAGCAACGAAGGCGACCGCCAGGGCAGCATGGTGTGGGTGTTTGACCCGGCCACCAGCACGGTGCAGCCGCGCCCGGTGAAGGTGGCCACGGTGGACGGCAACGCCATGGTCATCGCCGAGGGCCTGAAGCCGGGCGAAGAGGTGGTGGCCGCGGGTGGGCACGTGCTCACGCCGGGGCAGAAGGTCACGCGCTTCCAGGCCTCGGGCAAGTGAGGCGGGCATGAGCGTCAATCAACCCTCCACAGGCGACGGCGGCTGGATCTCGCGCTTCAACCTCTCGCAGTGGGCGCTGGACCACCAGGCCCTCACGCGCTACCTCATGATCGTGCTGATGGTGCTGGGCGTGGCCAGCTACTTCCAGCTCGGGCAGGACGAAGACCCGCCTTTCACCTTCCGCGCCATGGTGGTGCGGGTGTTCTGGCCTGGCGCCACGGCCCAGCAGGTGGCCGAGCAGGTGGCCGACCGCATCGAGCGCACCCTGCAAGAGGTGCCCTATGCCGACAAGATTCGCAGCTACAGCAAGCCCGGCGAGGCGCTGATCATCTTCCAGCTCAAGGACAACTCGCCCCCGGGCGAGGTGCCGCAGCTCTGGTACACGGTGCGCAAGAAGGTGGGCGACATCCGCTCGCAACTGCCCTCGGGCGTGCAGGGGCCGTTTTTCAACGACGAGTTCGGCGACGTGTACGGCGTGATCTACGCCCTGCAAGGCCCGGGCTTCTCGCCGCCTGAACTGAAGCAGGCCGCCGATGACGTGCGCCAGCGCCTGCTGCGCGTGCGCGACGTGAGCAAGGTCGAGCTCTTTGGCGTGCAGCCCGAGAAGGTGTTTGTCGAGATTTCGCAGCAGCGCCTGGCCACCCTGGGTCTGAACCTGCCGCAGGTGCTGGAGCAGCTGGGCCAGCAGAACGCGGTGGCCTCGGCCGGCGCGGTGCAGTCGCCGCAAGACGTGGTGCAGGTGCGCGTGGCCGGCCAGTTCCATTCGGTGCAAGAGCTGCGGTCGCTGCCCATTCGCGCGGGCAACGGCCGCCAGCTTCGCCTGGGCGACATCGCCGAGGTGGTGCGCGGCACCATCGACCCGCCCGAGGTGCTGGTGCGCCACGACGGGCAGGACAGCATCGCCCTGGGCATTTCCATGGCCAAGGGTGGCGACATCATCGCCCTGGGCAAGGCCTTGCAAGGCGCCGTGACCGACATCGAGCGCACCCTGCCGGCCGGCATGAAGCTGGTGCAGGTGCAAGACCAGCCGCGCGCGGTGGCCACCTCGGTGAACGAGTTCGTGAAGGTGCTGATCGAGGCGGTGGTGATCGTGCTGGCGGTGAGCTTTCTCTCGCTGGGCCTGCACCGCAGACCGGGCGGCACCGGCCTGCGCCGCTACATCCTGGACGTGCGCCCCGGCATGGTGGTGTTCATCACCATTCCGCTGGTGCTGGCCATCACCTTCCTGGTGATGCATTACTGGGGCATCGGCCTGCACAAGGTCTCGCTGGGCTCGCTCATCATCGCCCTGGGCCTGCTGGTTGACGACGCCATCATCGCGGTGGAAATGATGGTGCGAAAGCTCGAAGAAGGGCACGACATCTGGCGCGCCGCCACCTTCACCTGGGACGTGACCGCCATGCCCATGCTCACCGGCACGCTCATCACGGCCGCGGGTTTCCTGCCCATCGGCATGGCCAAGTCGAGCACGGGCGAATACACCTTCGCCATCTTCGGCGTCACCGTGGTGGCGCTGGTGGTGTCGTGGCTGGTGGCGGTGATGTTTGTGCCCTACCTGGGCGTGAAGCTGCTGAAGGTGAAGCCGCACACCGGCGCCATTCAAGAGGTGTACGACGGCCCCTTCTACGACCGTTTCCGCGCGCTGGTGGACTGGTGCGTCAAGCACCGCTGGCTCACCATCGGCGCCACCATCCTCACCTTTGTGCTGGGCCTGGCGGGCATGGGCAAAGTGCAGCAGCAGTTCTTCCCTGACTCCAGTCGCCCCGAGATTCTGGTGGACCTGTGGCTGCCAGAAGGCACGCCCGTGCTGGCGGTGGACGAGGTGACGCGCCGCGTGGAAAAGCGCCTGGCGCAAGAGGCCAGTGTGCAGAGCGTGACCACCTGGGTGGGCTCTGGCGTGCCGCGCTTCTACCTGCCGCTGGACCAGATCTTTCCGCAGACCAACGTGGCCCAGCTCATCGTGCTGCCGCATTCCCTGGCTGAGCGCGAGCAATTGCGCAAGGCGCTGCCGCAGCTGCTGGCCACCGAGTTCCCCGAGGTGCGGGGCCGCGTGAAGCTGCTGCCCAACGGGCCACCGGTGCCGTACCCGGTGCAGTTCCGCGTGATGGGCCCCGAGCCCGCCACGCTGCGCCTGCTGGCCGACGAGGTGAAGCAGGTGATGCGCCAAAGCCCCAACACCCGTGGCGTGAACGACAACTGGAACGAGCCGGTCAAGCAGTTGCGCCTGGAGATCGACCAGACCAAGGCCCGCGCCCTGGGCGTGAGCAGCCAGAGCATCGCCGAGGCGGCGCGCACCATCCTGAGCGGCACCAACATCGGTCAGTACCGCGAAGGCGACGAACTCATCGACATCGTGCTGCGCCAGCCCCTGAGCGAGCGCGACGCCATCACCGACCTGGCCAACGCCAACCTGGCCACCGCCAGCGGCCAGACCGTGCCGCTGCTGCAGATCGCCCGCCCGGTGCTGGGCTGGGAGCCCGGCGTGCTGTGGCGCGAGAACCGCGAATACGCCATCACCGTGCAGGGCGACGTGGTGGAAGGCATGCAGGGCGCCACCGTCACGGCCGAGCTGTTGCCCGCGCTCCAGACCTTGCAGGCGCGCTGGGCCAGCGAAGGCCGCCTGGGCTACCACATCGAGGTGGCGGGCGCGGTGGAGGAAAGCAGCAAGGGCTCGTCGTCGATTGCCGCCGGCGTGCCGCTGATGCTGTTCATCGTGTTCACCCTGCTGATGCTGCAGCTGCAGAGCTTCAGCCGCGCCATGCTGGTCTTCCTCACCGGCCCGCTGGGCCTGGCGGGCGTGGCCGGCGCGCTGCTGCTGCTCAACCGCCCCTTCGGCTTCGTGGCGCTGCTGGGCGTGATCGCCCTCATGGGCATGATCCAGCGCAACTCGGTGATCCTGATCGACCAGATCGAGCAAGACCGCGCGCGCGGCGTGCCAGCCTGGGACGCCATCGTCGAGGCCGCCGTGCGCCGCATGCGCCCCATCGTGCTGACCGCGGCGGCCGCCGTGCTGGCCATGATCCCGCTGTCTCGCAGCGTGTTCTGGGGCCCGATGGCGGTGGCCATCATGGGCGGGCTGATCGTGGCCACGGTGCTGACCTTGCTGGCGCTGCCGGCGATGTACGCGGCGTGGTTCAGAGTGAGGAAGTAACCCCCCCGCGCCGCCTTCGGCGTGCCTTGCAGGCCGCGGCATCGTCAGAGTCGATGCCTCTTCGGGCCGTCCAAGCCTGCGCAGGCAGGCTCGGAGCCGCGGCCCTCAGCCCCCCCCGGGGGCAACACCCTGCGGCCCGGCGGAGCCGGTTCCGCGGTGTTACTCGACGGCGCGCGCCACCCGGCGCGCGCAAGACGGTTTTGCGCGACACAATTCCGCATGCGCCTGCGTCACATCGAAGTCTTCAACGCCGTCATGCTCACCGGCAGCGTGAGCGCGGCGGCCCGCATGATCAACGTCACCCAGCCGGCGGTGAGTCGCACCTTGCAGCACGCGGAGTTGCAGTTGGGCTTTGCGCTGTTTCACCGGGTGGGCGGGCGGCTGCAGCCCACGGTGGAGGCGCAGACGCTGTACCCGCTGGTGGAGCGGCTGTTCAACCAGTTGGATGAGGTGCAGCGGCTCTCGGCCAGCCTGCGCGGCGGGCGCCGGCAGGGCGAGTTGCGGGTGCTGACCGTGCTGGCCTTGAGTTACGAGGTGTTGCCGCGCGCGGTGCGGCTGTTTCGGGCCAAGTACCCCTCGGTGCACGTGCACCACCAAGGCCTGCACTCGCCGCAGATCGTCTCGGCCCTGCTGCTGCAAGAGGCCGACGTGGGCTATGTGTTCACCACCAGCGCGCACCCCGCGCTGGCCCAAGAGCGCCTGGGCGAACGGCCGGTGGTGGCGGTGGTGCCCAAGGGCCTGCTGACGCCGCGCCAGCGCCAGGCCGGTTCACTGAAGCTGGCCGACCTGGCGGCCTTGCCGGTGATCGGCATCGACGGCCAAGACCCGCTGGGCATGCTGCTGGCGCACGCGCTGCGCGACGTGTCAGACCAGCTCAACACCGTGATGACGGTGCAGACCTACCACGTGGCCCTGGCCCTGGCGCATCACGGCGTGGGCGTGGCCCTGGTGGAAGGCTGTACCGCCGCCTCGGCCCAGGCCGACAAGGTGGACGTGCTGCCGCTGGACCCCGCGCTCAGCACGCCCGTGCAGGCCCTGCGCTCCAGCGCGCGGGCGCAGTCGGTGCACTCGCGGGCTTTTACGCGCTGCATGCAGCAGGCGCTGCAGCAACTGGGCTGACATCGCTGGCACCGCGCCCGTGCAGCAGCGCGGTCAGGCGCGTGGCGCTGCCGGCGGCCAGGGTGAAGCCCAGCGCGCCGTGGCCCACGTTGAACAGCAGGTTGGCCGGGGCCTGGGGCAGGGTGCCCACGATGGGCCGCGCCGTGGGCGTGGCCGGGCGCAGGCCGGCCCAGGGTTGCACCTCGGTGCCGATGTGGGCCTGCGGGAACACCTCGCGCGTTTGCTGAATGAGGCGATCGATGCGGCCTGGCGGAATGTCGCGGCTCTCGCCCACCAACTCGGCCATGCCCGCCACGCGCAGGCGGTCGCCCAGGCGGGCGAACACCAGCTTGCGCTTGGCGTCGGTCACGTTCACCGTGGGCGCGCCCGTGCCCTGGCCGGGCAGGGTGATGCTGTAACCCTTGAGCGGGTAGATCGGCAGGCGCACGCCCAGTGTGCGGGCCAGCGCCACCGAGCCGGTGCCCAGTGCCAGCACCACGGCATCGGTGTCGATGTAGCCCTTGGCCGTCTGCACCGCCGCCACCTGGCCCTGGCGCACCACCAGGCCATCAATGGCCGTGTCCAGCACGAAGCGCACGCCGCGCGTGGCCAGCCACTGGTGCAGCGAGCGGCAGACCTGCCCGGCATCGGCCGCGCATTCGCCAGGGGTGTGAATGCCGCCCGCGTACTGGCTGAGGCTGTCGGCCAGGGCCGGCTCCACCGCCAGGCAGTCGGCCGGGCTCAGTGCATGTTGTTCGGTGCCCAGGGCCTGTTGCAGCGCCAGTTGCTGGCGGGCCGCGGCAAACGACTCGGCCGTGCTGTACATCACCAGCTTGCCGGTGGCGCTGAACTGGCCGTCGCTCAGGCCAGCGGCCAGCAGGTCGGCGCGCAGGGCATCAAAGGCGATCCGGCTCTCGGCCGCCAGGGCCAGCAACTGCGCGGTGGTTTCGCGCGAGACCGAGGCGCGGCAGGCCGCCAGGAACTGCAGGCCCCAGGCCCACTGGGCCGGGTCTAGCTTGATGCGCAGGCTCAAGGGCGAATCCTTGGCCAGCAGCAGCGTGGGCAGCTGGGCCCAGATCGACGGGTCGGCCAGGGGCTGCACGTAGGCGTAGCTCAGTTGCGCGCCGTTGGCCGCGCTGGCGCCGCTGCCGGGCTGGGCTCGGTCGATCACGGTGACCTCGTGGCCATCGCGGTGCAGGCGCCAGGCCGTGGCCAGGCCCACGATGCCGGCGCCCAGAACGGCCACGCGGCGGGGAATGCGGTTCGGGTTTTCCATGAGAAAGAACTGTAGGCCGCGCCCACGCTGGGCGGGCATGAGAACAGCGCCGCCGCCCATGCCCGAAAGTTATGGGCTGGCCAGAAAAAAGCATGTGTGCCGCCACGGTGCCTGCATAGACTGCGGCTTTCCCTCCCTGCCTTGTTTCTTGCCATGACCACGCCTGCCACCCATGTGTTTCACCGCCAGTTGCGCCATGCCTTGCCCGTTGCCGTGAGCGGGCAGGGCGTCACCCTCACCGATGCGCAGGGCAAGACGTACATCGACGCCTCGGGCGGCGCGGCCGTGTCTTGCCTGGGCCACGGCCACCCCGACGTGGTGGCCGCCATGCACCGCCAGATCGACCAACTGGCCTACGCGCACACCAGTTTCTTCACCACCCAGGTGGCCGAAGAGCTGGCCGACCTGCTCATCGAGACCGCGCCCCAGGGCATGAGCCACGTGTACTTTGTGAGCGGCGGCTCCGAAGCGGTGGAGGCCGCGCTGAAGATGGCGCGCCAGTACTTTGTGGAAATTGGCCAGCCGCAGCGGCGCCATTTCATTGCCCGCCGGCAGAGCTACCACGGCAACACCCTGGGCGCGCTGGCCGTGGGCGGCAACGAATGGCGGCGCGAGCAGTTCAAGCCCCTGCTGATCGACGTGACCCATGTGTCGCCCTGCTACGAATACCGCGACCGCCGCGCCGACGAGACCCCCGAGCAATATGGCCAGCGCCTGGTGCACGAACTGGAACAAGCCATCGAGCAGCTCGGCCCACAGAACGTGATGGCCTTCGTGGCCGAAACCGTGGGTGGCGCCACGGCCGGCGTGCTCACCCCGGTGCCGGGTTACTTCCGCGGCGTGCGCGAGCTGTGCGACCGCCACGGCATCCTGCTCATCCTCGACGAGGTGATGTGCGGCATGGGCCGCACCGGCACCCTGCACGCCTGCGAACAAGACGGCGTGGTGCCCGACCTGCTCACCATCGCCAAGGGCCTGGGTGGCGGTTACCAGCCCATTGGCGCGGTGCTGGCGCAAGGCCGCGTCGTGGAGTCCTTCCGCCAGGGCAGTGGCCTGTTCCAGCATGGCCACACCTACCTGGGGCACGCCGTGGCCTGTGCCGCGGCGCTGGCCGTGCAGCGCGTGATTCAGCGCGACGGCCTGCTGGCCCAGGTGCGTGAGGGTGGCGCCCAACTGCAAGACGCCTTGCAGCGCACCTTTGGCGGGCACCCGAACGTGGGCGACATCCGCGGCCGTGGCCTGTTCTGGGGCATGGAGTTCGTGGCCGATCGCGATTCCAAGCAGTGGTTTGACCCGGCCCTGAAGCTCCACACCCGCCTGAAGGCCGCCGCGATGCGCGAAGGCCTGATGGTCTACCCCATGGGCGGCACGGTGGACGGCCGCTGCGGCGACCACGTGCTCTTGGCCCCCCCGTTCATCAGCACCCCTGAAGACATCGAGCAAATCGTGCAGCGCCTGGAACGCGCCTTGCATGCCACGCTGGCCGAGGTGAGTGCGCCAGCCTGAGGTGGAGCCCCAGTGCCCGGGTTAAACCCGGGACGAATGGTTCCGTGGGCGTGGTGTACTTGGTTTAGCATTCGCCCCCTCGTGGCCGGCCCTGATCGGGCGCCCCGAATTTCCCAACCCAAGCAGAACCCTGCAGGAGACCCCCAGCATGAAAAAAATCCATGTCGGTTTGAGCGCCCTGGCCGCCGCCGCGGCCCTGATGGCACCGGTGACCCCGGTGCATGCCCAGCAAAAGTTCATCACCATCGGCACCGGTGGCGTCACGGGCGTGTACTACGCCGCGGGCGGCGCCATCTGCCGCCTGGTCAACAAAGACCGCGCCAAGCACGGCATCCGCTGCTCGGTGGAATCCACCGGCGGTTCGGTCTTCAACGTGAACACCATCAAGGCGGGCGAGCTCGACATGGGTTTCACCCAGTCCGACGTGCAGTTCAACGCCACCAAGGGCGTGGGCCAGTTCAAGGACGCAGGTGCCTACCCCGACCTGCGCGCTGTGTTCGCCGTGCACCCCGAGCCCTTCACCGTGGTGGCCCGCAAGGAAGCCAACATCACCAAGTTTGAAGATTTCAAGGGCAAGCGCTTCAACGTGGGCAACCCCGGTTCGGGCACCCGCTCGTCCGTGGACGAGCTGCTGGCCACCATGGGCTGGAAAGCCAGCGACTTCTCGCTGGCCTCCGAACTGAAGGCCGACGAGCACGGCCCAGCCCTGTGCGACGGCAAGATCGACGGCTTCTTCTACGCCGTGGGCCACCCCAGCGCCAACATCCAAGACCCCACCACCTCCTGCGGCGCCAAGCTGGTCTCGCTCACCGGCCCGGCCGTGGACAAGCTGGTGAAGGAAAAGCCGTACTACGCCAAGGTCACGCTGCCTGGCGGCCTGTACCCCAACAACCCGCAACCCACCACCACCTATGGCGTGATGGCCACCGTGGTGTCTTCGGCCAAAACCTCGCCCGACACGGTGTACGCCGTGGTGAAAGCGGTGTTCGACAACTTCGATGAGTTCAAGAAGCTGCACCCGGCCCTGGCCAACCTGCAGCCCGAGAACATGGTGAAAGACGGCCTGAGCGCCCCGCTGCACGAAGGCGCGGCCCGCTACTACAAGGAAAAAGGCTGGATCAAGTGATCGGGCGGGCCCTTCGGGGCCCTCCGGTCTGAGCGTGGCGAAGACTTCTTCGCCATTTTTTTTAGCGCTCCGCTCACGCCTTTCCCCCTTCGCTCAACCAGAGGAGTACTCCCATGAGCACCGACATCGAAAAAGCCCCCGAGGCGCTGCAGCAACTCGTGGCCGACAGCGACACCGGCGGGCGCAAGCCCACTGGCCTGACCGCGGGCATCGTCTTCGCCGCCTCACTGTTGTGGGCCCTGTTCCAGTTCTGGTACGCCTCGCCGCTGCCCTTTGAGCTGGGCTTTGGCATCCTCAACGACACCGAGGCCCGCGCCATTCACCTCGCTTTTGCGCTGTTCCTGGCCTTCCTGGCCTGGCCCGCGTTCAAAGGCTCGCCGCGCCGCTACGTGCCTGTTGCCGACTGGGTGCTGGCCCTGCTGGCGGCCTTCGCCGGCGCCTACATCATGTTGTTCTACGCCGAGCTGGCCACCCGGCCCGGCCAACCCAATACCGTCGACATCGCCGTGGCCTTCGCTGGCCTGGTGTTGCTGCTCGAAGCCACCCGCCGCGCCGTGGGCTGGCCCATGGCCGCGCTGGCCACCATCTTCCTGGCCTACTGCCTGCTCGGGCCCTGGCTGCCCGAGGTGCTGGCGCACAAAGGCGCTTCGGTCAACCGCCTGCTCTCGCACATGTGGCTCACCACCGAAGGCGTGTACGGCATTGCCCTGGGCGTGTCGGCCGGCACCATCTTCGTCTACGTGCTGTTCGGCGCCTTGCTCGACCGTGCCGGTGGCGGCAACTACATGATGCAGGTCAGCTTCGCGGCCCTGGGCCACCTGCGCGGCGGCCCGGCCAAGGTGGCGGTGGTGTCGTCCGCGTTGAACGGCATGATCTCTGGCTCGTCCGTGTCCAACGTGGTGTCCGGCGGCATCTTTACCATCCCCCTGATGAAGAAGGCCGGCTACGGCGGCGTGAAGGCCGGTGCCATCGAGACCATGAGCTCGGTCAACGGCCAGATCATGCCGCCCGTGATGGGCGCGGCCGCCTTCCTGATGGTGGAGTACGTGGGCATCCCGTATTCCGATATCGTCAAGCACGCCTTCCTGCCCGCCACGCTGTCCTACATCGGGCTGCTCTACATCGTGCACCTGGAGGCGCTCAAGCTGGGCATGAACCCCATCGTGAACGCCGAGCCCAAGCCCTGGCGCGTGCGCATCATGCGCAACCTGATCGGCATCGCCGGCAGCATCGCGGTGGTGTGCGCCCTGTACTACCTGCTGCAGGGCATTGACGCCGTGCTGGGCGCCGCTGCGCCGTACGCCACCGCCGCCGTGGTGGTGGGCCTGTACCTGTTCTCCATCTTCCAGGCCGCGCGCAGCCCCGACCTGCCCGACGACATCGACGTGGACAACCCAAAGCCTCTGCAGACCTGGCCCACCGTGCGCGCCGGCCTGCACTACCTCATGCCCATCGGCGTGCTGATCTGGTGCCTGATGGTTGAGGAAATGTCGCCCGCGCTCTCGGCCTTCTGGGCCGTGGTGGTGCTGGTGGTGCTCATGGCCACCCAGCGCCCGCTGATCGAGATGTTCCGCGGCCAGCGCAGCGAAGGTGCCTGGACCTCGGGCCTGCGCTCGGTGGTGGACGGCTTCAACGACGGCTCGCGCAACATGATCGGCATTGGCGTGGCCACCGCCACCGCCGGCATCATCGTGGGCGCCATCACGCTCACCGGTCTGGGCTTGCGCATGACCGAGTTCGTGGAGTTCGTGGCCCAGGGCAACGTGATGGCCATGCTCCTGTTCATTGCCTTCGTCTGCCTGGTGCTGGGCCTGGGCGTGCCCACCACCGCCAACTACGTGCTGGTGGCCACGCTCATGGCGCCCGTGGTGGTGGAACTGGGCGCGCAAAGCGGCCTCATCATCCCGCTGATCGCGGTGCACCTGTTCGTCTTCTATTACGGAATCATGGGCGACATCACGCCGCCCGTGGGCCTGGCCACCTTCGCGGCTTCGGCCATTTCGGGAGAGGACTCGCTCAAGACAGGCGTGCAGGGTGCCGTGTACGCGCTGCGCACCGTGATCCTGCCCTTTATCTGGATCTTCAACCCGCAACTGCTGCTCATCAACGTGCACACCACGGGCGAACTCATCCGCGTGGTGCTGGCCTGCACCTTGGCCACGCTGGTGTTTGCGGCGGTCACGATGAACTGGTTCCGCGTGAAGAACCGCTGGTGGGAGGCCCTCGCACTGGCCGTTGCCGTGGTGCTGCTGTTCCGCCCCGACTTCTTCATGGACCGCCTCCACCCCGAGTACCGCGACGTGCCCGCCGCCCAGGTGTTCGACGTGGCGCGAGATCGACCATCGAATGACCGCGTGGTGATGGTCATCAAAGGCACCACCATCGAGGGTGACGACGTCACCAAGACCGTGGCCCTGCAACTGGGTGAGGCCGGCCCCGATGGGCGCAGGCGCCTGATGGACGCCGGCCTGCAACTGGTGCCCCTGGGCGACACGGTGCAGATCGGCGCCATCAAGTTCGGCACCGCTGCTGCCAAGTCGGGCTTCGAACAAGGCTGGGACGTGAGCGCCATCAAGGTCCCCACCGATCGGCCCACGCCGCACTGGTTCTACCTGCCGGCGCTGCTGCTCGTGGCCCTGGTGTGGTGGTCACAAGGGCGACGCCTGCCCGTGACGCATCGGGCCAGCACCTGATGCCCCCTGGCGGTGCCCGCCCTGCGGCTACAATCTTGGGTTGCCGTGAGGTGGGCCACCGGCCCCGTGGCGTGCTTTGTTTGACACAAAGCGCGCCGCGGTCGGAACAGCACAAACCGGCGCGCGGGTGGCGAAATTGGTAGACGCACCAGGTTTAGGTCCTGACGCCAGCAATGGTGTGGGGGTTCGAGTCCCCCCCCGCGCACCACATCACATGCGAACAGATTCCCCGGGTCGGTCTGCGGGCCGACCTTTTCCCATTTGGAGAAAACCATGACCGTGACCGTTGAAACCCTGGAGAAGCTGGAGCGCAAGATCACGCTGACGCTTCCGGCCGACGTGATCCAGACCGAGGTGAGCAACCGCCTCAAGCGCCTGGCCCGTGACGTCAAGATGGACGGTTTCCGTCCTGGCAAGGTGCCGATGAACGTGGTGGCCCAGCGCTACGGCTACTCGGTGCACTACGAAGTCATGAACGACAAGGTCGGCGAAGCCTTCGCCGTGGCCGCCAACGAAGCCAAGCTGCGCGTGGCCGGCCAACCCAAGATCACCGAGAAGGAAGGCGCTCCTGAGGGCCAGCTGGCCTTCGACGCCGTGTTCGAGGTGTACCCCGAAGTCAAGATCAACGATCTGACCACCGCCGAGGTGGAAAAGGTCTCGGCCGAGGTGGACGAAGCCGCCATCGACCGCACCGTGGAAATCCTGCGCAAGCAGCGCCGCACCTTCGCCCAGCGCGCCCAAGACCAGGCCGCTCAAGACGGTGACCGCGTCACCATCAACTTCGAAGGCAAGATCGACGGCGAGCCCTTCGAGGGCGGCAAGGCCGAGGGCTTCCAGTTCATCGTCGGCGACGGCCAGATGCTCAAGGAATTCGAAGACGCCGTGCGCGGCATGAAGTCGGGCGAGAGCAAGACCTTCCCGCTGGCCTTCCCGGCCGACTACCACGGCAAGGACGTGGCCGGCAAGACCGCTGACTTCCTGGTCACCGTCAACAAGATCGAAGCCGCCAACCTGCCCGAGATCAACGCCGATTTCGCCAAGTCCCTGGGCATCACTGAGGGCACCGTGGAAGGCCTGCGCGCCGACATCCGCAAGAACCTCGAGCGCGAAGTGAAGTTCCGTCTGCAGGCCCGCAACAAGGCCGCCGTGATGGACGCCCTGATCGCAGCGGCCGAACTCGACCTGCCCAAGTCGGTGGTGCAAGCCGAACTCGACCGCATGGTCGAAGGCGCCCGCGCCGACCTGAAGCAGCGCGGCGTGAAAGACGCCGACAAGGCCCCCATCCCCGAAGAGCTGTTCCGCCCGCAAGCCGAGCGCCGTGTGCGCCTGGGCCTGATCGTGGCCGAGCTGGTGCGCGCCAACGAGCTGTACGCCAAGCCCGAGCAAATCAAAGCCCACATCGACGAACTGGCCGCTTCCTACGAGAAGCCCGCCGACGTGGTGCGCTGGTACCAGGGCGACAACCGCCGCATGGCCGAAGTCGAGGCCATCGTGGTGGAGAACAACGTGGCCGAGTTCGTGCTGTCCAAGGCCAAGATCACCGACAAGGCCCTGGCCTTCGACGAACTGATGGCCCAGGCCTGATCCCGCGCGGTTGCCCCAGGCAACCCGTGACACAGGGCGGAGCGATCCGCCCTTTTTTTTGCCGCTTTGCCCCCCATGTGCGGAGGGCCCCGGGCCGTTGGTTACAGTAGCCCCGTGGCAATACATCAATCGATGGAGAAACGCATGAGCGCAATGGACATTCAGGGCCTGGGCATGGTGCCCATGGTCATCGAGCAGTCGGGCCGGGGCGAGCGCGCCTACGACATTTACTCCCGTCTGCTCAAGGAGCGCGTGGTCTTTCTGGTGGGGCCGGTCAACGACCAGTCGGCCAACCTGGTGGTGGCCCAGCTGCTGTTCCTGGAAAGCGAAAACCCCGACAAGGACATTTCCTTCTACATCAACTCGCCCGGCGGGTCGGTGAGCGCCGGCATGGCGATCTTCGACACCATGAACTTCATCAAGCCCGACGTGTCGACCCTGTGCATTGGCATGGCCGCCAGCATGGGCGCCTTCCTGCTGGCTGCTGGCGCCAAGGGCAAGCGTTTCGCGCTGCCCAACAGCAAGGTCATGATCCACCAGCCGCTGGGTGGCACCCAGGGCCAGGCCACCGAAATTGAGATCCATGCCCGCGAGATCCTCAAGACCCGCGAGCAGCTCAACAAAATCCTGGCCGAGCGCACGGGCCAGCCGCTGGAAAAGATCGAGCGCGACACCGAGCGCGACTACTACCTGAGTGCCGCCGAATCGGCCGAATATGGCCTGATCGACAAAGTCATCGACAAGCGCGGCGCCGCCGCCTGATTCAGGCCTTTTCCCCGGGCAGGGCCCCGGGCCGAAGGCGGAAGACAGCACCGGCGTCGGTGTTTTTCTTCCGTTTCCGGCCCCGGGCCCTGAACTATCATTGCCGTCATCCGTTCACGTTCTTCTCTCCCATGGCCGACAAAAAAGCTGCCTCCAGTGAAAAAGCGCTCTACTGCTCGTTTTGTGGCAAGAGCCAGCACGAGGTCAAGAAGCTGATCGCCGGCCCGTCGGTGTTCATCTGCGACGAGTGCATCGACCTGTGCAACGACATCATCCGGGACGAGCTGCCCGGTCTGGACGCTGCCAAGCCGTCCGCCGATGACCTGCCCACCCCCGCGCAGCTCAAGTCCAACCTTGACCATTACGTGATCGGCCAGGAAGCCGCCAAGCGCGCCCTGGCCGTGGCCGTCTACAACCATTACAAGCGCCTGCGCCACAAGCAGGCCGCTCGCAAGGACGACGTGGAACTGGCCAAGAGCAACATCTTGCTCATCGGCCCCACGGGTTCGGGCAAGACCTTGCTGGCCCAGACCATGGCCCGCATGCTCAACGTGCCTTTCGTCATGGCCGACGCCACTACCCTCACCGAGGCGGGTTACGTGGGCGAAGACGTCGAGAACATCATCGCCAAGCTGCTCCAGAGCTGCAATTACGACGTTGAGCGCGCCCAGCAGGGCATCGTTTACATCGACGAGATCGACAAGATCACCCGCAAGTCCGACAACCCCTCCATCACCCGTGACGTGTCGGGCGAGGGCGTGCAGCAGGCCTTGCTCAAGCTCGTCGAAGGCACCATGGCCAGCGTGCCGCCGCAGGGCGGGCGCAAGCACCCCAACCAAGATTTCCTGCAGGTCGACACCACCAACATCCTGTTCATCTGCGGCGGCGCATTCGCCGGTCTGGAAAAGATCATCGAGAACCGCACCGAGGCGTCCGGCATGGGCTTCGGCGCGGTGGTCAAGAGCAAGAAGCAGCGCTCGCTGACCGAGGCCTTCCGCGAGATCGAGCCCGAAGACCTCATCAAGTTCGGCCTCATTCCCGAACTGGTGGGCCGCCTGCCGGTGATCGCTAGCCTGGCCGAGCTCACCGAGGACGCGCTGGTGCAAATCCTCACCGAGCCCAAGAACGCGGTGGTGAAGCAGTTTGCCCGCCTGCTGTCGATGGAAGGTGCCGAGCTTGAGGTGCGTCCGGCGGCGCTCAAGGCCATTGCACGCAAGGCATTGGCGCGCAAAACCGGTGCGCGCGGTTTGCGCTCCATTCTGGAAAACGCCCTGATCGATACCATGTTCGAACTGCCTGGCATGACGAACGTGGAGAAGGTGGTGGTGGACGAAACCACCATCGACGAAAACAAGCCACCGTTGCTGGTTTACCGCGAAGCGGCCAAGCAGGCCTGAGGCCTTGGCATTTCGGCGAAACCTCAACCCCACGGCGCGCGAGCTTGAAGTCTCGCGCGTCCGCCCCATCTGTCCGTTTTCACGAGGTTGATCATGTCCGGACAAACTCCCCTGCCCAGCACCCCGGTGGACCTGCCGCTGTTGCCCCTGCGTGACGTGGTCGTGTTCCCGCACATGGTGATTCCCCTGTTCGTGGGGCGTCCCAAGAGCATCAAGGCCCTGGAATCTGCCATGGAGGCCGAGCGCCGGATCATGCTCGTGGCCCAGAAGGCCGCCGCCAAAGACGAGCCCTCCACCGACGACATGTTCGAGATGGGCTGCGTGGCCACCATCCTGCAGATGCTGAAACTGCCCGATGGCACCGTGAAGGTGCTGGTGGAGGGTGGGCAGCGCGCCAAGGTGCTGAGCATCCGCGAGGGCGAGAGCCACTTCATCGCGCACGTGGCGCCGATTGATCCTGCGCAAGAACGCGAGGCAGCCCAGGCCATTGAGCTCGAAGCCCTGCGTCGCGCGGTGATGCAGCAGTTCGACCAGTACGTCAAGCTCAACAAAAAGATCCCGTCCGAGATCCTCACCTCGATTTCCAGCATCGACGACGCGGGGCGCCTGGCCGACACCATCGCCGCCCACCTGCCGCTCAAGCTGGAATCCAAGCAGGTGGTGCTCGACCTGGACAGCGTCGCCAAGCGCCTGGAAAACCTTTTCGAGCAGCTCGAGCGCGAGGTGGACATTCTCAATGTCGACAAGAAGATTCGCGGGCGCGTGAAGCGCCAGATGGAAAAGAACCAGCGCGACTTCTACCTCAACGAGCAGGTCAAGGCCATCCAGAAGGAACTGGGCGAGGGCGAAGAGGGCGCCGACATCGAAGAGATCGAGAAGAAGATCAAGGCGGCCAAGATGCCCGCCGATGCGCGCAAGAAGGCCGATGCCGAGCTCAAGAAGCTCAAGCTCATGTCGCCCATGTCGGCCGAGGCCACCGTGGTGCGCAACTACATTGACGCGCTCGTGGCGCTGCCCTGGAGCAAGAAGACCAAGATCAAGCACGATCTTTCTTTTGCTGAAGGCGTGTTGAACGAAGACCACTATGGTCTGGAGAAGGTCAAGGACCGCATCCTGGAATACCTCGCGGTGCAACAGCGGGTAGACAAGGTGAAGGCCCCCATCCTCTGCCTGGTGGGCCCACCGGGCGTGGGCAAGACCTCCCTGGGGCAGTCCATCGCCAAGGCCACCGGTCGTAAGTACGTGCGCATGGCCCTGGGCGGCATGCGCGACGAAGCGGAGATTCGCGGGCACCGCCGCACCTACATCGGCGCCATGCCGGGCAAGGTGCTGCAAAGCCTGTCCAAAGTGGGCACGCGCAACCCGCTGTTCCTGCTCGACGAGATCGACAAGCTCGGCACCGACTTCCGCGGTGACCCTTCCAGCGCCTTGCTGGAGGTGCTGGATCCCGAGCAGAACCACACCTTCGGTGACCACTACGTGGAGGTTGATTTCGACCTGTCCGACGTGATGTTCGTGGCGACCTCCAACTCCATGAACATCCCGCCGGCCCTGTTGGACCGCATGGAGGTGATTCGCCTCTCGGGTTACACCGAAGACGAGAAAACCAACATAGCCGTGCGTTACCTGCTGCCCAAGCAGATCAAGAACAACGGCATCAAGGACGGCGAACTCGACGTGCGCGAAGACGCCGTGCGCGACATCGTGCGCTACTACACCCGTGAAGCCGGCGTGCGCTCGCTGGAGCGCGAGCTGTCCAAGATCTGCCGCAAGGTGGTCAAGGGGTTGCTGCTCAAAAAGTACGAGCCCACCGTGGTGGTGACGGCTGAGAACCTCAGCGATTTCCTGGGCGTGCGCAAGTACAGCTACGGCCGCGCCGAGCAGCAGAACCAGGTGGGCCAGGTCGTGGGCCTGGCCTGGACCGAGGTGGGCGGCGACTTGCTGACCATTGAGGTCGCCACCATGCCGGGCAAGGGTGCCACCACGCGCACTGGCTCGCTGGGCGACGTGATGAAAGAGTCGGTCGAGGCCGCTCGCACGGTTGTGCGCAGCCGCTCGCGAGTGCTGGGCATCAAGGACGAGATGTTCGAGAAGCGTGACATCCACATCCACGTGCCTGACGGCGCCACGCCAAAGGATGGCCCGAGTGCGGGCATCGCCATGACCACGGCGCTGGTGTCGGCCCTCACCGGCATTCCGGTGCGCGCCGATGTGGCCATGACGGGCGAAATCACCTTGCGTGGCGAGGTGACGGCCATTGGTGGTCTGAAGGAGAAGCTGCTGGCCGCTCTGCGTGGCGGCATCAAGACGGTGGTCATCCCCGAAGAGAACGTGAAAGACCTGGCGGAGATTCCCGACAACGTCAAGCAGGGCTTGGAGATCGTGCCGGTGAAATGGATCGACAAGGTGCTCGCCATTGCGCTGGAGCGGCAGCCCGTGGCCTTGACGGAAGAGGAAGTGGCTGCCCAGGTGGCCGCAGCCGCGACCCGGGCCGTTCCGGCCGATGTCGATGCGGTGAAGCACTAAAAAATCGCGCGCCCTTGCGGGAGGCGCGATTTTTACGCTACAATTTCAGCTTCTAACGAACACTGCAGTGCAGTTAGAAAACGCGGGAATAGCTCAGTTGGTAGAGCGCAACCTTGCCAAGGTTGAGGTCGCGAGTTCGAGCCTCGTTTCCCGCTCCAATCAAGTCAAAAAAGGGAAGCTAAGCTTCCCTTTTTTACGCAGGTCAGCGGCGCGATAGCAAAGCGGTTATGCCCCGGATTGCAAATCCGGTTAGTCCGGTTCGACTCCGGATCGCGCCTCCAGACAATGCCCATCGAATTGGGCGCCAAGAAGCCCTTCGGGGCTTTTTGTTTTTGGGCGTCGAGCGCGCTATCTGTGCACACCTGGTTTGCCGTTGTTCGGTCTTGACTGCACAAGGCAGGCACCTCAGCGGCGTTGATGGGTATTTGCTGCGCGAACAAAAAAGGACTCTCGATGGAGTCCTTTTTTGGGGGGGGGCGTGGCCGGCGAGGGTCAGGGCTTGTTGGCTTCGGCGCTCATTGGCACCCGTCTGGCGCCATTAAAACGCGTTTGCCAGTAGCTTTGGCGCATGTCTTCCACACGAACGTGGGAGCCGGCTCGAGGGGAGTGGATGAACTTGCCATCTCCCACGTAAATGCCCACGTGGCTAAAGGCGCGCCGCATGGTGTTGAAGAAGACCAGATCGCCGGGCTTGAGTTCGTTGCGATCGATCACTTCCGTGGCTGCGGCTTGTTCGTCGGACCGGCGTGGCAGCACCTTGCCCACCGACTGTTCAAACACAGCGCGCACGAAGCCGCTGCAATCGAATCCGGTTTCGCTGGAATTGCCGCCGTACCGGTAGGGAACGCCGAGGAAGGCCATGGCGTTGATGACGAGGCTGGATGCCTGTTCGCTCATGGAGTCGCGAGCCTGCTGCACCTGCTCGCCCAAGCGGGTCATGAGGCCTTTTTCTGCCAACAGCGCGTCCATGTCTTCGAAGCGATTGCCGTTGCCTGGTGCAGCCATGGCTTGGGCGACTGACAGGGACAGGACGAGGGCAATCAAACGCATAGGGGAGGAGGGTACCGGCGCAGGCATGCCTCGTCAAGCCCGAAAAGCGGTGCAACACCTTGATTTTTCGAGGGATTTTGCATTCCTTGGCTGGAAGGCCCGTCGAAGCGGATGGGTGGTAGACCTTGGGCGGTTCTCAGCGCTGGCTGCGCCCAAGGGTGTCCGACAGCACGCGACACTGCGACAATGCGGCGTTCATCATCGCCAATGCCTATGTTGCTCGACGTTTCCGAATCTCAGTTGGTCCTGGTTGACTACCAGTCCCGCCTCATGCCGGCCATCGCGGATGCGCCCTTCGTTCTGGCCAATACCCTGCGCTTGGCCCGCATTGCCAAGCTGATGCAAGTGCCCGTGTGGGGCACCGAACAATGCCCTGACAAGCTGGGCAGCAACCCGCCCGAGTTGCGCGATTTGTGCCGAAAAACCCTGGCGAAGCAGCATTTCAGTGCTGTGGCCGATGGCCTGGGCGACTGGCTGCGGCCGCCGGCCCGGCCCGCGGGCAACGCGCGCAGCCTGCCCAAGCACCTGCAGAAACCCGTGAGCCCTATCAATGAGCGCGGCACCATTGTGGTGGCGGGTTGTGAGGCGCATGTGTGTCTGTTGCAGACCGCCCTTGAGCTGCTGGAAGAGGAGTTTGACGTTTGGGTGGTGACCGATGCCTGCGGGTCGCGCACCGAGCGCAACCGCGACGCGGCATTTGATCGCCTGGCTGGTGCTGGGGCCGAGCTGGTGACCACGGAAATGGTGGCCTTTGAATGGATGCGCAGCGCCGATCACCCGGCTTTCCGTGAGGTGCAGGCCTTGATCAAGTGACGGGGCGCGGCGGGCCTGCATGAGGGCCTGCGTCAGCCAGAAGAAAGCCGGGTCACCATAATTATGAATTCACTTTAAATTGACCCGTTGATAGCTCAGGAGACACGCATGGCTTTGCCCTCGACGTACGCCGATTTTTACCGCCGGTCCATCGATGATCGAGACGCGTTCTGGGCCGAGCAAGCGCAGTTGGTGGACTGGCACAAGCCATTCGACCGGGTGTGCAACTACGACAAAGCGCCTTTTGCGCGCTGGTTCGAAGGCGGTCTGACCAACCTGTGTCACAACGCGGTCGACCGCCACCTGAAGGACCGGGCAGATCAGAATGCCTTGATCTTCGTGTCCACCGAGACAGACACCGAAACGGTGTATTCCTACCGCGAGCTGCACGCCGAGGTGCAGCGGATGGCGGCCATTCTGCGCTCCCTCGGCGTGGGCAAAGGCGATCGCGTGCTGATCTACATGCCCATGATCGCTGAGGCATGCTTTGCCATGCTGGCGTGCGCGCGGATCGGCGCCATTCACTCGGTGGTGTTCGGGGGTTTTGCCAGCCACAGCTTGGCCAGCCGCATCGACGACGCACAGCCCAAGCTGGTGATCAGCGCCGATGCTGGCATGCGAAGCGGCAAGGTGGTGCCCTACAAGCACCTGCTCGACGAGGCCATTTCCCTGGCCGTCCACAAGCCCCAGCATGTGCTGATGGTCAACCGTGGTCTCGCGGATTTGGCGCCCGTGGCTGGCCGCGATGTGGACTACGCCAGCCTGCGCCAGCAGCACCTGGGCGCGCAGGTGCCGTGCGAGTGGGTGGACAGCACCCACCCCAGCTACATCCTGTACACCAGTGGCACCACCGGCAAGCCCAAAGGGGTGCAGCGCGACACGGGCGGCTATGCCGTGGCCTTGGCGGCGTCCATGCGCCACATCTACATGGCGCAGCCCGGCGAAACCTACTTCTCCACCAGCGACATCGGATGGGTGGTGGGGCACAGCTACATCATCTATGGGCCGCTGATCAATGGCATGGCCACGATCATGTACGAGGGCCTGCCCACCCGGCCGGATGCCGGCATTTGGTGGAGCTTGGTCGAGAAGTACAAGGTGTCGGTGATGTTCTCGGCTCCCACAGCCGCGCGCGTGCTCAAGAAGCAAGACCCGGCCTACCTCAGTAAGTACGACCTCTCCAGCCTCAAGGCCTTGTTTCTGGCGGGTGAGCCGCTTGATGAGCCCACGGCGACGTGGATCGCCAACGCCATCCAGAAGCCCATCATCGACAACTACTGGCAGACCGAAACGGGCTGGCCGATCATGGCCGTGTGCAATGGCATTGAGCCGGCGCCGACCAAATTCGGCTCGCCCGGCAAGGCGGTGTATGGCTATGACGTGCGCCTGATCGATGAATCCACCGGCGAGGAAATCACCGAGCCCAACAAGAAGGGTGTGATCGCGGTGGAGGGGCCTCTGCCGCCCGGCTGCCTGCAGACGGTTTGGGGTGACGACGCCCGTTATGTGAAGACCTACTGGTCGAGCATTCACGGCCGGACCATGTACAGCACCTTCGACTGGGGGGTGCGCGATGCGGACGGCTACTTCTTCATCCTGGGCCGTACCGACGACGTGATCAACGTGGCGGGGCACCGCCTGGGCACGCGCGAGATTGAGGAGAGCATCTCCAGCCACCCGGCGGTCGCTGAGGTGGCGGTGGTGGGCGTGGCCGATCAGCTCAAGGGGCAGGTGGCGGTGGCCTTCGCGGTGCTGAAGGATCCGGCCCTGGCCGCTAGCGAGGCCGATGCGCTCAAGCTGGAGGGCGCGGTCATGAAGGTGGTGGACGAGCAATTGGGCGCTGTGGCTCGGCCTGCGCGCGTGCGCTTCGTGTCGGTGTTGCCCAAGACGCGCAGTGGCAAGTTGCTGCGCCGCGCCATTCAGGCGGTGTGTGAAGGGCGCGACCCCGGTGACCTGACCACCATGGACGACCCGACCGCCCTGCAACAGATTCGCGAACTGGTGTCCTGAATTTGTCCCGTCCTTGGGTGACGGTGTCGATATCATTCATGCTTATTCGCTTAAGCATGAGGGGACCATGGACAAAATGATCGGCGCCGACGGGCAGGTGGAAAAAGTGCGGGTATTTGAGCTGGCCGCCGAGTTGTTTGGCGTGCTGGCCACCCCGATGCGGCTGCGCATCCTGAGCGCCTTGTGCGACCAGGAAAAGTCGGTCTCGCAGTTGCTGCAAGAGATCGACACCACCCAGCCCAATCTTTCGCAGCACCTCAACTTGCTCTACCGCGCCGGGGTGTTGGCCAAGCGCAAAGAGGGCACCCAGGTCATCTATCGCGTGCAGAGCGAGAAGGCCGTGACGCTGTGCCGCACGGTGTGCACGCAGATCGCCATCGAACTGGACGAGCCGACCTCGGTGCCGGCCAGCGAGCGGCTCTCGCCACGCGTCGCTTCGTGAATTAATTTCCCACGGGCTTTGCCCAAGCTGGCACAATGCCGGGCTTGCAGCCAGTCCCTTCCACAGTCACTGTCGCATCCGCCATCCGGTTCAGCCGTGTCGCGGAAGGTTTCTTAACCAGCTAATGCTTCCTTCAGGGAAGCGGAGGTCAGCGGATTCATGAGCGATTCCCAAAGCAACGGGGGCAGCGTCTACGTTGCCTACAACAGCAACTCGTATCTCTTCGGCGGCAACGCGCCCTATGTGGAAGAGATGTATGAGAACTACCTGCAGAACCCGGGCAGCGTGCCCGACAACTGGCGCAGCTACTTTGACGCCCTGCAGAACGTCCCTGCCGCCGACGGCACCGACGCCCGCGATGTGCCCCACCTGCCGGTGGTCAACGCCTTCGCCGAGCGCGCCAAGAAGGGCGGTACCCAGGTGGTCGTGGCCTCTGGCGCCGACTCCGATCTGGGCCGCAAGCGCGTGTCCACCCAACAGCTCATCGCCGCCTACCGTAACGTTGGCCAGCGCTGGGCCGACCTTGACCCCCTGAAGCGCACCGAGCGCCCCGCGATTCCCGAGCTTGAGCCGTCGTTCTATGGCTTCACCGATGCTGACCTGGAGACGGTGTTCAACACGAGCAACACCTTCTTCGGCAAGGAAACGATGCCGCTGCGCGAGTTGCTCAACGCGCTGCGCGAAACCTACTGCGGCACCATCGGCGCCGAGTACATGTACATCAGCGACCAGACGCAAAAGCGCTGGTGGCAGGAGAAGCTGGAAAGCATCCGCAGCAAGCCCGCCTTCACTGCCGACAAGAAGAAGCACATCCTGGATCGCCTGACGGCAGCCGAAGGCCTGGAGCGCTATCTGCACACCAAGTACGTGGGCCAGAAGCGCTTCTCGCTGGAAGGTGGCGAGAGCTTCATCGCGGCCATGGACGAACTGATCCAGCAGGCTGGTGCCAAGGGCATTCAGGAAATCGTGATCGGCATGGCCCACCGCGGTCGCCTGAACGTGCTGGTCAACACCCTGGGCAAGATGCCCAAGGATCTGTTCGCCGAGTTCGACCACACCGCCCCTGAAGACCTGCCCGCTGGTGACGTGAAGTACCACCAGGGCTTCAGCTCCGACGTGTCCACCTCTGGTGGCCCGGTGCACCTGAGCCTGGCTTTCAACCCCTCGCACCTGGAAATCGTGAACCCGGTGGTTGAGGGCTCGGTGCGTGCTCGCATGGACCGCCGTGGTGACGTGCGTGGCAGCCAGGTGTTGCCGGTGCTGGTGCACGGCGATGCCGCTTTTGCCGGCCAGGGTGTCAACCAGGAAACACTGGCGCTGGCCCAGACCCGCGGTTACACCACCGGCGGCACGGTGCACATCATCATCAACAACCAGATCGGCTTCACCACCTCCGATCCGCGCGACCTGCGTTCCACCCTGTACTGCACCGACATCGTCAAGGGCGTGGAAGCGCCGGTGCTGCACGTCAACGGTGACGATCCCGAGGCCGTGGTGCTGGCCACCCAGCTCGCCCTGGAATACCGCCTGGAATTCCGCAAGGACGTGGTGGTGGACATCATCTGCTTCCGCAAGCTGGGCCACAACGAGCAGGACACCCCCAGCCTGACCCAGCCGCTGATGTACAAGAAGATCGGCGCGCACCCTGGCACCCGCAAGCTGTATGCCGACAAGCTGGCGGCGCAAGGCCTGGGCCCCACGCTGGGCGACGACATGGTCAAGGCCTACCGCGCTGCGCTGGACGAAGGCCGCCACACGATCGACCCGGTGCTGACCAACTTCAAGAGCCAGTACGCGGTGGACTGGGCGCCCTATGTGGGCAAGAAGTGGACCGATGCCGCCGAGACCGCCATTCCGCTGACCGAGTGGAAGCGCCTGGCCGAGAAGATCACCACCATCCCTGAGTCGGTGAACCCGCACCAGCTGGTGAAGAAGGTGTACGCCGACCGTGCGGCCATGGGCCGTGGCGAGATCAACGTGGACTGGGGCATGGGCGAGCACATGGCCTTCGCCTCTCTGGTGGCCAGCGGTTATGCCGTGCGCCTGTCGGGCGAGGACAGCGGCCGTGGCACCTTCACGCACCGCCACGCCGTCATCCACGACCAGAACCGCGAGAAGTGGGACGTGGGCACCTATATCCCGCTGCAGAACGTGGCCGAGAACCAGGCCCCGTTCGTGGTGATCGACTCCATCCTGTCGGAAGAGGCGGTGCTGGGCTTCGAGTACGGCTACGCCGGCTCTGACCCGAACAGCCTGGTGATCTGGGAAGCCCAGTTCGGTGACTTCGCCAACGGCGCCCAGGTGGTGATCGACCAGTTCATCGCCTCGGGTGAGGTGAAGTGGGGCCGCCTGAACGGCCTGGTGATGATGCTGCCGCACGGCTACGAAGGGCAGGGCCCTGAGCACAGCTCGGCGCGCGTGGAGCGCTTCATGCAGTTGGCCGCTGACACCAACATGCAGATCGTGCAGCCGACCACGGCCAGCCAGATCTTCCACGTGCTGCGTCGCCAGATGGTTCGCAACCTGCGCAAGCCTCTGGTCATCTTCACGCCCAAGTCGCTGCTGCGCAACAAGGACGCCACCTCGCCGCTGTCCGAGTTCACCAAGGGCGGTTTCCAGACCGTCATCGGCGAACTCAACGAGAACGTGGTGAAGAACGCGGCCAAGGTCAAGCGCGTGATCGCCTGCTCGGGCAAGGTCTACTACGACCTGGTGAAAAAGCGCGAAGAGAAGGGTGCCGACGACGTGGCCATCATCCGCGTCGAGCAGCTCTACCCGTTCCCGCACAAGGCGTTCAGCGCCGAGATGAAGCGTTTCCCCAACGCCACCGATGTGGTGTGGTGCCAGGACGAGCCGCAGAACCAGGGTGCCTGGTTCTTCATTCAGCATCAGATCCACGAGAACATGCTCGATGGTCAGAAGCTGGGCTACGCCGGTCGTGCCGCCTCGGCCTCGCCGGCCGTGGGTTACGCCCACCTGCACCAGGAACAGCAGAAGAACCTGATCGAGGCGGCCTTCGCCAAGCTCAAGGGCTTCATCCTCACCAAGTAATTCCCAGACCCCGTGAGTGCCACAGCGCAGGGGCGGCCCAGGCCGCCCCCCGTGGCCCGCGACGCTGAACGCACCTACCAGGAAAAGAAAATGGCAATCGTTGAAGTGAAAGTCCCGCAGCTCTCCGAGTCCGTGGCCGAGGCCACCCTGCTGCAGTGGAAGAAGAAGGTCGGTGAAGCCGTTACCGCCGACGAAATCCTGATCGAGATCGAGACCGACAAGGTCGTGCTGGAATGTCCCGCACCCGCTGGCGGCGTGCTGGTGGAAATCCTGCAGGGCGACGGCGCTACCGTGGCCGCCGAGCAGCCCATCGCCCGCATCGACACCGCCGCCGTCGCTGGTGCCGCTGCGGCCGCGCCCGCCGCCGCCCCGGCGCCTGCTGCTGCTCCGGCCCCTGCCGCCGCCGCGGCCGAAGTCTCCAACAGCAAGGCTGGCGTGGCCATGCCTGCTGCCGCCAAGCTCATGGCCGACAACAACCTGGCCGCGGGTTCCGTGGCCGGCACCGGCAAAGACGGTCGCGTGACCAAGGGTGACGTGCTCGCCGCCGTGGCGGCACCGAAGGCCGCTGCCCCTGTGGCCATCCCCACCGGCGCCCCGACCAAGGCCCTGCCGCAGGTCAGCGTGGCCGCTCCGGATCTGGGCAACCGCCCCGAAGAGCGCGTGCCCATGACCCGCCTGCGTGCCCGCGTGGCCGAGCGCCTGCTGCAATCGCAAGCCACCAACGCCATCCTGACCACCTTCAACGAGGTGAACATGGCCCCGGTGATGGAGATGCGCAAGAAGTTCCAGGAGAAGTTCGAGAAAGAGCACGGCGTGAAGCTGGGCTTCATGAGCTTCTTCGTGAAGGCGGCCGTGCACGCGCTCAAGAAGTTCCCCATCTTGAACGCCTCGGTTGACGGCAACGACATCGTCTATCACGGCTACTTCGACATCGGCATCGCCGTGGGTTCGCCCCGCGGCCTGGTGGTGCCCATCATCCGCAACGCCGATCAGCTCAGCTTTGCTGACATCGAGAAGAAGATCGCCGAGTTCGGTCAGAAGGCCAAGGACGGCAAGATCGGTCTGGACGACCTCTCTGGCGGCACCTTCTCCATCTCCAACGGCGGTACCTTCGGCTCGATGCTGTCCACCCCCATCATCAACCCGCCGCAGTCGGCCATCCTGGGCGTGCACGCCACCAAGGACCGCGCCGTGGTGGAGAACGGTCAGATCGTGATCCGCCCGATGAACTACCTGGCCATGTCCTACGACCACCGCATCATCGATGGTCGCGAGGCCGTGCTGGGTCTGGTGGCGATGAAGGAAGCGCTGGAAGACCCGGCTCGCCTGCTGTTCGACATCTGATCCCCGATCACTCACCTTTTGCCAGCGCCCCGTCAGGGGCGTTGGCCCATTGATTCCAGGAATTCACCATGTCCCAAGCATTTGACGTCGTCGTGATCGGTGCCGGCCCCGGCGGTTACATCGCGGCCATCCGCGCCGCGCAGCTCGGCTTCAAGGTCGCGTGCATCGACGAGTGGAAGAACGCCGCAGGCGGCCCCGCACCGGGTGGCACCTGCACCAACGTCGGCTGCATCCCGTCCAAGGCACTGCTGCAGTCCAGCGAGCACTTCGAGCACGCCAACCACCACTTCGCCGACCACGGCATCACCGCCTCCAACGTGAAGATCGACGTGGCCAAGATGATTGGCCGCAAAGACACGGTGGTGAAGCAGAACAACGACGGCATCCTGTACCTCTTCAAGAAGAACAAGGTCACCTTCTTCCATGGCCGGGGTTCCTTCGTGAAGGCTGCCGAGGGTGGCTTTGAAGTGAAGGTGGCGGGCAAGACCGAAGAGACCATCACCGGCAAGCAGGTGATCGTGGCCACCGGCTCCAACGCCCGCGCGCTGCCTGGCGTGCCCTTTGACGAAGAGACCGTGCTGTCCAACGACGGCGCCCTGCGCATCGGTGCCGTGCCCAAGAAGCTGGCGCTGATCGGCTCGGGCGTGATCGGCCTGGAAATGGGCTCGGTCTGGCGCCGTCTGGGCGCCGAGGTCACCATTCTCGAAGGCCTGCCCACTTTCCTGGGCGCGGTGGACGAGCAGATCGCCAAGGAAGCCAAGAAGGCCTTTGACAAGCAGGGCCTGAAGATCGAACTGGGCGTGAAGGTCGGTGAGGTCAAGACCGGCAAGAAGGGCGTGAGCGTGGCCTACACCAACGCCAAGGGCGAAGCCCAGACGCTGGAAGCCGACAAGCTCATCGTGTCGATCGGCCGCGTGCCCAACACCAACGGCCTGAACGCCGAAGCCGTGGGCCTGCAGCTCGATGAGCGCGGCGCCATCGTGGTGGACGCCGACTGCCGCACCAACGTGCCGGGCGTCTGGGCCGTGGGCGACGTGGTGCGTGGCCCCATGCTGGCGCACAAGGCCGAGGAAGAGGGCGTGGCCGTGGCCGAGCGCATTGCTGGCCAGCACGGGCACGTCAACTTCAACACCATTCCTTGGGTCATCTACACCAGCCCCGAGATCGCCTGGGTGGGCCGCACCGAGCAGCAGCTCAAGGCCGATGGCGTCGCCTACAAGGCCGGCACCTTCCCCTTCCTGGCCAACGGTCGCGCTCGCGCCCTGGGCGACACCACCGGCATGGTGAAGTTCCTGGCCGATGCCACCACCGACGAAATCCTGGGCGTGCACATCGTGGGCCCGATGGCCTCTGAACTGATCTCTGAAGCCGTGGTCGCCATGGAGTTCAAGGCCAGCGCCGAAGACATCGCCCGCATCTGCCACGCGCACCCTTCGCTGTCGGAAGCCACCAAGGAAGCCGCGCTGGCCGTGGACAAGCGCACGCTCAACTTCTGAGCCCCTGGCCTTGAGCGTTCGCAGCACCTACGAGGCCGCGCTGATTGAGCGCGGCTACACCACCGACCCCGCCCAGCAGCGTGCCATTGACGCGCTGGAGCGGTGTGCGGCCGAGTGGGCCGCCTACAAGCAGAAGCGCTCCAACGCGGTGAAGAAGCTCTTCAACCGCCCTGACATTCCCCGCGGCGTGTACATGTTCGGGGGCGTGGGGCGGGGCAAGAGCTTCCTGATGGACTGCTTCTACCAGGCGGTGCCGATCAAGCGCAAGACACGACTGCACTTCCACGAGTTCATGCGTGAGGTGCACCGCGAACTGCGCGACCTGCAAGGCACGGTGAACCCGCTGGACGAGCTGGGTGCGCGCATCGCCAAGCGCTACAAGCTCATCTGCTTCGATGAGTTCCACGTGGCCGACGTGACCGACGCCATGATCCTGCACCGCCTGTTGGACGCCTTGTTCAAGGCGGGTGTGGGTTTCGTGACCACGTCGAACTTCCACCCTGACGGGCTCTACCCGGACGGGCTGCACCGCGATCGCATCCTGCCGGCGATTGAGCTGCTGAAAGACCGGTTGGAAGTCATCAACGTGGACAACGGCACCGACTACCGTCGGCGCACGCTTAACCACATCCAGCTCTACCACTGCCCCCTTGGCCCCGAGGCCGATGCGGCGCTGGAGGCCACCTTCAACGAACTCGCTGAAGTGGCTGACCAAGACCCGGTGATGACCATCGAGGCCCGCCAGATACGCGCTGTGCGCCGTGCCGGTGGGGTCATCTGGTTCGATTTCCGCACCCTGTGCGGCGGTCCGCGCTCGCAGAACGACTACTTGGAAATCGCCAGTGAGTTCCACACGGTGTTGCTCTCCAACGTGCCGCAGATGTCGGTGCGGCAGGCATCAGAGGCGCGGCGCTTTACCTGGTTGATCGACGTGCTCTATGACCGCCGATGCAAGCTGGTCATGTCGGCCGCCGTGCCGCCTGAGCAGCTTTACCTGGAAGGGCCCATGTCGCACGAGTTTCCGCGCACCGTGTCTCGCCTCAACGAGATGCAGTCGCAGGAATTCCTTGATTTGGAGCACCGGTTGGTGGACACCGGGCTGACCTGATGCCAAAGGGGTGCTGGGCCTGCCAGGCGCCAGGCCCCTTTCCCTCAAAGGATGGGGTCGAACTTCACGATCACCAGCGACAGGTTGTCACCCGCGCCGCGCGCGCGGGTGCGCGCTTTCTGGATCAGGAATTCGCAGGCCTCGCGCGGGGTGAGCATGGCCACCGTGCTGGCCAGTTCTTCGGGCGAGAAGTAGTGCCACAGACCGTCACTGCAGGCCAGCAAGGTATCGCCCGCTTCCAGCTTCGGCACCATGTGCAAGTCCACCGGTGGGTCGTTCTCAGTGCCCAGGCAACCCATCAGGATGTTGGCGTGGGGGTGGTCCAGTGCCTGTTGTTCGGTGAGCTCGCCCTGGTTGATCAGGCTCTGCACATACGAGTGGTCCAGCGTGCGCTTCACCAGCTTGCCTTGGTGGAAGTGGTAGATGCGCGAATCGCCCGCGTGCGCCCAATGGCTCTCACCACTTGGCATCACGATGAAAGCGGCGATGGTGCTGTGCGGCTCTTGCTCGGCCGACACGGCGGTGAGCTTGATGACAATGTGCGCTTCTTCGACGATGCGCTTGAGCAGGCTGACGGGGTCATCGGTGTCAGGATCGAAGCGGTCGAACAGTTGCTTGGCCGTCATCATCACCTGGTCAGAGGCCTTGCGCCCGCCGCTGCGCCCGCCCATGCCGTCGGCCAGCACCGCGAGCAGGCAGCCCTTGTGGCGAGCGTGGCTCAGCAAGCTGACCTGATCTTGTTGGTAGTCTCGGTCGCCCCGGTGAATGCCGGTGGACGCCTGGATGCGAAAGCCTTTGGCCATGAATGTGCTGTGGTGTTAGGCAGACGGAGAATGCCCGCAATGGTACTCGCCATCATTTCCCCCAGGAATGCCCGTGTCTGAGCTTGGCGATACGGTCTGCCGTGCCTTGTCACCAGGCGGTGCGATGGCGCGCGCCCAGGCGGCGCTCAGGGAGCGGCCTGGCCAGTTGGCCATGGCCCGGGCAGTGGCCCATGTGTTGGAGCAGCGCGGAAGCGTGGCTGTCGAGGCAGGTACCGGCGTTGGCAAGACCTATGCCTACCTCGTGCCCCTCTTGCTCAGCGGCAAGCGCGCTCTGCTGTCCACCGCCACACAGGCGCTGCAAGACCAGCTTTTTCATCGCGATATTCCCGCGGTGACGGCGGCCCTTGGCTTGCCGGTGCGCGTGGCCTTGCTCAAAGGCCGCTCCAGCTACCTTTGTCTGCACCGTTTGGCTCTGTGCCAGCAGAGTGGGGCGGCTGGCCGCGACCCTCGACAGGGTGTGGCACTTGAGCGCCTGCAGCGCTGGGCGGCGGTGACGCGCACGGGCGATCTGGCCGAAGTGCCCTGGCTGGACGAGCGCTCACCCTGGCATCGGATGGTGACCTCCACCCGGGAAAATTGCCTCGGGAGTGCCTGTGCCCAGGCCGCTGGCTGCCACGTCAACCGGGCGCGCGAGCAGGCCCTGCAGGCCGACTGGGTGGTCATCAATCACCACGTTTTCATGGCCGACCTGGAGCTGCGGGAAACCGGCGTGGCCTCGCTGGTGCCCCAGGCCGAGGTAGTGGTCTTCGATGAGGCGCACCACTTGGACGACGCCGCGCAGGGATTTCTGGGGCGGCGGGTGAGCTCGGGGCGTCTGCGGGCGCTGGCCAGTGACCTGGCCACACAGGGGCCACTGCTGGCGTCAGGCTGGCGCCCCTGGTCGGCGCTCGCTCTGGGGCTTGAGCAGGCGGCCCGGGGCATTGCGCAAGCAGGACAGGGCGCCAAGGGCGCCGATGGTCGCGTGCCATGGCGCACCGGCGTGCCAGATGGCGTTGAGGCGCTGTGCTGGCACCCGCTGGCCCTTGGCCTGGACCAGGCCCTGGGTGCAGCCGAAGACGCGCTGGCCGCCATTGCCGAGCACGCGCCAGCTTTGAATCGACTGTGGGCGCGGTGCCAAGCCCTCCGGCGCGATTGGCGGGTGTTGGCGGGCGAGGCCGCCGCACCGGGGTTCGTGCGCTGGGTGTCTTGGGAGGGCGGGCGCCAATGGATGGCGGCCGCCACGCCCGTGAATAGTGCGGCCTTGTTCGCCGAACGCCTGCATGACCAGCAGAATGCCCGGCAATGGGTGTTCACGTCCGCGACGCTGGGGCACGACGACAGCCTGTCGTGGTTTACCCACTCGGTGGGACTCGACACCTGGGCCGGGCTGCAGACCTTGCGCGTGCCGAGTGCCTTCGATCATGCCCGTCAGGCGGCGGTCTATGTGCCCCCTGACTTGCCCGATCCAGCCGATGCTTCGCACACGCCCGCCCTGGCCGCCAAGGTGGCGCAATGGGCGGCGCAACTCCAAGGCCGCACACTGGTGCTGACCACCACCTTGCGGGCGGCTCGGCGAATGGCCGACGCCCTGATGCAGGGCGAAGGGCAGGGGTCTGCTATGCGGGTTCTGGCCCAGGGTATGGCCTCGCGCCGGCAGTTGCTGGAGCGCTTTCGGGACTCCAGCGCAGGCCCGTCTGTGCTCATTGCGTCGGCCTCGTTCTGGGAAGGGGTAGACCTGCCCGGCGATGCCTTGCAGCTATTGGTCATTGACAAGCTGCCCTTCGCTCCGCCAGATGACCCGGTGGTGAGTGGGCGCCTGGAAATGGCAAGCGCACGGGGAGACAACGCCTTTGCCGCGGTGACACTGGCCGACGCCGCGATGGCGCTCAAGCAGGGGGCGGGGCGGTTGATCCGCAGCGAGACTGACCGCGGTGTGTTGGTGATTGGCGACCGGCGATTGCTGTCGCGCTCTTACGGGCCAAGCCTGCTGGCGGCCTTGCCGCCCATGCGTTGGCTGGAAGACGAAGCCGCCTTGGCGGCCGAACTGGACGATCTGGTGCTTACCAGACCTTCCACCACGGCTCGTCTTTTTTCTTGAAGCCCTGTGCCAGGTACTCGCTGTTGGGGTAGCTGGCTTTCATCACGCGCTGGGCGTCGTCGCGCAGTTGGGTCATGCCCAGGGCGTCGTACGACCGCACCAGAATGAACAAGGCCTCTTCCAGCGCGGGTGCGTCCTTGTACTCGGACAGGGCAGACTGAGCGCGGTTGATGGCGGCCAAGTAGGCGCCGCGGCTGAAGTAATAGCGGGCGACGTGCACCTCGTATTGCGCCAGCGAGTTCACGATGTACGTCATGCGCGCCGAAGCGTCGGGGGCGTACTTCGATTCTGGGAAGCGGGTGATGAGCTCGCGAAAAGCCTCGAACGATTCCTTGGCGGCCTTCTGGTCGCGTTCGGACAGGTCTTGGCGGGCCAGCGCGCCGAACAGGCCTAGGTTGTCGTTGAAGTTCACCAGGCCGCGCAGGTAGAGCGCATAGTCCATGGCCGGGCTGGCCGGGTGCAGGCGTTGGAAGCGGTCCAGGGCGGCCAACGCCTGAGCCGGCTCGGAGGCCTTGTAGTGCGTGTAGGCCTTGTCAAGTTGGGCTTGCTGGGCCAGCGGCGTGCCGGCGGCGCGCCCTTCAAGCTTCTCCAGCAGCGTGGCCGAGCGCTCGAAATTGCCGGCATTTCGCTCTTCCGTGGCCTCGGTGTAGAGCTTGTTGGGGCTCCAGCCCGCTGTCTCGTCCACCACGGGAGTGCTGCCACAGCCAGACAGCGTCAGCGCCACGGTCAGGGCACCCAGGGCCACGGCCGATAATCTCAAGCTCAATTTCACAGGCGCACCTCAGCGACGGAACAACGGTTTGGAAACGCAAAGTATATCGACGGGCACGTCAGGCCCCGAGCCCGAGGCGGGCGAAGAGTGGCTGGGCGATGCAGAGGGCGAGGTTCGTTCGTTGCTTGTGCCGGCAGAGATGCACGGCTGGCGCCTGGACCGCGCTCTGGTGGCCCTGGTGCAAGGTTTCTCTCGGTCCTGGCTGCAGCAGCTCGTGGCCGATGGTGCGGTGACGCTGCGCGGACGCGCCTGCACCAAGTCGGCCACCAAGGTGAGCGCCGGCGACGCCTGCGCGGTGGAGTTGCGGCCCACGCCCCAGGCCATGGCCTTCGTGCCCGAGCCAATGGCCCTGGCGGTGGTGCACGAAGACGAGCACTTGCTGGTCATCGACAAGCCCGCAGGCCTGGTGGTGCACCCGGCGGCGGGCCATTGGTCGGGCACGATGCTCAATGGCCTGTTGGCGCACCACGCCGCGGCGGCTCAGCTGCCCCGGGCCGGCATCGTGCACCGGCTGGACAAAGACACCTCGGGCCTGATGCTGGTGGCCAAGAGCCGCGCGGCCATGGATGCCCTGGTGCGTGCCATCGCCGCGCGAGAGGTGAACCGGCAATACTTGGCGCTGGGGCAGGGCGCCTGGCGGGGCGAGGCTCAGCGAGAGGTAGATCTGGCCATCGGTCGCGACCCGCAGAACCGCTTGCGCATGGCGGGCCTGCGCACGGGCGGCAAGCCCGCCCAAAGCACCCTTCGGCTGCTGGATGGCAACGATTTGGCCTGCCTGGTGGCCTGCAAACTGCACACCGGCCGCACGCACCAGATCCGCGTGCACATGGCGTCGCTTGGCCACCCATTGGTGGGGGATGCCGTTTACGGCGGCCGACCCCTTTGGGGCATGCAGCGCCAGGCCCTGCACGCGGCGCATTTGCGTCTGTTGCACCCTGTTGGCGGCCAGCCACTGTCTTTCTGGCGCGAACCACCTGCCGATTTCTCCGAGGCCCTGAAAACAGGGGGGCTCCATTACAATCCGCCCAATCCCGGAGACGGCCTGATCGGCTGACACGCTCGCCGGGCGCTCCCAGCCGGCGGCCACGCTGCCCTTCCGGCCCCCTCTCGGGGCTGCACCCTCTCCCTCGTTCCGGCGTGTCGCCGGCCCTAGACCGAGCCAGACCATGAACACCACGGATGCCAAGCGTGTCCTCGAGACGGCCTTGATCTGCGCCTCCCAGCCACTGACGGTGCGCGAGATGGGGGCGTTGTTCGACGAGGCGGTGTCGGCCGACACCCTCAAGATGCTCCTGGCCGAGCTGCAAAAAGAGTGGACCGGACGGGGCGTGGAGCTGGTGTCCGTGGCCTCGGGCTGGCGTTTCCAGAGCCGCCCCGAAATGCGCCCCTTCCTTGACCGCCTCCACCCTGAGAAACCGCCGAAGTACTCGCGGGCGGCCATGGAAACACTGGCCATCATCGCATACCGCCAGCCGGTGACGCGGGGTGACATGGAGGACATCCGTGGTGTCACCATCAACTCGCTCATCCTCAAGCAATTGGAAGACCGGGGCTGGATCGAGGTGATCGGCCATCGCGAGACGGTGGGGCGGCCGGCGCTGTTCGCCACCACCCGCCAGTTCCTGGATGACCTCGGCCTGGCTTCGCTGAACCAGCTCCCGCCACTTGAGGCCAGCGAAGTGCAGGAATCGGCCCTGGGCACGCTGGATTTTGAATCGCTGTCCCAGCGCCTGCAGGGCGAGGGCGAGGTCGCCGACGCCACTGAGCCGGCCAACGAAGCGCCACCCGTGCAGGCCACGCCTGCCGACGACGCAACCCCTACCTTATTTGATGAATCCCATGACAACGGCACCCCGACCCCACCACAACCCTGAGGTGCCTGAAGAGGCACCTGCCGCGGCACACACCGGTGCCGAAGAAGCCCTGCGCTTCGACGACGTCGTCAGCGGCGCCTTCGACGCCGAGCAAGCCGACGAGGCATCGCCCGCATTGCCCACCAAGCGCGTGCTGGCGCCGCAGGCCGATTCGCCCAAGCTGCACAAGGTGCTGGCCCAGGCCGGCATGGGCTCGCGCCTGGAGATGGAGCAACTGATTCTGGAGGGGCGCATTTCCGTCAACGGTGAGCCGGCCCACGTGGGCCAGCGCATCCAGTACGGCGACGTGATCAAGGTCAATGGCCAGCCGGTGCGCGTGCGCATGACGCCCCCGCCGCCCCGTGTGCTGGCCTACCACAAGCCCGCGGGCGAAGTGGTCAGCCACGACGATCCCCAAAACCGGCCCACCGTGTTCCGCCGACTGCCTCGGCTGATGCAGGGCAAGTGGCAGTCGGTGGGTCGACTTGACCTCAACACCGAAGGCCTGCTGCTGCTCACCAACTCGGGTGAGCTGGCCAACCGCCTGATGCACCCGCGCTTTGGGTTGCAGCGCGAATACGCGGTGCGTGTGCTTGGCGCCCTGTCCAAGGAAGAAAAACAGCGCCTGCTGGATGGTGTACAGCTCGACGATGGCCCGGCGCAATTCGCGTCCATCGAAGACGGCGGTGGCGAGGGGGCCAACTGCTGGTACCGCGTCACCATTGCCGAGGGCCGCAACCGCGAAGTGCGCCGCATGTTCGAAGCCGTCGGGCACGCCGTTAGCCGCCTGATCCGCATCCGCTACGGGGCCGTGATGCTGCCGCGTGGGCTCAAGCGGGGCGCTTGGCTGGAATTGGACGAGCGCGACATTGCCCGTCTGACCGCGGCGGCCGGCATGGCGGCGCTGGATGAGCAGCGCACCAGGGGGCCGCGCAGCGGCCCGGCCGCGCGCCAGCCCGTGGGCCGCGGCAAGGGGGGCGCCAAGGTGGGGCGCGGTCCCGCCCGCCCGCGACTGGTGGATGAGGCGCCAGCGCCCCGGCGTGGCAAGGGCCCAGGCAAGCCGGGAACTTCCGCGGGCCAGCCTGACCCGATGAAGACCAGTTACGGCTACATCGGTCAGGACGCGCTTCAGCGCCAGCGCAAGCAGGAAGGTGCGCCCGGGGGGCGGCGGCGCGGTGGCAGCGGTGGGGGTGGCGGACGCGGCGGTAGCCGGTAAGCGCCTCACTCGCGTTGTAGAATTGCGGGCTCTGCGCAATCGTGCGCAACCCATTGAATTTCCATCAAAACTTCAGGACCAACATGGCCATCGAACGCACCCTCTCGATCATCAAACCCGACGCCGTCGCCAAGAACGTGATTGGCCAGATCTACGCCCGCTTCGAGGCCGCCGGCCTGAAGATCGTGGCCGCCAAGATGGCCCACCTGTCGCGCGCCGAAGCCGAGCAGTTCTACGCCGTGCACAAAGAGCGTCCTTTCTTCAAGGACCTGGTGGATTTCATGGTCAGCGGCCCGGTGATGATCCAAGCCCTGGAAGGTGAGGGCGCCATTGCCAAGAACCGCGAGCTGATGGGCGCCACCGATCCCAAGAAGGCCGACAAGGGCACCATCCGCGCCGACTTCGCCGACAGCATCGACGCCAACGCCGTGCACGGTTCGGATTCTGCTGAAAACGCGGCTGTGGAAGTGGCCTTCTTCTTCCCCGGCATGAACGTTTACTCGCGCTGAAACAGCGCGCCGGTCACGGCCCCATGACGGTCAACCTCTTTGATTTCGACCTTGATGGCCTGACCGCGTTTTGCGAGCAGTTGGGCGAGAAGCGCTTTCGCGCCGTCCAACTGTTTCGCTGGATTCACCAGAAGGGCGAATCCGACTTTTCCCGCATGACGGACCTCGCGCGCAGCCTGCGTGAGAAGCTGCCGTCTGCTGCCACCCTCAACACTTTGCCTGTGTTGTCGCGCCAGGATTCGGCCGACGGCACCATCAAGTGGCTGTTTGATGTGGGTGGGGGCAACGCCGTGGAATCGGTGTTCATTCCCGAAGACGACCGGGGCACGCTTTGCGTGTCCTCCCAGGCGGGCTGTGCCGTGGGCTGCCGTTTCTGCTCCACCGGGCACCAAGGCTTTTCGCGCAACCTCACCACGGGTGAAATCCTGGCCCAGCTGTGGCAAGCCGAATTTTTCCTGCGCCAACACCTCAAGCGAACTGACCGCGTCATCACCAACGTGGTGATGATGGGCATGGGTGAGCCGCTGCAGAACTACAGTGCCCTGGTACCGGCGCTGCGCGTCATGCTGGATGACCACGGTTATGGTCTTTCGCGCCGTCGCGTGACGGTCTCCACCTCGGGCGTGGTTCCCATGATGGACCGCCTGGCCCAGGACTGCCCGGTGGCCCTGGCCGTGTCCTTGCATGCGCCCAATGACCCGCTTCGGGACCAGCTGGTGCCGCTGAACCGCAAGTACCCGCTCGCCGAGCTGCTCGACGCCTGCGTGCGCTACCTGCCACACGCCCCGCGCGACTTCATCACCTTCGAGTACTGCATGCTTGACGGTGTGAACGACACGCCAGAGCACGCCCGAGAGCTTTTGCACCTGGTCAAGACCCATGGCGGCCGCGGCGTGCCGTGCAAGATCAACCTCATTCCCTTCAACCCGTTCCCCGACTCCGGTCTGAAGTGCTCCCCCCGCGCGGTGGTGCAGCGTTTCGGCCAGATCTTGAACGAGGGTGGGGTGGTGACCACCATCCGCAAGACCCGGGGTGACGACATTGATGCCGCCTGCGGCCAGTTGGCCGGCGATGTGCTTGATCGCACCAATGCCGCTCAGCGCATGGCCCAGCGCCGCGAAGCACCGATCCGAATCATCCGACCAGAAAGGCCTGCATGACGACACCTCTGTGCGAGCAGCAGACGCGGCACTCGACCGTGCAGCGGTTCGTTCCCTGGGCGGCCCTGGGGTCGGTGGCAATGGCGGTCCTGATGACCGGTTGCGCGCAACAGCCGGTGGCCACATCCGCCACCAACACCTCGCGCGGTGAGCCCATCACCGCCTCGGACGAGCCCGATGCCCGTCGCCGTGCGCGCATTCGCCTGGAGTTGGCGGCCAGTTATTTCGAGCAGGGCCAAACCACGGTGGCGCTGGATGAGATCAAGCTGTCGCTGGCGGCCGATCCCACCTACCCGATGGCTTATGTGCTTCGCGGTTTGGTCTACATGCGCCTGAACGACAGCCGCCTGGCCGAAGAGAGCTTTCAGCGTGCCATCGCACTCAACCCGCGAGACCCGGACGCCCTGCACAACTACGGACTCTTCGCCTGTGAGCAGGGGCGCTATGCGCAGGCGATCGAGCAATTCGATCGTGCCCTGGCCACCGCCACGTACGGCGGCCAAAGCCGAACCTTGCTGGCCAAAGGTGTCTGCCAGGTTCGGGCGGGCCGGCTGGAAGACGCTGAGGCCAGCCTGGCCCGCTCATACGAGCTTGACCCCGGCAACCCGATCACCGCGTACAACCTGGCCAGCCTCCAGTTCCGCCGCGGCGAGCTCACCCGCTCCCAGTTCACCATTCGCCGGGTGAACAACTCGCAGTTCGCCAACGCTGAGACCCTTTGGCTGGGCATCCGGGTGGAGCGCCGACTGGGCAACCAGGCCGTGGTGCAACAGCTTGCCGACCAACTGAGCCGCCGTTTCCCCGATTCCCAAGAGTGGGCCGCCTACCAACGAGGCGCTTTCAATGACTGACGTGACCCCCCAGCCAGAGGCTTTTCCCGTCGCCCCTGAGCTACTTCGCCAAGCCCGCGAGGCGGCTGGCCTGCACATTGCGGCCCTTGCCGCGTCGCTCAAGGTGCCTGTGCGCAAGCTTGAAGCCCTGGAGGCCGGCCGATACGACGAGTTGCCAGACCTTACCTTTGCGCGGGCGCTGGCCTCCAGTGCCTGCCGTCACCTGAAGGTGGACCCGGCACCGGTGCTGGCCCAGATTCCCCACAAGACGGTGGCCGCCCTTGACCAGGTGGGCGCCATCAACGCCCCGTTCAAACCCGGCAATGACGAACCCGCTTCATCGCCGTGGGGCTGGCTGTCCCGTCCGGCCGTGCTGGTGGCCATTGCCCTGTTGCTGGGGGCGGTGGTGATCGTGTTCATGCCCAGCATCGGCTCCCAGACCACCACCCCGGTCATGCCACCTGTCGCCGTTGCAGAAGAGCCCGCGCCCTCGCAGGAGCCCGTGCCCGCCGCCGCGCCCGGCACCGTCACGGAAACGCTGCCGATGGCGGCTTCGCCTGTGTCAGCCACCGTTCCCATTGAGCCCACCCAGCCGCCTGCTTCGCAGCCGGCCACGGCTGTGGTGCCGGCTGCGCCCGCTGCCATTGCTGCGCCTGCGCCTGCGGTAACCACGCCGGTGACCCCGCCTGCCGCCGCAGCCAGTGGCACGCCTACCTTGCTCATCTCCACCAAGGCCGACACTTGGCTTGAAGTCACCAGCCCGGGGGGCGTGGTGCTGACCAAGCGCATGCTCAAGGCCGGCGAATCGGCGGAGTTTGCCGAGCCGGCCACGTATTCGGTGTTGCTGGGGCGCGCCGACGGCGCCGAGGTGAAGGTGCGTGGCCGCGCGTTCGACCTCACCCCCTACGTGCGCAACAGCGTGGCCCGCTTCGAGGTGAAGTGACCATGAGCGATACCCTTGTCACGCCTGTTGGCTGCACGCCTGTGCCCCTGTTCGAGACGCCGGTGCGCCGCACCCGCCAGGGGGTGATCCGCTGGGGCAGCCACGAAGTCACCGTGGGCGGCAACGCCCCGGTGCGCGTGCAGTCCATGACCAACACCGACACGGCCGACGCCGTGGCCACCGCCATCCAGGTGAAGGAGTTGGCCCAAGCCGGCTCCGAGATGGTGCGCATCACGGTGAACAACGACGAAGCGGCCAAGGCCGTGCCCTACATCCGCGAGCAACTTGACCGCATGGGCGTACCGGTGCCGCTGATTGGCGACTTCCACTACAACGGCCATCGCCTGCTCACCGATCACCCGGCCTGCGCTGAGGCGCTGTCCAAGTACCGCATCAACCCCGGCAACGTGGGACGCGGTGAGAAGGGCGATCGGCAGTTTGCGCAGATGGTCGAGATCGCGGCCAGGCATGGCAAGCACGTTCGCATCGGCGTGAACTGGGGCAGCCTTGACCAAGACCTGCTCGCGCGCCTGATGGACGAAAACGCCCAGCGCGCCCAGCCCTGGGACGCCAAGCAGGTGATGTACGAGGCGCTCATTACGTCTGCCGTCGGTTCGGCGCAACGTGCCGAGCAACTTGGTCTGCCGGGCGAGAACATCATCCTCTCTTGCAAGGTGAGCGCCGTGCAGGACCTGATCGCTGTGTACCAGGCCCTGGCCCAGCGCTGCGATTACGCCTTGCACCTCGGTCTCACCGAGGCTGGCATGGGCACCAAGGGTGCCGTGGCGTCCACTGCCGCGCTCTCGGTGCTGCTGCAGCAAGGCATTGGCGACACCATTCGCATCTCGCTTACGCCTCAGCCGGGCGAGTCTCGTACCCAGGAAGTGGTGGTGGGCCTCGAAATTCTGCAGGCCCTGGGCTTGCGCACCTTTGTGCCGGCCGTGACGGCTTGCCCGGGTTGTGGCCGCACCACCAGCACCACCTTCCAGGAGCTCGCCAAGCAGATCGACGACTACCTGCGCGCCTCCATGCCGGCATGGCGTGAGCGCTACCCCGGTGTCGAGGGCCTGAAGGTCGCCGTCATGGGCTGCATCGTGAACGGCCCAGGCGAAAGCAAACACGCCGACATTGGCATCAGCCTGCCCGGCACCGGCGAGGCCCCTGCCGCACCGGTGTTCATCGATGGCCAGAAGGCCATGACGCTGCGTGGCGAGGGCATCGCCCGCGAATTCCAGACCATCGTCGACAACTACATCCAAAAGCGGTTCGGCGCCAACGCCTGAACCCGACGTTTCCATGGCCGACAAACTCACCGCCGTCAAAGGCATGAACGACATTGCCCCTCCGCAGTCTGCGAACTGGGAGTGGCTCGAAGACAAGCTGCGCACGCTGATGCAGCGCTACTGTTACCGCAACCTGCGCACGCCCATCGTGGAGCCCACCGCGCTCTTTGTGCGTGGTCTGGGCGAGGTGACCGATATCGTCGAGAAGGAGATGTACTCCTTCGAAGACCGTCTCAATGGTGAGCAGCTCACGCTGCGCCCGGAGAACACCGCCGGCGTGGTGCGCGCTGCCCTTGAGCACTCGCTGCTGTACGACGGGCCCAAGCGCCTCTATTACATGGGCCCGATGTTCCGGCACGAACGCCCGCAGCGCGGCCGCTACCGCCAGTTCCACCAGTTTGGCGCCGAGGCGCTGGGCTTTGCTGGCCCCGATGTGGATGCCGAACTGATCGTGATGGCCAGTGATCTCTGGGCGGAATTGGGCCTGCAAGGCATCGAATTGGAAATCAACAGCCTGGGCCAGCCGGCCGAGCGCCTGGCCCACCGCCAGGCACTCATCGCCTACCTGGAGGCCCACGCCGAGCAGCTCGACGAAGACGCCAAGCGCCGCCTGCACAGCAACCCGCTGCGCATCCTGGACACCAAGAACCCGGCGATGCAAGACCTGGTCAACGAGGCCCCGCGCCTGATGGACCACCTGGGCGCCGAGTCGCTGGCGCACTTCGAGCGCCTGAAGGCCCTGCTCGATGCCCACGGCATCGGCTACCGCATCAACCCGCGCCTGGTGCGCGGCATGGACTACTACAACCTCACGGTGTTCGAGTTCGTCACCACCCAATTGGGCTCACAGGGCACGGTGTGCGCCGGCGGGCGCTATGACGGCCTGTTCGAGCAGATCGGTGGCAAGGCATCGCCGGCGGTGGGTTGGGCGCTGGGCATGGAGCGAATCCTGGAACTGCTCAAGGAGCAAGGCCTCTTGCCGGAGGCCCCCGCTCCTGATGCCTACGCGGTGGTGCCCGACGTGGCCGCGGTGCCGCAGGTAATGCCGGTGTTGCGCGGCCTGCGCCAGCGAGGTGTGCAGGTGCTGATGCACGCGGCGGGCGCCGAGGGCATGGGCAGCATGAAGTCCCAGTTCAAGAAAGCCGATGGCAGCGGTGCGCGTTTTGCCCTGATTTTTGGCGAGCAAGAGCTGGCCCAGGGAGCGGTGGCGGTGAAGCCCCTGCGGGGTGACCGCGGCGGCAGCGAGCAGGCCATTTGCCCCCTGGCCGATCTTGAAGCCATTGCGGCGCGCCTCTTGTCTCGTTGAGCCCGGCTCGGCCAATGGGCCGGCCCCTACAATCCCCGTTCCTTTTTAGTCTGCACTTTCCATGGCCACCCATCTCGACCTTGAAGAGCAGGAACAGCTCGACCAGTTCAAACATTTCTGGGCCAAGTACGGCAATCTCATCAGTTGGGTGTTGATCGTGGTCTTCGGTGCCATTGCCGCCTGGAACGGGTGGAACTATTGGCAGCGAACCCAGGCCGCCAAGGCGGCGGCCCTGTATGACGCCGTCGAGCAGGCCGCCAGCGCCAAGGACAGCAACTGGCTCGAACAAACGCTGAGCGACATGCAGACGGGCTTTGGCGGCACCACCTACGCGGCGCAGAGCGCCTTGCTGGCGGCCAAGGTGCACATGGAAGCCGGCCAGGCCGACAAGGCCAAGGCCGCGTTGTCCTGGGTGTTGGCCAACAGCAAAGACGACGCCTACGTGGCGGTGGCCCGCCTGCGCCTGGCGGCGTTGGAGCTTGACGCCAAGAACCCAGAGCAAGCCCTGAAGGCGCTTGATGGCAAGGTGCCCGCGTCCTTCGAGCCCCTGGTGGCCGATCGCCGTGGCGATGTCCTCATGGTGCAGGGCAAGGCCGATGAGGCCAAGGCCCAGTACGAAAAAGCCTGGTCAGGGCTGACGCCCGACAATGAGTACCGCCGCCTGGTCGAGGTGAAGCTGGCCTCGCTCGGCGTGAACAAGTCTGTGGGAGATAAGCAATGATCGCCCGTCGCGCGGTGCGCGCCTTCGTGATGGCCGCAGCCGTTGGCGCGCTGGCGGCTTGCTCTTCCTCTCCCAAGGCGCCGCAGCCGGCGCCGCTTGCACCAGTGGCCAACCTCATGGGCACGAGCCTTATCTGGTCTGCCCAGGTGGGCGCCGGCCATGCCGGCCTGCAACCTCTGGTGGCGGGTGGTCGCGTTTGGGCTGCTTCGGCTTCGGGCTCGGTCGTGGCGCTAGACGCAAGCTCGGGCGTGGTGGCCTGGCGCGCCGAGCTAAACACGCCCTTGGCGGCCGGTGTGGGCAGCGATGGCGAAACCGCTGCCGTGGTGACCCGCGAGAACCAATTGGTGGCCCTTCGCGACGGACGTGAAGTGTGGCGAGTTCGCTTGAACGCCCGCAGCTTCACCGCGCCCCTGGTCGCCGGCAAGCGTGTGTTCGTGCTCACGGCCGATCGGTCAATTTCGGCCTACGACAGCGCCAACGGTGCTCGTCTGTGGACCACCACGCGCCCGGCCGATCCGTTGGTGCTCAACCAGCCAGGTGCCTTGCTGGCCGTTGGCGACTCGCTGGTGGCTGGCGTGTCCGGTCGACTGGCGGGCTTCAACCCCGACAACGGTGCCGTGCGCTGGGAGGTGCCGGTGGCCAGCCCGCGCGGCACCAACGAAATCGAGCGCCTGGTCGACATCGTCGGCCCCTTGGCCCGCCTGGGCGCCAGCGTCTGTGCCCGCGCTTATGGGGCCGTGGTGGGCTGCGTGGATGCCTCGCGCGGTACCCCCGTGTGGACCAAGCCCGCACAGGGCACCACCGGTGTGCACGGCGACGACCGCTTGCTGTTCGGCAGCGAAAGCGATGGCCGCTTCGTGGCTTGGCGCCGTGACAGCGGCGAGTCGGCCTGGACCATCGAGCGCCTCAAGCACCGCGAGTTGTCCGCGCCTCTGGCGCTGGGGCGCGTGGTCGCCGTGGGTGACAACACAGGCCTGGTGCACCTTGTTTCGCGCGAGGATGGCAGCGAAATGACCCGACTGAGCACCGATGGCTCTCCCGTGCTGGTCCAGCCTGTGCTGGCCGGCGATGCGTTGGTGGTGCAGACCCGCAATGGTGGGCTGTACGCTTGGCGCCCACAGTGATTCGACAAAAGAAAGACCCGCAATCGTGAAACCCGTCATCGCCCTGGTGGGCCGGCCCAACGTGGGCAAGTCCACCCTGTTCAATCGGCTGACGGGCTCGCGCGATGCCATCGTGGCCGACTTCGCTGGCCTCACCCGAGACCGGCACTATGGCAACGGCCGGGTCGGCCGTCGCGAGTACATCGTCATCGACACCGGCGGTTTTGAGCCCGACGCCAGCGAGGGCATCTACCGCGAAATGGCCAAGCAGACTCGCCAGGCCGTTGCCGAGTCGGATGTGGTCATCTTCGTGGTCGATGCTCGCGCCGGCCTGAGCGCGCAAGACCACGAGATCGCGCAATACCTGCGTCGCCTGGGCAAGCCCTGCGTGCTCGTGGCCAACAAGGCCGAGGGCATGACGCAAGGCCTGCAGTTGGTCGAATTTTTTGAACTGGGCCTGGGCGAGGTGTTGCCGGTGTCCAGCGCCCATGGCCAGGGCGTGCGCTCCATGCTGGAGAAGGCGCTGGAGGCCATTCCCGGTTTGCCGCCCGAAGACGAAGAAGAAGAGCCGGCGCCCAACGACGTGATTCGCTTGGCCGTGGCGGGGCGGCCCAACGTGGGCAAGTCCACGCTCATCAACGCCTGGCTGGGCGAAGAGCGCCTGGTGGCCTTCGACATGCCGGGTACCACCCGCGATGCCATTTCGGTGCCCTTCGAGCGCAACGGTCAGAAGTTCGAGCTGATTGACACTGCGGGCATTCGGCGCAAGGGCCGTGTGTTTGAGGCGATCGAGAAGTTCTCGGTGGTGAAGACGCTGCAGGCCATTGAAAACGCCCATGTGGTGCTGCTGCTGCTCGATGCGACCCAGGGCGTCACCGATCAAGACGCCCACATCGCTGGCTACATTCTGGAGAGCGGCCGCGCCGTGGTGCTGGCCGTGAACAAGTGGGACGCGGTGGACGCCTACCAGCGCCAACAGGTGGAGCGCCAGATCGAAACTCGGCTCGCTTTCCTGAAATTCGCCTCTCTGCACCTGATCTCGGCGGCCAAGCGCCAGGGTCTGGGGCCGCTGTGGAAATCGATCGCGGAAGCCCATGCCTCGGCCATGCGCAAGATGCCCACGCCCTTGCTCACTCGCCTGTTGCAGGAGTCGGTGGCATTCCAGGCGCCGCCCAAGGGCGGCATGTATCGTCCGAAGATGCGGTACGCCCACCAAGGTGGCATGAATCCCCCCGTGATCGTGATCCACGGCAATTCGCTGGAGCACGTGCCCGAGGTCTATCGCCGCTTCCTGGAAGGGCGCTTCCGCAAGGCTTTCAATTTGGTGGGCACGCCCCTGCGCATCGAGTTCCGCACCTCCGAGAATCCCTACAAGGACGAATGAATCGCCCTGTCAGGTCCTCGGAGGCGACGGTGTGGTAAGGTCTGCCCCTCATCAACTTCCATTGAACACGGAGCATATCGTGAGCAATAACAAAGGCCAGCTTTTGCAGGATCCGTTTCTGAACCAACTGCGTCGCGAGCATGTGCCGGTGTCGATCTACCTGGTCAACGGCATCAAGCTGCAGGGCCAAATCGAGTCTTTCGACCAGTACGTGGTGCTGCTGCGCAACACGGTCACCCAGATGGTCTACAAGCACGCCATCTCCACCATCGTCCCGGGCCGTCCGGTGCAGTTCTCGGCCAATCCGCCCGAGGAATCTGCCAGTTGAGGCCTGTTTCCTCCTCCCCGGTGAATCGCCGGGTCTTCGCGGCGCCTGATGGCGCCGCTCACGTCTCTGCCCTTTGAATTCCATCGTCACCCAATCCCGAACCCCACCGTCTGTCGTCTTGGTCGGGGTCGATTTCGGCGTGCCCCACTTCGACGGCGAATTGCTCGAGCTGGGCCTCTTGGCGGAGACCGCCGGCTATCGCGTGGCGGGCAGGGTGACCTGTAAGCGCCGCGCTCCCGATCCAGCACTTTTCGTGGGTTCTGGTAAAGCCGACGAAATCCAGCTGTTGGCCCAAAGCACTGGCGCCACCGAGGTGCTGTTCGATCAGGCCCTGAGCCCCGCGCAGCAGCGCAACCTGGAACGCCAGTTGGGTTTGCCTGTCAATGACCGCACCCTGCTGATCCTCGAAATCTTTGCTCAGCGAGCGCGCAGCCACGAGGGCAAGCTCCAGGTCGAGCTGGCCCGCCTGCAATACCTCTCCACCCGCCTGGTGCGTCGCTGGTCTCACCTGGAGCGCCAAAGCGGTGGCATCGGCATGCGTGGCGGCCCTGGCGAGACCCAGATCGAGCTGGACCGTCGCATGATTGGCGAGGCCATCAAGCGGACCAAAGAGCGCCTGGAAAAGGTGAAGAAGCAGCGTGCCACCCAGCGCCGTCAACGCGAGCGCCGTGACGCCTTCAACATCTCCTTGGTGGGCTACACCAACGCCGGCAAGAGTTCGCTGTTCAATGCGCTGGTCAAGGCGCGCACTTATGCGGCTGACCAATTGTTCGCCACCCTGGACACCACCACCCGCCAGCTTTACCTCGGTGAGGCCGGGCGCTCCGTGTCCCTCTCTGACACGGTGGGTTTCATCCGGGATCTGCCCCACGGCTTGGTTGACGCTTTCGCCGCCACTTTGCAAGAGGCCGCTGACGCTGATCTGCTTTTGCATGTGGTCGATGCCTCAAACCCCGACCACCCGGAGCAGATCCAGTCGGTGATGCAGGTCTTGCACGAGATCGGCGCAGACCATGTCCCGCAGATTCTGGTGTTCAACAAGCTGGACGCCATGGAGGCTGAGCGCAGGCCGGTGCGCACGCAAGACACGCTGGAGGTCGATGGTGTTGCGGTACCTCGTCTCTACCTCAGTGCCCATACCGGTGAGGGGTTGCCAGCACTGCGCGCCCTGCTGGCGCAGCGCGTGGTGCAGACTTTGCCACCAATCGATGCCAATGGCCCCACAGTTGACCCTGAGCAGGGGAACCCTTTGGTCTGATTGGGCACAATGTCGTTTTGAATTGAAAAGAGCCGTCTACCCATGGATGTGAATTGGCAAAACCCCGCTCGACCCGCCGGCGCGACGAATCGTTCGCACAAGGCGCGCAGTTGGCGCAATGCGTTCGGCGTGTTCAACCTGAACGATCCGCGCTGGGGGCGTGGCGATGAGCCGCCTCGCAACGAGGGTCAGGGCGATGACAACCGCTCGCAACAGCGCCCGCCCCGAGGCCAGGGCCCCAACCAGGGGCCGCCAGACCTGGACGAGCTCTGGCGCGACTTCAACCGCAAGCTCGGTGGCCTGTTCGGCAACAAGGGCCGCGGCGGCAATGGGGGCGGACAAGGCGGCATGCCCAGCTTCAACCCCAACCCCAAGGCCACCGGCGTGGGGGTGGGACTGATTGCCGGCGTGGCTTTGCTCATTTGGCTGGGCACCGGCTTTTTCATCGTGCAGGAAGGCCAGCAGGCCGTCATCACCCAGTTCGGCCGCTACCACAGCACCGTGGGGGCAGGCTTCAACTGGCGTCTGCCGTACCCGGTGCAACGCCACGAAACCGTGTTCGTCACCCAGATTCGTTCGGTGGACGTTGGGCGTGACAACGTGGTGCCGGCCACCGGCCTGCGCGAGTCGGCCATGCTCACCGAAGACGAGAACATCGTGGAGATCAAGTTCGCGGTTCAGTACCGCCTGAACGACGCGCGCGCTTTCCTTTTCGAAAGCCGTGACCCGGACCTGGCGGTGGTGAAAGCCGCTGAAACCGCCGTGCGCGAGGTGGTGGGCAAGATGAAGATGGACGCGGCCCTGGCCGAAGAGCGCGACCAGATTGCCCCGCGCGTGCGCACCCTGATGCAGAACATCCTTGACCGCTACAAGGTGGGCATTGAGGTGGTGGGCATCAACCTCCAGCAAGGCGGTGTGCGTCCGCCCGAGCAGGTGCAGGCCGCCTTTGACGACGTGCTCAAGGCCGGACAAGAGCGCGAGCGAGCCAAGAACGAGGCCGAGGCTTATGCGAACGACGTGGTGCCCCGCGCCCGCGGCGCGGCGTCGCGCCTGATGGAAGAGGCAGAAGGCTACCGGGCGCGCATCGTGGCGCAGGCCGAAGGTGATGCCCAGCGCTTCAGTTCGGTGCTGGCCGAGTACAAGAAGGCGCCTCAGGTCACGCGCGATCGCATGTACACCGACGCCATGGCCTCGATCTACTCCAACGTGACCAAGGTACTGGTCGACACCAAGGCGGGCTCCAACCTGCTGTACCTGCCGCTGGACAAGCTGATGCAGATGACGGCCCAGGAAGGCGCTGCCAAGGCCCCCACCGCGTCGACGGGTGCCGCACCGGCGGCCCCCATCACCGCCCCGACACCGGCCCGCAGCGCCAACGACAGCGCCCGTTCGCGTGAGCGCGAATCCCGCTGATCGACCTAGCCGAGCCAGAGAGCAGTGCACATGAACAAACTGGGTTTCACCATTACCTCCGTGATCGTGGCGCTGGCCATCGCCAGTTCCATGCTATTCGTGGTCGATCAGCGCCAGTTCGGCGTGGTCTTCCAACTCGGGCAGATCAAACAGGTGGTCACCGAGCCGGGCCTGAACTTCAAGCTGCCGCCCCCTTTTCAGAACGTTTCCTACATTGACAAGCGCCTGCTGACGCTGGAGAGCGTGGACACCGATCCCATGCTCACCGCCGAAAAGCAGCGTGTCGTCATCGACTGGTACGTTCGCTGGCGCATCAGCGACCCGCAGGCGTATATCCGCAACGTGGGCGTGAACGAGCGCGCTGGCGCCCTGCAGCTCAACCGCGTGGTGCGCAACTCGTTCCAGCAAGAGGTGAACAAGCGCACCCTCAAGGAACTTCTGTCTGCCCGTCGGGAAGAGGTGATGGAAGCGGTCAAGCGTGAGGTGCTGTCGGCCGTGAACAGCGCCAATCAGCCCTGGGGCATGGACGTGGTCGATGTGCGGGTGACCCGGGTGGACTACGCAGAGTCCATCACGGCCTCGGTGTACCAGCGCATGGAGGCCGAGCGCAAGCGCGTGGCCAATGAGCTTCGTTCCACCGGCTTTGCCGAAGGCGAAAAAATTCGTGCCGACGCCGACCGCCAGCGCGAGGTCATCATTTCGCAGGCCTACCGGGATGCCCAGCGCGTGAAGGGCGAGGGCGACGCCAAGGCGGCAGCCGCCTTCTCGGCAGCCTTCGGTCAAGACCCGGCATTTGCCCAGTTCTACCGCAGCCTCGACGCTTACAAGGCCACCTTCAATGGCAAGGGCGACGTGATGGTGGTAGACCCGTCGTCTGACTTCTTCAAGGCCATGCGCAGCAGCGGTGCTGCCGCGGGCCGCTGAACACCTCAGGCGCCATGTCCGACGCCTGGTGGCTGGCACTGGGGCTGGTCCTCGTCTTCGAGGGCTTGTTGCCCCTGGTGTCGCCGCGCGGCTGGCGCCACGTGTTCTCCCAGATCCTGCAATTGCAGGACGGCCAGATTCGCTTTTTTGGCCTGATGAGCGTGGCCTTTGGCCTGCTTGTCGTCTGGTTCTTCGCCTGATCGGTCGAGGCCCATTCACGGGGCCGTCAGCCGGTCCCGGTAGAATCGCGTTTTTAACAGCCTCCCCCGAATCCCATGTCTGCCTGGGTCCTTCCGGATCACATCGCCGATGTCTTGCCGTCTGAAGCGCGGCACATCGAAGAACTTCGTCGGAGCTTGCTCGATACCGCCCGGGGCTACGGCTACGAGTTGGTGATGCCGCCTCTGCTGGAGCACCTGGAATCGCTGCTCACCGGCACGGGCGAAGCGTTGGGTCTTCACACCTTCAAGCTGGTCGACCAACTCTCTGGCCGTACCCTTGGCCTGCGCGCCGACAGCACCCCGCAGGTCGCTCGCATTGACGCACACCTGCTCAACCGCCAGGGCGTGGCCCGACTGAGCTACTGCGGCCCGGTGGTCCACACCCGCACCGACCGTCCCGGCGCGAGCCGTGAGCCCCTGCAGTTTGGCGCCGAGATTTACGGCCACGCCGGGTTGGAGGCCGATCTGGAAATCATCGAGCTGGCCCAAGCCTGTGTGGCCGTGGCCGGCGTCCAGCAGCTGCAGCTCGATTTGGCCGACGTGCGCGTGATCGATGCCGTGCTGGCGCCGGTGAAGCTGCCATCTGCCACGGTGTCTCGCATTCACACGGCCCTGGCCTGCAAAGACGTGCCCGAGCTGAAGTCGCTCGCCAGCGACTTGCCCGAGGCCGTGCGCCGTGACCTGGTGGCCCTGCCGCGCCTGTTCGGTGACCTGTCGGTGCTGGACGAGGCCCGTCGCACCCTCACGCCATCGCCCGCCTTGCACAGCGCTCTGGACAATCTGGCCTGGCTGGCTGCCCATGTCTCGGGCATGAACGTGTCCATCGACCTGGCCGACCTGCGCGGCTATGCCTATTACACCGGCATGCGCTTTGCGCTGTTTGCGCAATGTGGTGGTCGGTCGATCGACCTGGCCCGCGGTGGTCGCTACGACGAGGTGGGTGCGGTGTTTGGCCGCAAGCGCCCCGCCGTTGGCTTCAGCCTGGACTTGAAGGAACTGGTTGCTGCCGTGGCCCCGCGCCCGTTGGTGGCGGCCATTCGCGCCCCTTGGGGCACGGACGCGGGCCTGCGTGAGGCCATTGCCGCGCTGCGCGCACAGGGCCACGCCGTGGTTTGTGCCTTGCCCGGCCACGACCATCAGGTCGATGAATTCCATTGCGACCGGGAACTGGTGCCTGATGTGGCCCGCTCCGGCGCCTGGACGGTACGAAAACTCTGAACGGAACTTCGCACATGACGAACAAGAGCAGCGCCGCAACCCCCGGGCGCAACGTGGTGGTGGTCGGCACCCAGTGGGGTGACGAAGGCAAGGGCAAGCTGGTGGACTGGCTGACCGAAACCGCCCAGGGCGTGGTGCGTTTCCAAGGTGGACACAACGCGGGCCACACCCTGGTGATCAATGGCGTGAAGACCGCGCTGCACCTGATTCCCAGCGGCATCATGCGCGCCGGTGTGAAGTGCTACATCGGCAACGGCGTCGTGCTGTCGGTGGGCAAGCTGTTTGAAGAGATCGCCGGTTTGGAAAAGGCCGGGGTCGAGGTGCGTTCGCGCCTGCGGGTGAGCGAAGGTTGCCCGCTGATCTTGCCCTTCCACGCCGCCATCGACATCGCCCGCGAGGCGGCCAAGGTGAAGGCCGGTACCGAGAAGATCGGCACCACCGGTCGCGGCATCGGCCCGGCCTACGAGGACAAGATCGCCCGCCGCGCCCTGCGCGTGCAAGACCTGAAGTACCCCGAGCGTTTCGCGGCCAAGCTGCGCGAGCTGCTGTCGCTGCACAACCACCTGCTCACCACCTACCTGCACTCGGCCGACATGGCGTGGGACGACAAGATCGCGCCGTACATGAAAGACGGCGCCATCCAGTTTGAGCCGGTGTACGCCGAGGCGATGGCCCAGGCCGAGCAGCTCAAGCCCATGATCGCCGACGTCTCGCGCGAGTTGAACGAGGCCCACAAGGCTGGCGTCAATCTGCTGTTCGAAGGCGCGCAAGGCACGCTGCTCGACGTGGACCACGGTACCTATCCCTTCGTCACCTCCAGCAACTGCGTGGCCGGCAACGCCGCCGCTGGTGCGGGTGTGGGCCCGAGCTTGCTGCACTACGTGCTGGGCATCACCAAGGCCTACTGCACCCGCGTGGGTGGCGGCCCCTTCCCGACCGAACTGGAATGGGAAAAGGAAGGCACCCCGGGCTGGCACATGTCCACCGTGGGCGCCGAGAAGGGCGTGACCACCGGCCGTTCGCGCCGCTGTGGGTGGTTTGACGCCGCGCTGCTCAAGCGCTCGGCGCAGGTGAACGGCCTGTCGGGTCTGTGCATCACCAAGCTGGACGTGCTCGATGGTCTGGAAGAGCTCAAGCTGTGCACGGGCTACAAGCTCGATGGCGAAGTCATTGACATCCTGCCGATGGGTGCTGACGAGATCGCCCGCTGCGAACCGATTTACGAAACCCTGCCGGGCTGGACCGAGTCGTCGGTGGGCGTGACGCGCTATGAAGACTTGCCGGCCAATGCCCGGCGCTACCTCCAGCGCATCGAGGAAACCACCGGCGTGCCGATCCACGTGGTGTCCACCAGCCCCGATCGCGATCACACGATTTTGTTGCACCACCCGTACCACGGGTAATTCCGTAAGGGCCCCGCGACCTGCTGGGGCACCATTGAACGACATTCCCGACCCGGAGTCTGCATGCTCACCGAAGACGGCAAACACCTCTACGTCTCGTACGACGAGTACCACAACCTGATCGAGAAACTCGCCATCAAGGTGCACCAGTCTGGCTGGGCCTTTGACACCATTCTGTGCCTGGCACGTGGTGGCATGCGCCCGGGCGACATCCTCTCGCGCATTTTCGACAAGCCCCTGGCCATCATGTCCACCAGCTCGTATCGGGCCGAGGCGGGCAAGGTGCAGGGCACCCTGGACATTGCGCGCTACATCACCACGCCCAAGGGCGAAATCGCCGGCCGCGTGCTGCTGGTGGACGACCTGGCCGATTCCGGCCACACGCTCAAGGCGGTGATTGATCTGCTCAAGAACAACTACCCGCCCATCACCGAGCTGCGCAGCGCAGTGATTTGGACCAAGGCGGTGTCGGTCTTCACGCCCGACTACTCGGTGGAGTTCCTGCCCACCAACCCCTGGATCCACCAGCCCTTCGAAAGCTACGACAGCATGCGCCCGGCGCAATTGCTGGACAAGTGGAAAGTCTGAACTGACGATTCACCCGGGCTGCGGTCGGGCCCCGTGGCGTGACCCCAAGCTGGCGGGCCACGCACCATGACCGACATCTCAACGCAGCTCATCCACCACCCCTACCGCCCGCCAGAGGGCTTTGAGGCCATGGCGCCGGGGGTGCACAAGGCGTCCACCGTCTTCTTCCCCAACGTCCAGGCCCTGCGCACGCAGGAGTGGATGGACAAGAGTGGGTACACCTACGGGCTGCACGGCACGCCCACCACCTTCACGCTGGAGGAGCGCATCGCCACGCTGGAGGGCGGTCGCTTCTGCGTGCTGGCGCCCAGCGGACTGTCGGCATTGACGCTGGTGGACATGGCCTTTCTGCGCGCGGGCGATCAGGTGCTGTTGCCCGACAACGCCTACGGCCCAGGCAAGGCGTTTGCCGTGAAAGAGCTGGCCCAATGGGGCATTGCCCACGCCTTCTACGACCCGCTGAACCCGGCCGATCTGGCCGCCCGCATCGGCCCGTCCACACGGCTCGTCTGGATTGAGGCGCCGGGCTCCATTACGTTGGAGTTCCCTGACATGCCCGCTCTGGTGGGGGTGGTGCGACAAGCCAATGCCGGCCGCGAGCGACCCGTCGTCACTGCGCTGGACAACACCTGGGGCGCGGGCCTGGCCTTCAATGCGTTTGATCTCGGCGTGGACGTGTCCATGCAGGCCCTGACCAAATACCCCAGCGGCGGCGCCGATGTGCTGATGGGGTCTGTCGTCACCCGCGACGAATCGCTGCACCGCGATGTGTTGCTGGCGCACATGCGCCTGGGGCTGGGCGTGGGCGCCAACGACGCCGAGTTGGTGTTGCGCGGTCTGGGCAGCATGGCCTTGCGCTACGCCGCGCAGGACACGGCGACGCGCGAGTTGGCCGCCTGGGCACAGACTCAGCCGGGCGTTGAATGCGTGCTGCACCCGGCCTTGCCCGGCTCTCCCGGCCACGACGCGTGGCGCCGCGACGCGCGGGCCGCTGCCTGCCTGTTCAGCGTGTTGTTCCAGGATCACATTCCTCAGGCTCGCATCGACGCCTTTCTGGATGCCCTTCATTGCTTCCGGCTGGGTTGGAGCTGGGCGGGCCCGATCAGTCTGTGCGCGCCCTATGACGTGGCGGCCATTCGCACCCGCACTTGGCCGCATCGGGGGGGTCTGGTACGCTTCGCCGTCGGACTTGAGGCGCTTGCCGATCTCAAGGCCGATCTGTTACAGGCCTGGCCCAATCTGGGCGCCTGATTCCCTGTCGTTTCCTAACAAAGGATCCCCTTGGCCACCCCCAATTACGGATATGAAAAGCGCCAGCGCGAGCTGGCCAAAAAACAGAAGAAAGAAGAAAAGTTGCGCGCCAAGGCCGCGCGCAAGCACGATGACCCAGAACCGGGCCAGGCCGATGCCGGCGACCAGCCGGCCGGCGCCTCGGAATCGGCCGGCAGCGCCGACGGCAGCAGCGACTGACCGACCTGATCCCGTGCTTGCCGCCTCAGGTGGCGGGCCGCAAAAGCTGCGCGGCCGCCTCGGCCAGTGCCTGGGCCGAACGGTCGGGCAGGGTGCAGGGCAGGGCCTTGTCGTATTGGGTGAAGTTGCGGCGGATCGAGGCCGCATACACCGGGTCGTAGTGCAGCGTGAGCAGCTCGCGCACCACATCGGCCACGCGGCCGGCCTGCACTGAGGCGATCCAGCCATTCACCACCTCGTGTCCGCGCAGCTCAACCAATGCCTTCAGGCGCTGGCAAAACAGTTCCGGGTCGCGCACGAAGTAGTCGTAGTCTTCCATCAGCAAGGCCACGCGCTCGTCCTCGGGCAGTTGCAGATCGATGCAGGGGCTTTGTCGCATGGCCTCGATCAAGGCGTCGGGCACGCGCACATTGCCCACCTTTTTGCTCTCACTCTCCACGAACACGGGCCTGGCCGGGTCAAAAGCGCGCAGCGCTTCCCAGATCAGCGAATCAAAGCGCTTTTGGCTGGGTTGTTCCAGGCCCGGCAGGTGGCCCAGCACCGAACTGCGGTGATTGGCTAGGTCTTCCAGGTCCAACACCTGTGCACCCTGCGCGCGAAGCGCCTGCAGCAAGCGGGTCTTGCCGCTGCCCGTGGGGCCGCACACCACGCGGTAATGCAGACGCGCGGCCTGGGCAGGCAAGTCATCGACCAGCGCAGCGCGCCAGGCCTTGTAGCCGCCCTCGACCAGGGTGACGTGAAACCCAATGGCACCCAGGATGGTGGCCAGTGCCCCGCTGCGGTTGCCGCCTCGCCAGCAGTACACCAGCGGGCGCCACGATTTGGGCTTGTCGATGACCTCGCGCTCGATGTGCGCCGCGATGTTGCGCGCCGACAGGGCCGCGCCGCGCTTCTTGGCCTCGAAGGGGTTGACCTGCTTGTAGAGCGTGCCAATGGTGATGCGCTCGGCGTTGTTCAGCGTGGGCCAGTTGATTGCGCCGGGCACGTGGTCCAGCGCGTATTCGTCTTCGGTGCGGGCGTCGATGACGGTGTCGAATTCGCCCAGGCGGGCCAGCGCGTCTGGGGCGCTGAGGGTGTGAACAGGCATGGCCGATTATCGTTTCCCAATCAGGGGCCGCAGCGCGGGCCAGACGTTGTCCAGCATGATCGGCTGGGCTTGCTCATTGGGGTGGATGCGGTCGTTCTGGAAAAGCTTGGTGGGGTCGGGCAAGTCGGCCACACCCTTCAGGAAGAAGGGCACCAGCGAGGCCTTGCCCTGCTTCGCGACACTGGTGAACACGTCACGAAATTCCTGGGCATAGCGCGCGCCATAGTTCGGCGGCATTTCCATGCCCAGCAGCAGCACACGAGCGCCGGCCGTGGTGCTGGCCTGCACCATGGCGGCGAGGTTGTCGCGGGTGGTGCTCATGGGCAGGCCGCGCAAGGCATCGTTGCCGCCCAGTTCGATGATGACCACGCTGGGCTGGTGTTGGCGAAGCAGTGCGGGCAGCCGCGACCGCCCGCCCGAGGTGGTGTCGCCGCTGACGCTGGCGTTCACCACGCGGGCTTGAACTTTTTCGCGGTTCAGTCGCTCTTGCAGCAGGGCTGCCCAGCCGCTGCCGCGCTGCAGGCCGTACTCGGCGCTGAGCGAGTCGCCCACCACGAGCACCACCGGAGGTGCAGCGGAGGCGGCCGGTACCGGCCCAGCCAGGGCAAGGGCACCCATCAACAAGAGGGCGCTACAGTGGCGTCGATTCAACCTGAAGAAGCTGTTCATGACCGATGTGATGATTGCCGTGCAGCATGTGTTCAAGTCGGTGACCGACTCGACTGGCACGCTCACGATTCTGCGAGATATCGATTTCACCCTGCGGCGCGGGGAAACCGCCGCCATTGTGGGTGCATCGGGTTCGGGCAAGAGCACGCTCTTGTCCATCATTGCCGGCTTGGACACGCCGACCCGGGGCACGGTTCACATCGACGGGGTCGATTTGTTCGCGCTGGACGAAGACCAGCGGGCTGCGCTGCGCGCCCAGAAGGTGGGATTCGTGTTCCAGAGCTTTCAGCTGCTGGGTAACCTCACCGCGCTGGAAAACGTGATGCTGCCACTGGAACTGGCCGGCAGGCGCGATGCCCGGCTGGCCGCCACGCAGATGCTGCAGCGCGTGGGGCTGGGCGAGCGACTGGCCAGTTACCCCAAGGTCTTGTCGGGGGGCGAGCAGCAGCGCGTGGCATTGGCCCGGGCCTTTGTGGTGCACCCCACGGTGCTGCTGGCAGACGAGCCCACGGGCAGCCTCGATTTCGCCACCGGCAACACCATCATGGAACTGATGTTCGAACTCAATCGCGAGCAGGGCACGACGCTGGTGCTGGTCACGCACGACCGGGGCATTGCCGATCGCTGCGAACGGCGCATCACCATCGCGGCGGGCAAGGTGGCCGACATCAGCCCGTCCGCTGTTGCCTGAGGGGCGCGGGCTGCGGGGATAATCCGCGCATGTCATCGCCCAAAAACCCGTCTGCGTCCAAGGTCCTGTTCGGCTTTCATGCCGTGGGCGTGCGCGTCAAGACCAGCCCCGCCTCCGTCATTGAAATTTATGTGGACCCTAGCCGGCGGGACGCCCGCATGCGGCAGTTCCTCGACCGCGCTCGCGAGGCTGGCGTTCGCCTGATTGAAGCCGACAGCCTGCGCATCGCCAAGCTGGCGGGCAGCCACGGCCACCAGGGCGTGGCCGCACTGGTGCACCCCATCGAGCAGGCGCGTTCGCTGGATGACCTGTTGGACCAGCTCGAGCCCACCGGCCACGCGCCCTTGCTGCTGGTGCTGGATGGCGTGACCGACCCGCACAACCTGGGCGCCTGCCTGCGCGTGGCCGATGGCGCCGGTGCGCACGCGGTCATCGCGCCGAAGGACCACGCCGCTGGCATCAACGCCACCGTGGCCAAGGTGGCCAGTGGCGCTGCCGAGACCATGCCTTACTTCATGGTGACGAACCTGGCGCGCACGCTCAACGAACTCAAGGAGCGCAACATCTGGATCATCGGCACCAGCGACGACGCGCCCAAAACCCTTTACCAAGTGGACCTTCGCGGCCCGGTGGCACTGGTGCTGGGCGCTGAAGGGCAGGGCATGCGCCAACTCACGCGCAAGACCTGCGACGAGCTGGTCAGCATTCCCATGCGAGGCGCAGTGGAGAGCCTGAACGTGTCGGTGGCCAGCGGTGTGTGTCTTTACGAGGCGCTGCGCCAGCGCAGCTGACCACCATGGACGTTGTGCGCCAGTGGATCCGCGAGGCCCGTTCCATCGCGGTGCTCACCGGTGCCGGGGTCAGCGCCGAGTCTGGCGTGCCCACCTTTCGCGATGCCCTCACGGGCCTTTGGGCTCGCTTCGATCCCCGCGAGCTGGCCACCGAAGACGCCTTTCGCGCGCACCCGCAGCGGGTGTGGGACTGGTACGCCGAGCGGCGGCAGGCGCTGGCTGGCGTTGAGCCCAATGCAGGGCACAGGGCACTGGCTGCCTTTCAGGCCCGCCACCCCGGGCGCATGACCCTGATCACCCAGAATGTGGATGGCCTGCACCAGCGCGCCGGCAGCACCGTGTTGGCCCTGCATGGCGACTTGTGCACTGCCCGTTGGTTGGACGATCCGAAGCCATGTTGCAACAGGCGGCCACCCCAGCCGGGGCGACCGCCGCGATGCGCCACCTGCGGCAACTGGTGCCGCCCCGCTGTGGTGTGGTTTGGCGAGGCCTTGCCCGAGACCGAGTTGATGGCCGCCGAGGCGGCCGCCGAATCTTGTGACTTGATGCTGGTGGTGGGCACCTCGGGCGAGGTGTACCCGGCGGCAGGTCTGGTTCACCAGGCGCATTTGGCCGGTAGCCGCGTCGTCATCGTCAACCCGGAACCGAGTGCCCTAGATGGTTTGGCCGATGCTCAGGTGCGCGAACGTGCGGCCCAATGTTTGCCTTTGTTGCTGGAGGATTGAATGGTGTTTCGTTTGACGTTGGCCGCCATAGGCCTGGCCCTGCTGGCCGCCTGCACCCAGGAGCAGCAGAACAAACTTGGGCGTGAGATCCAGAACTGGACGGGCACTGACGGTGTGCTTGAGGTGTACGCCGGCGACAAGCTGGTGCGCCGCTTCCTGAAGATCGACAAGATCAGCACCGCCCTGGGCACCGACGACGGCAAGCCGCGCGCTTACCGGTACGGCTATGGCGTGCTCGACGAGAACCTCAACTTCGTGGCCGACCCGGGCGAAAAGAGGGTGTATTTCGAGATCAGCGACTACACCAACGCGCTGTTCTTCCAAAACCCTCGCTGAGGGTCACACCCAACCCATTGCGCCCAGCAGCGCGCCAGCGCCGATCAGCCACAGCAGGTGCAGGCGGGTGCGCCAGGCCAGCACCGCGCTGGCTGCGGTGACCAGCCAAAGTGGCCAGTCGGAGGCCGGCTGATCGTGGGCCGAGGCCAGCAGCCACCCGGTGGACAAAATCAGGGCCACCACGATGGGGGCCATGCCTTGTTTGAAGGCGCGAACGGCTCGACGGTGCTGGTTGCGGTGGGCCCATCGGGTGATGGTGTGGTTCAGCAGCGATGAGGGCAGGAGGATGGCGAAGAGCGTCAGCAGCGATCCTGCCAGGGCCTGGGCCCAGGAAACATAGGCGGGCACCAACCCGGCGTTGGCGTTCAGGCCCACCTGAAAACCCAGCAGTGCCACGAACAGCACATTGGGCCCAGGGGCTGCCTGAGACAGGGCAATGGACGAATTGAACTGCGCATCGGAGAGCCAGCCATGCTCGGTGACGAGGTAGCGGTGCATGTCTGGCGCCACCGTGATGGCGCCACCGATGCTCAGCAGTGACAGGGACAAAAACTGCCCGGTCAGGGACAGCCAATCAACTGATATGGGAGGCACGGGTCTTCTCAGGGCTTGGAGGGGGTGTCGGGCAGGCCGCGCCAGGCCCACCAGACCGCAACGGTGCCCACGGCGGGCAAGACGGTGGTCATGGGCCAGCGCAGCCAGGCAATGGCCACGGCGGTCACGGTGCCCAGTGCAGCGCAGGCCAGCGCCCCCATTGGGTTGTGGCGCAGCGCGCCCAAGAGCTTCAGGCCGGTGCCGATCACCAGGCCGGCCGCCACCGCTCCCATGCCGCGCAGAGCGCCCTGGGCCGTGGGGTGATGGGCCACCGAACCATATAGCGCCGCCAACAGCAGCACCACGACCAACGGGGCCAGCAGCATGCCGGCCAGTGCGCTCAGGGCGCCACGCCAACCGAAGTGGCGCTCGCCGATCACCATGGACAGGTTGATCACGTTGGGGCCGGGCATCAGTTGCGCCACGGCCCAGTCTTCAATGAACTGTTCCTGGGTGAGCCAGCGACGTCGCTCGACCAACTCACGTTGCACAACCGCCATGACCCCGCCGAACCCTTGCAGAGCGAGGACCGTAAACGCCAGGAAAAGCTCCCGGCAGGAGCGCGGAGCGGTGGAGGAAGGGGTGGGGGAAGAAGTGGAGGGGGAAGAGGGCTGAGACGTCACGTCACGAAGGATGCAGCATTTGGCGCACCAATGCCACCGTGAGGGGCTTGCTGACGTAGCCCTGAATGATCTCGATGCTTTGCGCTCGTGCCTTGTCTTCGGGTGAATGCGACGAGGTCAGCATCACCACCACCATCGTTGGCTTGCCCTTGAGCAGCGGCGTGGCTTCTTCTGCCAGCTCAAACCCGTTGAGCACGGGCATGTTGATGTCTAGCAGGATGCAAGTGGGCACCGGTTCGGAATCGGTCCGAAGGAAGTTGAGTGCCTTTTTGCTGTCTTCAAATATCAGGATCTCGCCGCCGAAGCCGGCTCGCTGGATCATGATCTTGTGGAACAGGTTGTCGGCTTCGCTGTCATCGATGAGGATGAAGCGATGGGGGGCGGATGTTGTCATTCGATGCTCCTCCTGGCAAAGGCTGGCTCGGGAAGGTGGATGGAAAAACGGCTGCCCTGTCCGGGGTTGGAGGTCAGCAGCAATCGGCCCTGGTGCAGGTCAACAATGCGTCGACAGATGGAGAGGCCCAGGCCAGATCCGTCGAATTGGCGGCGGGAGTGCAGTCGGGTGAACACGCCAAAAATGGCCTGGTGGTGTTCGGGCGCAATGCCGATGCCGTTGTCCTGGACGTGAATGGCGTGCTCACCGTCAGTGAAGCTGGCGCTCACGCAGACGCGCGGCTGCACACCCTCGGCAACGAACTTGAGGGCGTTGGCCACCAGGTTCTGCAGTGCCAGCCGCATGAGGGTGGGGTCGGCCTGTACCGTGGGCATTGGTCCAACCTCGACGATCGCGTTTCTTCGCTTGATGGCCGAGTCGAGGTCGGCGATCACGGCGGCCATCAAGCCATTGAGGTCAACCGGCATCGATTTGGGCTGGTGGTTGTCCAGGTGCACGTAGTGCAGCAGGTCATCCAGCAGGTCTCGCATTCGCAGCACGCCGCTTCGGACGAAGTCAAGGTAGCGTTGCCCGTCATCGGGCAACAAGGGACGGTACAACTCGTCCAGTAGCTGGCTGAAGTTGTTGATGGAGTTGATGGGTTCGCGCAGGTCGTGCGAAATGATCTGGATGAATCGCTGTTGCTCCAGTGTCTTTTGTTCCATCTGCCGCACGACCAGTCCCAGGCGTTCCTCTTTTTGTTTGAGGTCTTCAATGTCATGGGCTCGCATGACAATGCCGCAGATGGCGCCAGTGGAGTCCCTCATGGGCAGCATGGCCACTTCGATGTGTCGCAGGCCTCGGCCCTTGAAGAAGGCCTTGCGGTCGTAAAGCACCCGTTGACCACTTAGCGCCCGCTCCAGGTGATGGCGAACCATGGTTTCGTATGGTTCTGCGCCGATGTGTTCGGCCACCGTCTTTTGGATCACGTCTTCTCGTCGGCAGCCGTTGTAGTCAAGGAAGGTCTGGTTGACGTGGCGGTAGGTCTGGTCGCAATCGATGAAGGCGAGCATGTCCAGGCCTGCGGTGACCATGGCCAGGAGTTCTTCGTTGGCCTGGCGGCTGCTTTGGGCCTTGGCGTGGGCCTGGGCGATGAGGTGTCCCACCAGGGATGCCAATCGCCGAAGCGTGTCGGCCTGCTCTGCTGACAGGCGACGGGGTTGTACGTCCATCACGCTGATGGCACCTAGCGCGATGTCGCCGTCCACCACGATAGGCGCGCCGGCATAGAACCGAACGCTGGGCGGGCCGGCCACCAGTGGGGTGTCGGCGAATCGGGAATCCAGGTGGGCGTCGGCGACCTCGAACACGCCGTCTGGTGCCTGGATGGCGTGAGCACAGAAGGACTGGTGGCGGGCCAGGCTGTCGATCTCAAGTCCCCGCTGGGCCCTGAACCATTGGTGATGGCTGTCGACGAAGCCGATCAGGGCGATGGGCGCCTGGCAGACCTGTTGGGCCAGGGCCGCGACTTCGTCGAAGGCTGCCTGGGGCAGGCTGTCAAAAAGGCCAAGCCCGTGCAAGAAGGCCAGGCGCCGCTCCTCGTGCTTTGGATCGAGAGGGGAGTGCATGGGAATCCAAAAAATGGATTCCTTTTTATCACATCGAAATCAAAAGTAGTTCCTAAGAAATACAAAAATTCAAGGGTGCTGTTCTGGTGATTGGCTTACACCACCAGGCCCCCCGACACCTCCAGCACGGCGCCATTCACGTAGCTGGCGTCGTCGCTGGCGAGGAAAGCGTAGACGCTGGCGATTTCTTCGGGCTGGCCCAGGCGGCCCAGGGGCACGCGGTGTTCGAGTTCGGCGATCACTTTGTCGGGGATGGTGCCCAGGATGGGGGTGGCCACGAAGCCGGGCGCGACGGCGTTGACGCGGATGCCCTTGGGGCCGAGTTCGCGGCTCCAGGTCTTGGTGAAGCCGATCACGCCGAACTTGGAGGCGGCGTAGTTGGTCTGACCGAAGTTGCCGTACACGCCCACCACCGACGAGGCGTTGAGGATCACGCCGCTGCCTTGGCGCACCATGGCGTCGGCCACGGCTTGTGAGCAATGGAAGACGCCGCGCAGGTTCACGTCGATCACGCGATCGAATTGCTCCAGCGTCATCTTCTGCAGCCGCGCGTCTTGCGTAATGCCGGCGTTGTTCACCAGCACGTCGATGCGGCCAAAGCGATCCAGCACCTGTTTCACCACCTCGTCCACACGGGCGCGGTCGGTCACGTCGAGCACGAAGCCTGCTGCCTGGGCGCCCAGGGCTTGGCACTGGCGGGTGGCGTCTTCTACCGCCTCGGGTTTGATGTCACAGACGATGACGATGGCGCCTTCTTGCGCGAAGCGGCGGGCGGTGGCCAGGCCGATGCCTTGTGCGGCACCGGTGATGAGGCTGACTTTGTTCTGGAGACGGGGCATGGTGAAGTGAGGGGGTGGGTCAGTAAACGGGTTGGTGTTGGCGCAGCGCGTCGATCACGGCAGGCGTCAAGGCGAAGCCCTGGCCGTGGGCGCTGGCGAGTTCGGCGCAGCGGCGCTCGAACGCGTCGATGCCCTGGCCGTAGATGAACTGCAGTGCCCCGCCGGTCCAGGCCGGGAAGCCGATGCCGAAGATGGAGCCGATGTTTCCGTCGTGCACCGTGGTCAGCACGCCCTCGGCCAGGCAGCGGGCGGTCTCCACGGCCTGGCGGTAGAGCAGGCGGTCTTTGAGGGTCTGCACGTCCCAGGCCACACCGGGTCTCTCAAACAGGGGTTTGAGCTGGGGCCACAGGTGCTTGGGCGCACCGGCAGGGTAGTCGTAGAAGCCGCCACCACCGGCACGGCCTGGGCGCTTGAGTTCTTTGACCATGCGCTCCACCAGCAGTTCACCGGGTGTGGCCTGGTGGGTTTTGCCCTCGGCGGCCAGGTCGGCGCGGGTCTGGTCGAGCACGTGCACGGCCAGCGAAAGGGCGGTTTCGTCCAGCACCGCCAGCGGGCCCACCGGCATGCCAGCCTGTACACCCGCGTTTTCGATGGCGGCGGCGGGGATGCCTTCGCCCAGCATGGCCACGCCTTCCATCACGAAGGTGCCGAAGGTGCGGCTGGTGTAGAAGCCGCGCGAGTCGTTCACCACGATGGGCAGCTTGCCCAGGGCCTGCACGTAATCGAAGGCGCGGGCGATGGTCTCGTCGTCGGTTTGCGCGCCGCGGATGATCTCCACCAGTTGCATCTTGTCCACCGGGCTGAAGAAGTGGATGCCGACGAACTTCTGCGGGGCGCGGCTGGCCTGGGCCAGGCCCGAGATGGGCAGGGTGGAGGTGTTGCTGGCGAAGAAGCCGCCGGGGGCGAGTTGCGCCTCGGCCTCTTGGGTGACGCGGGCCTTGAGTTCGCGGTTTTCGAACACGGCCTCGATGATGAGGTCACAGCCGGCCAGGGCGGCGGCATCGGCCGTGGGCGTGATGCGCGAGAGCAGCGCCGCCTGGTCGGCGGGGCTCATCTTGCCCTTGTCCACCCGCGGCTGGGTGATCTTGGCGCTGTAGGCGCGGCCCTTCTCGGCGGCCTCCTGGCTCACGTCCTTGAGCACGGTGGCGATGCCGCGGCTGGCCTGGGCGTAGGCGATGCCCGAGCCCATCATGCCCGCGCCCAGGATGCCCACCTTCTGCGGTTTGTAATTCGCCACCCCCGCCGGCCGCGAGCTGCCGCTCTTGATGGCGTTCAGGTTGAAGAAGAAGGTGTTGATCATGTTGCGCGCCACCGGGCTCACGATGATCTCGGCCAGGTAGCGGCTTTCGATGCGCAGCGCGGTGTCGTAGTCCACCTGGGCGCCTTCCACCATGGCGGCTAAGGCGGCCTCGGGGGCGGGGTAGAGGCCGCGCGTCTTTTGCTTGAGCACGGCGGGCGCCACGCTGAGCATGCCGGCGATCTTGGGGTTGGACGGCGTGCCGCCCGGCATTTTGTAGTCTTTGGCGTCCCAGGGCTGCTGGGCCTTGGGGTGGGTGGCGATCCAGGCCAGGGCGGCGGCGCGCAGGGCGGCGGCGTCAGGCACCAGCTCGTGCACCAGGCCCAGGTCAAGCGCCTGGCGCGGGTTGAACAGCTTGCCTTCCAGCACATAGGGCTGGGCGCCCATCAGGCCCAGCAGGCGCGTCATCTTGGTGATGCCGGTGGCGCCGGGGATCAGGCCCAGCGTCACCTCGGGCAGGCCGAGCTGGATCTTGGGGTTGTCGATGGCGATGCGGTGATGGCCCACCAGGGCCAGCTCCCAGCCGCCGCCCAGGGCCGCGCCGTTGAGGCACGTGACCACGGGCAGGCCCAGCGTTTCCAGGGTGCGGAAGTTCTTCTTGGTCTGTTCGATGCCGGCGTACACGGTGCTGGCGTCGGCCTGGCGCAGGCGCATGGTGGCCTTGAGGTCGGCACCGGCGAAGAAGGTGCTCTTGGCCGAGGCCAGCACGATGCCCCGGATCTGCGCCTGCTCGGCCACCACGCGGGCCGTGACCTCGGTGAGGTCTTGCTGCCATTGGGCGCACATGGTGTTCACTGGCGAGCCGGGCTCGTCGAAGGTGAGGGTGGCGATGCCGTCTTGCAGTTCGTAGCGGATGGTGTTCATGCGGGCTCCCGGATCAGACGCGTTCAACGATGGTGGCAATGCCCATGCCGCCGCCCACGCACAGGGTGGCCAGGCCATAGCGAAGCTGCCGGCGGTGCAGCTCGTCGATCAGGGTGCCCAAGATCATGGCGCCGGTGGCGCCCAGCGGGTGGCCCATGGCAATGGCGCCGCCGTTCACGTTCACCTTCTCGTGCGGCACGCCCATTTCCTGCATGAACTTCATGGGCACGGCGGCGAAGGCCTCGTTCACCTCGAACAGGTCGATCTGGTCAATGGTGAGGCCGGCCTTGGCCAGCACCTTGCGCGTGGCCGGCATGGGGCCGGTGAGCATGATGGTCGGGTCGGCGCCCGACAAGGCCACCGCCACGATGCGCGCACGCGGCGTGAGGCCGTGGGTTTTGCCGGCGGCCTCGCTGCCGATCAGCACGGCGGTGGCGCCGTCCACGATGCCCGAGGAGTTGCCCGCGTGGTGCACGTGGTGGATGCGCTCCACCTGCGGGTAGCGCTGCAGCGCCACCGAGTCGAAGCCCATGGCACCGAGTTGCTCGAACGAGGGCTTGAGCGCGGCCAGCGTCTGCACCGTGGTGTGGGGTTTGATGAACTCGTCTTCGGCCAGGATGGTCTGGCCCAGGCGGTCTTTCACCGGCACGATGGAGCGCTGGAAGCGGCCCTCTGCGCGGGCAGCGGCCGCACGGCGCTGCGATTCCACGGCGAAGGCGTCCACGTCTTCGCGGCTGAAGCCCGAGAGCGTGGCGATCAGGTCGGCGCCAATGCCCTGGGGCACGAAAAGGGTGGCGCTGTTGGTGGCCGGGTCTTGTGCCCAGGCGCCGCCGTCCGAGCCAATGGGCACGCGGCTCATGCTCTCCACACCACCGGCCACCACCAGGTCTTCCCAGCCGCTCTTCACCTTCATGGCGGCCATGTTCACGGCCTCCAGGCCCGAGGCGCAGAAGCGGTTGAGCTGCACGCCCGCGCACTGCCAGTCCCAGCCGGCTTTCAGCGCCGCCACCTTGGCGATCACCGAGCCTTGCTCGCCCACCGGCGAGACCACGCCCATCACCACGTCGTCCACGGCGGCGGTGTCAAACCCGTTGCGAGCCTGCAGGGCGGTGAGCACACCGGCCAGCAGGTCGATGGGCTTGACCTCGTGCAGGCTGCCGTCTTTTTTGCCCTTGCCGCGCGGGGTGCGCACGGTGTCGAATACAAACGCCTCGCTCATCGCCTTGTCTCCTGTGTCACGGGGTCACTGGCCTCGTGTTCGCCGGCAGTATAGACTTTTGCCGAGCAATTGCTTGGTGAAATTCCCCTGGCCCGTCAAGCGGGCGACACCCCGCTGGAGACCCTTCATGCGCCTGGCCGTTTTGTCTGATATCCACGGCAACCTGCCCGCCCTGGAGGCGGTGCTGGCCGATGCCCGTGCGCGCGGCGCCAGCGCCTTTGTGAACCTGGGGGACATCCTCAGCGGCCCTTTGTGGCCGCGCGAGACGGCGCACTGTCTGATGCCGCTGGGCTGGCCCACCATCGCTGGCAACCACGAGCGCCAGTTGCTGGCTTGCGAGCACCAGGCCGGGGGCTTTTCGGATGCCTGGGCCTACGCCCAAACCACGCCCGAGCAGCGGGCCTGGCTGGCCAGCTTGCCGGCGTCGCTTGATCTGCCAGGCGGCGTGCACCTGTGCCACGGCCACCCCGGCAGCGATCTGGAGTACTTGCTGGAAACCGTGCTGCCCTCCGGCTCGCGCCCGGCCACGGCCGATGAGGTGTTGGCCCGGTTGGGCGACGGGGCGGCCCGACGCGCCGCCTTGCTGCTTTGTGGCCACAGCCACCTGCCGCGCCTGCTGTGGCCCGGTGCCGGGGCACCGCTGTGCGTCAACCCCGGCAGCGTGGGCCTGCCGGCGTTTGACGACGACCACATTGCCTTTCACGTGCACCAGACCGGCAGCCCGCACGCCCGCTATGCCCTGTGCGAACGCTCGGCCAGCGGCGGCTGGACGGTGGCCCAGGTGGCGGTGGCCTACGACTGGCCCGCTGCGGTGGCCCGAGCGCGCGAGCAGGGCGCGCACGACTGGGCCGGCTGGCTGGCCACCGGCCTGGCCTGACCCGATTTCCCTTTCCCTTTCCCCTTCATCACCACAGGAGACAACATGATCGAACGCACCCTCTTCAACGCCGACCACGAGTCCTTCCGCGACGCCTTTCGCCGCTTCATGGAAAAAGAGATCGCCCCCTTCCACGAGGCCTGGGAAGAGCAGGGCTATGTGGACCGCGAGGTCTGGCGCAAGGCCGGTGAGAACGGCTTTCTGTGCATGACCATGCCCGAGGCCTACGGTGGCTCGGGGGCTGACCGGCTGTACGCCGTGGCGCAGATGGAAGAGCTGGCCCGTGGCGGCTATTCGGGCATCGGCTTTGGGCTGCACAGCGAGATCGTGGCGCCGTACATCCTGCACTACGGCACCGAGGAGCAGAAGCAGAAGTACCTGCCCAAGCTGGCCAGCGGCGAGATGGTGGGCGCCATCGCCATGAGCGAGCCCGCCGCCGGCAGTGACTTGCAAGGCGTGAAGACCACTGCCATCAAAAGTGCCGATGGCTCGCACTACGTGCTCAACGGCAGCAAGACCTTCATCACCAACGGCTGGCACGCCGACCTGGTGATCGTGGTGGCCAAGACCGACCCCGCCGCTGGCGCCAAGGGCACCAGCCTGTTCCTGATCGAACGCGGCATGCCCGGTTTCGAGAAGGGCAAGCGCCTGAAGAAGCTGGGCATGAAGGCGCAAGACACCTCCGAGCTGTTCTTCGACAACGTGAAGGTGCCGGCCGAGCAGCTGCTGGGTGGCGCCGCTTTTGAAGGGCGCGGCTTCATCTGCCTGATGGAGCAGCTGCCCTGGGAGCGTGTGCAGATCGCCATCGGCGCGGTGTCGGCCGCGCAGGCCGCCATCGACTGGACGGTGCAGTACGTGAAAGACCGCAAGGTCTTCGGCCAGCCCGTGGCCAGCTACCAGAACACCCGCTACACCCTGGCCGAGCTGCAGACCGAGGTGCAGGTGGCGCGCGTGTTCGTGGACAAATGCTGTGAGCTGGTGGTGAAGGGCGAGCTGGACACCGCCACCGCCAGCATGGCCAAGTACTGGTGCTCTGATTTGCAGTGCAAGGTGATGGACGAGTGCGTGCAGTTGCACGGCGGCTACGGCTACATGTGGGAATACCCCATCACCCGCGCCTATGCCGACGCACGCGTGCAGCGCATCTACGGCGGCACCAACGAGATCATGAAAGAGGTGATCTCGCGCCAGATGGGCCTGGGCGCGCGCTGAGCCCGGCACCCGCCTGGCTCAGCGGCCGGGCAGGTGAATGGTGCTGGCCGCCCCGGCCGGCGCCTCGAAGTCGGCCACCACCCAGGTGCGGGTGGGGTGGTCGGCCAGGTCGGCGAACACCTCGCGCAGGAAGCGGATCGAGCCGCCGTCCAGCGCGGCAAAGGGCTGGTCGATCAGCGTGAGCGGCTGGCCCGAGGCCAGCGCCGCCGCCAGCGCCACCTTGCGCCGGCTGCCGGTGGAGAGCATGTACAGGGGCTTGTCCAGGTGCGGCGCCAAGGCCAGGCCGTCCACCATGTCGGCCAGGGCCTCGGCCGAAAAGCGCGGGAAATGGCTGGCCATGCTGTCCAGAAAAGCGGCCGCGCTGATGGCGTCGTGCGCCTCGCCTTGCACGGTCACCCAGGCCACCTGTGCCCGGTAGTCGGCCGGCGATGCGTCGAGCCAGTGGCCATTGGCGCACAGACGCCCGCCACCGGGCACGAGCTCGCCCCCCAGCAGGCGCAACAAGGTGGTCTTGCCGCAACCCTCGTCGCCCACCAGCCAGTGCAGGCCGGGGCCAAGGTCAAACGAGAGGTCTGGAATGAGCGGTGCCTGGCCGGGCCAGGCGAAGTGCAGGTGCTCGGCGATCAGGTGGCAGGGGGCGGTGGCCATGGCTTGGTTCAGTACGGCACGCGAAAGCGCGTGCCCCGGTGGTTCAGCACGGCGCTGCGCGGGCCGATGGATTCGAGCACCACGCCCGGCGCGGCCTCTTGCCCTTCTTGTACCACCCGGCCGTTGGCGATGAGCATGCGCAGGGCCGGGTTCTCGGCGTAGGTGGCGCCACTGAGGTTGAGCGCGGGCAGTTGGGCGCGCTGTTCGGCGGGCAGGTCGGCCAGGCGGGGCAGGGTCTCGGCTGGCTCGGCGCCCTTGGCGCTGTTGGCGCTGTTACCGGTTTTGGCGTGGCTGGGAGCGGCGGTGGCCTGGCCCGTGGCCGGTGCGCTGGCTTCGGCGCTGGGCGTGGCGGGTTTGGTTGGGGC
>Ga0255140_1000008_pt1 | contig 107196 bp, 92 predicted proteins | sample Law_Colum_RepC_8_FD_188547 | JGI IMG/M metagenome (GOLD analysis project Ga0255140, IMG submission 188547) | Freshwater microbial communities from St. Lawrence River, New York, United States - Law_Colum_RepC_8d | ecosystem: Environmental > Aquatic > Freshwater > River | place: USA: New York...
GCAACAAGGCGAACAGGGCTGCCGCCAACATCACGCCCGCCGCAAAGGACAGCAAGGCCGACTCTTGCCGTTTGGTCACGCGCTGCACCACGAACACGGGCAGGGCGCCCACGGCGGTCGCCAGGGCTGCCAGCAGCGAGGCCTGCAGACCGGCCACCATGGCGCTGCTGGCGCCGGCGGTGTCCCACCATGCGCGGGTGGGCGCCCAGAAGGTTGAGGCCGCCGCGATGCCCGCCATCACCAGCAAACCGGCAGCCAACGCCAGCAACGCCTGCCGCCAGGCGTAGGGCGGCACCTCCAGGTCGAAGGGGCTGAGCTGGTCCCAGACGGGGCGAACGCGGCGGATGAGGGCGGTCATGGCAGGCTTCTGGTGAGGGGAAGCCTGTATTTTGCAAAAACTATCTAATTTTTGTATTCAATAGTTTTTATGGCGCTAATTGACCCAGTCCAGATGCCGCGCCACCAATGAAAAAGGCGGGCCTTCGCCCGCCTTTGCCTGCCCGCCTTCTCTCACGAGAAGAAGGCTTTGGCCTTCTCGAACCAGCCCTTGTCGTTGGGGCTGTGCTTGTGGCCGCCTTTTTTGAAGGACTCGTCCAGTTCCTTGAGCAGCTTGCGCTGGTGCTCGGTGAGCTTGACCGGGGTCTCCACCACCACGTGGCAGTACAGGTCGCCGGGGTAGCTGGAGCGCACGCCCTTCACGCCCTTGCCGCGCAGGCGGAAGGTTTTGCCGCTCTGGGTGCCTTCGGGCAGGTCGATGGTGGCCTTGCCTTGCAGGGTGGGCACGTCGATCTCGCCGCCCAGGGCGGCGGTGGTCATGCTCACCGGCACCTGGCAATGCAGGTCGTCGCCGTCGCGCTCAAAGATGTCGTGCTTGCGCAGGCGGATCTCGATGTACAGGTCGCCCGCGGGGCCGCCGTTCTGGCCGGGTTCGCCGTTGCCACTGGAGCGGATGCGCTGGCCGTCGTCGATGCCGGCGGGGATCTTGATCTCCAGCGTCTTCTGCTTCTTGATCTTGCCCTGGCCGTGGCAGCTGGTGCAGGGCTCGGGAATGACCTTGCCCTTGCCCTGGCAGGTGGGGCAGGTCTGCTGCACGCTGAAGAAGCCCTGGCGCATCTGCACTGCGCCCTGGCCGTGGCAGGTGCCGCAGGTCTTGGCGCTGGTGCCGGGCTTGGCGCCGGTGCCGCCGCAGGTGTCGCAGTCTTCCCAAGAGGGAATGCGAATCTGCGTTTCCTTGCCGTGGGCCGCTTCTTCCAGCGTGATCTCCATGGCGTAGGACAGGTCGGCACCTCGGTACACCTGGCGGCCGCCGCGCTGGCCGCGCTGGCCACCGAAGATGTCGCCAAAGATGTCGCCGAAGGCGTCGGAGAAGCCACCGAAGCCTTCAGCGCCCGGGCCACCGCGCATGTTCGGGTCCACGCCGGCGTGGCCGTACTGGTCGTAGGCGGCTTTCTTTTGCGGGTCCGACAGCATCTCGTAGGCTTCCTTGACCTCCTTGAATTTCTCTTCGGCGGTCTTGGCGGCGTCACCCTGGTTGCGGTCGGGGTGGTACTTCATCGCGAGCTTGCGATAAGCCTTTTTGATTTCGTCGTCCGAGGCGTTCTTGGGAACCCCCAGCACTTCGTAAAAGTCGCGTTTGGACATGGTCTCGTGCGGTTCTGTTGGAGCACAAACGCCGCGCCGGGCAAGCCCGGGCGCGGCGTGGCGATGGGCGGCCCGGCGGGCGGCGATCAGCCTTTCTTGACTTCCTTCACCTCGGCGTCGACCACGTCGTCGTCAGCGGCCTTGGACGAACCGGCGTTGCCGGCGTCGGCGGCACCCGCAGCGGCTTGCTGCTCGGCCTGCTGAGCGGCGTAGACCTTCTCGCCCAGCTTCTGGCTGGCGGTCATCAGGGCCTCGGTCTTGGCGTCGATCTCGGCCTTGTCTTCGCCCTTGGCGGCTTCTTCCACGGCCTTGAGTGCGTCTTCGATGGCGGTCTTCTCGGCGGCGTCGAGCTTGTCGCCGTGCTCGCCCAGGCTCTTCTTCACGCTGTGCACCATGGCTTCGGCCTGGTTGCGGGCTTGCACCAGCTCGACCTTCTTCTTGTCTTCGGCGGCGTTGAGCTCGGCGTCCTTCACCATCTGCTGGATCTCGTCTTCCGACAGGCCCGAGTTCGCCTTAATGGTGATCTTGTTCTCCTTGCCGGTGCCCTTGTCCTTGGCGCCCACGTGCAGGATGCCGTTGGCGTCGATGTCGAAGGTCACTTCAATCTGGGGCATGCCACGCGGCGCGGCGGGAATGCCTTCCAGGTTGAACTCGCCCAGCAGCTTGTTGCCCGCGGCGATTTCGCGCTCGCCCTGGAACACCTTGATGGTCACGGCCGGCTGGTTGTCTTCGGCGGTGGAGAACACCTGCGAGAACTTGGTCGGGATGGTGGTGTTCTTGGCGATCATCTTGGTCATGACGCCGCCCATGGTCTCGATGCCCAGCGACAGCGGGGTCACGTCGAGCAGCAGCACGTCCTTGCGGTCGCCCGACAGCACCTGGCCCTGGATGGCGGCACCCACGGCCACGGCTTCGTCGGGGTTCACGTCCTTGCGGGGGTCTTTGCCGAAGAACTCCTTCACCTTTTCCTGCACCTTGGGCATGCGGGTCATGCCGCCGACCAGGATGACGTCGTGGATGTCACCCACGCTCACGCCGGCGTCCTTGATGGCGGTGCGGCAGGGGGCGATGGTGCGCTCGATCAGCTCTTCCACCAGGGCCTCGAGCTTGGCGCGCGTGAGCTTGATGTTCAGGTGCTTGGGGCCCGACGCGTCGGCCGTGATGTAGGGCAGGTTGATGTCGGTGGCGGCCGAGCTGGACAGCTCGATCTTGGCCTTCTCGGCGGCTTCCTTCAGGCGCTGCAGGGCCAGCACGTCCTTGGACAGGTCAACGCCCTGTTCCTTTTTGAACTCGCCAATGATGTAGTCGATGATGCGCTGGTCGAAGTCTTCACCGCCCAGGAAGGTGTCGCCGTTGGTGGACAGCACCTCGAACTGCTTCTCGCCATCGACATCGGCGATTTCGATGATGGACACGTCAAACGTGCCGCCGCCCAGGTCGTACACGGCGATCTTGCGGTCGCCCTTTTCCTGCTTGTCCAGGCCGAAGGCCAGGGCCGCGGCGGTGGGCTCGTTGATGATGCGCTTGACTTCCAGGCCGGCGATGCGGCCGGCGTCCTTGGTGGCCTGGCGCTGGGCGTCATTGAAGTAGGCCGGCACGGTGATCACGGCCTCGGTCACGGGCTCGCCCAGGTAGTCCTCGGCGGTTTTCTTCATCTTGCGCAGGATGTCGGCCGACACTTGCTGGGCCGAGATCTTCTTGCCGCGCACTTCCACCCAGGCGTCGCCGTTGTCGGCGGCCACGATGGAGTAGGGCATCAGGTCAATGTCCTTCTGCACTTCCTTTTCGGTGAACTTGCGGCCGATCAGGCGTTTGATGGCGAACAGCGTGTTCTTGGGGTTGGTCACGGCCTGGCGCTTGGCGGAAGCGCCAACCAGCACCTCGCCGTCTTCCTGGTAGGCCACGATCGACGGCGTGGTGCGCGCACCTTCCGAGTTCTCGATCACCTTGGTGGTGTTGCCTTCCATGATGGACACGCAAGAGTTGGTGGTGCCCAGGTCAATGCCGATGATGCGTCCCATGTTGTTGCTCCGTTTGCGAAAGATGAATGGTGGAAAAGATTGTGAGAAAGGTGTGGATAACCGGTGGGCATTTCAAGCCCTCGGCGCCTCAAATCATTTGGGGGCGGCCACGGTGACCAGGGCCGCGCGCAGCACGCGATCGGCGATCAGGTAGCCCTTCTGCAGCACCGTGACCACGGTGTTGGGTTCCTGATCGGCCGGCACCATGCTGATGGCCTGGTGCTGGTTGGGGTCGAACTTGGCGCCAGCGGCCGGGGCGATGGCCACCACCTTGTGGCGCTCCAGCGCGCTCTTGAGTTGCTTGAGCGTGGCCTCGGAGCCTTCGCGCAACTGCTCGCGCGTGGCTTCCTGAATGGCCAGGCCGGCCTCGAAGCTGTCGAGCACCGGCAGCAGGCTTTCGGCAAAACTTTCCACGGCGAACTTGCGCGCCTTGCTCATTTCTTCTTCGGCGCGGCGGCGCACGTTCTCGGCCTCGGCCTTGGCGCGCAGGAACTGCTCGGCCAGGTCGGCGTTCTGGGCCTTGAGGGTGCTCAGTTCCTGCTGCAGGGCCGCCATGGCATCGGCCTCGTTGGCTGCCGCCGCGGCCTCGGCCTCTTCGGGGCTCATCGGGGCTTGGTTCTCGGGCGTCAGGCGGTTGTCTTGCGCAGGGGTCTGGCTCATGGCGTTGGCGGTTAGAGATCGGAAAAAACAGGTGCCAGCCGCTGGTGAGCGGGTGGCGCTGGCCGGCATCTGGGGCCGGTACAAGGCATTTCAAGAGGCCCTGTTGGCGACAGGGCCAAAGAAGGCGGGGGGCAGAATCGCGCTTTTTCGCCAGCCGACCACATGAAGCTCTTTCGCCATGGGCCTGCCGGGGCCGAACAGCCCGGTCTGATCGATGCCAACGGCATCTTGCGCGATCTCACCGGGGTGGTGGCCGACATTGGCCCGGCCACGCTGGGGCCTGATTCTATGGCCCGTCTGGCTGGGCTCAACACCTCAGACCTGCCCGTGGTGCCCGCCGACCGGCGCCTGGGCCCCTGCGTGGGCGGGGTGGGCAATGTGGTGGCCATCGGCCTGAACTACGCCGACCACGCGGCCGAGGCGGGGCTGAAGCCGCCTTCGCAGCCCATCGTGTTCAACAAGCACACCGGTTCGATCAGCGGGCCGCACGATGACGTGTGGCTGCCCCCCGGCGCCGCCAAGCTGGATTGGGAGGTGGAGCTGGGCATCGTGATTGGGCAGCGGGCTTTTCACGTGAGCGAGGCGCAGGCCCTGTCGCATGTGGCGGGCTACTGCCTGGTGAACGACGTGTCCGAGCGCGCTTATCAGATGGAGCTGGAGGGCCAGTGGGTGAAGGGCAAGAGCTACCCCACGCACTGCCCGATCGGCCCCTGGCTGGTCACGCCCGACGAGTTGGGCGACCCACAGGCCGTTGACCTCTGGCTTGACGTGAACGGCGTGCGCCGCCAGACGGGCAATACCCGCACCATGATTTTTGGCGTGGCCACCATCGTGAGCTACCTCAGCCGCTTCATGGTGCTGCAACCCGGCGACGTGATTCCCACCGGCACGCCGCCGGGCGTGGGCATGGGCCACAAGCCTCCGCTCTATTTGAAGGCGGGCGATGTGATCACCCTGGGCGGGCTTGGCCTGGGCGAGCAGCGCCAGCGGGTGGTGGACAGCCCGGCGCGCTGAACGCGCGGGATCACTCGCGGGGGCGAGGGCGGCGCATGGACCAGCGTGAGGCAAACAGGCGCACGTCGCCCAGGCGCCGCGCCAGGTCGGCCCCCTGCGGGGTGAGCCTGTACCCCGTGCCGCAGTGGTCCACCAGCTCGGCGGCGCGCAGCTCTTTGATGCGGGTGTTCAAGGTGTTGGGGGTGACGCCGCCCACGCTGTCCTGCAGCAGCCGAAATGTCTGGGGGTGGCCATCGCTCAGGGCCCAGATGACGCGCATGGCGTAGCGCGATTCCAGCAGATCAAAAAGGCGGGCGGTGGCTTCAGTGTCCTTGGCCATGGACTGTCTCCTGCGGTGGCCTGTGCCGGCCACTCCCGTTGCACTATAGGCTGCCCGCTGCGGCGCTACCAGATTGCTAGCTTGGTTGCGCCGCAACAATGTGGCGCAAAGGAAATGGCGGGGGATTTCCCCGATTGCCGTGGTTCGAATTGCGAACCCGAACAGCCTTTGCCTACCACCCCGCCGGTGGGGGTTCCATACAATTCCGGCATAGCTGAAAGTTCGGTATGGGTCTGGCACGGGGTGTCATCGGCATGCAAAGTGCCGGTCTTTCGACTTTCCCCGTCGGCAGACGGTTGGCGCGCCCGTGGGCCGCTCGACCAAACGCCGTCTTTCTCGGAGACCCCCATGTCCTTTTTTAATCGCCGTGCCGCCGTGGCGGCGCTCGGGATGGCCGCTGCCCTGAGCTTCTCGGGCCATGCCTTTGCCCAGACCGTGACCCTGCGCCTGCACCAGTTCCTGCCGCAGCAGGCCCCCGCCGCCGCCATGGGCCTGATCCCCTGGGCACAGAAGGTGGAGAAAGAGTCCGGCGGCCGCATCAAGGTCCAGATGTTCCACGCCATGGCCCTGGGCGGCGCTCCTGCCCAGTTGTTTGACCAGGCCCGCGACGGCGTGGTGGACCTGAGCTGGACCGTGCTGGGCTACACCCCCGGCCGCTTCAATAAGACGGAAGTGTTCGAGCTGCCCTTCATGGGCGGCCTGGCCGAGCAGTCGTCGGCCGCGCTGCAGGAGTACGTGGAGAAGTACGCCGCCGACGAGTTCAAGGACGTGAAGCTCATCGCGGTGCACACCCATGGCCCGGGCCTGTTCCACTCCAAGGATCCGATCGCCAAGCTGGAAGACCTCAAGGGCAAGAAGATTCGCGGTGGTTCTCGCATCATCAGCTCGATGCTGGGCAAGCTGGGCGCCACGCCGGTGGGCATGCCGGTGCCGGCCGTGACCGAGGCCCTGAACAAGGGCGTGATCAGCGGCACCACCATTCCCTGGGAAGTGACGCCGTCGCTGAAGATTGCCGAGCTGGTGAAGAACCACACCACCTTCTCTGGTACCGAGGGCCTGTTCACCCAGACCTTCGGCTTCGTGATGAACAAGGCCGCCTACGACAAGCTGCCGGCTGACCTGAAGAAGGTGATCGACAACAACTCGGGCGTGCAGACCGCCGCCATGTTCGGCCGTGCGCTGGACGAGGGCGACAACATTGGCCGTGGCATTGCCCAGAAGGCCGGTAACAATATCGTCGCTCTTGACGCGGCCGAAACCGCACGCTGGCGCAAAGCCGCTGCCGTGGTGGAGGCCGACTGGGTCAAGGAAGTGGGTCGCAAGGGCATCGACGGCGCCAAGCTGGTGGCCGAGGCCCGCGCCCTGATCAAGAAGCATCAGCGCTGATTCCGCTCGCGAATCAACGCCGGAGCCCATGACCGAACGCCGGTTTTCCCCTCACCCGGGGAGAATCGGCTTCTCTTTATCCGGGGTGATACCTTGAAATTTCTTTCTTTCCTGGCCAAGGCCTGCGCCATTCTGGCGGGCCTGCTGCTGACGGTGATCACGCTGATCACCTGCGCGAGCCTCATCGGCCGCAACACCACGGGTACCACGCTGCTGGGCGACTACGAGCTGACCGCCGTGGCCGCCGGCGCGGCCGTGGCCCTGTTCATGCCCTGGTGCCAGTTGCGCCGCGAGAACATCATCGTGGACTTCTTCACCACCAAGTTCTCCGACAGCTTCAACGCCAAGCTCGACCGCGTGGGCTCGCTGGTGCTGGGCCTGGCCATGTTCGCCATCTGCTGGCGCACCGGTATTGGTGGCATGAGTGCGTACGAGTCGCAGACCACCACCATGATGCTGGGCTTCCCCGAGTGGGTGGTGTATGCGGCCATGGTGCCGCCCTTGTTCCTCACGGGTTTGATTGCGCTGGCTCAGACCTTCTTCGGCAATTTTTCGGAGCAGTCGCAATGAGTTCCTTGTCCATGGCGGGGTTCATCTTCGCCTCCATGCTGGTGCTGATGGCGATCCGCGTGCCGATCGCCATTTCCATGTTCGCCGCCGGTTGTGTCGGCTATGTGATGCAGGTGGGCCTGCCGCCCTTCCTGAACAACCTCAACGGCATTGCGTACGCGCGCTTCGCCAGCTATGACCTGTCGGTCATTCCGCTGTTCATCCTGATGGGCAACTTCGCCACCCAGGGCGGCATTTCCAAAGCGCTGTTCGACTTTGCCAGCGTGGTCATGGCCCGCTTCAAGGGCGGTCTGGCCATGGCCGCAGTGATGGCCAGCGCGGCCTTTGGCGCCATCTGCGGCTCGTCGGTGGCCACGGCCGCCACCATCACGCAAGTGGCCCTGCCCGAGATGAAGCGCCACGGTTATTCGGGGCGCCTGTCCACCGGCACGCTGGCCGCGGGCGGCACGCTGGGCATCTTGATTCCGCCCTCGGTGCCGCTGGTGATCTACGCCATCCTGACCGAGCAGAACATCGCCAAGCTGTTCGCCGCGGCCACCATCCCCGGCATCATCGCCATGACGGGCTACATGATCGCCATCGCGATCTACGTGCGCGTGGTCCCCGGCCAGGCGCCCGAGACGGACGACGAGCACCGTCGCCTGACCTGGCGCGCGGTGATGGCCATCGCCCCCATCGCGGCGGTGTTCATCGTGGTGTTCGGTGGCATCTACGGCGGCCTGTTCACCCCCACCGAAGGGGCTGGCGTGGGCGCAGCCGCCACCTTTGTGGCAGCGGTGCTCAAGCGCGAGCTGACGGTGAAGAAGGTGATGAACTGCTTCCTCTCCACCGCATCGAGCAGCGCCATGATCTTCCTGATCTTCATTGGCGCCGACATGATGAACGCGTCGCTGGCGCTCACCCAGGTGCCCGCGCAACTGGCCGAGCTGATCAAGGGCCTGGACGTGGCGCCGGTGCTCATCGTCACTGGCATCCTGCTGTTCTACGTGGTGCTGGGCGCGGTGATGGACGAGATGTCCATGATCCTGCTGACCATCCCGATCTTCTTCCCGGTGATCATGGGCCTGGACTTCGGCATGCCTGCCGAGTCGGTGGCGATCTGGTTCGGCATCATGGTGCTCATGACCGTGGGCTTTGGCCTGCTGGCGCCGCCTGTGGGCCTGAACGTGTACGTGGTCAACGGCATGGCCAAGGACGTGCCGATTGGCGAGAGCTACAAGGGAGTGCTGCCTTTCCTGGCCAGCGACGTGGTGCGCACCACCTTGCTGCTGTTGTTCCCGTCCATCTCGCTCTGGCTTGTCCAGTATGTGGGCTGATGCAGGACTTCATCGCCGTCGCCTGATGGGCGCCAGCGCGGCCGCGCTGGCGCTGGCTGGCCTGCCCTGGCAGGCCCGGGCACAAACCTTTCCAGCCAAGGCGCTGCGCATCGTGGTGCCATTCGCCGCGGGTGGTGTGGGCGACCTCACCGCCCGCATCGTGGCAGCGCGCCTGGCCACGCAGATGGGCCAGTCGGTGGTGATCGACAACCGCCCCGGTGCCGGCGGCGTGGTGGCCGCCGACGCGGTGGCCCGTGCCGAGCCCGACGGCCACACCCTGTTCCTGATGTCCAACGGCACGGCCGTGACGGCCGGCCTGTTCAACAAGCTGCCCTTTGACACGGTGAAGGACTTCACCCCGGTGTCCACGCTGGGCTTTTTTGACATCGTGGTGCTCTCGCACCCCGAGGCACCTTTTAAGACCCTGGCCGATGTGGTGGCCTACGCCAAGGCGCACCCGGGCAAGCTCAACATCGGCAGCATCAACATTGGCAGCACGCAGAACCTGGCGGCCGAGCTGTTCAAGAGCAGCGCTGACATCGAGGCGCAGGTGATTCCCTTCAACGGCACGCCCAACCTGATCGGCGCCTTGCGCGGCCGCCAGGTGGACGTGGGCGTGGAAATCCTGGCCCCGGCGCTGGCCCAGGTCAGGGGCGGCGCCTTGCGCGCGCTGGCCGTGGCCGGCGAGAAGCGCTCGGTGGTGCTGCCCGATCTGCCCACCGCCCAAGAGCAGGGCGTGGCCGGTTTCGTGGCCTCGTCGTGGAACGCGTTGGCGGTGCCGGCCAAGACGCCGCGCCCGGTGGTGGAGCGCCTGCAGCGCGAGATTGCCGCCGCGCTGGGCGATGCCGAGGTGCGCAAGAAGCTGCGCGACCTCAACATCGACGCCCGCGCCAGCACGCCCGAGCAGGCCTCGGCCCTGCTGGTGGGCGACATCCGACGCTGGGGCGCCGTGATCGAGCGCGCCGGCATTCCCAAGCAATAAACGCATGGAGGGCAGGGCGATGCGGTGCGTTGGCCTGGTGGGTTATGGCGAGGTGGGGCGCATTTTCGCCAGCGGCTTGTTGCAGGCCGGCGTGGCCGAGGTGCTGGCTTGGGACCTGCTGTTGGCCGACGCCCAGCGGCGTGAAGCCCCGCTGGCGCACGCGGCGAAAGCGGGTGTGCGCGCCACCGATGGCGTGGCCGCGCTGTGCGCGGGCGGCCCAGGCCTGATCGTCTCGGCCGTGACGGCCTCCAACACCCTGGTGGTGGCCGAGGCCGTGGCGGCGCACATCGCACCCGGCACCTTCTTTCTGGACCTGAATTCCGCCTCGCCCGGCACCAAGCAGCGCGCGGCGGCCCTGATCGACGCTGCCGGCGGCCATTACGTGGAAGCCGGCGTGATGACCTCGGTGCCGCCCTATGGCATTCGCGTGCCCATGCTGCTGGGTGGGCCGCACGCGGCGCGCCTGCTGCCGGTGTTGCAGGCCTGGGGCATGGACGCCAAGGTGGCCAGTGAGCGCCTGGGCGTGGCCTCGGCCACCAAGATGTGCCGCAGCGTGATGATCAAGGGCCTGGAGGCCCTGGTGCTGGAGAGCTACGCAACCGCCCGGCACTACGGGGTGGAGGACGCCATGACCGCCACCCTGCAAGAGACCTTTCCCGGCATCGACTGGCAGACACAGGGCAGCTACTTCTTCAGCCGCGTGGCCCAGCACGGCAAGCGCCGCGCCGAGGAAATGCGCGAAGTGGCGCAGACCGTGCGCGAGGCCGGCTTTGAACCCTTCATGGCCAGCGCCATTGCGCAGAAGCACGACTGGATGGCCGCGCAGGCCCGCGCCGGGCACTTCGCCGATTTGCCGCCCCAGCCCCAGTGGGCCGACTACGCCGATCGGCTGCTGGCCGCGCGGCCCAAGCCCGACGGCGCGGCCTGAGCCGGCGGTCCGTCAGTCGTCGGCGCCCACGGCGTCCAGCGTCTGGCGGATCAGCTCCAGCGTGCGTTGCTGGGTGAGCGTGGCCGGGCGCAGCGAGCTGGTGGCCAGGCTCACGCGGGTGTACAGCGGCGGCTCAATGGGCCGCAGCCGATAGGCCGAGGGGCGAATGGAGCGCGTCACCGCTTGCCGGGCCAGGATGGCCGCGCCGGCACCGTCGGCCACCAGTTCCAGAATGGCCGAGACACCGTCGATCTCCAGCGCCACGTTGGGCCGCAGCCCCTGGTTGGCCATCTCGGCCTCCACCTGCATGCGAATGGCGTTGGGGCGGCTGGGAATCACCAGCGGCAGCTTGGCTACCTCGCTCAGGGGCACGGGCGGAGGCGGCGGGTCTTCTGGCAGGCCGGGCGGGCGCGGTTGCACCAGCCACAGCAACTCGTCGCGCAGGGGGTGGATGTCGATCTCGGGGGCGGGCTGCGCGTTGTAGAGCACGGCGATGTCGAGCTGGCCCGTCATGAGCCAGTGCTGCATGGCGGTGGACAGGCCTTCGGTGATGGACAGGCTGGCCTCGGGCAGTTCGCGGCGAAACGCACGGGTGAGCGGCACCGCCAGCACCTTGGCCAGGCTGGGCGGCAGGCCAATGGCCACCCGGCCGGCCAGTGCGCCGCGCACCCGGCCCAGCTCTTCGCGCGCCCGCTCCACCTGGTGCAGGATGCCGCGCCCGTGTTCCAGCAGCAGCTTGCCGGCTTCGGTGGGCGTGGCGCCCCGGCCGTTGCGCACCAGCAGGTTCTGGCGCAGCTCCACCTCCAGCAGGCGCACCTGGCGCGAGAGGGCGGGCTGGGCCACGTTCAAGGCCACGGCGGCGCGGGTGAAGCTGCCCAGCTCGGCCACGCGAACGAAATATTCCAGTTGCTTCAGGTCCATGGCGCCAGGGAGGGGAAAAGGAGGAGGGCGAAAGGGTAGCGCATTGTTATGCCGAATTGTTCTAGCTGATAGCGGGGTCTGTCTCTTTTCGTCGAGCAGACCCCCCGCCACAATGCGCCGACTAAACCTAATGGGCTCGTATGACCGCTGCCAACGACACCTCGCCTGCGCCCCTGAAGGGCATCTCGTCCATGGCCACCCGCCTGGTGCTGGCCGATTTGGTGGAAGCCTTTGCCCAGCGCAGCGGCGACCGGGCCGAGATTGAGTCGGTGGGCGGCGTGGACGCGGCCAAGCGCGTGCAGGCCGGCGAAGCCTTTGACGTGGTGATTCTGGCGTCCGACGCCATCGACAAGCTCATTGCCGGTGGCCACTTGCAGGCCGGCAGCCGGGTGGACCTGGTGCGCTCGGGCGTGGCCGCGGCTGTGCGCGCGGGTGCCCCGGTGCCCGACATGGCCAACGAAGACGCCCTGCGCCAGGCCGTGCTGGCCGCGCGCACGCTGAGCTATTCCACCGGCCCCAGCGGCGTGGCCCTGCAAAAGCTGTTCGAGCGCTGGGGCATTGCCGAGCAGATCGCCCCGCGCATCGTGCAGGCGCCCCCGGGCGTGCCGGTGGGTGCGCTGGTGGCGCGTGGCGAGGTGGAGCTGGGCTTTCAACAACTCAGCGAGTTGCTGCACGTGCAGGGCATCACCCTGGTGGGCCCGTTGCCGCCCGAGGTGCAGATCACGACCATTTTTTCCGCTGGTCTGCCGGTGGCCACGCCGCACGCCGCGCGGGTGCGCGACATGCTCAACTTCATGACCAGCGACGAGGCCGCCGAGGCCAAGCGCCGCCAGGGCATGGACCCGGCCTGAGCCTGCGGGCCGCTCTCCGATTCATTGTCTTTTCCGAAAACCCCCAAGAGGAGCCAACATGATCATCGACTGCCATGGCCACTACACCACGGCGCCCAAGGCGCTGGAGAACTGGCGCAACCAGCAGATCGCCGGCATCAAAGACCCGTCGGTCATGCCCAAAGTGTCTGACCTGAAGATCAGCGACGACGACATCCGCGAGACCATCGAGAACAACCAGCTCAAGCTCATGAAAGAGCGCGGCAGCGACCTGACCCTGTTCTCGCCGCGCGCCAGCTTCATGGCCCACCACATCGGTGACTTCAATGTGTCGAGTACCTGGGCGGCCATCTGCAACGAGCTGTGCTTCCGCGTCAGCGAGTTGTTCCCCGAGCACTTCGTGCCCGTGGCCATGCTGCCGCAAAGCCCCGGCGTGGACCCGGCCACCTGCATCCCCGAGCTGGAGAAGTGCGTCAAGGAATACGGCGCGGTGGGCATCAACCTGAACCCCGATCCGTCGGGCGGCCACTGGACCAGCCCGCCCCTGACCGACAAGCACTGGTACCCCATCTACGAGAAGATGGTGGAGTACGACCTGCCGGCCATGATCCACGAGCACCAGCTGCAACGCCTGCTTCCACACCACCGGCGCGCACTACCTGAACGCCGACACCACGGCCTTCATGCAGCTCATCCAGGGCGACCTGTTCAAGGACTTCCCCACGCTGAAGTTCCTGATTCCCCATGGCGGCGGTGCCGTGCCTTACCACTGGGGCCGTTTCCGTGGCCTGGCGCAAGAGCTCAAGCGCCCGCTGCTGACCGATCACGTGCTGAACAACGTGTACTTCGACACCTGCGTGTACCACCAGCCCGGCATTGACCTGCTCAACACCGTGATCCCGGTGAAGAACGTGCTGTTCGCCAGCGAAATGATCGGCGCGGTGCGCGGCATTGACCCGACCACCGGCCACTACTACGACGACACCAAGCGCTACATCGAGGCCTCCAAGATTCTGTCGGCCGACGACAAGCACGCCATCTACGAAGGCAACACGCGCCGCGTGTTCTCGCGCCTGGACGCGCGCCTCAAGGCCAAGGGCCTGTAACCCCCATTCGAAGGAATCACCATGTACGAACTCGGTGTCGTTTACCGCAACATCCAGCGCGCCGACCGCGCTGCCGCCGACGGCCTGGCCGCGCTGGGCTCGGCCACCGTTCACGAGGCCATGGGCCGCGTGGGCCTGCTCAAGCCCTACATGCGCCCCATCTTCCCGGGCGCCCAGGTCAGCGGCACGGCCGTGACCGTGCTGCTGCACCCCGGTGACAACTGGATGATGCACGTGGTGGCCGAGCAGATTCAGCCCGGCGACATCGTGGTGGCCGCCATCACCGCCGAGTGCACCGATGGCTACTTCGGCGACCTGCTGGCCACCAGCTTTCAGGCCCGCGGTGCCCGTGCCCTCGTCATCGACGCTGGCGTGCGCGACGTGAAGACCCTGAAGGAAATGAACTTCCCGGTCTGGAGCAAGGCCATCAGCAGCAAGGGCACCATCAAGGCCACGCTGGGCTCGGTGAACATCCCCGTGGTGTGCGCCGGCATGCTGGTCACCCCGGGTGACGTGATCGTGGCCGACGACGACGGCGTGGTCTGCGTGCCCGCCGCCCGCGCCGTGGAAACCCTGGCCGCCGCCCAGAAGCGCGAAAGCTTCGAAGGCGAGAAGCGCGACAAGCTGGCCAGCGGCGTGCTGGGCCTGGACATGTACAAGATGCGCGAACCCCTGGCCGCCGCCGGCCTGCGCTACATCGACTGAGAGCCACACATGAGCAAACCCACTTCTGGTGACTTCACCAAAACCGCCGGCTGGCTGGACTGGTACACCGGCCCCAGCAAGCCCCGCTTCCAGTTGCCCGCCGGCGCGGTGGACGCGCACTGCCACGTGTTTGGCCCCGGTGCCGAGTTCCCCTACGCCCCCGAGCGCAAGTACACCCCCTGCGACGCCAGCAAGCACGAGCTGTTCGCCCTGCGCGACCACCTGGGCTTCGCACGCAACGTGATCGTGCAGGCCACCTGCCACGGCGCCGACAACCGCGCCATGGTCGATGCCTGCCTGGCCAGCGGCGGCAAGGCGCGTGGCGTGGCCACGGTCAAGCGCAGCGTCACCGACGAAGATCTGCAGCAACTGCACGCCGCTGGCGTGCGCGGCGTGCGCTTCAACTTCGTCAAGCGCCTGGTGGACTTCACGCCCAAGGACGAGCTGATGGAGATCGCCGGGCGCATCGCCAAGCTGGGCTGGCACGTGGTGATCTACTTCGAGGCGGTTGACCTGCCCGAGCTGTGGGACTTCTTCACCAGCCTGCCCACCACCGTGGTGGTGGACCACATGGGCCGCCCCGACGTGTCGCTGCCGGTGGACGGCCCGCAGTTCGCGCTGTTTGAGAAGTTCATGCGCGAGCACCCCAATGTGTGGAGCAAGGTGAGCTGCCCCGAGCGCCTGAGCGTGACTGGCCCCAAGGCCCTGAACGGCGAGCAGAACGCCTACACCGACGTGATTCCCTTCGCCCGCCGCATCGTGGAGCAGTTCCCCGACCGCGTGCTGTGGGGCACCGACTGGCCGCACCCCAACCTGAAGGACCACATGCCCGACGACGGCCTGCTGGTGGACTTCATCCCGCACATCGCGCCCACGGCCGAGCTGCAGCGCAAGCTGCTGGTGGACAACCCGATGCGCCTGTACTGGCCCGAGGAGGTCTGAGATGGCACTTGATAAACCCTACCAAGACGTGCCCGGCACCATCATTTTTGATGCCGAGCAAAGTCGCAAAGGCTACTGGCTCAACCAGTTCTGCATGAGCCTGATGAAGGCCGAGAACCGCGAGCGCTTCAAGGCCGACGAGCGGGCCTACCTCGACGAGTGGCCGATGACCGAAGAGCAGAAGCAGGCCGTGCTGGCGCGCGACCTGAACTGGTGCATGCGCACCGGCGGCAACATCTACTTCCTGGCCAAGATCGGCGCTACCGATGGCAAGAGCTTCCAGCAAATGGCGGGCTCCATGACCGGCATGACCGAAGACGAGTACCGCGCCATGATGCTCGCCGGCGGCCGCAGCGCCGAAGGCAACCGCTACATCGGCGAGGACGGCGACGCCCAAGCCCACCGCCAGCCCCAAGGCGCTGCCGGCAAGAAAGGAGCCTGACCATGGCCAAGATCACCGCATCCGTTTACACCTCGCACGTGCCCGCCATTGGCGCGGCCATTGACCTGGGCAAGACCCAGGAGCCGTACTGGCAACCGCTGTTCCAGGGCTACGAGTTCTCCAAGCAGTGGATGAAGGACAACAAGCCCGACGTGATTTTCCTGGTCTACAACGACCACGCCACCGCGTTCAGCCTGGACTTCATTCCCACCTTCGCCATCGGCACCGCCGCCGAGTACCAACCGGCCGACGAGGGCTGGGGCCCGCGCCCGGTGCCCAAGGTGATCGGTCACCCCGAACTCGCCTCGCACATCGCGCAAAGCGTGATTCAGCAAGACTTTGACCTGACCATCGTCAACAAGATGGACGTGGACCACGGCCTGACCGTGCCGCTGTCGCTGATGTGCGGCCAGCCCGAAGCCTGGCCCTGCCCGGTGATTCCGTTCGCGGTGAACGTGGTGCAGTACCCCGTGCCCAGCGGCCGCCGCTGCTACCAGCTCGGCCAGGCCATCCGCAAGGCCGTGGAGAGCTTTGACGAAGACATCAACGTGCACATCTGGGGCACCGGCGGCATGAGCCACCAGCTTCAGGGTGCGCGCGCCGGCCTGATCAACCGCGAGTGGGACAACGCCTGGCTCGACAAGATGATCGACGACCCGGTGGCCTGCGCCGACACGCCGCACATCGACTACGTGCGCGAAGCCGGCAGCGAAGGCATTGAGCTGGTGATGTGGCTCATCGCCCGTGGCGCCATGGCCGACGCGGCCGGCGGCCCCAAGCCCAAGGTGGCCCACCGCTTCTACCATGTGCCCGCCAGCAACACGGCTGTCGGCCACGTGATCCTCGAAAACCAATAAACCTGGAGCGGGCCAGCGATGGCCCGATCCTTCAACGGAGAAAAAACATGACCATCAAAGTCGCACTCGCCGGCGCCGGCGCCTTCGGCGTCAAGCACCTGGACGGCATCAAGAACATCGACGGCGTGGAAGTCGTCTCGCTGATCGGCCGCCGCCTCGACCAGACCAAGGAAGTGGCCGACAAGTACGGCATCGGCCACGTCACCACCGACCTGAACGAAGCCCTGGCCCGCCCCGACGTGGACGCCGTCATCCTGTGCACCCCCACCCAGATGCACGCCGAGCAGACCCTGGCCTGCCTGAAGGCCGGCAAGCACGTGCAGGTGGAAATTCCCCTGGCCGACAGCCTCAAAGGCGCCGAAGAAGTGGTGGCCCTGCAAAAGCAGACCGGCCTGGTGGCCATGTGCGGCCACACCCGCCGCTTCAACCCCAGCCACCAGTACGTCAACAACAAGATCAAGGCCGGCGAGTTCAACATCCAGCAGATGGATGTGCAGACCTATTTCTTCCGCCGCACCAACACCAACGCACTGGGCCAGGCCCGCAGCTGGACCGACCACCTGCTGTGGCACCACGCCGCCCACACCGTTGACCTGTTCGCCTACCAGTGCGGCAGCCCCATCGTGAAGGCCAACGCCATCCAGGGCCCGATCCACCCCGTGCTGGGCATCGCCATGGACATGAGCATCCAGCTCAAGGCCGCCAACGGCGCCATCTGCACGCTGAGCCTGTCGTTCAACAACGACGGCCCGCTGGGCACCTTCTTCCGCTACATCGGCGACACCGCCACCTACATCGCCCGTTACGACGACCTGTTCACCGGCAAGGAAGAGAAGATCGACGTGTCCAACGTGGCCGTGTCCATGAACGGCATCGAGCTGCAAGACCGCGAGTTCTTCGCCGCCATCAAGGAAGGCCGCGAGCCCAATTCCAGCGTGGCCAGCGTGTTCGCCTGCTACCAGGTGCTGCACCAGCTCGAGCAACAACTCAACGCTTGATGAGGCCCACCCCTGCGGCGCTGCGCGCCATCCCCTCAAGGGGACGACGCCAGCGGCCCGGCAAAGCCGGTTCCGCGGCGTCCCTGGGGCAACTCCCATCATTCGCTTCTTAGCGCCCACGGCTCCATCCATCCGGCTGGGGCCGTTTTTCGTTTCAGGAGACAACCCCCATGCAACAACGCCAACTCGGTCCTTTCAGCGTCAGCGCCATCGGCCTGGGCTGCATGAACATCTGCCACGCCTACGGCCCACCGCTGCCCGATGACCAGGCCGAGCGCCTGCTGCTGGCCGCGCTGGACGACGGCGTCACCCACTTCGACACCGCCGCCCTCTACGGCTTTGGCGCCAGTGAGCGCACCGTGGGCCGCGTGCTCTCGCGCCACCGCAGCCGCTTCACCCTGGCCAGCAAGTGCGGCATGCAGGGCGTGGACGTCAAAGGCGATGGCCAACTCGTGCGCGTGATCGACGGCCGCCCCGAGACCCTGCGCGCCACCTGCGAGGCCGCGCTGCAGCGCCTGCAGACCGACGTGATCGACCTCTACTACCTGCATCGCTGGGACAAGCAAGTGCCCGTGGAAGAGAGCGTGGGCGCCCTGGCCGACCTGGTGCGCGCCGGCAAGATCCGCAGCATCGGCCTGAGCGAGGTGTCCGCCACCACGCTGCGCAAGGCCCACGCGGTGCACCCCATCGCGGCCGTGCAGACCGAGTACTCGCTGTGGACCCGCAACCCCGAGATCGCCGTGCTTGACGCGTGTCGCGAACTCGGCGTGAGCTTCGTGGCCTTCAGCCCCGTGGCGCGCGGCTTCCTGTGCGGTGAGCTGAACCCCGCCAGCTTCGACGCCAAAGACATCCGCCGCGCCATGCCCCGCTTCAGCGCCGAGCACATGGCCGCCAACCGCCAGTGGCTGCCCAGCTACCTTGCCATCGCGGCCGAGGTGGGCTGCACCCCGGCCCAACTGGCCATCGCCTGGCTGCTGCACAAAGGCCCGGACATCCTGCCCATCCCCGGCACCGCCAACATCGAGCACCTGCACGAGAACAACGCCGCCGCCAGCGTGCAACTCAGCGCCGACGTGATGGCCCGCCTGGAAGCCCTCGTCAACCCCGCCACCGTCAGCGGCAACCGCTACAACGAGCAGGCGAACAGGGAGGTGGACACGGAGGTGTTCTGAGGGGGCAACGGCCGGCTGTTTGCCGGCTGGTACCGGCTTACCCAGGACGACAGCTTCAGTTCGCCCAGTACAGCCGCCGCCGTGGTGCTGGGCCGTGGTGCGAATGGACGCATCGAGTGGAAGGACGCTCAGGGGCTAACGCTGAAGGAATTGCAGGGGGCAGAGGTCGGTTTGTGATTCGCGAACGGCGGATGTCTTTTTGTTTGCAATATGCATATTGCATATTCTCGAATCGATTGCTTGAAAAACGAATTACTACGTGGCATATTCCATATGCATATTGCGTATGGAGTCTCGGGTGAGCAGTTCTGGAATCAAATCGCGCTTGAGCCACGCCCAGTGGACGCTGAAGCCGCAAGACTTGGCGGTGGCCTTCAAGTTGGTCTGCCTTAAAGGCCAGAAGTTGCCTTACGCAGCCTTGGCTCAAGCCTTGAACCTTTCGCCTTTCGAGGCGCATGCCTGCATGACCAGGCTGTCAGCGTCACGGCTGTTGACGGAGGTGGATGGCGTGCCGAGCCTGGTCATGCCCGCGTTCCGGCCACTTGTACTGCAGGGGGCGGCGTACTTTTTTCCGCCGGTACGAGGGGAGGTCACGGTGGGCTTTCCCACGGCGCAGGGAGTCGAGCCGCTCAGGTCAAAGGTGATGTTCGCGGACGAGTTGCCGCCCGTGTGGCCGCACGCCGAGGGCACGACGCGCGGGACCACGCTGCTGCCGCTGTACCCCAAGCTGCCCTTGGCCGCGCAGAAGGACCCGGCGTTCTACGAGCTGCTGGCGCTGTTTGATGCACTGCGCATCGGGCAGGCACGTGAGCGTGAGCTGGTGCGCGGCATGCTGGAGGCGCGGCTGGTATGAGCAACCCGAACTTGGCCATCCTGGATCTGGTGGCCACTGCCTTGGGCCCGGTGTGCGATGACGTGGTGTTTGTGGGCGGCTGCGCAACCGGTCTCTTGCTCACCCAGGTGCGCCCAGAGCGCATTCGCATCACGGAAGACGTGGACATCATTGCGCAGGCGCTCACGGCCCGCGACTACCACGCCATTGAGGACAAGGTGCGTGCACGCGGCTTCAGCAACGACATGCGTCCTGGGGCGCCTATCTGCCGCTGGGTGTATGGCACCGTCACGGTGGACGTGATGCCCACCGTGCAGGACATCCTGGGTTTTGCCAACCGCTGGTATCCGCTGGCAGTGGAAACCGCCACGCCGGTGGCGCTGGCGTCGGGGTTGAGCATTCGTCTCATCAGTGCCCCAGTGTTTGTCGCCACCAAGCTGGAAGCCTTCAGGGACCGAGGCCGCCATGCCGATGGACAACCCGATTACCTCGGCAGTCACGACCTGGAGGACATCATCACCGTGGTGGACCGACGCCCGGAGCTGCTGGATGAATGCGCCTCAGCGCCACAAGAACTGCGGGCGTACCTGTCCGAGGCGTTCAACCACTTGCTGGCCGATGCAGACTTCAACACCTCGTTGGCCGGGCATTTGCCGGGCGATGCGTCCAGCCAGGGGCGCTTGCAAAAGCTCCGCGACGCCATGCGCACGCTCGCGAACCTGAGGTCATGAGGGCCGACATCCGCAGTCGGACACTTGCGCAACAAAGGTGATGCGCGGCAGATGCCCGGTTGAACTGTCGCCCCCGCCACCTCACTTCAACAGTCCACCCAGATCAAACCCCGCATCCCCCGCCTGCCCGGGCGTGGGCGACACGCCCGCGTCCAGCAGCTTGCGGGCCTGCAGGTGGTCTTTGGCGGCGTTGACGCTGTCCACCGCCAGCAGGCGCTGGCCCTGGAAGTGGTAGACGCTGAAGCTGCCGCTGGCCATGTCGCCGCGCACGGCCCAGGTGTCGGCGCCTATGGAGAGGCCGGCCATTTGCAGCTTCTTGTCGTACTGGTCGCTCCAGAACCAGGGCGTGGCGGTGAAGGGGCGGTCTTGGCCGAGCAGGGCGGCGGCCGCGCTTTTGCCTTGTTCGGTGGCGTTCTGCACCGATTCCAGCCGCAGCAGGCTGCCGTCGGCCAGGCGGCGAGCGGTGCAGTCGCCAGCAGCGACGATTGACCGGTCGCTGGTGCGGCCGCAGCCGTCCACCACGATGCCCCGGTCGCACTCCAGCCCGGCCTCGCGGGCGAGCTGGTCGTTGGCGCTGACGCCAATGCCCACCACCACCAGGCAAGCCGGCAGCACGGTGCCATCGGCCAGCTTCACGCCGGTCACGCCACTGGCGTCGGCCTCGATGGCCGCCACCTGGGCACCCAGCATCAGTTGCACGCCGTGGCCGCGGTGCAGCTCGGCGTACCAGTCGGACAGCACCGGCGCCAGCACGCGGCCCAGCAGGCGCGGTGCGGCTTCCAGCACGGTGACGTTGGCGCCCTTCTTGCGCGCCGTGGCCGCCACTTCCAGGCCAATGAAGCCACCGCCGATGACGACGATGGGCAGGGCCTTTTCCAGGCAGGTGCCCATGCGCTCGGCGATGGCGCTGGCGTCGGCGCGCGAGCGCAGGGGCAGCACGCCGGGCGCGTCGGCGCCGGGCAAGGGCAGGGCGCGTGGCGTGGCGCCGGTGGCCAGCACCAGGCCGCTGTAGGGCAGGGTGCTGCCATCGGCCAGTTCCACGGTTTTCGCGGCCCGGTCGATGCGCTGCACCGTCACGCCGGTGCGCAGCTCAATGTTCTTGCGCGCCAGCATCTCGGGTGCGCGCATCACCAGTTGCGCGGCGTCCATCTCGCCGGCCAGCCAGGCCTTGGACAGCGGCGGGCGGTGGTAAGGGCCGTGTGGCTCATCGCCCAGCAGGGTGATGGGGCCTTCAAACCCGCCAGCGCGCAGCGCCTCGGCGGTCTGCACGCCGGCCTGGCCGGCGCCCACGATGACGATGCCCGGCGCTTGGCTCATGTTCGTCACTCCTGGCACTCGGGCAGGTGCACCACGCCGCCTTCCAGCGCGGCACTGGCCTTGATCTGGCAGGCCAGGCGGCTGTTGGGCCGGCGCACGGCCACCACGTTGTCCAGCATGTCCAGCTCGTTTTGCGAGGGGGCGGGCAGCACGCGGGCCAGCAGGTCGTCCACGTAGCAATGGCAGGTGGCGCAGGCGCACGAGCCGCCGCACTCGCCGATGATGCCGTCCACGCCGTTGGCGGTGGCGCCTTGCATCAGGCTCCAGCCATCGGGCAGGTTCAGGGTGGTGGCTTGGCCGCTGGCCTCGACAAAGGTGATGTTCGCCATGGTGGGGGTCTCCGGTTTATTGCGCTTTGAGCTGCAGCACCAAGGGGCTGCGGAAGGTGGAAGAGGGCATCCAGGCCAGTTGATCGGCCACGCGCTTGTACTCGGGCACCACTTGGTGGAACTCTTCAAAGGCGATCTTCACCGCCAGGCGGGCGATGGCCGTGCCCAGGCAGGCATGCACGCCGCCGCCGAAGCCGAGGTGGCCGCGCGGTTTGCGGGTGATGTCGTACACGTCGGGGTTGGGGTACTGGCGCTCGTCGCGGTTGCCCGATCCATAGGCCAGGCACACGAAGTCGCCTTCTTTCATGGTCTGGCCGTGCAGGGTCACGTCCTTCATGAGGCGGCGGCGGAAGCGCTGGGCCGAGGTGTTGAAGCGCAGGCTTTCTTCAATGGCGTCGGGCAGCAGGGCCGGGTTGGCCACCACGGCGCGGCGGGCCTCATCAAAGGTGGCGAGGTTGTAGGCGAACATCATCATGAAGCCGCCCAGGCTTTCCACGCCGGCCATGATCAGCGTGGTGGTGGTCAGCAGCACCTCGCGGTCGTCCAGGCGGTCGCCGTCGATCTCGGCCAGCGCGAAGTGGCTGATGAGGTCGTTCTTGGGCTCTGCGCGGCGCATGGCGATCACCTTGCTGGCGTAGTCCTGCATCCAGTTGTAGGCCGCAATGTGCTCAGGGCCCTTGGCGCGGGTGCGGGCGTCGCTCTGCACCATCAGCACGGCGTTGTCGCGCACCTCTTGCTCGGGCACCAGGGCGTCATCGCCCATGGGCAGTCCCAGAGCGGCCATCAGCACCTTCACGGTGAACTGCGAAGACACGTCCTTGAAGTCGAACTCGTTGATGCCCTTGAGCTGGCCGAACACGTCCTTGGCCACGGCGCGGATGGGTTCTTCGAGCGCCAGCAGGTTGCGCTTCATGAAGGCGTGCTGGATCAGGCCACGCAGGCGGTCGTGCTTCGGTGGGTCAGAGCTGCCCAGGGTGGCGCCGGCGCGCCCGGGCAGTTCGGTCATCAGGTTGCCACTGGCGCTGGAGAAGGTTTGCCAGTCTTGCCCGGCGCTCACGATGTCGCTGTAGCGCGAGAGCACCCACATCTGCGCTTCCTCGCTCCAGAAGCAGGGGAATTCGTCGCGCAGGCGCTGGTAGTAGGGGAAGGGGTCGGCGTCGATGGCCGGCGAGTAAGGGTCGAAGTGGAAGCTGCCGAGGCTCACGGGTGTCTCCAGATGGGTGAATCGTGGAGCTCGACTCTAGGGCGCGGCCGGGTGAAAGCCACTGCACTTACCAGGGATAATTCTGGTACTTTTCGATCAAGCACATGCCAAAGCCCCGTTTGAACACACAGGCGACGCCCGCCTCTTCGTCCCGCAAGTCAGCGGGCGCCATTCCCCGCTTCGCGCTGTACGGTGAACCCGCCAGGCCGGGGGAAGAGCTGCTTCACATCGAAGAAGTGCAGTCGCGCAGCCGCCTGTACCACTGGGAAATTGATGCCCACCTGCACCAGGGGCTCTACCAGATCCTATGGTTGGCGAGGGGTTGGGCCGATGTCATGTTGGACGAATGGCGGGGCAGGGTGGAAGGCCCCGCCGCCATCGTGGTGCCGCCCGGCGTGGTGCACGGCTTTCATTTCGCCCCCGAGACCGATGGCATGGTGCTCACCCTGAGTGCCCGCTTCTTGGTGGAAGGTGAATTCGAGGCGGTGGGCGAGGCGTTTCGCCTGCTGTTCTCTTCCCCGGGGGTCTTGCACTTTTCTCAAGAAGACGGTGAGACCCAGCGCTTGAGTGCCCAGCTCTCCGAACTGGCCGCCGAGTTCCTGCTGCCTGGCGCGGCCGAGGCGCCGGTGCTGCGCTGGCTGGCCCGCGCGGTGGTGTGGCGCCTGGCCCGTGCCAGCGCCCAGGGGCAGCGCGAAGGCGGCGAGTCGCGCGCCCACCAGGCCCTGTTCACCCGTTTTCTGCTGCTGGTGGAGCGCCACTTTCTGGAGCACTGGCCCATGGAGCGCTACGCCTCGCGCCTGGGCCTGTCCACCCAGCGCCTGAACCGCCTGGTGCGGGCCGAGCGGGGCTGCACCGCGCTGGAACTGGTGCACGACCGCCTCACCCGCGAGGCCTGTCGGCGCCTGGTCTACATCGCGGCGCCGGCCGCCAGCCTGGCGCTGGAGCTGGGCTTTGAAGACCCCGCCTATTTCTCGCGCTTCTTCAAACGGCGCACCGGCCAAAGCCCGCAGGCATGGCGCCGTGCCCACACCGGGCAGGCGGTGCGGGGCTGATCACGCGCCCTGGCGATCGCCCGGCACGGCGGCCGGTGCCAGGGCCAGCAACTGCTCGCGCAGCCAGCGGTGCGAGGCGTCCGCGTGGTGCTGGCGGTGCCAGATCAGGTACATGGGCATGGTGGGGCAGGGAACGGGCACCTCGGCGTGGGCGAGGTCGCGCATCAGGCTGTGGCGCAGCAGCGAAGGCGCGGTGGCCAACAGGGGGCTGCCCTTGATGAAGGCGGGCAGGCCCGCGAAGCCCGGCACCGTGACGACGAAGCGTCGGCGTATGCCCTGCGCTTCCAGCGTGCGGTCCAGGTAGAGCGAGCGGCGCGGCTCATAGACCACGGTGGCGTGGTCGGCGGCCAGGTAGTCCTGCACCGTGGCGGGCGCACGGCGCACGGCCGGGTCGTAGAACACACGGTAGCGGTCTTCAAAAATGCGTTGCTGGAGGATGTCGCTGCCCTCGGGGGGCCGGGGACTGATGGCGATGTCGCACACCCGGTCGCGCAGCATCTCCAGGCTGGGCACGTCTGAGGGAATCACGCGCAGCACCACACCCGGCGCCGCCTCACGCAGGCGCTGGGCCAGTGCGGGCAGCAGCACGTCGCGCTGGAAGTCGTTGGCGGCAATCGTCACCGTGGCCTGCCAGCGCGCGGGGTCGAAATCACCGGCGTGGGCGAAGCGCTCCAGTTGGCGCAACAGGCCCCGTGCGTCCTCGGCCAGTTGCTGGGCGCGGGCCGTGGCCACGATGCCGCGCCCGCTTTTCACGAACAGCGGGTCACCGGTGATGGCGCGCAGCTTGTCGAGCTGGTGGCTCACGGCCGACTGCGTCACCCCCAACTGCTGCGCCGCGCCGGTGACGCTGCCGGTGTCCACCACCGCCACCAACTGTTGCAAGGCGCGGGCATCCAGGTCTGACCAATCGAAATGATTCATGGGTCGGATGATGAAAGATCGGTTTATTTCCGGCAAGGGCTTCGCGACACTGCGGGCTGACCCAAATCAATTCCCCTTCAAGCAGGAGAGCGGCCGTGAGCAAAACCATCCCCGGCACCACCCCCTTCGACGGCGACGCCGCGCAGAAGGGCTATGCCTTGAACAAGATGTGTTTCTCGTTCAACCACCAGGCCAACCGCGAGGCCTTTCTGGCCGACCCCGAGGCCTACATGCGGCAATACGGCCTGAACGAGCAACAGGCCCAGGCCATCCGCTCCAAGCAGGTGCTGGCCATGATCGAGGCAGGCGGCAACGCCTACTACCTGGCCAAGTTCGCCGGCATCTTCGGGCTGGACATGCAAGACATCGGCGCCCAGCAGACCGGCATGAGCAAGGACGCCTTTAAAGCCAAGCTGCTGGCGGCCAACGAGCAGTGTTGAGACAAGCAGGAGCATCTTCATGGCACAACTCATCGGTGGCCTGGCCACTTCGCACATTCCCGCCATCGGCGGCGCCATCCACAAAGGCAAGCAGAACGAGCCTTACTGGAAGCCCTTCTTTGACGGTTTTCCGCCCATTCACGAGTGGCTGGACAAGGCCAAACCCGACGTGGTGGTGGTCTTCTACAACGACCACGGCCTGAACTTCTTCCTGGACAAGATGCCCACCTTCGCCGTGGGCGCGGCGGCCAGCTACAGCAACGCCGACGAAGGCTGGGGCATTCCCACCCTGCCGCCGGTGCCGGGCTGCCCCGATCTGTCGTGGCACCTGATCCGCGAACTGATCGCGAAAGAGTTCGACATCGTGACCTGCCAGGAAATGCTGGTGGACCACGCTTGCACGCTGCCCTTGAAGCTGTTCTGGCCCGAGCACCAGGTGGCGCCGGTGCAGATCGTGCCCATCAACATCAACACGGTGCAGTTCCCCCTGCCCACGGCCAAGCGCGTCTACAAGCTGGGCAAGGCGGTGGGCGAAGCGATCGCCAGTTGGAACAGCGACAAGAAGGTGGCGGTGCTGGCCTCTGGCGGCCTGAGCCACCAGCTCGACGGCGAGCGCGCCGGCTTCATCAACAAGGCCTTCGATCTGCAGTTCCTGGCCAGCATGGAAAGCAACCCCGAGTGGGTGACGCAGTTCAGCGACCTGGAGCTGGTGGAGAAGGCTGGCACCCAGGGCGTGGAGCTGCTGATGTGGCTGGCCATGCGCGCAGCACTCACCAGCGCGGGCGCCGGGGTGCGCAAGGTGCACAGCAACTACCACATCCCCATCTCCAACACGGCGACCGGTGTGTTGGCGTTGGAGACAGTCTGACCTCTTGTCGGCGTCTGGCGCTGCTAAAGGGAGGGAGCCTCTGGCTCCCTTTTCGTTTTGTGTGTGCTGACGTGTTGGCGCTGCCGTGATCGCCGGGTATCCGACTCCGCGAATGTCCCCCGGAACGGCAATGGCCGTTCCTCCTCCTTTATTTCGCTGCGTAGGACACCCGACACTCACGGCGCCACCGTTCTGCTCGGGACAAAAAAACGGGGGCCCGAAGGCCCCCGTGTTGTGCGCAATCGCTGAAGCGGATTACAGCGAATCGATGAAGCTGCGCAGCTTGTCCGAGCGGCTGGGGTGCTTGAGCTTGCGCACCGCCTTGCTCTCGATCTGGCGGATGCGCTCGCGCGTCACGTCGAACTGCTTGCCCACCTCTTCCAGCGTGTGGTCGGTGGACATCTCGATGCCGAAGCGCATGCGCAGCACCTTGGCTTCGCGCGGCGTCAGGCTGTCCAGAATCTCCTTCACCACCTCGCGCAGACCGGCCTGCATGGCCGCGTCGATTGGCGCGGTGTTGGCCTGGTCTTCGATGAAATCGCCCAGGTGCGAATCGTCGTCGTCACCGATGGGGGTTTCCATCGAGATCGGCTCCTTCGCGATCTTCATGATCTTGCGGATCTTGTCCTCGGGCATGTCCATCTTCTCGGCCAGGATGGAAGCGTCCGGCTCGAAGCCGAACTCTTGCAGGTGCTGGCGCGAGATGCGGTTCATCTTGTTGATCGTCTCGATCATGTGAACCGGAATGCGGATGGTGCGGGCCTGGTCGGCGATCGAGCGCGTGATGGCCTGGCGAATCCACCAGGTGGCGTAGGTCGAGAACTTGTAGCCGCGGCGGTATTCGAACTTGTCCACCGCCTTCATCAGGCCGATGTTGCCTTCCTGAATCAGGTCCAGGAACTGCAGGCCGCGGTTGGTGTACTTCTTCGCGATCGAGATCACCAGGCGCAGGTTGGCCTCGATCATTTCCTTCTTGGCGTCGCGCGAATTGGCCTCGCCCTCGTTCATCCGCTTGTGGATGTCCTTCAGGTGGGCCAGGGGCACCACCACGCTGCTCTGAATGTCGATCAGGCCGCGCTGCAGTTCCTGCACCGGCGGAATGTTGCGCTGGATCACGGTGCTCCAGGGCTTGCCAGCGGCGGCCTGCTTCTCCACCCATTGCAGGTTGAGCAGGTTGTCCGGGAACTCAGCAATGAACTTTTCCTGCGGCATGCCGCACTTGTCCACGATGATGCGGCGCAGCTCGCGCTCTTTCTTGCGCACCTCTTCCACCTGCGTGCGCAGGGTGCTGCACAGCTTCTCGATGGCCTTGGCCGTGAAGCGGATGGTCATCAGCTTCTCGGTGATGGCCACTTGCGTCTTCAGGTAGCTCGGGCCGCCATAGCCTTCCTTGTCGTAGACCTTGTGCAGCTTCTCGAACAGGTCGCGGATGGCATCAAAGCGGGTCAGCGCCTCGCGCTTGAGCTCTTCAAGCTTGCGGGTCAGGGCCTTGGAGCCGCCCTTGCCATCGTCGTCGTCGGCCTCGTCGTAATCGTCGAAGTCTTCTTCGGCCACGTAGTCGTCGGCCTCGTCGGCGTCAGCGAAGCCGTCCACCACGGTGGAGATCACCACCTTGCCTTCGCGAATTTCCTCGGCCATGGCCAGGATCTCGGCGATGGTGGCCGGGCTCTCGCTGATGGCCGCCATCATGTCGTGCAGGCCACCCTCGATGCGTTTGGCGATCTCGATTTCGCCTTCGCGGGTGAGCAGCTCCACCGTGCCCATCTCGCGCATGTACATGCGCACCGGGTCGGTGGTCCGGCCGAACTCACTGTCCACCGTGGACAGGGCGGCTTCGGCTTCTTCCTCGGCTTCCTCTTCGGTGGCGGCGGTGGGGCCGGTGTTGTTCAGCAGCAGGGTCTCGGCGTCGGGCGTTTGCTCATAGACGGCCACGCCCATGTCGTTGAGCAGCGAGACCACCACTTCCAGGGTCTCGGCCTCCACCAGCTTGTCGGGCAGGTGGTCGTTGATTTCGCCGTGCGTGAGGTAGCCGCGCGTCTTGCCCAGCTTGATCAGGGTCTTCAGGCGTTCGCGGCGGCTGCGGGCTTCTTCTTCGGACAGGACGGTCTCGTCCAGGCCGAATTCCTTCATCAGCGCGCGCTCCTTGGCCTTGCTGATCTTCATGCGCAGCGGCTTGACCTTCTCGGCGGGCTGGGTGGCGTCAGCGACTTCTTCCACCACCTCCTCGGCCAGGTCTTCTTCGATGTCGCTCAGGTCGGCATCGTCCAGGTCGCTTTCTTCCTTGGCGGCGGCCTTGGGCTTGCGGCCACGCTTGGCGGCCGGCTTGTCAGCGGCGGCGGCCTTGGCCGGGCGGCCTGGCTTCTTCTTGGGCGCCGCTTCGGCGCTCAGGGTTTCGTCCAGCACCTCTTCCGCTTTGGTCTTCTTGGTGGTGGTCTTGGCCGTGTCGCTCTTGGCGGCGGCCTTGGTGGTGGTTTTCGTCGTCACTGCAGGGGCTTTCTTGGGAGCTGCCACCGGTTCGGCCGCGCGCGTGGCGGTCTTCTTGGCGGGCTTGGTGCTGGCAACGACGGGCGTGCTGGACTTCTTCGCGGGCATGGACACCTCAAATAAGGTCAAACGGGAACCGGCAAGAGACACCAAAACCGCCAGTCGATCGCCCATGGGCCAGCCGAGCCGGAGATTTTGTGGTGCACAACACCCACCTCATGCCGGCAGAGGTGAGCTTGCAAGCTGTTGGGCGAACATTTGGTGTGCAGTCCTTGCGGGTTGCCGCCGGGCCTGTGGAACACAGGGCGCCGGGGTTGGCCAGGAAGAGGTTTCCATCGATTCCCCGTGCGTGGGGACGGGCCAGGGCCGGAGGTGCTGCTGTCGCGCTTGCGGTGCGAAACCTCAGATTATACCGATTGACCCGATTTCAAGGCCTTGATCTGCTCGTTCACCCGCTTGAACTCTTCAAATGCCGAGGGGTCACCTTGGGCTACCCGCTGGGCCAGCCCCTCGGCGCGGGCGTTCAGGGCATCGCCGCGCAACAGGTCCATCACCCCGGCCAGCTCGGCCAGTTCCAGCTCGGTGTCCGCGCCCATCGTGGCCTGCTCCACTTCGGTGCAGGCCATGGCCTCGAATTCGCTGCCCCGCAGCGCCTCCCGCAGGGCGGCCCAGGGCTGCGGGCCGTGCTCGTGCAACTGGCTCTCCAACCACACGAAGACCGGGCCGTGCGGCGCGGGCAGGTGGGCCAGCATGGCGTGGTCTTCGGCGGACAGGCTGTCCCACGCCTGTGAGTTCGCCAGCAACAAGCCCACCGCGCGGTCGGCGCGGCTACCGCCGGCGCGGCGTTGCCCCAGCATGCGCGGGGGCGGGGGCTCTCCTCGGCGCCAGGCGCCATAGCCTTTGCCGCCGTACCCCTTGCCACCGAAGCGCCCGGCCTGGCCCGACGGCGGGTAGCGCCGGCGCGGGTTCTGGGCAGGCGCGGTTTGGCTCATGCCCTCGGGGTCGTAATAGCCGCCGCCATCGTTGCTGGGTGCGCCAGCGTCGGCATGTGGTGCGGCATGGTCTGGCGCAGGGCGACGTGGCGCACGGCCGCCGGGGGTGTGTTGCCACATTTGCAGCAGTTCGTTGGCGCCCATGCCCACGCCCTGCGCCAGCTCGGCCAGCAACTGGCGCTTCAGCGCGCCGTCGGGCAGGGCGCTCCATAGCGGTCGGGCCTGGCTGGCCATGCGGGCGCGGCCTTCGGCCGTGTCCAGCTCGCACTCGGCGCTGGCCGCCTCCACCAGAAAGCGCGAAAGCGGTGTGGCCTTTTTCACTTCCTCGGCAAAGGCCTCAGTGCCGAACTCGCGGATGTAGCTGTCCGGGTCGTGCTCGGCCGGCAGAAACAAAAATTTCACGCTGCGCAGGTCGGTGGCCCAGGGCAGGGCGGCGTCCAGCGCCTTGCGTGCGGCGCGGCGACCGGCGGCGTCGCCGTCGAAGCTGAACACCACCGCGTCGGTGAAGCGAAACAACTTCTGCACGTGGTCGGCCGTGCAGGCCGTGCCCAGCGTGGCCACGGCGTTGGCGAAGCCCAACTGCGCCAGGGCCACCACGTCCATGTAGCCCTCGGTCACCAGGGCATAGCCTTGCTGGCGAATGGCGGTGCGGGCCTCGAACAGGCCGTACAACTCACGCCCTTTGCTGAAGACTGGCGTCTCGGGGCTGTTGAGGTACTTGGGCTCGCCCTTGTCCAGCACCCGCCCGCCAAAGCCAATGCACTCGCCCTTGACGTTGCGGATGGGGAACATGATGCGGTCGCGAAAACGGTCGTAACGCTTGGCGTGGCCATCGGCGCCTTTTTCGTCTTCGTGCTCGATCACCAGGCCCGACTCCACCAGCAGCGGCTCCTGGTAGTCGGGGAACACGCCGGCCAGGTGGCGCCAGCCCTCTGGCGCGTAGCCCAGGCCAAACACCTTGGCGATCTGGCCCGAGAGGCCGCGCCGCTTGAGGTAATCGATGGCGCGGGGCGACCCCTTCAGGTCTTTGGTGTAGGCCTGCGCCGCTTTCTCCAGCACGCTGGTGAGCGTGGCCTGTTTCTGGCGCTGCTGGGCCGCGCGTTCGCGTTCCAGTGGCGAGGCGTCGTCTTCCGGCACTTGCAGCCCGGTCTGCTGGGCCAGGTCTTTCACCGCCTCGACGAAGCTCATGCCGGCGTGTTCCATCAGGAAGCCGATGGCGTTGCCATTCGCCCCGCAACCGAAGCAGTGATAGAACTGTTTGGTCGGGCTCACGCTGAACGAGGGCGACTTTTCCCCATGGAAGGGGCACAGGCCCATGAGGTTCGCGCCGCCTTTCTTGAGCTGCACGTAGCGTCCCACCACGTCGACGATGTCCACGCGGTTGAGCAGTTCCTGAATGAAAGTTTGCGGTATGGCCACGGGAGTATTCTCGCGCACGGACCCTTCCCCCCAGGACCTTGTACCGAGAGGCCACCGTGAACCGCATCTACGACCAAGACCTTCCCCGCACCGAAGCCAACTTCGCCCCGCTGACCCCGCTGTCCTTCATCGAGCGCACCGCCGAGGTCTACCCCGATCGACTGGCCATCGTGCACGGCGAGCTGCGCCAGACCTGGGCCCAGACCTATTCGCGCTGCCGCCAGCTCGCCAGCGCCCTGCAGCGCGCGGGCATCGGCCGTGGCGACACCGTGGCCGTCATGCTGCCCAACACCCCGCCCATGGTGGAGGCCCACTTCGGCGTGCCCATGGCCGGGGCCGTGCTCAACACCCTGAACACCCGCCTGGACGCCGAGACCATCGCCTTCATGCTCGACCACGGCGAGGCCTGCGCGGTGATCGTCGACCCCGAGTTCGCCCCCGTGCTGGCGCGCGCCATTGCGCTGCGCCAGCGCAGCGAGCCGTTGCTGCTCATCGAAACCCAAGACCCGCTCTTCACCGGCCAGACCCAGCCCCTGGGCGGGCAGGCCTACGAGGCCTTCCTGGCCGGTGGCGACCCCGCCTTCGCCTGGCAACTGCCCGGCGACGAGTGGGACGCCATCGCCCTGAACTACACCAGCGGCACCACTGGCAACCCCAAGGGCGTGGTCTACCACCACCGGGGCGCGGCCATCAACGCCATCTCCAACGTGCTGGAGTGGGACATGCCCAAGCACGCCGTGTACCTGTGGACCCTGCCCATGTTCCACTGCAACGGCTGGTGCTTTCCCTGGACCGTGGCCGCCCGCGCGGGCGTGAACGTGTGCCTGCGCCGGGTGGAGCCGCAGGCCATCTTCGAGGCCATGCGCCAGCACCGCGTCACCCACTATTGCGGCGCGCCCATCGTGCACGGCCTGCTCGTCAACGCCCCTGCGGCCCTGAAGGCCGGCGTGCCCGCAGGCATCAAGGCCATGGTGGCGGGCGCCGCGCCCCCGGCCTCGATGATCGAAGGCATGGAGCAGATGGGCTTTGACCTCACCCACGTGTACGGCCTCACCGAGGTGTACGGCCCGGCCACCGTTTGCGCCAAGCACGAGCAGTGGGACGGGCTGGACATTGGCGAGCGCGCGCGCCTGAACGCCCGCCAGGGCGTGCGTTACCACCTGGAGCGCGACGTGCGCGTGCTTGACCCGCAGACGATGCAGCCGGTGCCCGCCGATGGGCAGACCATGGGCGAGATCATGTTCCGCGGCAACATCGCCATGAAGGGCTACCTGAAGAACCCCAAGGCCACGCAAGAGGCCTTTGCCGGCGGCTGGTTCCACAGCGGCGACCTGGCGGTGCAGTACCCCGACGGCTACATCAAGATCAAGGACCGCAGCAAAGACATCATCATCTCGGGCGGGGAGAACATCTCCTCCATTGAGGTGGAAGACGTGCTCTACCGCCACCCCGACGTGCTGGCCGCGGCGGTGGTGGCCAAGCCCGATGCGCGCTGGGGCGAGACGCCCTGCGCCTTCGTGGAGCTCAAGGCCGGGGCCAGCACCACGGTGCAGGACATCGTGGCGCACTGCAAGCAGCACCTGGCGGGCTTCAAGGTGCCGCGCGCGGTGGTGTTTGGCGAGCTGCCCAAGACCAGCACCGGCAAGATCCAGAAGTTCGAGCTGCGCAAGCTCGCGGGCTCGGCGCAGGCCATCGACGTCTGAGCCAGTGAGCCGGGGCTCAGTCCCCGGCCACGATGCCCTCGCGCCGAGGGTCGGCACCCCCCAGCCAGCGGCCGTCGCGGCGCAACAAGGCCTGGGCGCCGCTGGTGAGTTCCACCTCTTGCACGGTGTGGCCGCGCGCTTGCAAGGCCTGCACAGTGGCGGGTGGGAAGCGCCCCTTCTCCAGTTGCACAGGCCCACCCAGCGAACCGAAGTTCGGCAGGTCCACCGCCGCCTGGGGCGTCAGGCCCCACTGCAGCGCGCCGTGCAGCGTCTTGGCGGTGTAGTGAATGATGAAAGCGCCGCCTGGGCTGCCCGCGCTCATCAAGACGTCGCCACTTTTCGCATCGAACACCAAGGTGGGTGACATCGACGAGCGCGGCCGTTTGCCAGGCTCCACGCGGTTCGCGATGGGGCGGCCCTGGGCATCGGTGGGGGTGAAGCTGAAGTCGGTGAGCTCGTTGTTCAGCAGGAAGCCGCCGGGGCGCGCCGGGTTCGTGCTGACCATGCGCCGCGAACCGAAACCCGCCTCGATGGTGGTGGTCATGGCCAGCGCGTTGCCGTGGGCGTCCACGATGCTGATGTGGCTGGTGCCGTACTCGGGCTGCTTGGGCATGGCGCCCAGCGCCACCTTGGCCCCGCCAGGTTGGCCGGCAGGGGCGTCGGGGGCGCGCTGCGGGCCGATCAGTCGGGCGCGCTCGTCCAGATAGGCCGGGTCGAGCAGGCTGTGCCAGTCGCCAGCCGGCGCGGGCACGAAGTCGGGATCGGCCACGTAGAGTGCGCGGTCGGCAAACGCCAGGCGAGAGGCTTCGGCGTAGCGGTGCAGCCACTCGGGCGAGGGCAGTCCGTCCACCAAAGGCGCCGTGGCCTGCGGCGTGCGCGCCACAAGGCCCAAGATCTGCCCGATCGCCAAGGCGCCAGAACTGGGCGGCGGGAAGCCGCACACCCGCAGTTCGCGGCCCGCCGCCTGGTGGGGGTGGCACAGGGCCTCTCGCACCTTGGGCGTGTAGCGGCGAAGGTCGTCGGCTGACAACTCGCCCGGCAGCGGCGCTCGCTTGGTAGCGGCCACGATGGCATTGGCGACTGGCCCTTCCTGCAGGGCCAGGGGGCCGATGGCGGCAATGTTGCGCAACACCTCGGCCAGCTCGGGGTTGCGCAAGCGGTGGCCTACCGGGTAGGGCGAGCCGTCTGCTCGGTAGAAGTAAGCCCGCGCCACCGGGTCTTGCCGCAGGGCTTCGTCGGCCGCCAGCAGGGTGTGCAGGCGTGGGCTCACTGGGAAACCGTTGTCGGCCAAGGCAATCGCGGGCTCAAACAGGCGCGCCCAGGGCAAGCGGCCATGGCGCTGGTGAGCGAGCTTGAGCATGGCCATCGCACCCGGCACCCCCACCGAACGGCCGCTGGTGACGGCCGTGTTGAAGGGCAGCGGTTTGCCTTGTTCGTCCAGGAACATCGCGGGCGATGCCTTTGCCGGTGCGGTTTCCCGGCCGTCATAGGCCAGCACGGTTTTCCCATCGTGGTGCAGCAGGAAGGCGCCGCCGCCGATGCCGCTGGACTGGGGTTCCACCAAGGTCAGCACCATCTGCACCGCCACGGCGGCGTCCACGGCACTGCCGCCCGCACGGAGGATGTCCGCGCCTGCCTGGGTGGCCAGCGGGTTGGCTGCTGCCACGGCCTGGCGTTCCAACGTCCAGCCCGGTTTGCGTTGCAGGCCAGACGCGGCCTCGGGTGCTTGCCAGGTGGGGCTGGTCGAGGGCGATGCACACGCCGAAAGCAAGGCGGTGGCGATGGCGAGCCAGCTCAGGCGGCGCAGAGATCGGCGGTGTGCGGTGGTCACGTGACTGTCTCCTGACAAAGGGTTGATACCCAAGGGGGTAGTGGATATCTGGGCGCGGCACAGTGTGTCAGATTCGTCTGCCATTGGTGAAGACGCTGCCCGGGTGATGTGGGCCGTCGTCGGGTGCCATCGGTGGCAGCAGGGGAGGGCTCTGCGTTGTCGGCAGATCGCGCAGGGCGCTGGTGTGCTGCGGCTGGTTCATCAGCCTTCGCGAGCACAGCAATGGCATTGGTCTGCCCATCCTCAACCAGTCGGAGTCGTCCATGGTCAACGAAGCCCCCTTTCATCCAGCCGATGCGCTCATTCCTGGCGAGAGCCAGTTTGAGGAGCAGGTGTCCCAGGCCTTGGTGGCCATCCTTCAGGCGCAGCGCGGGCAGCGAATTGCCGATTTGTCGGCCGTGGCGCAGTTGGTGCGCTGTATCGTGGACTGCGCCAATCAGGCGCAGGCGCAAGAAATTCACCTGGACACGGACGTGTCTGTCGGGCTCACCCAGGTCTTTTTCCGCGTGGACGGCGAACTGGTGTCGTTCGCCTGGTTGCCCACGCCGCTGCGCGACCCTTTGATCGACCATTTGCTGGTCTTGGCGGGTCTTGACCCCAGCACCTGGCCCACGCCTGAGAAGGCCGCGCTTGCGCTGGGTGACGCCTTTCAGTGGCACCTCACGGTGGTGCCCACCGATGAAGGCATGCGGGACGCCATCCTGCGCCGAACCAGTACCTGAACGGCGCCCCGCGGCCCCAGGCCAGCCCCGCTGGGGGCCTGACCAGGCGGGCTTGCTCAGCGCGGTGCCAGGCGGATGGCGCCGTCCAGGCGAATCACCTCGCCGTTGAGCATGTCGTTCTCCACGATGTGCTTCACCAGCTTGGCGTAGTCCTGCGGGGTGCCCAGGCGGCTGGGGAAGGGCACGCCAGCGGCCAGCTTGTCTTGCACTTCTTTGGGCATGCCGAAGAGCATGGGGGTGCCGAAGATGCCGGGGGCGATGGTCATGTTGCGGATGCCGTCGCGGGCCAGGTCGCGGGCAATGGGCAGGGTCATGCCCACCACGCCGCCCTTGGAGGCGCTGTAGGCGGCCTGGCCGATCTGGCCATCGTAGGCCGCCACGCTGGCGGTGCTGATCAGCACGCCGCGCTCGCCGGTGGCTTCGGGTTCGTTCTTGCTCATGGCCTCCGCAGCCAGGCGGATCATGTTGAAGGTGCCCACCAGGTTGACCATGATGGTCTTGGTGTAGGTGTCCAAGGGGTGAGCGCCCTCTTTGCCGACGGTTTTCACGGCCGGGGCGATGCCGGCGCAGTTCACCAGGCCCATGAGCTTGCCCATGCTGGTGGCTTGGGCCACCACGGCGCGGCCATCGGCCTCGTTGCTCACGTCGCATTTCACAAAGGCGCCGCCGATCTCTTGTGCCACGGCCTGCCCCTTTTCGGCCTGCATGTCGGCGATCACCACCTTGGCGCCGTTGGCCGCCAGCATGCGCGCCGTGCCTTCGCCCAGGCCCGAAGCCCCGCCGGTGACGATGAAAACTTTGCCTTGAATGTCCATGTTTGCTCCTTGGGTGGATGGGGGATTTACGTTGACGTAAACGTCAATTATGGGGCAGCCTCGCGTTGCTTCATGGCATCTGTGCGACCGACACGCGGGTGTCATATTGCCCGGGTACGGTCGGGGGCTTTGAATAGGAGGGGTGTGCCCATGCTGGACAGCCACGATGACACCATGCGCCGTCTTCATGACGACTTGCTCGACGGGTACGACGAAGAGTTGGAGATGGAAATAGAAGACCGCGATCTGGACGAGATTGGCGGCACCTTGGACGCGGACGCCTTGGCTCGGCGCAAGGCCGCCCGGCGTGACTACTTTCGTGAGTTGTTCCGCCTCCAGGCCGAACTGGTGAAGCTGCAAGACTGGGTGGTGGCCACCGGGCACAAGGTGGTGGTGGTGTTCGAAGGCCGCGATGCGGCCGGCAAGGGCGGTGTGATCAAGCGCATCACCCAGCGCCTGAATCCCCGCGTGTGTCGGGTGGTGGCCTTGCCAGCGCCCAACGACCGCGAACGCACCCAGTGGTATTTCCAGCGCTACGTGCAACACCTGCCCGCGGCCGGCGAGATCGTGCTGTTCGACCGCAGTTGGTACAACCGTGCCGGTGTGGAAAAGGTCATGGGCTTTTGCACCGACGAGCAGGTGGAGGAGTTCTTCCGCACCGTGCCCGAGTTTGAAAAGATGCTGGTGCGTTCGGGCATCCAGCTCATCAAGTACTGGTTTTCCATCTCCGACGAAGAGCAGGAACTGCGCTTTCTGGGCCGCATTCACGACCCGCTCAAGCAATGGAAGCTCAGCCCCATGGACCTGGAGAGCAGGCGCCGCTGGGAGCTCTACACCAAGGCCAAAGAGGCCATGCTCGAGCGCACCCACATTCCCGAGTCGCCCTGGTGGGTGGTGCCCGCCGACGACAAAAAGAAGGCGCGACTGAACTGTATTCACCACCTGCTGTCGCAGATGCCGTTCCACGAAATCGAGCGGCCAGCCATCGTTCTGCCTGAGCGCGTGCGGCACGACGGCTACCGCCGCCATCAGGTGCCCGGCGAAATTTACGTGCCCCAGGTCTACTGACGCCTTCGGGCGGCGCAGGCACAAAAAAGCCCGCTGGCGACAGCGGGCTTGTGCTGGGTGCGCAAGGCGATCACTTGAAGCCGGCGCGGTCCAGCATCTGTTGCACCTTGGTCAGGTTCTTGGCCACCACGGCCAGCGGCACCGTTTCAGCCTTGAACTTGTCGCCGCCCATGGCCTTGAGGGCTGGGTTGTCGATCTTCACGCCCTTGGCGGCAGCAAACTCGTTGTTGCCGTTGGCGAAGTACTCTTGCGCCGAAGGGCTGGCCAGGTACTCCATGAACTGGATCGCGGCGTCGCGGTTCTTGGCGTGCTTGGCCACGGCGGCGCCGGCGATGTTCACGTGCGTGCCAGTGGTGCCCTGGTTGGGAAACACCACGCGCACCTTCTCGACCACGGCACGGTCTTCCGGCTTGGTGGACTTCATCATGCGGGCCAGGTAGTAGGTGTTGGTGAGTGCCACGCCGCATTCGCCCGAGGCGACGGCCTTGATCTGGTCGGTGTCGCCGCCCTTGGGGTCGCGCGCCATGTTGGCCACCATGCCCTTGAGCCAGGCCTCGCCTTTCTCGTCGCCCAGGCGCTCAACCACGGTGGAGAAGAGCGACAGGTTGTAGGGGTGCGAGCCCGAGCGGGTGCAGAACAGGCCCTTGAGCTTGGGGTCGGACAGTTGCTCGTAGTTGGCGACATCGGCCGCCTTGACGCGCAGTGGGTCGTAAACGATCACGCGGGCGCGGGTGGAAAATCCGGTCCAGGTCACGCCCTCGGGCGTGGCGGCAGCGCGCAAGTGGGACGGTATGGCCTCGTCCAGCTTGGCCGACTTGATCGGCTGGAAGAGCCCTTGCGCGTCGGCCACGGCCATGCGGGCGGCGTCCACCATGAGAATCACGTCGGCCGGCGAGGCGGCGCCCTCGGCGCGCAGGCGGGCGATCAGCCCGGCGTCGTCCGCGTCCACCCGGTTGATCTTGATGCCCGTGGCCTTGGAGAAGGCGTCGTACATCAGCTCGTCGGTTTGGTAGTGGCGGGCGGAATAGACGTTGAGCACCTTGTCTTGGGCCATGGCGGGCAGAGCGGCGGCAGTGGCCAGGGCCGTGAGCACGGCGGAAATCACGAGCTTCATGAACAGACTTTCTGGAACAGCAACCGGTTGTGAATGCCCACCGGCAATGGCTGTGCGGCGTTGCACAATAGAGTCCATGCTAACACTAACGCGAATTGTTCTCAATAACTTTATCCGCCGTTGGGGGCTTTTGGCCGTGCTGGCTTTGGCCGGTTGCAGCGCCCTGCCGCCGGCCACGTCGGTCGACACGGGCGCCACGACCGAGGCCGAAGTCCGTCCCACGGCCCCGCCGCCCGTGGTGCAGCCGCCCCAGCGCGCACCTCGCCTGGGTTTGGCGCTGGGTGGCGGTGCTGCGCGAGGATTTGCACACGTGGGCGTGATCCAAGTGCTGGAGCAGGCCGGCATCCGTCCTGACCTGGTGGTGGGCACATCGGCCGGCAGCCTGGTGGCCGCCATGTACGCCAGCGGCATGAACGGCGCCCAACTGGAAAAGGCCGCGCTCACCATGGAAGAGGCCACGCTGACCGACTGGACCTTGCCCATCCTCGGGCGGGGCATGTTGCGCGGCGAAGCGCTAAGCCGCTACGTGCGCAAGGCGGTGGACGGCAAGCTGATCGAGCAAATGAAGCTGCCGCTGGGTGTGCTGGCCACCGATCTGTCCAACGGCCAGGGTGTGCTGTTCCGTCGGGGGGACACTGCCTTGGCGGTGCGGGCCTCCAGCGCTGTGCCGGGCGTCTTCACGCCGGTGACGATTGCCGGCCGCGACTACGTGGACGGCGGCCTGGTGGCCCCCGTGCCGGTGCGCCAGGCGCGCGACATGGGCGCCGAGGTGGTGTTGGCGGTGGACATTTCCAGCCCACCCGATGGCAATGCGTCCAACGGCAGTGTGCAGATCTTGTTGCAAACCTTTGCCATCATGGGGCAGAGCATCAACCGCCACGAATTGGCCGATGCCGAAGTGGTGGTGCGGCCGGCCCTGAAGGGCGTGGGCAGTGCCGATTTTTCGGCCCGGCAACGGTCCATCGTGGCGGGGAGAGCGGCCATGCAGGCGGCGCTGCCCCAGCTGAAGGCCCAACTGGCCCGGCTTCGCCCTGCCTGAGGCGAAAAAAAACCCTCACCGGGCGGTGAGGGTTTGAAGGGGTCCGATGAAACGGTGTTTCGAAAAGGACCCGAGGAGACAACTGGTAGATGGCGCAATGGTGCCTGGTTTCAAGACCCGATGCTTTGATCGGGATCAAGGCATCCGCACGCCCCGTCGACGATCAGCGCTTCTTGGCCGCGGCCGTCTTGGTGGCGTTGACGGCGGTGGCGGTGACCGTGTTGAAGTTGGCTTCGGCCATTTCGGTGGCTTGCTTCACAGCCTTCTGCACCGATTCCATGGCGTTGTTGGCGGCGGAGACAGCGCTCTTGATCACGGCCACGGCGGTTTCGGAACCGGCGGGGGCGTTCTTGGAGGCGTTGTCCACCACGGCCAGAATCTTCTTCTGGGCGTCCACGGCGTTGGCTTCGGCGGCCTTGGTGAATTCGGCGCCGGTGCCGGAAGCGATGTCGTACAGGTGGCGGCTGTAGGCCACGGTCTTTTCGGCCATGGGCTGCAGCAGGCTGGTTTGCAGGGCCAGCAGTTCCTGGGCGTCCTTCACGCTCAGCAGCGCCTGGGTGCTGTTGGCGGATTCGGCCAGCGCGGCCTTGGTGGCTTGCAGGTTCAGTTCAACCAGCTTCTCCACACCTTCGAAAGCCTTCTGGGTCAGGCCGAAGAGGGTCTCGATGTTGGCTTTCTGGGCGGCGACGATTTGTTCGGCGGTCAGCATGTTCAGGCTCCTGAGAGGGTGGTGAATCAAGGGATTCGGGTTTTGTTGCGGTGCAACATGAGTCGAATTATTGGGGAGGCGGGCATCGACTGCAAGTGTTTTTGTTGCGGTGCAGCAATTTGGCGACGAACGGCCACCAAGGCATGGGCATAAGCGGGCAAGGCACTGTGGCATTCGCGCCTGGCCACAATCTCGCGGTGCACGCCTTCTACGCCGACCATTTCGTCTTGCCACTGCCCCAGGGGCACCGTTTTCCCATGGCCAAGTACGCCCGCCTGCGCGAGCGACTGGCGGCCGAGTTGCCCGACATCGCCTTGAACGAGGCTCTGCCCGCCACCGATGGCGAACTGGCGCTGGTGCACACCCCCGCCTACATCGCGGCCGTGGCGCAGGGCACGTTGCCGCCAGCGGCCCAGCGCGAAATCGGTTTTCCCTGGAGCCCCGCCATGGCCGAGCGCGCGCGCCGCTCGGTGGGGGCCACTTTGCAGGCTTGCCGGCACGTGATGGCCCACGGGGGCATCGCGGCCAATCTGGCGGGCGGCACCCACCATGCCCACGCCGACAAAGGTGGGGGCTTCTGTGTGTTCAACGATTTCGCCGTGGCGGCCCGCCTGATGCAGGCCGAGCACGCGCGCTTGCACCGTGGTCGAGGCACCCTGCGCGTGGTCATCGTTGACCTGGACGTGCACCAGGGCAATGGCACGGCTCGCATCTTTGCGAATGACCCGAGCGTGTTCACCTTGTCGATGCACGGGGCCAAGAACTTCCCCTTCCGCAAGGAACCGAGCGACCTGGACGTGGAACTGCCCGATGGCTGCGGCGACGACGAGTACCTGGCCGCCCTGGACCACGCTCTAGACGAGCTGTCGCACCGCTTCGAGCCTGAGCTGGTGCTGTACCTGGCCGGCGCCGATCCGCACGAGGGGGATCGGCTGGGTCGTTTGCGCCTGAGCTTTGACGGGCTGGAGGCACGCGACCGCCGCGTGATGGACTGGGCCTGGCAGCGCCGCCTGCCGGTGGCCATGGCCATGGGCGGCGGTTATGGCCACGACCTGGAGGCCACCGTGGCCGTTCAGGTGAACACCTACCGGGTGGCGCGGGCTTACCTGCGCCGCTGGACGGCGCCGACCGCGGTGACAGAGGGGGTGGATGGGCGCTGGCACAATGCCCGGCCATGACCGCGCCAGCCCGACCCCAGCCCCGTCCCCGCGAAGACTTCCGCGTGTTCCGCACCATCGGCACCCGTTGGGCCGATAACGATGTGTACGGGCACGTCAACAACGTCGTCTATTACAGCTGGTTCGACACCGCGGTGAACGCCCACCTGATTGAGGCCGGCGCGCTTGACATTCACCAAGGGTCGGTGATTGGTCTGGTCATTGAGACCCAGTGCAACTACTTCGCGCCGCTGGCGTTTCCGCAGAACGTGGAAGCTGGCTTGCGTGTGGCGCACCTGGGCTCGTCGAGTGTTCGCTACGAAGTGGGGCTGTTCGCCGAAGGCGAGCCGCTGAGCGCGGCCTGCGGTCATTTCGTGCACGTGTACGTGGATCGGCACACGCGCCGACCGGTTCCTTTGCCAGAAGCCTTGAAAACCACCCTGGAGACATTGAAATGACCACCAACCCCCAGGCCGTGATCGACGCGGCCAGTGTTGACGCCGCCATCACCAGCCGCATGTCGGCCCGCGCCTTCCTGCCCAAGCCGGTGCCGCGCGAGACCATCGAGCACATCCTGCAGGTGGCCAGCCGTGCGCCATCGGGCACCAACACCCAGCCCTGGCGCGTCTATGTGTTGCAAGGCGCCTCACGTGACGAGTTAGTGGCCAAGGTCTGCGCTGCGCATGACGCGGTGCGCGCCGACCCCGCGCTCAAGGCGCAGTACCAGGAAGAGTACGACTACTACCCACAGCAGTGGGTCAGCCCCTACATCGACCGCCGCCGTGAAAACGGGTGGGGTCTGTACGGTCTGCTGGGCATCGGCAAGGCCGACAAAGACCGCATGCACGAGCAGCACCAGCGCAACTTCCGCTTCTTTGATGCCCCGGTGGGCCTGATGTTCACCATTGACCGCGTCATGGGCCGCGGCTCGCTGGTGGATTACGGCATGTTCCTGCAGAACATCATGGTGGCCGCGCGCGGTCATGGCCTGCACACCTGCCCTCAGGCCGCCTGGAACGATTACGTCAGCATCATCCGTCCGCACATTGGCGCCAGCGACCAGGAAATGCTGGTGTGCGGCATGTCCCTGGGCTATGCCGACCCCGACGCCCTGGTGAACACCTTCCAGACGCCCCGCGTGCCGGTGGAATCGTTCACCACCTGGCTTTGATTCCTTTTTCATTTGACCCACAGGAGCATTCCATGATCACCACCCCCAGCGGCCTGCAATACGAAGACACCGTGGTTGGCCAGGGCGAAGTCGCCCAGGCCGGTCGCCCCGTGCAGGTGCACTACACCGGCTGGCTGTTCAACAACGGCGTGCAAGGCGCCAAGTTCGACTCCAGCAAAGACCGTGGCCAGCCGTTCGAGTTTCCGCTGGGCGCCGGTCATGTCATCAAGGGCTGGGACGAAGGCGTGCAGGGCATGGCCGTGGGTGGCACGCGCCGCCTGGTGATTCCGCCGCAACTGGGTTACGGCGCGCGCGGCGCAGGCGGCGTGATTCCGCCCAACGCCACCCTGTTGTTCGAGGTGGACCTGCTCGCGGTCTGATCGCACAACCGGCCCTTGGAGACGATGATGCAAAACAAAAAATGGCGCAGCGCCGCCCTGGCGCTGACGCTGGCGTTGGGACCGTTGGTGGCGGGCGCGGCCGAACTGGATGGCCGTCAGCTCGCGGTGTGGTGGGGCATTCCGTTCGTCGGCGTGCTGCTGTCGATTGCCCTGGTGCCCCTGCTGGCGCCGATCTTCTGGCACCACCACTTCGGCAAGGTGGCCGCGGCCTGGGCACTGGCCTTTCTGGTGCCTTTTGCCGTGACCTTCGGGCCGGCGGCCACGGGGCAGGCGGTGGTGCACGCGGCGCTGGCCGAGTACGTGCCGTTCATCATCTTGCTCACGGCCTTGTTCACCGTGGCAGGCGGCATTTTCGTGCGGGGCAACCTGCATGGCAGCCCCGGTTTGAACACCGGCTTGCTGGCGTTGGGGGCCTTCCTGGCCAGCTTCATGGGCACCACCGGTGCCTCGATGCTGCTGATCCGCCCGCTGATTCGCGCCAACGACAACCGCAAGCACCAGGTGCACGTGGTGGTGTTTTTCATCTTCATCGTCTCCAACGCCGGTGGCGCGCTCACGCCACTGGGCGATCCGCCGCTGTTCCTGGGCTTCCTCAAGGGCGTTGACTTTTTCTGGACGGTCACCCACTTGTGGCCGCAGACGCTGTTTCTGGTCGGTATCCTGCTGGCGCTGTTCTATGCGATTGACTGGTGGTACTACCACAAGCGCGAAGAGGTCCGCCCGGTGGACCCGACGCCCGATACGCGCCGCGTGGGCTTCGAAGGCGGGGTGAACTTCCTGCTGCTGGGCGTGGTGGTGGGGCTGGTGCTCTTGAGCGGCCTGTGGAAGTCGTCGGTGGTGTTCAACGTGGCCGGCACCGAAGTGGGTCTGCCAGGCATCGTGCGCGACATTGGCCTGATCGTGGTGGCCCTGGTGTCGCTGAAGATCACGCCGGCCAGCGCTCACGAGGGCAACCAGTTCGGCTGGGGCCCCATGCAAGAGGTGGCCAAGCTGTTCGCGGCCATCTTCCTCACCATCATCCCTGTCATCGCCATGCTCAAGGCTGGCGTGGACGGCCCGTTTGGCGCGGTGGTGCGCGCCGTGACCAACGCCGATGGCTCGCCCAACACGGCCATGTACTTCTGGGCCACGGGCGCGCTCAGCTCGTTCCTGGACAACGCGCCCACCTACCTGGTGTTCTTCAACACCGCGGGGGGCGACCCGGCGGTGCTGATGACCACGCTCGCGCCGGTGCTGGTGGCCGTGTCGGCTGGTGCCGTGTTCATGGGCGCCAACACCTACATCGGCAATGCGCCCAACCTCATGGTCAAGGCCATTGCCGAAGACCGTGGCGTGAAGATGCCCAGCTTCTTTGGTTACATGGCCTGGTCGTTCGGCATCCTGGTGCCGCTGTTCGCCCTCATGACCTGGATCTGGTTCGTCTGACGCGTTTGACCATCAAAAAAAGGAGACATTGCCCATGCCCAGCAAACCCGCCATCCTGATTGCCCGCAAGGTGTTCCCCGACATCGTCGATCACCTTCGGGCGCACTTCGAAGTCGAGATGAACGACACCGATGATGTGTATTCACCGGCGCAGCTCATCGAGCGCCTGCAAGGCAAGGTGGGGGCGCTGACCACGGGCAGCGAGCGAATTGATGCCGCCGTGGCGGCGGCTTGCCCGCAGTTGCGGGTGGTGGCCAACATCGCGGTGGGCTTCAACAACTTCGACGTGCCGGCCCTCAGCGCCGCGGGTGTGCTGGCCACCAATACGCCGGATGTGCTCACCGAGACCACGGCCGACTTCGGCTTTGCGCTGATCATGGCCACGGCGCGCCGCCTGACCGAGAGCGAGCATTTCCTGCGCGCCGGTCAATGGAACCGCTGGTCGCTGGACATGTTCGCTGGTGCCGAGGTGCACGGCAGCACGCTGGGCATCCTCGGCATGGGCCGCATCGGCCAGGCCATCGCCCGGCGCGGTGCGCTGGGCTTCGGCATGAAGGTGATCTACCACAACCGCTCACGCCTTGACGCCGCCACCGAGGCCGAGTGCCGTGCCCGGTACGTGGACAAGGCCACGCTGCTGCGCGAAGCCGACCACCTGATCCTGGTGCTGCCCTACAGCGCCGAGAACCACCACGCCATCGGCGCGGCCGAAATCGCCCAGATGAAATCCACCGCCACCCTGGTGAACATCGCGCGTGGCGGCATCGTGGACGACGCGGCCCTGGCCCAGGCCCTGCGCGAGCGGCGCATTGCCGCCGCTGGTCTGGACGTGTTCGAAGGTGAGCCCAAGGTGCACCCCGACCTGCTCACCGTGCCCAACGTGGTGCTGACGCCGCACATCGCCAGCGCTACCATGCAGACGCGCCGGGCCATGGCCAAGCTGGCCGCTGACAACGTGATCGCCTACCTCACCGAAGGCCGGCCGATCACGCCACTGAACGCCGAGATCATTGGAAAGGGCGCCCGCGAATGACGGACACGGTGGGTTTCTGGGTGCTGCTGGCGTTGGCCTTGCTGACGCTGGTGGCGGTGGTGATTACGGGTTGGCGGCGGCGTGGGCCCGATCCGCAAGAGCAGGCGCAACGCGAGGCCCTGGCGCAGCAGTTGCAGGCCATGGCCGCCGCACAGCAGCAGCGCCTGGAGCGCCTGGAGACCGAGTTGCGCCGAGAGGTGGCCGAGTCTTCGCGCGGGGCGCGCCAGGAATTGCAGCTCACGCTCACCACCTTTCAAGAGGTGGTCTCGCGCCAGTCGGCCGAGTCCACCCGAACCCAGAACGCCCAGCTCGACGCCTTTGCCCAGCAACTGCTGCAACTGCGCGGCACCCTGGGCGACACGCTCACGGCGCAGCTTCAGGCACTGGGCCTGGCCATGAACCAGCAGGCGGCCGAGGCCACGCGCACGCAGAACGCACAGATCGACGCTTTCGCGCAGCAACTGGTGCAGTTGCGCGGCACGCTGGGTGATACCCTCACCCAGCAACTGCGCTCACTGATGGAGAGCAACGAGCGCCGCCTCACCGAGATGCGCGCCACGCTGGAGGCGCAAATGGCTTCGCTGCAGCAGAGCAACGCGGTGAAGCTGGACGAAATGCGCGCGGTGGTGGACGAAAAGCTGCAGACCACCCTGCAGGCGCGCCTGGGCGAGAGCTTCAAGCAGGTGGCCGATCGGCTGGAGCAGGTGCACAAAGGCCTGGGCGAAATGCAGACGCTGGCCCAGGGCGTGGGCGACCTCAAGCACCTGCTCACCAACGTTAAGACCCGAGGCATGTTTGGCGAGGCGCAGCTCGCGGCCCTGCTGGAGCAAGTGTTCGCGCCCGACCAGTACGCCACCCAGGTGGCCACGCGCCCGGGCAGTCGCAACGTGGTGGATTTCGCCATCAAGCTGCCAGGGCGAGGCGAGGACGGGCAACCTTGCTGGTTGCCGATTGACGCCAAGTTCCCCAACGAAGACTACGAGCGCTTGCTCGACGCCCAGCAGCGCGCCGATGCCGAAGGTGCCGAATTGGCGGCGCGGGGGCTGGAGCAGCGCATCCGGCTGGAGGCCAGGTCCATGGCCGAGAAGTACCTGGAGCCGCCGCACACCACCGACTTCGCCATCCTGTTCCTGCCCACCGAGGGCCTGTACGCCGAGGTGCTGCGCCGCCCCGGCCTGATGGAGTCGCTGCAGCGCGACCACCGCGTCACGCTGGCCGGGCCCACCACGCTCATGGCCATGCTCAATTCGCTGCAGATGGGTTTTCGCACCTTGGCGCTTGAGAAACGCTCCAGCGAGGTGTGGCAAGTGCTGGGGGCGGTCAAGACCGAGTTCGGCAAGTTCGGTGACGTGCTGGCCAAGGTCAAGAACCAGACCCAGACCGTGCTCAACACGCTGGACGCGGCCGAGGTGCGCAGCCGTGCCATGGGCCGCGCGCTCAAATCGGTGGAGGCGCTCCCGGCCGATCAGGCTGGGGCTTTGCTGCCGCTGGACCCCAACGAGAGAGGCGATCTTTGACCGGGGAGTTGCGCGCGGTACTGGCCCGGCTGATCGCCACCCAAGTCTGCCTGCATGCCTGCATGACGGGCTTTCGCATGGCCGCCCCGCTGATGGCCTTGCGCGAAGGTTTCAGCCCGGCCGCCGTGGGCGTGCTGCTGGCTTTGTTTGCCTTGTCTCAGGTGTTTCTGGCCCTGCCGGCCGGGCGCTTCACCGACCGGCACGGCCTGCGGCGTCCGATCCGCGTCGCGGTGGTCACGGCGGTGCTGGGGGCCTTGCCATCGGCCATCTGGCCCATCTACCCAGTGCTGTGCCTCACGGCCCTGAGCTGCGGCGCCGCCGCCGGGCTGGCGCTCATTGCCTTGCAACGCCACGTGGGCCGGTTGGCGCAGGGCGCCACGGAACTCAAGCAGGTGTTCAGCTGGATGGCGGTGGCCCCGTCCATCTCCAACTTTCTCGGTCCGCTGGTCGCGGGCCTGGTCATTGACGCGGCGGGTTTTCGCGCGGCTTTCCTGTTGCTGTCGCTGGTGCCCTTGCTGGCACTGCTGGGTTTGCGGGGTGTCACCGAACTGCCGCGCGTGCTGGCCCAGCCGGGGCAGAAGAAGGGGTCGTCCTGGGACTTGCTCAAGGCATCGGCGTTTCGCCGCCTGATGGGCATCAACTGGATGCTCTCGTCCTGCTGGGACGTGCACACCTTTCTGGTGCCGGTCATTGGCCACGAGCGCGGTCTGAGCGCCAGCGCCATCGGTGCGATTCTGGGCTCGTTTGCCCTGGCGGCCACCGCCATTCGCCTGCTCATGCCCTGGCTGGCCGCGCGCTTGCACGAGCGGGTAGTGATCGGCTCGGCCATGGTGGTCACGGCGGTGCTGTTCGGGCTCTATCCCTTTGCGCCCGGCGCCTGGACGATGGCGGCTCTGTCGGTGCTGCTGGGCGTTTCGCTGGGTTCGGTGCAGCCCATGATCATGAGCACGATGCACCAGATGACCCCACCGCACCGCCACGGCGAGGCACTGGGCCTTCGCTCGATGACCATCAACGGTTCCAGCGTGCTCATGCCCATGTTGTTCGGCACGGCTGGCTCGTTGGTGGGCGTGGGCGTGGTGTTCTGGTGCGTGGGCGCGGTGGTGGGGCTGGGCTCGCGCCTGGCGTTCGGCCTCTCGGTGCCGGCGCCTGAGCCACATCGACTCGGCGACTGAGCTTCGTCAGCCCTGGAGCTTGGAAGGGTCCAGGGCCAGGCCCGTGAGGAAGGTGTCGAGCACCTGTTCGCCCTGACGCACCAGATCGAAGGCTTCCGGGTCGAGCAGCCAGTTCTGGATCAGGCCGTCCAGCAGCACATGCAAGCCCAGCGCGGCGGTGCGGGCGGGCATGGGCAGAGCGATGCCATGTTGCTTGGCAATGGCGTCCAAGGCGGTTTCGGTCTGTGCCATGCAGGCGTTGCGCACGAACAGGTGACGGTCTCGCACCGCCTGCATTTCCGGTACGTACTCCACCTTGTGGGTGGCCACCTCGAACACGCGGCGGGTGTGCTCATCGGTGGCGGTCTGCTTGAGCGCGCCGAGCATGGTCTCGCGCAAGGCGGGCAAAGAAGGTTTGCCATTGGCAGCTGCGCAGCCGGTGCCGGCAATGGCGGCCTCCAGCGGGAGGGTGACCCGCTCGATCATGGCATTGAACAGATCGGCCTTGTCCTTGAAGTGCCAGTAGATGGCCCCGCGCGTGGTGCCCGCGGCGACGGCAATGTCATTCAGGCTGGTGCGCGCGACGCCCTGCCGCTGAAACAGTTGTTCTGCGGCATCGAGGAGCTTGTTGCGCGTGACCAGCGCATCGGATTTGGTGCGTCGAACCATGGCAGCCCAGCGGTTTGTTCACAAAACGAATAGCCTCGCAACTATACATACATTCATGGATGTATGTATACTGCCGCGCTTTGGCCCGCCTGGCGTCATGCGTCTGCATCGGTGGTGTTCCATACTTGACGCGCCTGGGTCGCCCGGCCCATCCCCCCCATTTCTCAGCCGAGGACTTTCATGCCTGCCCTGCGCCCTTTTTTGTCTCTGAATGCTGGCAAGACACTCTCCATCGTTGCTCTGGCGGCGGCCCTGACCGCCTGTGGTGGCGGTGACAAGGCCGCCGCGCCTCCCGGTGGTGGCATGCCGCCGCCTGAGGTGGGCGTGGTCACGGTTCAGTTGGGTGAGGTGGGCTTGCTCAATGAATTGCCGGGCCGGCTGGAGGCCTCGCGTGTGGCGCAGGTGCGCGCTCGCGCCGCGGGCATTTTGCAGAAGCGCCTGTTCCGCGAAGGCAGTGACGTGAAGGCCGGGCAGGCACTGTTCTCGATCGACGCGGCGCCTTACGAGGCGGCCCTGCAAAGCGCCCGCGCTTCACTGGCGCGCGCCGAAGCCAACCTGGCCCAATCCAAGGCGCTGGCCGAGCGCTACGCGCCGTTGGTGAAGGAAAACGCCGTGAGCCAGCAGGAATACGCCAACGCCGTGGCCGCGCAAAAGGCCGCCGAGGCCGACGTAGCCGCTGGCAAGGCGGCGGTGCAGACGGCCAGCATCAACCTGGGCTACGCCAGCGTGACCGCTCCCATTTCGGGTCGTATCGGCCGCGCCTTGGTGACCGAAGGCGCTTTGGTGGGGCAGGGCGAGGCCACGCAACTGGCCTTGATCCAGCAAATTCACCCCATGTACGTGAACTTCACCCAGTCGGCGTCTGAGGTGTACCGCCTCAAGCGCGCCTTGGCCGCCGGACAACTGAAGGGCGCCGGCCAGGAGGCGGCCAGCGTGAAGGTGGTGCTGGAAGACGGCACCGAGTATTCCAAGCCTGGCCGCCTGCTGTTCTCCGACTTGACGGTGGACAGCGCCACCGGCCAGATCACCCTTCGCGCCGAGGTGCCCAATGCCGAGGGCACGCTGCTGCCGGGTCTGTACGTTCGTGTGCGCCTGGAGCAGGCGACCGCCGTCAACGCCATCGCACTGCCTCAGCAGGCCGTGACCCGCAGCGCCCAAGGCGATTCGGTGATGGTGGTGGATGCCGAGGGCAAGGTCGCGCCGCGCCCGGTGAAGGTGAGTGGCCAGCAGAACGGTCAGTGGATCGTCACCGATGGCCTGAAAGCGGGCGAGCAGGTGATGGTGGATGGCTTCCAGAAGCTGCGCCCGGGCGTGGCGGTGAAGGCCGTGCCGTGGACGCCGCCGGGTGCCAAGCCCGCCGCCGCGGCCCCGGCCAAGGCGAGCTAAGGAGCGCGCGACATGGCGAAATTCTTCATTGACCGGCCCATCTTCGCGTGGGTGATCGCGCTGTTCATCATGGTGATTGGCGGCGTGGCCATCACGCAGTTGCCGATTGCGCAATACCCACCGGTGGCGCCGCCGTCCATCATCATCAACGCCACCTACCCCGGCGCTTCCGCCAAGACACTGGAAGACTCGGTGTTGTCGGTGATTGAACAAGAGATGAACGGCTCGCCCGGCCTCATCTACATGGAGTCGGTGGCCCAGGCCAACGGCACCGGCTCGATCACGCTGAGCTTTCAGCCCGGCACCAACGCCGACCTGGCGCAGGTGGACGTGCAAAACCGCCTGGCCCGCGCCGAGCCGCGCCTGCCCTCAGCGGTGACGCAGCAGGGCGTGCGCGTGGACAAGTCGCGCAACAACTTCCTGCTGTTCGCCATCCTGTCCAGCGACGACCCGAAGTGGGACCCGGTGGCCCTGGGTGACTTTGCCTCGCGCAGCGTGGTGCCCGAGCTGCAGCGCCTGCCCGGCGTGGGCCAGGCCCAGCTCTTCGGCACCGAGCGCGCCATGCGCATCTGGATTGACCCAGCCAAGTTGCTGGGCTTCAACCTGAGCGCGGCCGACGTGAACGCCGCCATCCGCGCCCAGAACGCGCAGGTGTCGGCCGGTGAAATCGGCGCCCTGCCCAACGTGGCGGGGCAGGCGATTGCCGCCACCGTGGTGGTGAACGGTCAGCTCAGCACCACCGAACAATTCGGCAACATCGTGCTGCGCGCCAATGCCGATGGCTCCACCGTGCGCCTGAAAGACGTGGCTCGCATCGAACTGGGGGCGCAGTCGTACGCCACCTCGGCGCGCTTGAACGGCAAGCCCTCCACTGGTATCGGTGTGCAGCTCTCGCCCAGCGGCAACGCGCTGGCCACGGCCAATGCGGTGCGCGCCAAGATGGCCGAGCTGGAGAAGTTCTTCCCGGCGGGCATGACCTGGGACATCCCCTACGACAGCTCGCGCTTCGTGAAGATTTCCATCGAGCAAGTGGCCAAGACCTTGGGCGAAGCCATCCTGCTGGTGTTCCTGGTGATGTTCCTGTTCCTGCAGAACTTCCGCTACACCATCATCCCCACGGTGGTGGTGCCGGTGGCCCTGCTGGGTACCTTCGCCGCGCTGCTGGCCATGGGCTTCTCGATCAACGTGCTCACCATGTTCGGCATGGTGCTGGTGATCGGCATCGTGGTGGACGACGCCATCGTGGTGGTGGAGAACGTCGAACGCATCATGAGCGAAGAGGGCTTGCCGCCTTTGCAGGCCACGCGCAAGGCCATGGGCCAGATCTCGGGCGCCATCGTCGGCGTGACGGTGGTGCTGATCTCGGTGTTCGTGCCGCTGGCCTTCTTCAGTGGATCGGTGGGCAACATCTACCGACAGTTCGCGGCCGTGATGGCCGTGTCCATCGCGTTCTCGGCCTTCATGGCGCTGTCGCTCACGCCAGCCCTGTGCGCCACGCTGCTCAAGCCTGTTGAGGCAGGCCACCACCACGAGAAGAAGGGCTTCTTTGGCTGGTTCAACCGGGCGTTCTCGCGCACCGCCAAGCGCTACGAAGGCGGCGTGGCCAAGCTGCTGCCGCGCGCCGGGCGCACGCTGATCGTGTACCTGGCCATCATTGGCGCGGCCGTGGTGGTCTACAAGCGCCTGCCCACCTCCTTCCTGCCCGGTGAAGACCAGGGCACGATGCTGGTGAACGTGCAACTGCCCCCGGGTGCCACGGTGGAGCGCACCCTGGGCGTGATGGAGCAGGTGGAAGGTTTCATGCTCAAGCAGCCGGAAGTGCAGAGCATGGTGAGCGTGCTGGGCTTCAGCTTCTCGGGCCAGGGCCAGAACGCGGCGCTTGCCTTCATCACGCTCAAAGACTGGGCCGAGCGCCACGCGCCCGGCAGTTCCGCCGATGCCATCGCCGGCCGTGCCTTTGGGGCCTTGTCTGGCATTCGCGATGCGTTCATCTTTCCGCTGAACCCTCCGCCGATTCCCGAACTGGGTGCCTCTTCCGGCTTCACCTTCCGCCTGCAGGACCGTGCGGGCCTGGGCCGCGACGCTCTGCTGGCCGCGCGCAACCAGTTGCTCTACGCGGCCTCGCGAAGCAAGGTGCTCACCCAGGTGCGCCCCGACGGCCTGGAGGACGCGCCGCAACTGCAGATCGACATTGACCGCGACAAGGCGAATGCGCTGGGCGTGGGCTTTGACGCCATCAACTCGGCCATCGCCACTTCGCTGGGCTCCAGCTACGTGAACGACTTCCCCAACGAAGGTCGCCTGCAGCGGGTGGTGGTGCAGGCCGATGCGCCGGCCCGCATGCAGCCCGATGATCTGCTGCGCCTGACCGTGGTGAACAAGCAGGGCAAGGCGGTGCCGCTGTCGGCGTTTGCCAGCACGCGCTGGATCACCGGCCCCATGCAGACCGTGCGCTACAACGGCTACCCGTCCATGCGCATCAGCGGCGGCGCCGCGCCGGGCTACAGCACGGGCGATGCGCTGGCCGAAATGGAAAAGCTGGCCAGCCAATTGCCGCAGGGCTTCGGCTTTGAATGGACGGGCCAATCGCGCGAAGAAAAACTCGCCGGTTCGCAAGCCGTGGTGCTCTACGCCTTCGCCATCCTGGCGGTTTTCCTGTGCCTGGCCGCCTTGTACGAGAGCTGGACGATTCCGCTGGCGGTGATCATGGTGGTGCCGCTGGGCGTGGTGGGCGTGTTCCTGTCCACCTTGTTGCGGGGCTATGCGAACGACGTCTACTTCCAGGTGGGCCTGATCACCATCATTGGTCTATCGGCGAAGAACGCCATCCTGATCATCGAGTTCGCCAAGGACCTGCAGGCCCAGGGCAAGAGCGTGATCGAGGCGGCGCTGGCCGCGGCGCACCTTCGCTTCCGCCCCATCATCATGACGTCACTGGCCTTCACGCTGGGCGTGCTGCCCCTGGCCATTGCATCGGGCGCCAGCTCTGCCAGCCAGCGTGCCATTGGCACCGGCGTGATCGGCGGCATGCTCACCGGCACCGTGCTGGCGGTGGTGTTCGTGCCCATCTTCTTTGTGGTGGTGCGCTCGCTCTTCAAGGGCGGGCCACGCCAGCACCGTGTCCACGCCGACATGGCCGGCCAACATGGGGTGCACTGACATGCCAATGAACGCTTTTACCCTTCGTGCCCGTTTGGGCGTGGTGGCCGCCGCAGCCGTGCTGGCCGGCTGCTCGATGATTCCCAAGCTCGAGCGCCCTGAGCCGCCCGTGGCCTCGGCCTATCCCCTGGCCCCGGTGGGCGCGTCAAGCAACGCTGCCGATGTGGCGTGGTCGCGCTTTGTCACCGACGCGCGCCTGCGCCAGTTGATCGGCCTGGCGTTGCAGAACAACCGCGACCTGCGCGTGGCCGCGCTCAACATCGAACAGGTGCGGGCGCAGTACCAGATCCAGCGGGCCAACCAGTTTCCCACGGTCAACGCGGGCTTCACCGGCAACCGTCAGCCCGACGGCAAGGGCGGCATCGCCGACACCTACAGCGTGGGCTTTCTCACCAGCGCCTGGGAGATCGACGTCTTTGGTCGCCTGTCCAGCCTGAAGGAAGCCGCGCTGGCCCAGTACCTGGCCAGCGAAGAGGCGCGCAAGGCCATGCAGACCAGCCTGGTGGCCCAGGTGGCCAGCACCTGGCTGGCGCTGCAGGCCGACGAGGAACAACTGGCCGTGACGCGCCAAACCTTGCGCACCCGCGAGGATTCCCTTCGCCTGACCCGCCTGCGCTTTGACAATGGCGCCGCTTCGGCCCTGGACCTGCGCCAGGCCGAGTCGCTGGCCGCTGCCGCCCAGGCCACACTGGCGCAGCAGGAGCGCCAGCGCGCCCTCGACCTGAACGCCTTGACGCTGTTGCTGGGGCAGACGCCACCGTCGGAACTGGTGTCTCCCACCCAAGCCGACGCCGCCTTGCCCGAGGCCGTGCTGGCCGACGTGCCTGCGGGCTTGCCATCGGACTTGCTCACTCGCCGAGCCGACATCCGCCAGGCCGAGCAGCAACTGGTGGCCGCCAACGCCAACATTGGCGCGGCCCGCGCGGCCTTCTTCCCGCGCATCTCGCTCACTGCTTCGGTGGGCACCGCCAGCAGCGACCTCTCCGGCTTGTTCAAAGATGGCTCATGGGGCTTCACGCTGGCGCCCCAGGCCTTGCTGCCGATCTTTGATGCCGGGCGTAACCGCGCCGGGCTCGACTCGGCTCAGGCCGGGCGCGACATTGCCGTGGCGCAGTACGAGAAGGCCATTCAAACCGCCTTCCGAGAGGTGGCCGACGCCCTGGCGGGCCAAGCCACCCTGGGTGAGCAGTTGCGCGCCCAGCAGGCGCAGCTCACGGCCGAGACCGACCGCTTCCGCCTGGCCGAGCTGCGCTACCGCAATGGCGTGGCCAGCTACCTCGACGTGTTGGACGCGCAGCGCTCGCTGTTCGCCACGCAGCAGGCGGTGACGCAATCGCGCCTGGCGTTGCAGCAGAACCGCGTGGCGCTGTACCGCGCCCTGGGCGGTGGCTGGTCTGAGTGAAGCCCATGGGGCGCCCAGCAGGCCGCCCCATGCCCCTTACACCGGGGGCAGTTCGTAGAAGCGTTGAATCGCTTCCCAGGCGGCCTGGGGCTCGTCCACGATGGTGAACAGCTTCAGGTCGTCCGGCGAGATCACGCCTTCTTCCACCAGCACGTCCCAGTTCACCAGACGCTTCCAGTAAGACGAGCCGAACAGCACGATGGGCACCGGCTTGGCCTTCTTGCACTGCACCAGGGTGATCACCTCAAACAGCTCGTCCAGCGTGCCGAAGCCACCCGGGAAAGCCACCAGCGCCTTGGCGCGCATCATGAAGTGCATCTTGCGCAGCGCGAAGTAGTGGAACTTGAAGCTGAGCTGCGGTGAGATGTAGGGATTGGCCGATTGCTCGTGTGGCAGGGCAATGTTCAGGCCCACGCTCAAAGCGCCTTCGTCCTGCGCGCCGCGGTTGGCCGCTTCCATGATGCCGGGGCCGCCGCCCGTGCAGATGTAGAGCTGGTCTTCGTGTGGGCAGCGCGCGCTGTAGCGGGCCACGATGCGCGCGAACTCACGGGCGTGGTCGTAGTAGGGCGCGTTGCGCAGCAGGGCCTGGGCGCGGGTAATGGCGGCCGGGTCGCCACTGGCCTCGGCCTGAGCCAACTGCTCACGGGCCACGGCGGGCTCGCGGAAGCGGGCGCTGCCGAACACCACGATGGTGTTCTCGATGCCCAGCTCGATCTGGGCCAGGTCGGGCTTGAGCATCTCCAGCTGGAAGCGAATGCCGCGGGTCTCGCGGCGCAGCAGGAACTCGGGGTCGGCGAACGCCAGGCGGTAGGCGTCGGTCTGCAGCTTCAGGCCATTGCTGGCCTGGGCCTGCAGGTCGGCCAATGCATCGGCCAGGCGTCTTTCGGTGATGATTTCGGGTGCCATGGGCAAGGGTTTCGCAAAGAAAGTGAGACCAGCGAGAAACACAAAAGGCTCCCGTGGGAGCCTTTTGAGTCAGTAGAGAGACGCGGGGTTCAGACGCGCTTCTTGTATTCGCCGGTGCGGGTGTCGATTTCGATCTTGTCGCCCTGTTCCACGAACAGGGGCACGGCAACTTCGAAGCCGGTGGCGATCTTGGCAGGCTTGAGCACCTTGCCCGAGGTATCGCCCTTCACGGCGGGTTCGGTCCAGGTGATTTCGCGCACGATGGTGGTGGGCAGTTCAACCGAGATGGCCTTGCCTTCGTAGAACACCACTTCCACGGCCATGCCGTCTTCCAGGTAGTTCAGGGAGTCGCCCATGTTCTCGGCTTCCACTTCGTACTGGTTGTACTCGGTGTCCATGCACACATACATGGGATCGGCGAAGTAGGAGTATGTGCACTCCTTCTTGTCCAGAATGATCTGGTCCATCTTGTCGTCGGCCTTGAACACCACTTCGGTGCCAATGTTGCCGAGCAGACCCTTGAGCTTCATGCGCACGGTGGCGGCGCCGCGGCCACCGCGGGCGTATTCGGTGCGCAGAACAATCATGGGGTCCTTGCCGTGCATGATCACGTTGCCGGCGCGGATTTCTTGAGCGATTTTCATAAAGAGAGATTCCGAGGGAGGGTGGGGCCGCGGTCCTCACCTCAGTGGTGGATCGATCCGGCCGTTTTCGCAAAGCCCCTGATTTTATCGCTTTTCCAGTACGAAGCGCTGGAGCTGTTCTGTCAGGTCAGGCTGGGCCAGCAGGCGCGCGCGGGCGGCCAACACGCTGTCTCGCCAGCCATCCACCGTTGCCCAGCCCGGCCACCCCGCGTCCCGGGTGTCGATCCCGTTCCAGTGGCGGTGAAAGGTGCGAAGCGAAGGCGGGGCGTCCATCCAGTCGAGAAAGGCGTCGAGCTTGGCGTGGTGGGCGTCGTCGTCCTGAGGGTAGATGTGCCAGACGAAGGGCTGGCCGGCCCAGAGAGCACGCACCAGCGAGTCCTCACCCCGCACGGCGTTGAAATCGTTGGCCCACAGCAGGTGGTCAAAGTCGTGTTGGGTGAGCCATGGCAGGGGGTGCACTTGGCCGGCCTTCTGCGCGATCCGCTCCACCGCGCGAGCCGGGCGCCCCGGAGTGACCAGCCAGTGCGCGTCGGCCTGGGCCATTACCTTGGGCAGGCTGGCGGGCTCGTAGCAGAACAGCGTGATGCGACGGCCGTCCGTCGGCAGACCGTGGCTTGTCAGCCACCGGGCCGCGTCAAAGCCCTGGCGCCGCGCCATCAGGTCGGGCTCGCGCAGCAGGCCGCCGGTGCGCTCTGTAAAGCCCGGGTAGAAGAACCACTTGGTCAGGCCCGCGCCCGGGCCGCGCATCACGGGCGAGGGCAGGCGGTGCATCCGCTCCACATACGGCTCGGCGCTCAGGTATTCCAGGTTCAGCCACACCGGAGTGGTCTGGCGGGCGGCCACAAAGGCCTCGGGCAGATCGCACCCGAAGGCCTCGATCCAGACGTCACCGGGCACCGCGTCGCCGAGGTGAAAGTCGCAGTCCCAGCGGTGCACCGCGACCCCGGGCGCGCCCTGGGGCGCCATCCACGTCAATGGCGAGGGGTCATCGATCCACAGGCGCACGTGTTGGCCGCGACTGGCCAGGTCAACGCACAGGCGCCAGCAGACGCCCGCGTCGCCGTGGTTGTCGACGACGCGGCAGAAGATGTCCCAGCGCAACGGGGGCTGAGCGGGCAAGGGGTTTGGCATGGGGCGCGATCTTGCCGCATTCGCGGGCGCCACAATATGCGGCTATGTCCGAGGTGCATTCCGAACAATTGCTGGCCGAGGTGGCCGCGCTGCCGCCGCTGCCTGGCGTCTATCGCTATTTCGACGCGCAGGGCCAGCTGCTCTACGTGGGCAAGGCGCGCAACCTCAAGAAGCGCGTCTCCAGCTACTTTCAGAAAGACCACGGGGGCACGCGCATTGGTCACATGGTCAGCAAGATCGTGCGGCTGGAGACCACGGTGGTGCGCAGCGAGGCCGAGGCCCTGCTGCTGGAAAACAACCTCATCAAGACGCTCAACCCGCGGTTCAACATCCTGTTCCGCGACGACAAGAGCTATCCCTACCTCAAGATCACCGGCACCCGCGAGACCTTCCGCACCGCCGCCGCCATGCCATCGCCCTCGGTGGCGTTTCCGCGCATGGCCTACTACCGGGGCGCTGTGGACCGGCGCCACAGCTACTACGGGCCTTATCCCAGCGCCTGGGCGGTGAAAGAGTCGATCACGCTGCTGCAGAAGGTGTTTCGCCTGCGCACCTGCGAAGACACGGTATTCGCCAACCGCACGCGGCCCTGCCTGCTGTACCAGATCAAGCGCTGCAGCGGGCCTTGCGTGGACCTGATCGACCAGGAAGACTATTCCCGCGATGTGCGCGACGCCGAGCGCTTCCTGCGCGGGGAAACCCAGGCGGTGCTCGACGAACTGGAGCGCCGCATGCTGGCGCACGCGGAAAAGCTCGAGTTCGAGCAGGCCGCCGAGATTCGCAACCAGATCACCGCGCTCTCGCGCGTGCTGCACCAGCAGTCGATGGAGACCGGCAGCGACCAGGACGTGGACATCCTGGCGGTGAAGGTGCACGGCGGCCGCGCCTGCGTGAACCTGGCCATGGTGCGTGGCGGCCGACACCTGGGTGACCGGCCGTACTTCCCTGCCCACGTGGACGACGCCAGCGCCATCGACGAACTGCTGGCCGACACCGCCCCGGACGGTGACCCGACCGAGCGCACGGCGGTGCGCGTGCTGGAGGCCTTCATTGCCCAGCACTACCTGGGCACGGCAATGCCCAACGTGCTGGTGACCAGCCACGCCGTCTCGAAAGACCTGATCGACGCCCTCACCGAGCAGAGCGGGCGCAAGGTGAGCGCGGTGCACAACCCGCGCGAGCACCGCCGCATCTGGCTGGAGATGGCGCAGAAAAATGCCGACATTGCCTTGGCCCGCCTGCTGGCGGAAGAGGGCAGCCAGCAGGCCCGCACGCGTGCCCTGGCCGATGCGCTGCAACTCCCCGACGACCAGCTCGACACCCTGCGCATCGAGTGCTTCGACATTTCGCACACGGCCGGCGAACACACCCAGGCGTCCTGCGTGGTGTTCGAGGACCACAAGATGCAGAGCGCCCAGTACCGCCGCTACAAGATCGACGGCATCACGCCAGGCGATGACTACGCCGCCATGCGCCAGGCGCTCATGCGCCGCTACGGCAAGATCGCCCAGGCCATTCGCGCCAACGAAGGCGATGCCGCGGCGCTGGCCCAGACCGAGTCCTCAGAAGGCGAGGCAGAGAAAGCTGCTGGCGACGCGCCCAGCGGACCACGCATGCCCGACTTGGTGCTGATCGACGGCGGCAAGGGGCAGGTGGGCGTGGCCCGCGAGGTGTTCGAGCAGCTTGGGCTTGACCTGTCCATCATCGTGGGCGTGGAAAAAGGGCAGGGCCGCAAGGTGGGCTTGGAGGAGCTGGTGTTTGCCGATGGCCGCGACAAGGTTTACCTGGGGCACGACTCGGCCGCCCTGATGCTGGTGGCGCAGATCCGCGATGAGGCGCACCGCTTCGCCATCACGGGCATGCGCGCGCAGCGCGCCAAGGCCCGGGTGGGCGGCAGCCAGCTGGAGGACATTCCGGGTGTCGGTCCCAAGAAACGGGCGCGGCTGCTGCAGCGTTTTGGTGGCGTGCGCGGTGTGGCCGCGGCCAGCGTGGAAGACCTGGCCACGGTGGAAGGCATCTCAGCCGAGCTGGCCGATGCCATCTACCGCGCCTTGCATTGACGCAGTCACCCCAAAAGTGACAAACCTGCGCGCGATCGCCCCCGCATAATCGCAACATGTTTTTTAACCTACCCACCCTGCTGACCTGGGCCCGCATCGTCGCGATTCCGCTGATCGTCGGGGTGTTCTATTGGGACGGCCTGACGCCAGCCGAGCAAAACTTGTCGGCCACGGTGCTGTTTGTCGTGTTCGCGCTCACCGACTGGGCCGACGGCTACCTGGCGCGCAAGCTCAAGCAGACCTCGGCCTTTGGCGCCTTTCTGGACCCGGTGGCCGACAAGTTTCTGGTGTGCGCCAGCCTGCTGGTGCTGGTGCACCTGGGCCGGGCCGATGTGTTCGTGGGCCTGATCATCATCGGCCGCGAGATCGCCATCTCGTCCCTGCGCGAATGGATGGCCATCATCGGGGCCACCAAGAGCGTGGCGGTGCACATGATCGGCAAGCTCAAAACCACGGTGCAGATGGTGGCCATTCCCTTCTTGCTGTTCAACGGCACGCTCTTTGGCGTGATCGACACCCACCTCTGGGGCCAGGTGCTGATCTGGGTGGCAGCGGTTCTCACCATTTGGTCGATGGTGTACTACCTGCGCAAGGCACTGCCTGAAATCCGGGCCCGGGCCCGCTGAACCTCCAACATGACGCCCGCGCGCCCCTCCGCCAGTGCGTGGGCGTGGGTGCCCGCCGTGTTTGTGCTGATCTGGAGCACAGGCTTCATCGTGGCGCGTTACGGTATGCCACACGCGCCGCCGCTTACCTTTCTGTCCTGGCGCTACGCCTTGTCGGTGCTGTGCTTCCTGGCCTGGATCGCGCTGGCCCGTGTGCCCTGGCCCACTTCTCGCGCCCAATGGGTGCACCTGGGCGTGACCGGCATGCTCATGCACGCGGGCTATCTGGGTGGGGTGTGGATGGCGGTGAAGGCGGGCATGGGGGCGGGCTTGTCGGCCCTGATCGTGGGCCTGCAGCCGGTGATCACCGCGCTGTGGGTGTCGGCCACTGGCGCCCGCGTCAGTGCCCGCCAGTGGCTGGGCCTTGGGCTGGGTTTGTTGGGCCTGGTGTTGGTGGTGTCGCACAAGTTCAGCGCGGGCGGGCCGGGCGATTCGGCCACGTGGGGCAACGTCGCCATGGCCGTGGTGGCCCTGGCGTCGATCACCACCGGCACGCTGTACCAGAAGCGTTTTGTGCAACCCTGTGACGTGCGATCGGCCAACGCCGTGCAATTGCTCGCCGCCTTGGCGGTGACGCTGCCATGGGTCGGCTGGGAAGCGGGTGGCATGGACTGGCACCCCGAACTCGTGGGGGCGCTGGCCTGGTCGGTGTTGGTGCTGACACTGGGCGGCAGTTCGCTGTTGTACGTGCTGATCCAGCGCGGCGCGGCCACCGCTGTGACCAGCCTGATGTACCTGGTGCCGCCGTGCACGGCGGTGCTGGCCTGGCTGCTGTTTGGCGAGCCCATCACCCTGAGCACCTTGCTGGGCACCGCGCTCACGGCGCTGGGCGTGTGGCTGGTGGTGCGCGCCGGGCGCCGCTCATGAGCGGCTGCGCGGCCGCCAGGGTTCGCGCACAAAGCGTTGTTGCAGGAACTCGCTGAGCAACTGCACACGCCGTGGCACCCGCGCCCGCCAGGGGGCCAGCCAGTGCACATCGGCGTCATGCTGGCTCCAGCGTGGCAACACCCGAACCAGTTCACCGTTGGCCAGTTGGGGCGCAATGTCCCACAGGCTGCGAAGCATGATGCCGTGACCGGCCACGCACCAATCGCGCACCAGCTCGCCCGAGTTGCTGGACAGAGGGCCGCGCACCACCACGCGCTGAATGGTCTCGTCGCCCTCGCGCTGCAAGGCCCAATGGTGAACCCGCGCGGGCATGGCGTCGGTGTGTTCTTGCACCAGCAGGCAACGGTGCTGCTCCAGGTCTTCCAGGCGCGCCGGGCGCCCATGGACCTGCAGGTAGGCAGGTGCGGCCACCAGCACGCGCCGGTTGGGCGCCAGTCGCCTGGCCACCCATTCCCCGGCGCGCTGCGGTGGTGGATGCCAAAGCCACACGGCCGCGTCGAAGCCCTCTGCGGCCAGGTCTGGCAGGTGATCGGACAGCTGCAATTGCACGCTCACGCCCGGGTGCAACGATTGAAAGTCGGCCAATGCGGGTCCGACCCAGCGACGCCCAAAACCAAAGCTCGACAACAGGCGAATAGGGCCGGCTGGTTCAGCCTGGCGCTCGCGCAGCTCTGCCTCCAGGGCCAGAAAATCGTGTTGCAGCCGCTGCGCGCGTTCGCAGAAGGCATCGCCCTCGGCCGTGGTGCTCACCCGCCGGGTGGTGCGCTGGAACAGCCGCACGCCCAGGTGGGCCTCCAGCGCGGCCAGGCGGCGGGTGACGGCAGAGCGGGTGATGCCAAGCTGAACCGCTGCCGCGGCCATGCTGCCGTGCTGTTGAACGCAGAGCACCAGCTCCAGATCGGTGCGATCCATTTGTTGATGTCCAGGAAGCAATGAGGTGAAGGATTATTGCCAATGGCGACGATATGCTTGGATCCACTTTTCACCAGGAGAACCCCATGCGTCCCCATCGAATTGCTGTCATCCCGGGCGATGGCATTGGCACCGAGGTCATGCCAGAGGGCCTGCGCGTGCTGCAGGCAGCGGCCCAGCGCTTCAACATTCCCTTGCAGTTCGATCACTTCGATTTCGCGAGCTGCGACTACTACCTGAAGCATGGCCAGATGCTGCCTGACGACTGGAAAACGCAGATCGGTGGTCATGACGCCATCTACTTCGGCGCGGTGGGCTGGCCCGACACCGTCCCCGATCACATCTCGCTGTGGGGCTCGCTGCTGCAGTTCCGTCGCGAGTTCGACCAGTACATCAACCTGCGCCCGGCACGCTTGATGCCTGGGGTGATCGCGCCCGTGGTGCGGCGCGACGGCAGCCCACGCCTGCCCGGCGAGATTGACATGGTGATCGTGCGCGAGAACACCGAAGGTGAATACAGCAGCATCGGCGGGCGCATGTACGGCGGCACCGAGCGCGAGATCGTGATGCAGGAGACGGTGATGTCTCGCCACGGCGTGGACCGCGTGCTGCGTTATGCGTTTGAGGTGGCGCGCACGCGGCCAAAGAAACACCTCACCAGCGCCACCAAGAGCAACGGCATCGCCATCACCATGCCCTATTGGGATGAGCGCGTGGAGGCCATGGCCAAGGAGTACCCGGACGTGAAGGTGGACAAGTTCCACATCGACATCCTCACCGCGCACTTCGTGCAGCGCCCCGACTTCTTCGACGTGGTGGTGGGCAGCAACCTGTTCGGTGACATCCTGTCCGACCTGGGGCCCGCCTGTACCGGGACCATCGGCATCGCGCCCAGCGCCAACCTCAACCCGACGCGGAAGTTTCCGTCATTGTTCGAGCCGGTGCACGGGTCGGCGCCCGACATCGCAGGCCAGGGCATCGCCAACCCGATTGGGCAGATCTGGTGCGGCGCGATGATGCTGGACTTCCTCGGCCACCGGGCGGCTCACGACGCCATTCTGTCGGCTGTCGAGCGTGCGCTTGACCCGCAAAACGGAGCCCCGCGCACGCGAGATCTCGGGGGAAATGCGAGCACCGTCGAGGTGGGACAGGCGATTGCGCGCTACGTCGCCGGGTGAAACCCCAGGGGAGGGGTGATCGAATGGGACTAGAATCCGCCGCTCGTGTCGGCCGATCCACTGTGTCGTGCCTGCTGTATTGACAGGGGTTCCAGCGCGTGGGTCTAATGGCTTGGCCTGGGCCCGCAAGCGCGTTGCAGCACACACCAGGCGCGGTTTTTGGTGGCCCGAAGTCACATGACGGCACCGAGCGAAAACCACATCTATCCCGACCACACGATTCATCCAATTCCTTTCCTGAGGGGCTATTCGTGAACAAAACCGAACTCGTCGAACACATCGCCAAGCACGCAGATATCTCCAAGGCCGCCGCCACCCGCGCGCTCGACTCCACCATCACCGCCATCCGCACCACCCTGAAGAAGGGTGGCACCGTGTCGCTGGTGGGCTTCGGTTCGTTTGCCGTCACCAAGCGCCCCGCTCGCAAGGGCCGCAATCCCCGCACCGGCGCCGAGATTAAAATCAAGGCCGCCAAGGTGCCGAAGTTCCGTCCGGGCAAGGCCCTCAAGGACGCTCTGAACTGAGCACCGGTTCGATTTTCCAGGTTGGGTGCTTAGCTCAGTCGGTAGAGCGGCGCCCTTACAAGGCGTAGGTCGGCGGTTCGACCCCGTCAGCACCCACCAACCAATCGAATACAAAAGGCGAACAACGGTTCGCCTTTTTTGTTGGGCAGAATCGTTGGTTTCATCCCTTCAGAAGACACAGGGCCCTAGGCATGTTTGACACCATCCGCCATCACAAGAAGTACCTCATGGGCTTCTTGATGATCCTGATCATTCCTTCGTTCGTGCTGTTCGGCATCGAGGGCTATTCGCGCTTCAACGAGGGAGGGGACGCCGTCGCCACGGTGGATGGCCACAAGATCAAAAAGGTCGAGTGGGACCAGGCCCACCAGCAAGAGTCGCAACGCCTGCGTCAGGCCATGCCCCAGCTTGACGCGAAGCTGCTCGACAGCGACGAAGCTCGCTACGCCACCCTGGAGCGTCTGGTGCGTCAGCGTGTGCTGGCCGCCGCCGCTGCCGATTTGCACCTCTACACCAGCGACACCCGTCTGGCTCGCGACCTGCAGCAGAACGAAGCCATTGCCTCACTGCGCAAGGCCGATGGCTCGCTTGACGTGGAGGCTTACCGCCAGTTGCTGGCCCGCCAGGGCCTGACGCCTGAAGGGTTTGAGGCATCCGTTCGGGCCGACCTGTCCCAGCGCCAGGTGATCCAGGGCTTGCTGGCCTCGGGCTTCGCCACGGGTGAGCTGGCCAATGTGTCGCTCAATGCCTTCTTTGAGCGCCGCGAGGCCCGCGTGGCCTTGTTCAATTCGGGTGACTTCGCCTCTCGGGTGAACCCCAGCGACGCCGAGATCGAGGCCTACTACAACGCCAACACCGCGCAGTTCCAAGCGCCGGAGCAGGTGGATGTGGAATACCTCGTGCTTGACGCGGCCGCTCTGGAAAAGACCATCGCCCTCAACGAGGCGGACGTGCGCGCATATTACGAACAGAACGCCGCGCGCCTGGCTGGCGAGGAAGAGCGCCGTGCCAGCCACATCCTCTTGAACGTGGCGCCCAGCGCATCGGCTGCGGACAAAGCCGCCGTGCGCCAGAAGGCCGACGCCCTGCTGGCCGAGCTGCGCAAAGACCCCAAGCGCTTTGCCGCACTGGCCAAGGCCAATTCGCAAGACCCGGGCTCAGCCGAACGCGGTGGCGACCTGGATTTCTTCGGTCGCGGTGCCATGGTCAAGCCTTTTGAAGACGCGGTCTATTCGCTCAAGAAGGGCCAGATCTCCGATGTGGTGGAGAGCGATTTTGGTTTTCACATCATCCAGCTCACCGACATCAAGTCGCCGCCCAAGCGCAGCTTCGACGAGGTGCGAGCTCAGCTGGAGGCAGACCTGAAAAAGCAGCAAGCCCAACGCCAGTTTGCCGAAGCGGCCGACGTGTTCAGCAACACGGTCTACGAACAGGCCGACAGCCTGCAGGCCGCCGCCGATCGCTTGAAGCTCAAGGTGCAGACCGCGCAAGGCCTGCAGCGCCAGGGTCTGGCGGGTACCGTGCTGGCCAATGAACGGTTGCTGGCCGCCATCTTTTCTCCCGAGTCGGTCAGCAGCAAGCGCAACACCGAAGCCGTGGAGACGGGGGCCAGCCAGTTGACCGCGGCCCGCGTGGTGAAACACTCGCCCGCTCACACCTTGGCGCTGGCCGACGTTCGTGAGACGGTGCGTGCCAAACTGATCGCCCAGCGAGCCACCGAGCTCGCCAAGGCAGAAGGCGAGAAGCAGTTGCAAGCAGGCAAGAGCGGGGGGGAGGTGGCCGGTCTGGGCCCAGCCCTGACGCTGTCGCGCGCCACGCCGCAGAACCAGTTGGCGGGTGTGTTGAATGCTGCCTTGAGCGCCGACCCCAAGCAACTGCCGGCCTGGATTGGCGTCAACCTCCCCGATCGCGGTTATGCCGTGGTCAAGGTAGAGAAGGTGCTGCCTGCCGAGGCTCGTCCGGCGGCCCAGGTGGCCCGCGAAGTGCAGCAATACAACCAGTGGTGGGCCTCGGCGGAAGGCCAGGCGTATTACGAGCTGCTCAAGGCCCGTCACAAGGCAGTCATCAAGGTGGCCAAGCCTGTGGCGCCCGCTGCAGGAGAAGTTCGCTGAGGCCTGGCAATTTCAGGCTATAATTTGGGGCTTGCGGTGGCTGTAGCTCAGTTGGTAGAGTCCAGGATTGTGATTCCTGTTGTCGTGGGTTCGAGTCCCATCAGCCACCCCAAATAAATCAACGATTTAGCCCGGTTTCTGACCGGGCTTTGTCGTATCTGGGGTGCGCAAAAATCCCATGGTGGGAATTCCGCTACCCGGCGTCCGCGCTCTGGACGCGCTGGTCGGCGGGGTGAGCGGGACGGATTGGGTGTCCGGTGCGACTCCGTCAGCTCCCCAGGTGGCCTCAAAGGCCCAGCACTTGCTTGGCAATAATGTTGCGCTGGATTTCGTTGCTGCCGCCATAGATGGACATGGCACGGCGCCAGAAGTAGTTGGCAGGAGCGCCGATCAGGCTCGGTTCGATGCCTGCCATGTCGCCTTGGCCGCTGAGCAGGACGGGGTCAAGTGCCTGCCCTTGCGGCCCGGCGGCCTCGCAGATGAGCTCGCTGATGCGCTGACCAATTTCGGTGCCGCGAATCTTCAGGGATGAGGCCAGGCCCGCGCCGGGTGAGCTGCCGCTGCCCATGGCCGACAGGGCTCGCAATGTGTTGATTTCCAGCGCCTTGAGTTGTGCCTCCACGGCACTGACTTTGGATCGGAAAACAGGGTCTTCCAAGAGCGGTCTTCCGTGCTGGATCACGCTCTTGGCCACGCGGTGCAGCCGGCGCATGGCGAAGGTCGAGAATCCAATGTTCGAGTTCTCCACCCGCTCATGTTCGAGCAGAAACTTGGCGTAACGCCAGCCCTGGCCCTCTTCGCCCACCAGGTTGGCCTTGGGCACTTTCACATCGGTGAAGAAAACGGTGTTGAAAGAGTGCGTGCCCTCCAGCATGGGAATGGGTTGGACCACGATGCCCGGCGTGGTCATGTCGATCAACAGAAACGAAATGCCTTCCTGGGGCCGCGTGCCGCGCTGGGTGCGCACGAGGCAGAACATCCAGTTTGCGTATTGGGCATAAGAGGTCCAGATCTTCTGGCCGTTGACGACGTAGTGGTCACCAGCGTCGTCGGCGCGAGTGGCCAGCGAGGCCAAATCGGAGCCCGAGGCGGGTTCGGAGTAGCCCTGGCACCACCAGACCGTCGAGTCGCGGATGCCGGACAGGTGCTGGGCTTTCTGGGCCTCTGAGCCGAAGTTGAAAATCACCGGGCCCACCATGCGCGGCCCGAAGGGCTGGATGGTGGGGCAGTTCAGTTCGGCGCTGGTCTTTTCGAAGATGTAGCGCTGCACGGCGCTCCAGCCCGGGCCGCCGTGTTCCCGTGGCCAGGTGTAGGTGTGCCAACCTTGGCGGCCCAGGATCTGTTGCCAGCGCATGTAGTCGTCGCGGGTGAGGTGCAAGTCGTGTTCGACGCGCTGGCGGATGTCATCGGGCAGGTTGGCTTGGATGAAATCGTGCACTTCGCGGGCGAAGGCTTGCTCGGCGTGAGAGAAGGCGAGTTCCATGGTCATGCGTTGTGCGAAGAGGGTTGCAGAAAGAACCAGACGCCGCCGACGTTGACGGCCTGGCCTTGGGTGGGGCGGCCTCGTTGGGCGGCTGCCCGGACGATGGCCTGCGCGTCGTGGCACCGCAGGTCAATGCCGAACAGGCCCTCGCCCCTGCCGTCCTGGGCTTGGACGAAGCGCAGGTGGGCGTTGTCCAGCGCCAAGCGCCAGCCGCCACCTTGGGCTTCAATCGGGCGGCGAAGGATGGCACCCCAGCGCTCGGCCAATGCCTGAGGTTGATCGCTTTGCAGCACAGCGCCCACGATGGCCTCGACCCGGTCTGTGGCCACGAAGGGCTGCCAATGGGGGCCGGCGGGCCAATAGGGGCCCATCAGGTCCGCGCCGTTTTGGGTGGTGTTGATTTCCAGCAGGGCGCCTCCGGTGTCTCTGGGGTGTAGCTGGGCGCCTTCGTAATCGCCAATCGCCAGCGGAGCCGCGATGCGAACGCCCAGGTCAGCGAGGTGCGGGCGCCAGCGGTCAAGGCCATCGCTGTCGAGGATCACCATGTAGCCGCCATCGCCCTGGCGCCGCTGCAGGTAGCGGGCCGCGGTGGTGCCTTCGACGACGGGGGCGACCACTTCAACGAAGCTGGTGCCAAAGGGCATCAAGGCGTTGTGCAGGCCGAACTGGCCTACGTCGGGATCGCGGTGGCAGACGCGCACGCCAAAGATGGCGCACAGGTCGTCGACCACTGGATCGAGCTGGTGGGCCACCAGGCACAACTGGCGCAAGCGAAGGTACATGCTGTCTCCTTGTTTTTTGGTTTGGCGTCACGCCGATTTAAAATATGTTATAACAAAAACGTCAATTCGACGACACATGCTTTTGAACCCATGACAGCCCTTGCCGGTGTTCGCGTTCTGGATCTCTCTCGCTTCATTGCGGGCCCCTACTGCGCCATGATGCTGGCCGACATGGGCGCCGAGGTGGTGAAGGTGGAGCCGCCCGGCGAGGGCGAGTACGCGCGCCGGGCGTTACCGCAGGTGGCGGGCACCAGCCTCTATACCTTCATCGTGAACCGCAACAAGAAGAGCCTGGCGCTGGATTTGAGAGACCCGGCCGCTCAGGCGGACTTGCGCGATCTCATCGCCCAGGCGGATGTGCTGGTGGAGAACTTTCGCCCCGGCACCATGGAGAAGATGGGCCTGGGCTGGGAGCAGGTGCAGGCGCTCAACCCGCGGCTGGTCATGGCTCGCATTTCGGGCTTTGGCCAGGACGGGCCTTTGGCCCACAAACAATGCTTCGATGGTGTGGCGCAGGCCATGAGCGGCCTGATGGAGCTCACGGGGCCCGCCGATGGGCCGCCCACCATGATCGGCTCGTTCATGTGCGACTACACCACCGGCATGTACGCGGCCCTGGGGGTGCTGGCCGCCTTGAATGCGCGCCACGCCACGGGGCGCGGGCAATTGGTGGATGTCTCTTTGCTGGAGAGCGCCACCTCGATGTTGATGACGGCCATTCCCGAGTACGCGCTGTCAGGCACGCAGATGACGCGCCGCGGCAGCCGAGACCGCTACGTGGCGCCGTCCAATACCTTTGAGGCTGGCGACGGTCGGTACGTGCTCATCGTGGCCGGCGACGACAACATGTTCCCCCGCCTGGTGCGCGCCATGGGGCGGCCCGATCTGCTGGCCGATGCCCGCTTCGCGACCATGGCGGCCCGGCGCGATCACGTCGAGGCCATCGAGGCCGAGGTCGTCAACTGGATGCGCCAGCACACGGCAGATGAACTGGTGGCCCGTCTGGAGGCTGAGGGTGTGCCCTGCGCCAAGGTGGCCACGATTGCGGAGGTGGCCCAGAGTGAGCAGTTGCGCCACCGCGGGCACATCGTCGAGATGGACATGGGTGGACAGGCGGTGCCCATGCAGGGCGTGACCATCCATTTGTCTCATACCCCGCTGCGCGTGCGTCACCCCATTGCGCCGGTGGGCGCACACAGCGCGGAGGTCTTTGCCGACTGGCTGGGCCGCGCCCAGACACCTTCCGATCTCTCACCGTCCTGCGGCGCTGCCTGATCGCCGCTTACCTTTTTGGAGAAGCCATGACCCAGGAACTTCTGGCGCGCCTTGACCACGGCGTGCTCACCCTCACGCTCAACCGGCCCGAGCGCCTGAACGCCCTCACCGTGGACATGACCGAGGCGCTGCTGGTGGCGCTGCGACAGGCCGCCGTGAACCCGGCGGTGCGGGCGGTGGTGCTCACCGGCGCCGGGCGGGCGTTCTGCGCGGGAGGTGACGTGAAGGCCATGGCCGAAGACGACGGCGTGGTCCAGACGCTGGAAGAGCGCAGCCAGATGCTGCGTGAGCACATGGAATGCGCCCGCCTGTTGCACGAGATGCCCAAGCCCACGGTGGCAATTGCTCGTGGGGCGGTGGCCGGTGCCGGTCTGTCTCTGGCCTTGGCCTGTGACCTGATCGTGGCCAGCGACACGCTCAAGCTCACCTCGGCTTTTGCCAAGGTGGGCCTGTCGGGTGATTTCGGCAGCACCTATTTCCTCACCAAGCTGCTGGGTCCGCGGGCGCGAGCCTTCGCCTTGCTCTCGCCCGTGCTCAAGGCGGACGAGGCCTTGCAGATGGGGCTGGTGGCGCGCGTGGTGCCCGACGATGCGTTGGATGAGCAGGGCCAGGCACTGGCTCAGGGTCTGGCCAATGGCCCCACCATCACCCTGGGCCACATCAAGGCCAACCTGAACTTCGCCGAGCAAGGCGCCACGCTGGCGCAGGCGCTCGACCATGAGGCCATTCGCCACATTCGCTGCGGCATGACCGAAGACCACCAAGAGGCAGCGCGCGCCTTTGTCGAGAAGCGCGCCCCGCAGTTTCACAACCGATGAGCCCGCCGGGCCAGGAGGAGACCCCCATGAACCTGTTTTCGCTCAAAGACAAGACCGCCATCGTGACTGGCTCCAGCCGAGGCATTGGCCGTGCCATTGCCGAGGCCTATGCCCGTGCCGGGGCGCGTGTGGTCATCACCAGCCGCAAGGCCGACGCCTGCGACGCCGTGGCCAAGGCCCTGCGGGCCGAGGGGCACGAGGCCATTGCGGTGCCCTGCAACATCTCCAGCAAGGAGCAGATCCATGCCCTCGTTGATCAGACCGAAAAGGCCTTCGGGCCGGCCGATGTGCTGGTGTGCAACGCAGCGGTGAACCCCTTCTATGGGCCCATGGCCGAGATTCCGGACGATGCCTTTCGCAAGGTGTTGGACGTGAACATCTTGTCCAACCTGTGGCTGGTCAACCGGGTGGCGCCCGGCATGGCCGCGCGGGGTGGCGGCGCCATCGTGATCGTCAGCTCCATCTCGGGCTACACCGGCTCACGCGTTTTGGGGGCGTACGCCATCTCCAAGGCAGCCGACATGCAGCTGGTGCGCAACCTGGCGCTGGAATGGGGCAAGCAGGGCATTCGGGCGAACTGCATCGCCCCCGGCCTGGTGAAAACCGATTTCGCCAAGGCACTGTGGGACAACCCGCAGACGCTGGCCGGTGCGCTGGCCTCAAGCCCGCTGAACATGATCGGCGAGCCCGAGGACATTGCGGGTGCGGCCTTGCTGCTGGGCTCGCCCGCCGGTCGCTTTATCACGGGCACCACCATCACGGTGGATGGTGGCGCCATGGTGCGCGGCGAAGCGTGAAGGGGCAGCGCATGGCTTACCAAGACATTGCCGTGGCCGTGGCCGACACGGTGTGCACCATCACCCTCAATCGCCCCGACAAGCTCAACGCCTGGACGCCGCGCATGGAGAGCGAATTCCGTTCGGCGGTGCAGAACGCGTCGCAAGACAACGGCGTGCGCGCCATTGTGGTCACCGGGGCAGGGCGGGGCTTCTGTGCGGGGGCTGACATGTCCATTCTGGAGGCGGGCGTGGCGGGCGACCCGTCGGCCGACGACGCCTCGGCGCCGGTGTACGGTGAAGGCGAGGGTATCGACGCCAATTACGCGCACCGCTTCAGCTACTTGCTGCGTGTGCCCAAGCCCATCTTCGCCGCCATCAATGGCCCCATCGCGGGCATTGGCCTGTGCATGGCGCTGTTCTGCGACTTCCGCTACATGGCGCAGGGACAGAAGCTCACCACGGCCTTCGCCCGCCGTGGCCTCATCGCCGAGCACGGTGCCTCGTGGATGCTGCCACGCCTGGTGGGCCCCACCCAGGCGCTGGATCTTTTGCTCACCGCCCGCCCGGTGCTTACCGAAGAGGCCGCGGCCATGGGTCTGGTGAAGGCGCTGCCGCAAGAGGGCTTTCTCGGCGCGGTGCAGGTGTTGGCGCGCGAGATGGTGCACACCTCCTCACCCCGCTCGATCGGGGTGATCAAGCGCCAGGTGTGGGACAGCCTGTTTCAGAGCCTGGACGAAGCCTGGCGACAGGCCGACCGGGACATGGTGGCCTCATTTGGCTGCGAGGATTTTCGCGAAGGCGTGGCGCATTACCTGGAGAAGCGGGCGCCTGCGTTCACCGGGCGCTGATGGGGTGCCTTCGTGATGCCGAATAAAATATGACAAATTTTTTTCATGGCCCGGTGACAAGGAAGCCGGGCGAGAAGGAACGACATGGATGACGATCAGGAAATGGACGGCACCCAACTCGCTCGCAAAAGCCTCAACGGGCAGGCTTATGAGCGCCTGTGCCGCGACCTGAAGGCAGGGCGATTCGGCCCGGGCGAGAAGCTCAAGCTGCGCGACCTGGCACAGGAAATGGGCATCAGCCCGACGCCGGTGCGCGAGGCACTGGCCCGGCTGATTTCTGAGCAGGCGCTTGAACAGGTGGGCCATCACTCGGTGCGGGTGCCGGTGATGGACGAAGAGCGCTTCAATGAAGTGCTGGAGCTTCGCATGGTGCTGGAGGGGCAGGCAGCTGCTCGTGCCGCTCTGCACGCCACCGCCGCTGACCTGGCCCGACTGGAGGCGATCCACGAGCGCATGGCGGCCTTAAGCGACGCCGGTGACACGGCCGGTGCCCGCGCCGAGTCGGAGCGCTTTCACATGGGCGTTTACCAACTGGCGCGCATGCCGGTGCTGCTGCGCATGGTGGAGGGGCTCTGGTTGCAGTGCGGCCCTCTCATGCGGGCACTGGACCGGTTCCCCATGGCCAAGCCGCGCAAGCAACACCCGCACCTGGCGGTGCTGCGTGGCCTGCGCCGGGCCGAACCGGAGGCGGCGCGTCAAGGCATTCTGGAAGAGTTGGAGCGCACCACCCAACCGATCCTGACCTACCTCAAGGCGCAGGGGAACGTGGCCGAGGCAGCACCCGCCCGTCGCGAGCGCAAGACCCGCGACGAGGTGCTGTGATGCCCCAGGGGGGCGAGGGCGCCCCTTGGCGGCATGCACCGACGCTATGCGCCTGCATGCCGAATATTCATGGAAGTTGCTTGCGCGCTGCTCTCTCCTGCCCCACATAATTGTTCGCACGATAGACCGGTTGGCACAAACCGGCTTGCAGCCATGCCGCAGCCCCGATTGCCGGGGCCCACGAGACGGACAAGGAGACAAGTGCGAATGAATGGTTACCGCCATGGCCGACGGCCACTGCACGACCACCTGCGGGCGCACGCCCGCAGCACGCCGAACAAGGCTGCCCTGATCTGGTACGGGCGACGCATCACCTACGCCGAACTGGACGAACGCAGCGACCGGTTTGCCCGCAGTCTGCTGGCCCGCGGAATTGGCCCGGGCGATGTGGTGGTGCTTTTCATGCACAACTGCCCGCAGTACCACGTGGCGCACTTCGGCGCACAAAAAGTCGGCGCCATCGTCAGCCCCTGTAATCCGCACGCGAAGGCGTATGAGCTGGGGCATCAGGTGCGAGAGGTGGACGCCAGCGCCGTCGTGTCTGGCGATGAGTTGCTGGGCGTCGTGGCCGAGGCGGGCGTTTTTCCCACGGTGCCGCATGTGTTTGCGGTGGACTACGGAGCCTGCTTGCCCCGTGTGGTGGCCATGGACGTGCCCCCCGAGGTGCGCCTGCCGGGCGATCCTGCGCCGGTGCGCCCGGTGTTTGCCATCGACTTCGATCAGGCACTGGACGATGCGCCGCCTTGTCCTTTGCCGGAGGTGGTTGACCTCAACGACGTCGCCATGATGGTGTACACCTCGGGCACCACCGGCTTGCCCAAAGGGGCCATGCTCAGCCACGAAAACGCGCTGTACAAGACAGCGGTGGGTGCCGATGGGTTTGGCATCGATGCCGACGATGTGATGCTGGCCGATACGCCCCTGCACCACATCTCGGGCCTGGTCACCGGCTTGACCTTGCCGGTTTATGCCGGGGCCACGGTGGTGCTGCTGCACCGCTTCGACGCGCCGGCGGTGTTGCAGGCCATCGAGGCGTGCAAGGTGAGCTGGTGGTACACCATGGCGCCGTCATTGCCCGCGGTGATGAGCTGCGACGACGCCCATACCTTCGATTTGTCTTCGCTCAGGGGCACGGTGGCCACCAGCTTCGGCGTGCAGCTGACGCAGACCCTGGCCGAGCGCTGGGCATCGTTTGCCGGCGGCTGCGAGATTTACGAGGCCGGTTATGGGCTGAGCGAGACGCACACCTGCGACACCATCATGCCGCGCGACGCGATCAAGTGGGGCACCAATGGCCGGCCAGCGCCAGGGGTGGCGGTGCGCATTGTTGACCCTGACTCGGGCGACGACCTGCCGGTGGGTTGCCGCGGCGAGATCTGGCTGCGCAGCCCGGTGCCCTTCAAAGGCTATTGGCGGCGCCCCGATGCCAACGCTGAGACCGTGGTGGACGGGTGGACGCGCACCGGTGACATCGGTGTGCTCGACGATGAGGGGTACCTCACTTTCGTGGGCCGCCGCAAAGAGATGATCAAGGTCTGGAGTTACAGCGTGTTTCCCGAAGAGGTGGAGGCCATTCTGGCCACGCACCCCGACGTGCAGCAGGTGGCGGTGGTGGGCTGCCCCGACCCCAACCTGGGTGAGGCGCTGCGGGCGTATGTGGTGCTCAAGTCGGTGGCGGCCAAGCGGGCCACGCAGTCGCATGGCCACGAGGCCGAGGAAAACATCATCCGCTGGTGCTTGCAGAACATGGCGCACTACAAGGTGCCGCGATCAGTGGTGCTGAGCCAGGGGCTGCCAGCCTCTGGCACAGGCAAGCTGCTGCGCCGCCTGTTGGTGGACCCGGCAGACCGCGCGCCCGCAGGCATGCGCTTCGCTTACCGATAGGCACAAAAAATCCCCGCATCGGCGGGGATTCGTGGTGGGAGAGGGCGCAGGCCGGGTTGCCCCGTCCTGTCGCGTGCCTCGCCGATCAGCGCGCGGTGGCCAGGTAGCCGCCCAACTCTTGTTTGGCAATGGCGTTGCGGTGCACCTCGTCGGGGCCATCGGCCACGCGCAGATGGCGGGCATAGGCATAAAAGGTGGTGAGCAAGGTGTCCTGGCTCAGGCCCGCGGCGCCAAAAGCCTGCATGGCATCGTCGATCACCTGGATGCAGTTGTTGGGCGCCAGCACCTTGATCATGGCAATCTCTTTCGCGGCCACCTTGTTGCCCACCGTGTCCATGCGCCAGGCGGTGTGCAGCACCATCCAGCGCGTCTGGTCGATCAGCATGCGGGCGCGGGCAATGCGCTCGCGCCACACGCCCTGGTCTGAGAGCGGCTTGTGGAAGGCCACGCGCGAAACCACGCGCTGGCACATCATCTCCAACGCCGACTCGGCCATGCCGATCATGCGCATGCAGTGGTGAATGCGCCCCGGCCCCAGGCGGCCCTGGGCGATCTCGAAGCCACGGCCTTCGCCCAGCAGGATGTTGGAGGCTGGCACGCGCACGTTGTCGAACAGCACCTCGGGGTGGCCGAAGGGCGGGTCGTACACGCCCATCAGGGTCATGTCGCGCACCACGGTCACGCCGGGGGTGTCGCGCGGCACCAGGATCATCGATTGCTGCTGGTGGCGGTTGGGGTTGTCCGGGTCGGTCTTGCCCATCAGGATGAAGATCTGGCAGCGCTCGTTCATGGCGCCGGTGATGTACCACTTGCGCCCATTGATCACGTAGTCATTGCCGTCGCGGCGGATGCTGCACTCGATGTTGGTCGCATCTGACGAGGCCACGGCCGGTTCGGTCATGGCAAAGGACGAGCGGATCTCGCCCGCCAGCAGCGGCTTGAGCCAGCGCTCTTGCTGCTCGGGCGTGCCGTATCGGGCCAGCACTTCCATGTTGCCGGTGTCGGGCGCGTTGCAGTTGAAGGCTTCGGCCGACCAGTAGCGCCGGCCCATGATCTCGCACAGCGGCGCATATTCCAGGTTGCTCAGGCCGGGGCCGTGTCCGCTCTCGGGCAGAAAGAGGTTCCAAAGGCCCTGGGCCCGGGCCTTCTCCTTGAGCTCTTCCATCAGTGGCAGCGTGCCGTAGCTGGGGGTGTTGGCGCCGCTGGCGCGGGCCTCGCGCTCGCGGCGCTCTTCGTTGGGGTAGATGTGCTCGTCCATGAAGCGCAGCAGGCGCTGCTGCAGGTCCTGAACCTTGGGGGAGTGCTCGAAGTGCATGGGGTGTGAGGTGATGGGTTGAGGATGGGAGATCAGGCCGGAGACAGCAGGCCCAGCGTCACCGCGATGAGCGCGGGCTTGGGCTCGCCTTCGATCTCGACGGTGTGCTCCAGGCGAAGCAGCCAGAAACCGTCGTCGCGGCGCTCGGCCGACAGCAGCTTGATGTGGTTGCGCACGCGGGCACCGGCCCGTACCGGAGAAATGAAGCGCACCTTGTCGATGCCATAGGCCACCGACTTGCGCGCCTTCAGTGCGTCGAACACCTCGTAGATGGTGATGGGCAGCAGGGACAACGTGAGAAAGCCGTGTGCCACGGGGGCACCGAAGGGGCTTTCCTTCAAAGAGCGCTCCACGTCGATGTGGATCCACTGGCGGTCCTCGGTGCAGTCGGCGAAGGCGTCGATGCGGCTTTGCGGCATGTCGATCCAGGCCGAGGTGCCCAAGGGCTTGCCCACGAACTGGGGAAGGGTGTCGAAGGAGAGTGTGTTCATGGGCCCATGTTGCCCCGCCGAGCCCTTGGCTGCATGCAGGCTTTTCATCCGCCGCATGCGAAGTTCTGATGCGACGACGCGCCTGCCTGGGCACGATCACCGGCTTCTGTTCAACACAAGAGGAAGCCACCGTGAGCGAGCGTTATGAAGTCAGGGACGGGGTCGCCGTCATCACCATGGACACACCGCCGGTCAACAGCCTGGGGCTGGCCAATCGGCGATTCATTGCCGGCGCCATGCAGCGCGCGCTGGCCGACGCTGCCGTGCACGCGGTGGTGCTCACTGGCGCCGGGCGTGGCTTTTGTGGGGGTGCGGACATTCGCGAATTCGGTTTTCCCGAGGCGATGGCGCAGCCCCACCTGTTGAACCTGATCGACCTCATCGAGCAGGCCGGCAAGCCGGTGGTGGCCGCCATTCATGGCGTGGTGATGGGCGGTGGGCTGGAGCTGGCCATGGGCTGCCACTACCGGGTGGTGACGCCTGGCACACAGGTGGCGCTGCCCGAGGTGAAGTTGGGTCTCTTGCCCGGCGGCAGCGGCACGCAACGCCTGCCGCGCCTGCTGGGCGTTGAGACCGCCCTGAACATGATCGTCACCGGCGTGGCCATGCCCGCCGAGCGGCTGGCGGCGCAGCCAGGCCAGCGCCTGTTTGACCGCCTGGTGGAGCAGGGCGATGTGGTGGACGCTGCCGTGGCGCTGGCGCGCGAGGTGGCGCAGCGGCGGCCGCTGCCCCGGGTACGCGATCTGCGCGCCAGCCACCCCAACCCCGACGGCTACTTCCAGTTCGCGCGCAACACCCTCAAGGCCAGTCAGCCGCACTACCCGGCGCCGCTGCGCAACGTGGACTGCGTGGAAATGGCGGTGCAGGCGGCCTATGACGAGGGCCTGGCCGAAGAACACGCCGGCTTCATGGCCCTGTTGGACACACCGCAGAGCAAGGCCCTGCGACACGCCTTCTTCGGCGAACGCGCGGCGGCGAAAATCCCCGATGTGCCCGAAGACACGCCCAAGCGCAAGATCGAACGCGTGGCCGTGATCGGCGCCGGCACCATGGGCGGCGGCATCTCGATGAACTTCCTCAACGCCGGCATTCCGGTGACCATCCTGGAGATGAGCCAGGAAGCCATCGACCGTGGCGTGGGCGTGATGCGCAAGAACTACGAAGCGCAGGTCAAGAAGGGCAAGCTCAAGCAAGACAAGTACGAGCAGCGCATGGCCCTGCTCACCACCACCACCAGCTACGACGACCTCAAAGACGCCGACCTCGTGATCGAGGCCGTGTTTGAAGAGCTGGGCGTGAAGGAAAAGGTGTTCCGCCAGTTGGACGCCGTGATGAAGCCCGGCGCCATCCTGGCCAGCAACACCTCCACCCTGGACGTGGACAAGATCGCCGCCTTCACCCAGCGCCCGCAAGACGTGGTGGGCCTGCACTTCTTCAGCCCGGCCAACGTGATGAAGCTGCTGGAAGTGGTGCGCGGCGCCAAGACCGCCAAGGACGTGATGGCCACCGTCATGGCCGTGGCCAAGACCATCAAGAAGGTGGCGGTGGTCTCGGGCGTGTGCGACGGCTTCATTGGCAACCGCATGATCGAGCAGTACGGCCGCCAGGCCGGTTTCCTGCTGGACGAAGGCTGCACCCCGGCCCAGGTGGACCGCGCCATCGAGAAGTTTGGCTTCGCCATGGGCCCCTTCCGAATGGGCGACCTGGCGGGCAACGACATTGGCTGGGCCATCCGCAAGCGCCGCTACCAGGAAAAGCCCGACATGAAATACAGCAAGACGGCCGACCTGCTGTGCGAGCGCGGCCGCTTTGGCCAGAAGGTGGGCAAGGGCTGGTACGACTACGTGCCGGGCAAGCGCGACGCCATCCCCAACGCCGAGGTCGAGCAGATGATTGCCGACCACCGCCAGGCCCTGGGCATCAAGCCGCGCAAGATTTCGGATGAGGAGATCGTGCAGCGCCTGGTGCTGGCGTTGGTGAACGAGGGCGCGCGCATCCTGGAAGACGGCATCGCCAGCAAGGCCAGCGACATCGACATGGTCTATCTCACGGGCTACGGCTTCCCGGCCTGGCGCGGCGGCCCCATGTGCTACGCCGACACGGTGGGCCTATTTGAGGTGATCGAGCGCATGCGCCGCTTCGCCGCCAACCCGCTGGACGATGCGGCCTTTTGGCAGCCGGCACCGCTGTTGGTGCAACTGCTGGCCCAGGGCAAGACCCTCACCTGAATCTATTCACCGGAGCTTTTGTCATGACCCAAGCTGTCATTGTTTCCACCGCCCGCACGCCCTTGGCCAAAAGCTGGAAGGGCGCATTCAACATGACCCATGGCGCCACCCTGGGCGGCTTCGCCGTGCAGGCCGCCGTGGCCCGCGCCGGCATCGAGCCCGGGGCCGTCGAAGACGTGCTCATGGGCTGCGCCACGCCCGAGGGCGCCACCGGCGGCAACATCGCGCGCCAGGCGGCGCTGCGTGCCGGGCTGCCCGTGTCCACCAGCGGCGTCACCATCAACCGCTTCTGTTCCAGCGGCCTGCAGACCATTGCCATGGCCGCGCAGCGTGTCATCGCCGGGGAGGGCGATGTGTACGTGGCCGGCGGCGTGGAGAGCATCTCGTGCGTGCAGAACGAGGCCAACGCCCACATGGCTACCGATGGTTGGCTGGCGCAACACAAGCCCGCCATCTATTGGTCGATGCTTCAAACGGCTGAGACCGTGGCGCATCGCTACGGCATTGGCCGCGAACAGATGGACGAATACGGCGCGGCAAGCCAGCAAAAGGCGGCGGCTGCGCAGGCTCAAGGGCTGTTCCGCGATGAGATCGTGCCCGTCACCGTGCTGGCTGGCGTGGTGGACCCGACGCTGGGCATGTGCACGCGCGAGGTCACGGTGTCGGCCGATGAGGGCATTCGCCCCGGCACCACTTACGACGGCATCAAGGGCATCCGCAGTGCCTTGCCCGGTGGCCTGGTGAGTGCCGGCAATGCCAGCCAGTTCAGCGACGGCGCGGGCGCTTGCGTGGTGGTGAGCGAGCAGTACGCCAGCCGCCATCACCTCAAGCCCCTGGGCCGTTTCCTGGGCTTCGCCGTGGCCGGTTGCGAGCCTGATGAGATGGGCATCGGCCCGGTGTTCGCCGTGCCCAAGGTGCTGAAGAAGCTGGGCCTCACGGTGAACGACATTGACCTGTGGGAGCTGAACGAAGCCTTCGCGGTGCAGGTGCTGTACTGTCGTGACAAGCTGGGCATTCCGGCCGATCGCCTGAACGTGAACGGCGGCGCCATTGCCCTGGGCCACCCCTATGGCGTGAGCGGCCAGCGCCTGACCGGCCATGCCCTGATCGAAGGCAAGCGTCGTAGCGCCAAGCGCGTGTGCGTGACCATGTGCATTGGCGGCGGCATGGGCGCGGCCGGGGTGTTTGAGGTGTTGTGAGGCCGCTGGTGCCGCCAGCCGCTCAGGCCGGTGGCACCAAGCGGAAGTCCAGGCCGAAGAGGGCCAGTGTGTCTGGCCGTGAGCCGGGCAGCACCCCGGCGCGAAGGGCGCGCGCCAGGGTGGCCTCTGGGTGGCGGGCGCTGAGCTCCACCACCGCAATGCCCTGGGGCTCGTCGTCGTCGGCCAGGGCGAAGCGCACCGTGGTGCCCAGGCGCAGCAAGGGGCCTTGTGCATTGCGCGTCACCGGGGTTTCGGTGATGCGCCCCCAATGCGCGGCCAGGCGTTCGGGCGTGCGCGAGCGCACCTCCACCGCGCTCAGGCCGTCCACCCAATCGGTGCGGATGGCGCGCTGCCAGGCCGGGCCGGCTGGCGCGTAGGGGCCCAGGGGTGCCTGGCTGTTGTTGTGGTGGTTGAACTCCAGCATGCAGGCGCCGGTGTCGCGCGGGTGCATCTGCAGGTTGCGAAAGCCCGGCGTGCACAACTCCGTCACCACGCGAATGCCCATGCCGTCCAGCCGGGCGCGGCGCCGGGGCAGGTCGTCGCAGGCCATCACCAACAAGTAGGCCCCGCCTTGCGGGTGCTTGGTCAGGTAGCGTGCGGCCGCTGAGCCCGGGCGCAGGGGTGCGCAGCACTCCAGGAAGTGCGTGCCCACCGGCATCACCGCGTTCTCCACGTCCCACATGCCCACCAGTGGTTCGCGGTGGGCCACCTCCAGCCCGAAGGCCGCCCGTAGCGTGGCCACGGCGGGCTCCAGGCGGGGCACCATCAGGCACAGGTGGCGCAGCAGCGGGGGACGTCGCTCGGGTGACGGGTTATCGGGCATCGTGCTTTGTCTCCCAGGTGAACGGACTGCCACCCCATCGGTAGCATGATCCCCGGCTTGAGGGTAAGCACGCCCGCTCAGGCAAGCCAATGAAAGCGGGGAATGGAGATGGATACAGACCATGCATATATCCCGCGTTGACCTGAACCTGCTGGTGGTTTTCGACACGATCTACACCGAAGGCGGCATCACCAAGGCATCGGAGAAACTGCACCTCACGCAGCCTGCCATCAGCCACGCACTGGCGCGGCTGCGGGATCTGTTCAATGACCCTCTGTTCGTGCGCCAGGGCCACAAGATGGTGCCTACGCCGCTGGCCAAGCGCTTGATCGATCCGCTGCGCGAGTCGCTGCAGCAGCTGGGCGCCATCCTCAACGACACCGAGGGGTTTGACCCGGCCTCGGCCAACAAGCGTTTCGTGATCGGGCTGCGCGATTACATGGAATCCACCGTGATGCCCCGGCTTATGCAGACGCTGTCGGCCCAGGCGCCGCAGGTGGAGGTGTCCACCGTGCGCGCCAACCGACGCAGCCTGGAGAGCGAATTGGCCGCAGGCACGCTGGACCTGGCGGTGGACGTGCTGCTGCCCGTGTCGCCAGCGGTGAAGTTCACCCGCGTGAACGTGGACGGCATGGCCGTGGTCGCCCGGCAAGACCACCCCGTGGTCCGCGGCTCGCTGGACATTGATACCTACCTCGCGCAGCGTCACATCTTGGTCACCTCGCGCCGCCAAGGGCAGGGGTTTGAAGACCTGGAACTGCACCGGCTGGGGCTGCACCGCAAGGTGGCGCTGCGTTGCCAGTTCTATTTCGCTGCCTGCCGCACGGTGGCTCAGACGGACCTGCTGCTGACGATGCCCGAGAGCTACGCGCACATGGCCAACCGGCAGTTTGGCAACCAGGTGCTGCCGTTTCCCGTGCCGCTCTCGGCCATGGACGCCTACCTCTACTGGCACAGCAGCACCGACAACGATCCCGCCAACCGCTGGCTGCGCGAGCAGATGCTGAGCGCCTACGCCCGCTGAGGACGTCAGTGACGGCCAGGGGCGGAGTGGGCCCTGCGTCCGCTCATCGATTTCTTGGTTTCTTGAGATAGGGGTTTACGAGAGGGTTTCGCCTCTTTGTGTTTTGTGAAACTTTCAATCTGTTATAACAAATGACAGGTTGCGTTTGGGTTCGACAGTCGGTTCACAACACAGGAGACACGCATGAGCCTCAGCAGACGTTCCATCATTCAGGGTGCTGCCGCCGCTGCAGCAGTTGGTGCCACTGGCATCGCCAGGGCACAGTCGGGCCCGCTTCGCGTGGGCCTTATCTTGCCCATGAGCGGTATCGGCGCAGAGGCTGGTGCGGCCTGGCACGCGGGCGTGAAGGTGGCGGTTGAGCAGTGGAACGCAGCCGGCGGCTTGCTGGGGCGGCCCATTGAGCTGGTGGTGCGGGACGACAAGTTCACCAGCGCTGGCGCAGTGGCCGCAGCCCGCGAACTGGCCGGCAGCGGGGTGAACCTGCTCATTGGCGGCTCGCAGTCGCCCATGGCGCTGGCCACCGCGCCCATCCTGCCGGAGCTCAAGGCGGTGATGGTGGCGCCTTGCCCCACGGTGATGTCGCTCACGCACGAGGGTTTTCAGCCCAATTTCTTCCGCCTCTCGTGGAACGCCTTTATTGCCTTCGCTGGCGTGGGCAACCTGCTGACCAACAAGTTCAGCGAGGTGCAGACCTGGTCACTGATCGTGCCCGACAGCGAGAACGGTCGCGACATGGCGCGTTACTTCACGCTGGGGGCGCAGCGCGCCGCCCAGCAGGCCGGTCGCCAGATCAAGGTGCTGGAGCCGGTGTTCGCCAGTTTGAACAAGGCCGACTACCGGGTGGAGATCAACAGCCTGATGAACGCGCCCTCGCAGGGCCTGTTCGTGGGCCTCACCGCCGCGCCCTGCATCAGCCTGTTGCAGCAGGGCCGTGCGGTGGGCATGGACAAGAAGTTCAAGGTGATTGGCGACGCCGGCACCGAGATGCTGATCGCCAAGGCCATGCAGAAGTCGCTGCCACCCAACCTGTGGAGCATCAGCTTCTGGGTGCCGGGCATCGAAAGCTCCAACCGCTACCCGCTCAGCCGCGCGCTGCACGAGGGCTACGCCAAGCTCACTGGTGACCGCAACCCGGCGGGCATCGTGCATTCCAGTCACCGCGCCGCGTTGGGCCTGTTCAACGGCGTGAAGAAGGCCGGCAGCACCGATACCGCGGCCGTGATCGCCGCGCTGGAGGGCCTCACCTATGACACCGCAATGGGCCCGTACCACATCCGCAAGGAAGACCACCAGGGCCTGGGCACGGCTTACATCGCCAAGGTGGGCGTGAAGGACGAGGCGCCGGGCTACGGCATCACCGACGCGGTGGTGCTCAACGAGGCTGACGTGGCCGAGCCGCCCACCCCGGGCAAGAAATTCGAGGCCTGAGCAGGGTCACCGGCCCCGCCGTTTGGAGCACACCATGAGCATCACCCGACGTTCTCTCTTGAAATCCACGGCCGCCGTGGCGGCCTTGTCTGCGGGGACCGCCCGCATCGTGCGGGCGCAACCCGCGCCCGTGAAGCTGGGGGTGATGCTGCCCATGAGCGGCATCGGTGCCGAGGCCGGCGCGGCCTGGCTGGCCGGCATCAAGGCCGCGCAGCTGATGTGGAACGAACAGGGCGGCCTGCTGGGCCGGCCCATCGAGCTGGTGGTGCGCGACGACAAGTTCACCGCCGCCGGGGCAGTGAGCGCGGCGCGCGAACTGGCGGGCGAGGGCGTGAACCTGATCGTAGGTTGCGCGCAATCGCCCATGGCCCTGGCGGTGGCGCCCATCCTGCCCGAGCTGAAATCGGTGGTGGTGGCGCCAGCGCCCACGGTGATGTCGCTCACCCACGAGCACTTCAACCCGTACTTCTTCCGCGCCGCGTCCAACGCGTCGATGCTGTTCGGCGGCATCGGCAGCATGCTGGCCAATCGCTTCCCTGACGTGGACTCGTGGGCCACCATCGTGCCCGACAGCGAGAACGGGCGCGACATGGTGCGCTACTTCAACAAGGGTGTGCAGCGCGCGGCTGCGGCCAGCGGCAAGTCGCCCCGGCTGCTGGAGCCGGTGTACGCCAGCCTGAACAAGGCCGACTACCGGGTGGAGATCAACAGCCTGATGAATTCGGGTGCCCAGGGCCTGTTCGTGGGCCTGACGGCCGCGCCTTGCGTGAGCCTGCTGCAGCAGGGACGTGCCGTGGGCATGGACAAGAAGTTCAAGGTGATTGGCGAGGCCGGCACTGAGCTGATGATCGCCAAGGCCATGCAGAAGTCCACGCCCAACAACCTGTGGGGCGTGACCTTCTGGGCGCCCGAACTGGAGCCCTTCAAGAGCAGCTTTCCGCTCAGCCGCAAGCTGATGGAAGGCATCGTGAAGGTGACAGGCAACGCGCACCCACCGGGCATCGTGCAGGCCACCCACCGCTCGGCCCTGGCCATCTTCAATGCGGTGAAGAAGGCCGGGAGCATCGAATCGCCGGCGGTGATCAAGGCGCTGGAAGGCTTGCAGTTCGACACCGCCGCTGGCCCGTACCTGATTCGCAAGGAAGACCACCAGGGCGTGGGGTCGGCCTATTTCGCCAAGATCGGCGCGCGCGAGGCGGCGCCCGGCTATGGGCTGGAGGACGTGATCGTGCTGAACGAGGCGGACGTGGTCGAACCCCCGTCGCCCGGCAAGAAGTTCGAGGGCTGATCGCTCATGCCAACGGTTCTACGCGAGGAGGCCCTGTGCTCAACGACCTGATGTTCGCGGTGTTCAACGCCGCCGCTTTCGGCATGGCCATTTTTCTGGTGGCCGCCGGGCTCACGCTGATCTTCGGCCTGCTGCGCCTGCTCAACATGGCGCAGGGCGGTTTTTTCATGATTGGCGCCTACACGGCCTATTCCGTGATGGGGCGAGACGTGCAGTCCATCGGCATGTTTCTGCTGGGCGTGCTGGCGGGCGGCGTGGTGGTGGCGCTGCTGGGGCTGGTGACCGACCGCCTGGTGCTGCGCCGGCTGCGCAATGTCGATCCGCACTACGTACTGATCGCCACCTTCGCGCTGATGATGGTGTGCACCGGCGTGACCAAGCTCATCTGGGGCGTGGACTTCTTCTCGGTGAACCCGCCGCCCGGGCTGGACCAGCCCATCAACGCGCTGGGCCTGTATTTCTCGGCCTACCAGTTGTTCGTGATCGGTGCCGGTCTGGTGGCCTATGTGGTGCTGGAGGTGGTGATTCACCGCATGTGGTTCGGCAAGCTCATGCAGGCGCTGGCGGCCGACCCTTGGATGTCCAGCGTGATGGGCCTGAACGTCTCCTTCGGGGTGGCGCTGAGCGTGATGGCCAGCTTCATGCTGGCGGGCCTGGCCGGCGGCCTGCTGCTGCCCAACCAGAGCCTGTCCACCGGGTTGGGCGACTCGTACCTGATGTACGCCTTCTTCGCCGTGATCATTGGCGGCCTTGGGAACATCCGCGGCGCCTTCATCGGCTCACTGGTGCTGGGCCTGGTGCAGAGCCTGAACACGGTGTTGCTGCCTTCGGTGCCGGGCCTGGCCATCTACGTGGTGCTGGCGGCCTTTCTGCTGTGGAAGCCCACCGGCCTGTTCCCTGCCGTGGGCATGCAGGAAGAGAGCGCGCACGAGGCGCACGCCAGCGGCTCGCACCGCCCGCGCATCGCGCGGCGCACCTGGCAGGTGCTGGGGCTGGCCCTGGTGGGCTTGCTGGCCACGCTGCCGCTGTGGGTGAATGCGGGGCCGCTCTACATCGTGGGCACGGTGCTGATCCAGGTGATGTTCGCGCTGTCGTGGAACATTCTGTTTGGGTACACCGGGCTGGTGTCCTTCGGGCACGCGGGCTTCTTCGCCATCGGTGCCTACCTGGCGGCGCTGGTGCTGAAGAACGTGGTCGGCTTTCCATTTGTGGGCGTTTTGCTGGGCGCAGCGGTGCTGGGGGCCATGGTGGCCTGGGCCATCGGGCTGCTGGCCTTGCGGCGCATGTCGGGCGTGTTCCTGGCGGTGCTCACGGTGGCCCTGGCTGAAGCCCTGCGCCTGGTGATCGGGTTTTCGTCCTGGCTGGGGCGCGAGGACGGCATCACCGACATTCCCCGCCCCAAGCTGGACCTGGGCCTCTTCACCATCGACACCAGCAGCGCCAATGGCTACTACTGGTTCCTGCTGGCCGGCACGGTGGCCATGACGGCGGTTCTGTGGTGGGTGCTGCACAGCGGCTTTGGCCGCACGCTGCAGACCATCCGGCAAGATGCCGAGCGCGCCGCCTTCATGGGCACCAACGTGGCGGCCTACCGCCTGGGTGCTTTCGTGCTGTCGGGTGCCGTGGCGGCGGTGGCGGGCGCCATGTACGCGCCGTGGGCGCGCATCGTCACGGTGGAAGAGGTGCATTGGCTGGCCTCGGCCCAGCCCATGCTCAACACCTTGCTGGGCGGCGTGGGCTCGTTCTGGGGGCCGGTGGTGGGGGCCGGGCTGTTTGCGTCGATTGCCTACGCCACCCGCACGCTGGTGGGCCTGTCCGAGCTGATCGTGGGCACCGGCCTGCTGGCCATCATCCTGCTGGCGCCCAACGGGGCCGTTGGCCTGTGGCGCCAACTGGAGGAGCGGCTGTGGCGGCGCTGGGGCGCAGCCCCGGCCCATCGGCCGGCCGCTGACGCAACGCCCGCCATGCCCATGGCAGCGCTCAAACAGGAGGTGTCGCGATGAACGAGCTGTTGCGGGTGGACGGGGTGCGCAAGCGCTACGGTGCCCTGGAGGTGCTGCGCGGGGTGAGCCTGTCGGTCAACGTGGGCGAGGTGTTCGCCATCATCGGCCCCAACGGTGCCGGCAAGACCACCATGTTCAAGGTGATGACGGGCGAGGTGCCGTGCAACGGCGGGAGCATTCACTTCGGTGGCGAGGACGTGACCGCACTGCCGGCCTACCAGCGGGTGCAGCGCGGCTTTGGCCGCACCTTCCAGGTGGCCCGGGTGTTCCGCGACTTCACGGTGCTGGACAACCTGGTCGTGGCCATCGAGGCGCGCCGGCGCCACAGCGGCGAGGCCCCGCGCCGAGGCCTGCGCTGGCGCCCGGCCGATGAGGTGCGGGCCGAGGCCCATGCCCTGCTGGCCGACGTGAAGCTGGGTGAGCTGGCCGAACAGGACGCCCGCTTTCTGTCCCACGGCGACAAGAAGCGACTGGAGTTCGCCATCGCCCTGGCGGGCAGGCCTTCCATACTGATGCTGGACGAGCCCACCGCTGGCATGTCGCCCAGCGACCGGGCCGACATCGCCCGGCTGGTGTCGCGCATCCAGCGCGAACGGGAGATCACGGTGGTGATGACCGAGCACGACATGGACGTGGTGTTCGGCCTGGCGCACCGGATCATGGTCATGAACTACGGCGAAGTCGTCTCGACCGGCACGGTCGATGAGGTTCGCGCCGACCCGCGCGTGCGCGAGGTCTACCTGGGCAAGGAGATGGTCGGTGCTTGACGTTCGCGAACTCGACGCCTTTTACGGCGACAGCCATGTGCTGATGGGGGCCCGCCTGAGGGTGGGGCCTGGACAACGCGTGGCCTTGCTCGGGCGCAATGGCGCCGGCAAGTCCACCTTGCTGAAAAGCATCATGAACGCCGGCCCGCGCGTGAAGGGCGAGGTGCACTTCAAGGGCCAGGCCCTGGGGGCCATGCCCACGCACCGGCGCACCCGCATGGGCCTGGCCCTGGTGCCGGAGGACCGGCGCATCTTCACCCACCTCACGGTGGCCGAGAACATCGCCATGGCCCGCCACGGCAGCGGGCCCGACCGGCCGGCGGTGCCGGTGGCCGAGATCGTGCGCCGCTTTCCGATGCTGGAGCCCCTGCAGCAGCGCCCCGGTGGCCAGCTCAGCGGCGGGCAGCAGCAGCTGGTGGCCGTGGCCCGGGCCATGGCGGCCAACCCCAGCCACCTGTTGCTGGACGAGCCCACCGAGGGCCTCGCGCCCATCATCGTGGAGGAGATGGCCCGCGACGTGGTGCGCACCTGCACCGAGCAGAAGGTGGCCCTGCTGCTTTGCGAGCAAAACATCTGGTTCGCACGCCGCTGCACCGAACACGTGTACGTGATCGATACCGGCCGCATCGTCTTCGACGGTGACTGGCAGACCTTTGACCGCCAGCCCGAGATCCAGCAGCGCTACCTGGCCCTGTAGGTCGCTTGCCTCTCTGTCTTTTTCGTCACCCCACCAATACCCATCCCATGGACCTTCAATACTCACCCGAACAACTGCAGTTGCGCGAGAGCGTGGAACGCTTCGTGCGCGAGGAATACGACTTCGCCCACCGGCGCCGGCTGGTGGCCAGCGATCCTGGTCACGACGAAGCCTGCTGGCAGAAATACGCCGACTTTGGCTGGCTGGCCATTCCCTTCAGCGAAGACGACGGTGGCATCGGTGGCGGCGCGGCCGACGTCGCGCTGGTGATGGAAGGGGTGGGGCGTGGCCTGTTGCTGGAGCCTTACCTGGCCAACGTGGTGCTGGCCGGCGGCGTGCTCGCGGCGCTGGGCAGCGCTGAGCAGAAGGCGCAGTGGCTGGCCCCGATGATGACCGGGCAGACCAAGCTGGCCCTGGCCCATGCCGAGGCGGGCGGGCGCTACGAGCGGGCGCATTGCGACACCCGTCTGCAGCACGACGGCCAGGGTCTGGTGCTCAGTGGCGGCAAGGTGCTGGTGCACGGCGGCGGCGTGGCCGATGCGTTCGTGGTGATCGCCCGCAGCTCAGGCGCAGTGGGCGACGAGCAGGGCCTCAGCGCCGTGGTGGTGCCGGCCAAGGCCCCGGGCGTGGCGATCAAGGCCTATGCCACCCACGACGGCACACGAGCGGCCGACGTGACCTTCGATCGCGTGGCCTTGCCTGCGTCGGCACTGTTGGGCCAGGAAGGCGGCGCCTTCGATGCCATCGATCGCGTGCTGGACCGGGGCATCGCCGCCCTGGCCGCCGAGGCGGTGGGCGCCATGGGGGCGCTGGTGGACACCACGCTCGATTACCTCAAGACCCGCAAGCAGTTCGGCCGCCCCATCGGCACCAACCAGGCGCTTCAGCACCGCATGGTGGACATGCACATCGCCCTGGACGAGGCCCGATCCATGGCCCTGTACGGCGCCCTCATGATCGACGAGGCCGATGCCCCAACGCGGCGCAAGGCCCTGTCGGCCACCAAGATCGAGATCGACCGCACCGCTCGCCTGGTGGGCCAGGAAGCGGTGCAGCTGCACGGCGCCATGGGCGTGACCGAAGAGCTCAACGTGGGCCACTACTTCAAGCGCCTGACCTTGATCGGCCTGAGCCTGGGCGACTCGAACTGGCACCTGCGCCGTCACGCGGCCAATTGAAGGGGACGGCATGGACCTGAAACTCTCTCCGCAGGAACAGGCGTTCGCCGATGAGGTGCGCGATTTCATTGCCGCCCGGCTGCCGCGTGACATCGAAGACAAGGTGCGGCTTGACCGCCACCTCGACCGCGACGACTACATGCGCTGGCAGCAGGTGCTGGCCGAGCGCGGCTGGTTCACCGGCGCGTGGCCCCGCTCGGTGGGTGGGCACGAGTGGACGGCGGTGCAGACTTACATCTTCAACACCATCGCGGGCGAGATGAACTGCCCCGAGCTGCAGGTGTTTGGCCCGTCCATGGTGGGGCCTGTCATCTATACCTACGGCACCGACGAGCAGAAGGCACGCCACCTGCCCGGCATCCGCGACTCATCGGTCTGGTGGTGCCAGGGCTATTCCGAGCCCTCGGCCGGCTCCGACCTGGCGGCCCTTTCCACCCGGGCCGACGACGCAGGGGACCACTACCTGGTGAATGGCCAGAAGATCTGGACCTCTTACGCCCACTGGGCCGACTGGATCTTCTGCCTGGTGCGCACCAGCCGCGACGCGCGGCCGCAGACCGGCATTTCGTTCCTGCTGATCGACATGAAGACCCCGGGCATCGAGGTGCAACCCATTCGCATGATGGACGGCACCCACTCGCTCAACGCCGTGTTCTTCAGCGACGTGAAGGTGCCCAAGGCCAACCGCATCGGGGAAGAGGGCAAGGGCTGGACCTACGCCAAGTTCCTGCTGGAACACGAGCGGGTGGAAAACGCCAACCTGCGCTTCATTACGCAAGAGCTGCTGAAGCTGCGCCGCATCGCCAGCAGCGTGCGCGTGGGCGGGCGACCGTTGATCGAAGACCCCCTGTTCGCCGCCAAGGTGAGCGCGGTGGAGGCGCAGTTCAAGGCGCTGGAGATCGGCGTGCTGCGCGTGCTCTCCAACATCCAGGCCGGTGTGCCGGCGGGTGCAGGTGCCTCGTCTTTCATCAAAGTGCGGGGCACTCAAATCGCGCAAAGCGTGCTGGAGCTCATCCTGGAAGCGACGGGCGCCGATGCACAGCCTTATCAGCCCGAGTTGCTGTTCACCGATGCGGACGTGGCGCCCATTGGCCCCGACTATGCCGTCACCCCCGCGTCCAGCCATTTCTGGCGCCGCGCCATGACCATCTACGGTGGCAGCACCGAAATCCAGCGCAACATCATGGCCAAGCACGTGCTGGGCCTCTGACACAGGAACCCCCTCCATGCTGAACTTCCGCCACGGTGAGCAGCCCCTGCACGAGTACCTGCGGCACTACGCCCGAACCCAGCCCGACAAGCCCGCCATCGTCTGGTACGGTCGCGAGATTTCCTACGCCGAGCTGGACGCGGCCAGCGATGCCTTCGCGGCCGAATTGCATCGCATTGGCGTGGGCAAGGGTGACCGGGTGGCGCTGTTCATGCAGAACTGCCCGCAGTACCTGATGGCGCATTTCGGCATCCAGAAGCTCGGTGCCATCGTCAGTCCCTGCAGCCCCATGTTCAAGGCGCACGAGTTCGCCTACCAGGTTGGCGACCTCGGCGCCAAGGCCATTGTGGCCGCCGACCACTTGGTGCCCATCGTGCTCTCGGTGCGCGACCGCGTGCCGGTGCAGCACCTCTACAGCGTGCGCTACGCCGACTTCCTGCCGGACACGCCCACCCTGCGCGTGCCCGACGAAGTGGCCGAACGCCGCCCCACGCCAGAGGGCTCCACCGACTTCTGCGCCGTGATCGCCCGCGTGCCGGCGCAGCCACCCCGCCCGACCTTGTCGATTGACGACGTGGCGCTCATGACCTACACCTCGGGCACCACCGGCATGCCCAAGGGTGCCATGCTCACCTACGGCAACGCGCTCTACAAAACCGCCGTGGGGGCGGACATGTTCCGCATCCGGCAGGACGACACCGTGCTGGCCGTGGCGCCGCTGTACCACATCGCCGGCATGATCTGCGGGCTCACCCTGCTGGCCTATACCGGCGCCACGGTGGTGCTGCTCAACCGCATGGACCCGCTGGCCGTGCTGCAGGCCATCGAGCGCCACCGCGTGACCTGGTGGTACGCCATGGCCCCCATGATGGTGGCGGTGATGAACGAGCCCGGCGCCGAGCGCTTCAACCTGGGCACGCTGCAAACCACCATGGGTACCAGCTTCGGCATCAAGCTCACCGAAGAGCTGGCCCAGCGCTGGAGCCGCTTCGCCAACGATTGCCTGGTCTACGAGGCTGGCTATGGCTTGTCTGAGACCCACACCAACGACGTGCTCATGCCCCGCGACGCCGTTCGCTGGGGCACCAACGGCGTGCCGGGGCCAGGGGTGGAAGTCAAGATTCTGGACACCGATGGCAACCCGGTGCCCACCGGGCAGACCGGCGAGATCGTGCTGCGCAGCGCTGGCGTGTTCAAGGGCTATTGGAACAAGCCCGAGGCCACGGCCGAGGTGCTGCGCCAGGGCTGGGTGCACACCGGTGACATCGGCAAGCTCGATGCCGATGGCTACCTCACCTTCATCGGCCGGGTGAAAGAGATGATCAAGGTGTCGGGCTTCAGCGTCTTCCCGGAAGAAGTAGAGGCCATCTTGATCTTGCACCCCGACGTGGGGCAGGTGGCGGTGATCGGCGTGCCCGACCCCGACAAAGGCGAGGTGGTGAAGGCGTTTGTGGTGCCCAAGCCTGGTCGGCAGGTGGACATGCCCGAACTTGTCGCCTGGTCACGCGAGAACATGTCGCACTACAAGGTGCCTCGTGCCGTGCAACTGATGGCCGCCCTGCCTGCCACCGGCACCGGCAAGGTGCTGCGCCGGCTATTGAGAGAGGTGACGGTCTGAGGCCGCCTTGGCCCGTCACGCCAGTGGGCGTGGGCAAGGCCTGCGGTTCTTGTTCCTGCGTTGGCGTTCAGTCCCGGCGGTGGCGATGACTGGTGCGCCGCCAGGGCGCCAGCAGCAACGTGGTGCCCACGATGGGTGCGCACCACAGCGATTCGCGCGCGACCAGGACGACCACGTCCAGGGCGAGCGTCAGGTCTGTGGTGAACAGGACCACGGTCAAGGTGACACAAAAGACGACCACATAGGCCACTAGGTAAAGGTTGATCGCACCGAGCACTGGCTGTCTGGCACGCGGCGCGTCCTCTTGTGCTTGCTTGCCAGCTTGAATACTGGGTGCTGTGGGCTGGGTGTTGGCGAAGTCGGCAACCAGGTGTCTCGCCGTGGAGCGCGGATGGAGGCGGTGAAGCGACTGTCGGTGAGCACGGGGTCTGGTGGTGGCGTTCATCCGTCGTGGCAGGCTCTGCAAGTGCATGGTTTGAATTCCTTGGCGCTTGGCTTTCGGTTGGAATCGGGTGATTTCGAAAAAAATAATTCTAAAGAATTAATTTGATGTGCCGAAATACCCGGCCGCCAAACGGTGGTGGACAGGGCACACCCGGCCCCGAGCGTGAGGCCCATGCGTTGCTTGGCTAAGGTTTTAGGCCAGCGAGGCTGGAACCTTATTGGGAGGCAGGCCGAACGACCCGTATCAGAGGAAGCGCTCAAGCAGCCGGCGCGAGGCCCGGTCAAGGCGGTTGCGGTCTGCGATCTCAAACACCACGCCGTGGGCGCTGGTGACGAGCAGGCGACGTGCCCCTGGCAGACGGCGAATGTCTTCTTCCACCTTCAGCACCAGCTCAGTGGTGCCTCGGTTGGTGTCCACGAGCCAGGTGCTGGGCGTGGCAAAGGTGCTGACCGAGCGAATGCGCTCGATCACCGGCATGAACTCGCGCTCGGCGAGCGCCTCGCGCAGTGCCTGCTGCAAGCCGGGCGGCTGATCGGCCAGGCGACTGATGTGCAACAGCTCATGGCCGTCGGTGCCGACGATGGACAGGGCTTCTTCTGGCGCGCTCAGGGGAAAGCCGCGCACCACTTGGACGCCCACGTGCTCGGGCGCATCGCCCAAGCGGCACACCCACTGGCCGAGCGCATCGCGGCGCAGGTCGACATCGGTCTGGGATTGGGGGGTGGCGTTCATGGCTGGTTGCTGGCGGAGTGGGCCGATTGCACGGGAACACGGTGGGCCAGCAGGCTGGCGTCGCGTTCGGCATCTTCTGCGGCGGCCTGGCGGGCCTGGGCTTCGTAGAGGCGCCAGTAGTGGCCCTGGCGGGCGATGAGGTCATCGTGCGGGCCGACCTCCACCACTTCGCCGCGGTCCATCACCACCAGACGGTCGGCCTTGCGAAGGGTGGACAGGCGGTGGGCGATGGCGATGGTGGTGCGGCCCTGCACGAGGTTGTCCAGCGCGCGCTGGATTTCCTTCTCCGTCTCGGTGTCCACGGCCGAGGTGGCTTCGTCGAGGATGAGGATGCGCGGGTCGATGAGCAGCGCGCGGGCGATGCTGATGCGCTGGCGCTCACCGCCCGAGAGGCCCTGTCCGCGCTCGCCCACGAGCGAGTCGTAGCCTTGGGGAAGTCGCAGGATGAAGTCGTGCGCGTGGGCGGCGCGCGCGGCGGCCACGATTTCTTCGCGCGTGGCGTCTGGCTTGCCATAGGCGATGTTCTCGGCCACCGTGCCGAAGAACAGGAAGGGCTCTTGCAGCACCAGACCAATGTGGCGGCGGTAGTCGGCCACGGCAAAGCGGCGGATGTCGGTGCCGTCCAGCATGACGCGGCCATCGGTGACGTCGTAGAAGCGGCAGATCAGGTTGACCAGCGTGCTCTTGCCAGAGCCGCTGTGGCCCACCAGGCCGATCATTTCGCCGGGCCGGATGTCCAGGCTCAGGCCGCGAATGACGGCGCGGTTGCCGTAGCGAAAGCCGATGTTCTCGATGGTCAGGCCACCCTTGATGGTGACGCCCTTCACTGGCTCGGCGGGCTCGGGCACATTGGAGACGTGGTCGAGGATGTCAAAGATCCGCTTGGCGCCGGCCGCGGCCTTTTGCGTGACCGACACGATGCGGCTCATCGAGTCGAGCCGGCCGTAGAAGCGGCCGATGTAGGCGATGAAGGCGGTGAGCACGCCCACCGTGATGTCGCCCTTGCTGATTTGCCAGATGCCAAAGGCCCACACCACCAGCAGGCCCATGTCGGTGAGCAGGGTGACAGTGGGTGAGAACAGGCTCCAGGTCTTGTTGATGCGGTCGTTCACCGCCAGGTTCTGGGCGTTGGCCTCGTGGAATCGCTTGGCCTCGTGGCGCTCTTGCGCGAAGGCCTTGACCACGCGAATGCCGGGGATGGTGTCGGCCAGCACGTTGGTCACGTCGCCCCAGACGCGGTCCACCTTTTCGAAGCCGGTGCGCAGTCGGTCACGCACGAGGTGGATCATCCAGGCAATGAAGGGCAGGGGCAGCAGCGTGACGAGGGCCAGCCACGGGTTGATGGAGAACAGGATGGCGGCTGTCATCGACAGCATCAACACGTCGGTGGCGAAGTCCAGCGCGTGCAGCGACAGGAACACCGAAATGCGGTCGGTTTCTGACCCAATGCGCGCGATCAGATCGCCCGTGCGCTTGGCGCCGAAGTAATCGAGCGACAGGCTCAGCAGGTGTTCGAAGGCGGTGGTGCGAAGGTCGGCGGCGATGCGCTCGGACACCAGCGCGAGCAGCCAGGTGCGAGCCCAACCCAGGCCCCAGGCCAGCAGGCCCGCGCCCAGCAGGCCGCCCAGCAGCCAGCTCACGTAGACCGGGTCGATGCGCTGGCCGTTCTGGAACGGAATCAGCACCTCGTCCATGAGTGGAATGGTGAGGTAGGGCGGCACCAGCGTGGCCGCAGTGGACGCCAGCGTGAGCAGGAAACCCGCCAGCAGCGTCCAGCGGTAAGGATGTGCGAAGCGCCACAGGCGCAGCAGCACCCAGGTGGAAGGCGGCTGCGCCACCTCGCGCTGGCACACCTCGCACTCGTCGCTGTCGGGGGGCAGTGGCGTGTGGCAGGTGGGGCAGCGAGCGCTGTCGTCGCTGAGGGTTGGCGCGCTGTGCAAGTGCGTGACGGCCTGATCGAAGGCGCGTTGCAGCCGCAGCGCGGTGGGGTTGTGTTCAAGGGTGAAGCGCCAGCGTGCTTGCAGGCCATTGGCACCCAGCAGGTCTAGCGAGGCCACGCCAGCCAGGTCGGTGTGGCGCAGGCGCATGCCTGGGCTCAGGTCGATGCGGCGCCAGTCTGCGCCTTCGAAGGTCCAGAGGGCCTTCTGGGTGAGGGCGAGTTGGTGCTTGGCAAAGCGCCCTTGTCCGTCCAGGTCAATGGCCATCCGGGCCAGGACCGTTTCATCGGGGTTCAGGGGGGGCGTCGTGCCAGCGTCGCTGGTCGTCTTGGGCGTGGCGGTGGCGGGCTGCATGGGTGCGGAATTGTGCGCCAAGTCTCGTCTCGTGGCGTGGCGAGACATTCGGTTGCCAATACTTAAGAAACCGTCAGGCCCTGGCCGCGCCTTGCCCCCAGAATATCGGGTTGTGTGCCATCGGCTTGTGCCCTCGTTGCTGGTTTGCGTGCCGATTCAGGCGGCCCAGCATGCCGTCGATGGACCGATGGTCAGGCTGTGCAAATGGCCTTTGTGCGTTACAACGCTGTCTCTATGGATTCCAACCGCTTTGTGCTGACGGTGCTGCGGCACCAATTTCTGGATGGCCCCAATGCCTGGACCTACCGCTCCACGATGGAGGTCTGGCTGGACCTCGGCGAGTTGGAGCAACGCCCGTCGCACACCATCGATGGCCTGACCGACCGCCTGCTGGCCTGGTTGCCGGGCTTGGAGTCGCACCACTGCGGGGTCGGTGAGCACGGCGGCTTTGTGCAGCGCCTGCGCGAAGGCACATGGGCCGGCCATGTGCTGGAGCATTGCGTCATTGAGTTGCTGAACCAGGCGGGCATGCCCACGGGCTTTGGTCAGACCCGCAGCACCTCGAAGCCTGGCGTGTACCGCATGGTGTTCCGCGCGCGCAACCGCGCCACGGCCGAGGCCGCGCTCAAGCAGGGCCATGCGCTGCTGGAAGCGGCCATCAACAACGAACCCTTTGACGTGGCCGGTGCCGTGCACGCCTTGCGCGAGGTGGTGGACGCCACCTGGCTTGGCCCGTCGACGGCCGCCATCGTGAACGCGGCCACCGAACGAGGCATTCCGCATGTGCGCCTCACCGACGGCAACCTGGTGCAACTCGGGCATGGTGCGCGCCAGCGCCGCATCTGGACGGCCGAGAGCGAACTCACCAGCGCCATCGCCGAGAACATTGCCAGCGACAAAGACCTCACCAAGATGTTGCTCAAGTCATGCGGCGTGCCGGTGCCCGAGGGCCAGGTGGTGCACAGCCCTGAAGAGGCTTGGGAGGCCGCACAAGACATTGGCTTGCCGGTGGTCGTCAAGCCCAGCGACGCCAACCACGGCCGTGGGGTGTCCCTTGAGCTGACCCAGCAGGGTGACATTGAACGCGCCTTCGCCATTGCCGATGCCGAAGGCAGCGACGTGATGGTGGAGCGCTACATCCGCGGCGACGAGCACCGCGTGCTGGTGGTGGGTGGCAAGGTGGTGGCGGCCAGCCGGGGCGAGAGCCTCTACATCACGGGCGATGGCGTGCACGACGTGCGCCAGCTCATCGACCTGCAACTCAACAGCGACCCGCGCCGAGGCGAGGCCGAGGAATTTCCGCTCGAGACGATTCACCTGGACCGTGAGCCGGCCATGCGCCTGCTGCTGGAGCGCCAGGGCTTTGCTGCCGAGTCGGTGCCGCCGGCGGGTCACCGCGTGCTGGTGCAGCGCAACGGCAACGTGGCGATCGATTGCACCGACGACGTGCACCCCGAGGTGGCCTATGCGGTCACCCTGGCCGTGCGCACGGTGGGTCTTGACGTGGCCGGTGTGGACCTGGTGTGCGAGAACATCGGCCGACCGCTGCAAGAGCAGGGCGGTGCCATCGTGGAAGTCAACGCCGGCCCGGGCCTGCTGATGCACCTCAAGCCCGCCGTGGGCCAGCCGCGCCCGGTGGGTGAGGCCATCGTGGCGCAGCTCTTTCCGGGCAGCGAACCCGACGTGGGCCGTGTGCCTTTGATCGGCATCAGCGGCACCGGCCACACCACCCTTTTGGCCCGCGCGTCGGCCTTCCTGCTGGGCTTGGCCAGCGGCCCCACGGGCCTGGCCTGCCGGGCGGGCGTGTTCCTGGGCGATCGCCGGGTGGAAGACGCCGCCCGCGATTACTGGGAGCAATGCCAGCGCCTCTTGCTCAACCGCGAGGTGCAGAGCGTGGTGGTGGAGACCCAGCCTGGTCTGATTCTTGACCGTGGGCTGCCCTACGACCGCTGCCTGGTGGGTGTGGTCACCGACCTTCGCGGCTGGGAAACCCTGGCTCGCCACGACGTGAGCGGCCCGCAAGACATGACCCGCGCGCTGCGCACCCAGGTGGACGTGGTGCTGGGCCATGGTGCCTGCGTGCTGCGCGTGGACGACCCGGCAGTGGCGGCGCTGGCGCCTTTGTGCGACGGCGACTGTTACTGGTTCGGTGAAGGCAGCGTGCCCGAAGGCATGCCCGGCACGCGCCTGGTGCGCTGGTGCGAGGGCGCTGTGTGCCTGATGGACAACGGCCAGCTCGTGGTGCGCGCGCGCCCCGGGCAGGCCCTGGACACCGATGCCGCCACGGCCTTGTGCGGCGCGGCCGCTGCGGCCTGGGCGGCTGGCCTGTCGCCCGAGCTCATCGCCGCGGGCTTGGAGCGCTTCGGCGCCTCTACCCTCAATTGACGCATCGGGTGGTCGGTCTGTCTGCCCCACGATTCCGCGACGCCATCGCTATCTCATTCACCTGAGCCATGGACATTTCCCGCATCCGCGCGCTGCGCGGCCCCAACCTCTGGACTCGCCAGACCGCCATCGAGGCCATCGTGCACTGCGAACCAGATGAGCGCTCCCTGGCCAACATGCCGGGCTTCGAGGCCACGCTGCGCGAGCGTTTCCCGCAGCTTGGCGCCTGGCGCCGTGCGCCCGATGACCTGTCGCTGGCGCACGTGCTCAAGCTCACGGCGCTGGCTCTGCAGGCCCAGGCGGGCTGCCCGGTGAGCTTTTCGCGCTGCACCGAGACGGTGGAACCCGGCACCTACCAGGTGGTGGTGGAATACACGGAAGAAGAAGTGGGCCGCCGAGCCCTGAAGGCCGCCGAGCGCCTGATCGCCGTGGCCCGTGGCCTGGACACCGAGCCCTTTGACATCGACAAGCTGCTGCTGGACCTGCGCGAATTGGACGAAGACCTGCGCCTGGGCCCGTCCACTGGCTCCATCGTCAACGCGGCCGTGGCCCGGGGTATTCCGTTCCGCCGGCTCACGCAGGGCTCGCTGGTGCAGTTCGGCTGGGGCTCGCGCCAGCGCCGCATCTGGGCTGCCGAAGTGGACAGCACCAGTGCGGTGTCGGAGAGCATCGCGCAAGACAAAGACCTCACCAAGAACCTGCTGCGCGCCGCTGGCGTGCCCGTGCCGCTGGGCCGCCCGGCCGAGAGCGTGGAGGACGCCTGGGCCGCCGCGCTGGAAATTGGCCTGCCGGTGGTGGTGAAGCCGCAAGACGGCAACCAGGGCAAGGGCGTCACGGTGAACATCACCGACCGCGAGCACCTGGAGCTGGCCTACCGCGTGGCCTCGGAATATGGCCAGCCCATGGTCGAGCGTTTTCTGCCGGGTGCCGACTTCCGTCTGCTGGTGGTGGGCGACAAGCTGGTGGCGGCCGCGCGACGCGATCCGCCGCAGGTGATTGGCGACGGCGTGCACACCGTGGCCGAGCTGGTGGCCATCGTCAACGCCGACCCGCGCCGTGGCGACGGCCACGCCACCGCGCTCACCCGCATGCGCATCGACGACATCGCCCTGGCCCGCCTGAAGATGCAGGGCCACTCGCCCGATTCGGTGCCCGCCAAGGGCGAGCGCGTGGTGCTGCGCAACAACGCCAACCTGTCCACCGGCGGCACCGCCACCGACGTGACGGACGACGTGCACCCCGAGGTGGCGGCGCGCGCCGTGGCGGCGGCCCGCATGATCGGGCTGGACGTGTGCGGTGTGGACGTGGTGTGCGACAACGTGCTGCGCCCGCTGGAGGAAACCGGCGGTGGCATCGTCGAGGTGAACGCGGCCCCGGGCCTGCGCATGCACCTGCAGCCTTCTTATGGCAAGGGCCGCGCCGTGGGCGAGGCCATCATTGACCACCTGTTCGCCCCTGGCGACAACGGCCGTGTGCCGGTGGTGGCCGTGACCGGCACCAACGGCAAGACCACCACCGCCCGCATGATCGGCCACCTGCTGCGGCAGCAGGGCCTGCGCGTGGGCATGACCAACACAGATGGCGTGTACGTGAACGGCCGCGTCACCGACACCGGCGACTGCTCTGGCCCCAAGAGCGCGCGCAGCGTGCTGATGCACCCCGAGGTGGACGCAGCCGTGTTCGAGACCGCGCGCGGCGGCATCTTGCGCGAGGGCCTGGGTTTTGACCGCTGCCAGGTGGCGGTGGTCACCAACATCGGCGCGGGCGACCACCTGGGCCTGAACTACATCACCACGGTGGAAGACCTGGCGGTGCTCAAGCGTGTGATCATCCAGAACGTGGCCCCCAACGGCTACGGCGTGCTCAACGCCACCGACCCGCATTGCGTGCGCATGGCCGAGGTGTGCAGCGGCCAGGTGATTTTCTTCGCCGCCGATGGCCGCCACCCGGTGCTGGCCACGCACCGCGCCCAAGGCAAGCGCTCGGTGTGGGTGGAAGACGGCCAGATCGTGGCCGCCGAAGGGCAAGAGCGCCACACCCTGCCGCTGGCCGACATGCCCATCACCCTGGATGGGCGCATTGGCTTCCAGGTGGACAACGCCATGGCCGCCGTGGCCGCCGCCTGGGGCCTGGGTGTGCCGTGGGACGTGATCGCCCGTGGCCTGGGGTCTTTCGTGAGCGATGTGGCCAGCGTGCCCGGCCGCTTCAACGTGATGGATTACCGGGGCGCGACCATCATTGCCGACTACGGTCACAACGCCGATGCCATGCGCGCCCTCGTGGCCGCCACCAATGCCATTCCGGCCCAGCGGCGCTATGTGGTCATCAGTGGTGCCGGTGACCGGCGCGACAGCGACATTCGCGAGCAGACCCAGATTCTGGGCGAGGCCTTTGATGAGGCCGTGCTGTACGAAGACGCCTGCCAGCGCGGCCGTGAGCCGGGCGAGGTGACGGGCTTGCTGCGCCAGGGCCTGGACGGGGCCACCCGCACCCAACGCATCGACACCATCCAGGGCGAGTTCCTGGCCATTGACACCGCGCTGCAACGACTGCAGCCCGGCGATCTGTGCCTGGTGCTGATCGACCAGGTGGAAGAGGCGCTGCAGCACCTGCGCCAGCGCTGCGCCAGCCCCCTGCCCGTCACGGCCTGAGCCTGGGTTTAGGGCATCGCGGCCGCGCGATCAGCGCCGGCCGCGGCCCAGGCGGCTCAAGGGCTGTTCCACCCCGTGGTGGAACAGTGCACCGGCCACATTGCAGGCCACCCACGCCACCACCACGCCCAGGGTCTGCACCACAGGGTCCGGGCTGGCGTAGCGGGTGAACCACGCGTTTACCACCAGCGCCACCGGGAAGTTGAGCAGGAAGACCGAATAGGAAATGCGGCCCAGGTAGGCCAGCAGGCGGCTATCTGGCCATCGGTAGAGCCAGCCGCCGCGCAATGACCAGGCCAGCAGGCTGGCCACCACCAGCGCCAGCAGCAGACGCTCGCGGTAGTCCACCGCCAGGGCCAGCATGGCCGCCATCACCACGCCCCACCAGAGCCAGCGAGCGGTCTCCGCCCGGCCGGGCGCGCTGGCCCAGGCGGTGATGGCGCCCAGGCCGTAAGCGCCGAAGAAATAGAAGGCCCAGTTGTCCCACTCGGCGTCGCGGTTGAAGTGGAAGAACGAGGCCAGCACCACCAGCGTGACGCCCAGGCGCGCGGCGCGTGGGCGCCAGCCCTCGCGGTCGGGCACCGCCGCGCGCACCGCCCACAGCAGCAAGAGCAGCAGCGCAAAGAGTTGCAGGTCAATGGCCACGTACCAGACGCCGGCCGAGAGCGAGTCCACCCCGATGAGGGACTGGATCATCAGTGCGTGGGCCAGGAATTGCCACGCAGTGGGCGGCTCGGCGATGGTGTCGTGGTCCATCCACAAGCGGGCCAGCTCAGTGCACAGCATGGCCACCACCAGGGCGGCGAGGTAGGGCAGGCCGATGCGCACATAGCGTTGCCACAGCGCCCGGATGGGGGTGGTGGTGCGCAGCACGCCGTCGGGGGCCAGGGTGCGCGCCGCCAGAAAGCCGGCCACCACCAGGAACACCTGCACCGCCATGCGCGCATCGCGGCTGAGCCACTCCACCAAGCCGGGGGCGATGCGGTGGGTCCAGTCGGACATGGGGCCGTAGAAGGCCAGGTGGTGCAGCACGATGAACTGCGAGCCCAGGGCCTTGAGGGCGTCGATGAAGAGGAAACGCTGGCCGGCATCGCGCGTCTGAGGCGCGGGCGCCGACATGGGGGTCGGAAGGTCGGACACGGGTAGGGGGAAGCGCGGGAAAAAGCGATTGTCTTTGATTTGTCGCAGGCGCCCGCCGCCCGCCTGGGTCGACACTTGCTTCGGGCGGCCGGAGCGCCCTTGGGAGAAGACACATGACACACACGATTCGCCGCACTTTCTGGGTGACTGGCCTGCTCATCACCGGTTTGTGGTGGTGGGCCGACGCTACCGACTGGGCCACGGTGGCCAATTGGCTGGGCTGGCGCAGCCTGTTCATGCAGTACAGCGGCGTGATGGCCATGGTGGCCATGACCATGGCCATGGTGCTGGCGGCGCGGCCGGTGGTGCTGGAGCCCTGGCTTGGGGGGCTGGACAAGATGTACCGCTTGCACAAATGGCTGGGCATCGCAGCGCTGGTGGTGTCGGTGGTGCACTGGCTTGGCGCGCAAGGCCCCAAGTGGCTGATCGGCTGGGGCCTGCTCACCCGCCCGGCACGCGGCCCGCGCCCACCGCCACCCGATGCGGTGCTGGCGCAGTTTTTCCAGGGCCAGCGCGGCCTGGCCGAGGGGGTGGGCGAGTGGGCCTTCTACGGCGCGGTGGTGCTGATCGTGCTGGCCCTGCTGAAGCGCTTTCCTTATCGGTATTTCTTCAAGACCCACCGGCTGCTGGCCGTGGCCTACCTGGCCCTGGTGTGGCACTCGGCGGTGCTGATGCAGTGGGCCTATTGGTTCACCCCGCTGGGCGTGCTGATGGCGCTGGGCATGGCCGCGGGCACGGCGGCGGCGATTCGCGTGCTCACCCGCCGCGTGGCGGTGCAGCGCCAGGTGGTGGGCGAGGTGGAGGCGCTGCGACCTTATGAGGCCGCAGGCGTATTGGCCATGGACATTCGCCTGCGTGGGCGCTGGCCGGGGCACGAATCGGGGCAGTTCGCGTTTCTCACGCTGCACGAAGACGAGGGACCGCACCCGTACACCATGGCCTCGGCCTGGGCAGACGATGGCCGCATCACCTTCGTCATCAAGGGCCTGGGCGACTACACGCGAACCCTGCCCGATCGGGTGCGGGTGGGCGACGTGGTGAAGGTCGAGGGGCCGTATGGGCGCTTCAACTTCCAGGGCAGTTGCCCACGGCAGATCTGGGTGGGCGCGGGCATTGGGGTGACGCCCTTCATCGCGCGCATGCAGGCCTTGGCCAAGGCGCCCGATGGGCGCGCGGTGGACCTGTTTCACCCCACATCGGCTCTGGACGAGGCCGCGCTGGCGCGCATGCAAGAGGACGCTGACGCGGCCGGCGTGCGCCTGCACGTGCTCTTGAGCCAGCGCGATGGCCGCCTGAACGCCCAGCGCCTGACCGAGGCGGTGCCGCAGTGGCGCGAGGCCGAGGTGTGGTTTTGCGGGCCGGCCGCCTTTGGCCGGCAGTTGCGGCAAGACCTGGAGGCCATGGGCCTGCCCCCAGGTCGCTTTCACCAAGAGCTGTTCGAGATGCGCTGACCGCGCACCTCTGGCCTGGTGTCAGCCGGCGATGGCGGGCAGCAGCGTGCCCCAGCACTCGCCAAAGCCGATGCGCGCGGCGCCGGCCTTCTCGCACCAGCCGCGCAGCACCACGGCGTCGCCGTCTTGCAGGAAGGTGCGCTGCTCGCCGTTGGGCAGTTGCACTGGGTTCTTGCCGCCCTGGGTGAGCTCAATCAACGCGCCGGCCTGATCGAGCGTGGGGCCAGAGAGCGTGCCGCTGCCGAACAGGTCGCCCGGCTGAAGCTGGCAGCCGTTGATGGTGTGGTGCGCGACCATTTGCGCCACCGTCCAGTAGGCGTGGCGGTAGCTGGTGCGGCAGATGGTGGCAGCAGCTTGGCCGGCCTCGCGCAGGCGCGGCGTGTGCAGGCCCACTTCGAGCTGGATGTCGATGGCGCCTTCGCTGCGGTTGGCGGCAGAGTCCAGGTAGGGCAGGGGCTGCGGGTCGTCGGCGGGGCGGTGCGGGGCCACGCGGTAGGGCGCCAGTGCTTCCATCGTCACTATCCAGGGTGAGATGGTGGTGGCGAAACTCTTGGACAGGAACGGGCCGAGGGGCTGGTATTCCCAGGCCTGGATGTCGCGCGCCGACCAGTCGTTGAGCAGGCACAGGCCGAACACATGGCTCTCGGCCTGGGCCATGGGAATGGGGTTGCCCATGGCGTTACCCGAGCCGATGTAGATGCCCAGCTCCAGCTCAATATCCATGCGCTGGCTGGGGGCCAGCACCGGGGCCTCGGCGTCGGGTGCCTTGAGCTGGCCCTTGGGGCGCGCGAAGGCTTGGCCCGACACGCCGATGGTGGAGGCGCGGCCGTGGTAGCCAATGGGCACCCACTTGTAGTTGGGCATGAGCGGGTTGTCGGGGCGGAACAGGCGGCCGATGTTGGTGGCGTGGTGCACCGAGGTGTAGAAGTCGGTGTAGTCGCCAATCTGCGCTGGCACGGCGAACTCGGCTTCGCCTTGCGGCACCAGGCAGGCTTGCAGCGTGGCCTGCTCGGCCGCGCCTTCGCGCAGGGCGCGCGAGAGCGCCAGGCGCAGGGCGCTCCAGGCGCTGGCGCCCAGGGCCATCAGGGCATTGAGCTTGTCTTGCGCGGCGGCTTGCAGCGCCTCACGGGCCTCGCCGGTGAACGCGCCAGTGGCGGCCAGGGCGCGCAGATCGACGATCTGGTCGCCAATGGCCACGCCGCCACGGAAAGGCTCTTGGCTGCCGGCGCGGCGAAAGCTGGCGAAGGGCAGGTTTTGCAGGGGGAAGTCGCTGCCCTCGGCGTTGGCCGATGCCAGCCAGCTGCGCAGGGACGGGTCGTGGGTTTCGTTGAGCATGGTCATGTGGGGCGAGTCCTTAGCTGGCCATGCTGCCGTCGTGCATCCAGGCGGCGTGCTTGGGCGCGCGGCGCGTGCGGCTCCATTCTTCGAGCATGTCGCGCTTGACCTCGTCGAGCTTGCGGTACATCTCGGGCGTGCCGCAGTCCCAGGCCAGCTCAAGGCGGTGGCCGTTCGGATCGAAGAAGTAGATGCTCTTGAAGATGGTGTGGTCGGTGGGGCCCACCACCTCAATGCCAGCGGCCTGCAGGCGCTCTTTGGTGTCCAGCAGTTCTTGCATGCTGTCCACCTTCAGTGCCAGGTGTTGCACCCAGTTGGGGGTGTTGTGGTCGCGGTCCATGGGGGGCTGGCCGGGCAGCTCGAAGAAGGCCAGCACGTTGCCGCCGCCGGCGTCCAGGAAGACGTGCATGTACGGGTCGGGCGCCTTGGTGGAGGGCACTTCGTTTTCGGCGATGGCCAGCACGAACTTCATGTTCAGGTGCTTCTCGTACCACTCGACGGTTTCCTTGGCGTCCTTGCAGCGGTAGGCCACGTGGTGAATTTTGCTGATGTTCATGGTGGGTCTTTCGGTGAGGGGGTCAGAGTTCAAGGACGAGGCGCTCGCCACACAGGCGCGAGCGCGAGCAGCAGACCATCATCTTCTGGTTGGCTTCGCGTTCGCTGCGGGTGAGCACCACGTCGCGGTGGTCGATCTGGCCAGAGACCACGTGCACCTCGCAAGAGCCGCACAGGCCTTCGCCGCAGTCGCTGGGCACGTCGATGTTGGCGCTGCGCAGCGCCTCCAGCACGGTGCGGTCGGCCGGCACTTGCAGCACCAGGCCAGAGTCTTTGAGTTCGATCTCAAAGGCGTGTTCCTTGCTCGGGTCGAGCGCGCCGCCGCTGGCGTGAAAGTGCTCCACGCGCAGCGCGTCGTCGGGCCAGGCAGCGCAGGCTTGCTGCAGCGCGTCGAGCAGGCGCTCGGGGCCGCAGGCGTACACCTGGGTGTCGGGGCGGGGCTGGCCCAGCAGGGCCGGGATGTCGGCGCGGGTGCCTTCGTCGGCCACGTGCAGGCGCAGGCGCTCGCCGTGCTCGGCCTGCAGCTCGGCCACATAGGCCATGGTGCGGCGCGAGCGACCGCAGTAGTGCAGCTCGTAGTCGATGCCGAGTTGGCGCGCGCGGTGGGCCATGGTGGCAATGGGCGTGATGCCGATGCCGCCGGCCACCAGCACCACGCGCTGGGCGGTCTCATCAAAGCGGAAGTGGTTGCGCGGGCCGCGCACCTTCACCGTGTCGCCGGCGTTCAGGTGCTGGTGCACCCAGGCCGAGCCGCCGCGGCTTTGCGGGTCAAGCAGCACGCCGATCACCAGCTCTTGCGGGTGGGCCGGGTCGCCGCACAACGAGTACTGGCGCGACAGGCCGGTGTCGCCGCACTCGATGTCGATGTGGGCACCGGGTGTCCAGCGCGGCACGGGGCGGCCGTCGGCCGGGGCCAGGCGAATCTCTTTCACGCCCTCGGCCACCTCGCGCACGGCGGTCACGCGCATGGCGCGCCCGGTGGTGGCGCGGGTGGACTCGCCAATGCGCACCGGCTGCTCGCGTTGCAGGAGGGACGGGTCGCGCCGCTCGGGGTTTTGTGCCGGGTCCCACTGCACCAGCAGGTGCTCGGGGCCACGGAACGAAGTGTTGGAGAGGTAGTGGAAGGTCTGCGGCACCAGCGCCATGTGCGGCAGGCGGCGAGAGAGTTCCTCCAGAAAGATCTGCAGCTCCATGCGCGCCAGGTTCTTGCCCATGCACTGGTGCGCGCCGTAGCCGAAGGAGAGGTGGTCGCCCGCGTTGTCGCGGTGGATGTCCAGCAGGTCGGCCTCGGGGAAGTGGCTCTCATCGTGGTTGCCCGAGGCCATGACCATCATGAACTTGGTGCCGGCTGGCAGCTCAATGCCGCCCACGGTCACGTCGGTGATGGCCACGCGGCGCCACGCGATGATGGAGCCGGCAAAGCGCAGGCACTCTTCCACCGCGTTGGGAATGAGCTCGGGGTTCTCGCAGATCTCGCGCCAGGCCGTGGGGTGCTGCAGCAGCAGGCGCAGCGCGTTGGCCGTGGCGTTGGCGGTGGTTTCGTGCGCGGCCACGATGCCGGCCATCATCATCGAGTGCAGGTAAGAGTCGGTCACCACCTCGGGGTGCTCGGCCTGCATGCGAATGCCGAACTTCATCCAGCCCGGGCCGCTGGGGTCGCGGCGCATTTTCTCCAGGATTTGGCCGGCCAGTTGCCAGAAGTTGCCCACCGCGTGGGCCACCTTGATCTGCTCTTCCTCGCTGGGGCGGCCCCAGGTGTTCACCGTGTGGGCAATGGAGTACTGCCGCAGCAAGGGCATGTCTTCCTCGTCCACGCCCAGGAAGTGCAGGGCGATGGTGAGCGGCACTTCCCACAGCATCTGGTCCACCAGGTCGGCGCGGCCGTCGTCGATGAAGCGGTCCACGTAGTCGCGCGCCAGTTTGCGCACCATGGGCTCGTGGTGCTTGAGTGCCTCGGGCGTGAAGGGCTCCAGCAGCAGGCGCCGGCGCGCCATGTGGGCCGGCTCTTCCTCGTTCACCAGGGTGCGGCCCATGGCGTAGTTGTACGAGTTCAGCACCTCTTGCACCGCCGCGCTGGGCGGGGTGATTTTTTCCAGTGCGTTGGCCGGGCTGAAGCTGCCGTGGTTGCGGAAGATGGCCTTGATGTCGTCGTAGCGCGTGACGACCCAGTAGCCCAGTTCCGGGCTGTAGAAGACCGGCTCCTGCTCGCGCGCCCAGCGCAGGTACTCGGGCGGGTCTTGCAGGTAGGCGTCTTCAAAGGGGTTGAAGGCGGCGGCGTGGCCACTCACGGGGCAACCGTTGGGGGCTTGCGGCGCGGCGGCGTGGTGCACCGGGCAACCGGAAGGCGGGGTGGTGGGG